>Ga0079224_100007702_pt1 | contig 14488 bp, 11 predicted proteins | sample Stecom2015_FD_80414 | JGI IMG/M metagenome (GOLD analysis project Ga0079224, IMG submission 80414) | Agricultural soil microbial communities from Utah to study Nitrogen management - Steer compost 2015 | ecosystem: Environmental > Terrestrial > Soil > Agricultural land | place: USA: Utah...
AAAGCGCCTGGTCTCTCCGCTGCGCGTACCACTCCCGCTAGTCCTCCACTTAATAGCCCCATTGCCCGCACCGATGCCGCTGCGCCTCTTGCTGGTGGCCCTTCATCAATCGAACCTGTCGCAGAAAAAACGCGTCAGCTTCAGGAAAATGACATTGAGGGTGGCCTGAAACACAGCAATTATCTCAATGCTGCCTCGACCTTTGCGACCTTTGTAGAAGGTAAATCGAACCAGCTGGGCCTGGCTGCTGCGCGGCAGGTAGCTGAAAATCCGGGAGGTGCTTATAACCCCCTCTTTATATATGGTGGTGTAGGGTTAGGTAAAACCCATTTGATGCAAGCCGTTGGCAATGAAATGGTGGCGAAGAATCCGAATGCAAAGGTGGTATACCTGCATTCTGAGCGCTTTGTGGCAGATATGGTAAAGGCCCTGCAGCTCAATGCGATTAACGACTTCAAGCGTTACTACCGCTCGATGGACGCGTTACTGATTGATGATATTCAGTTTTTTGCCGGCAAAGAGCGCTCTCAGGAAGAGTTCTTCCATACTTTTAATTCGTTATTGGAGGGTGGACGTCAGATTATTTTGACCTGTGATCGCTTTCCCAAAGAAATTAACGGATTGGAAGAGCGATTGAAATCCCGTTTCGGCTGGGGGTTGACGGTGGCAGTGGAGCCGCCGGAGCTTGAGACGCGGGTCGCTATTCTTATGAAAAAGGCGGAGCAGGTAGGTATTGATCTGCCGCACGATGCTGCTTTTTTTATCGCCCAACGGATTCGTGCCAATGTGCGGGATCTGGAGGGGGCGCTGAAACGGGTTATTGCCAGTGCGAATTTTACCGGTCGACCCATTGATGTGGAATTGGTACGCGAAGCATTAAAAGACCTTCTCGCCTTGCAGGACAAGCAAGTAGGTATCGATAATATTCAACGGGTGGTTGGCGAGTACTACAAGATAAAGATGAACGATATGCTATCCAAGCGACGCAGTCGTTCGGTGGCCCGCCCGCGTCAGATCGCTATGGCACTGGCGAAAGAATTAACCAATCATAGCTTGCCGGAAATTGGGGAAGCCTTTGGCGGCCGGGACCACACCACGGTGTTACATGCCTGTCGAAAAATCAAAGAATTGCAGGAAGAAAGCGCCGAGATCCGCGAAGATATGAAAAACTTACTGCGCTCCTTGACCACTTAGATTAATTCTTTTAACTATTAACAAGCTACTTTTTATTGTTTATTTAAATAAAATCGAGTCCGTAATTAGAGCGAATATCGTTAATCGGTACTAACCGGTTTTTCCATAACCAGAAGAGACACACCTCATGAAATTTGTCGTATCGCGCGAAGCATTGCTTAAACCTTTGCAGCTGGTAGCCGGAGTGGTAGAGCGTCGTCAAACCCTCCCGGTGTTGGCAAACGTCCTATTGGTACTCAATGACAACCAATTATCAGTAACAGGTACTGATCTTGAGGTGGAGATCGTGGGTCGCTTGCACCTGGAAAATCCCAGCGAAAGCGGTGAGATTACCGTTCCGGCGCGCAAACTTCTGGATATTTGCCGGTCTTTACCGGAAGGCGCCGATATTGAATTTGTGTTGGAAGAAGGTCGGCTATTGGTAAAAAGTGGCCGCAGTCGCTTTACTCTATCGACTTTGCCTGCATCGGATTTCCCCAATGTCGAAGATACGCCGGGGAACTTGCAATTTACCTGTGCCCAGGAAGAAATCAAACGTCTCTTGGAACGTACTTCTTTCGCAATGGCGCAGCAGGATGTGCGTTATTACTTAAACGGCATGTTGTGGGAAGTGCGCCAGGACCAGCTGCGCGTTGTAGCCACTGATGGTCATCGGATGGCAATGTGCACCCGCGCGGTGGCAGTAAGCACCCCGGATGTTGTACAGGCGATCCTGCCACGGAAAGGGGTACTTGAGCTTTCCCGTCTGCTGGATGACAGCGACGCCCAGGTAGAAGTGGTATTGAGTTCCAATCATATTCGGGTGACCACAAGTGATTATACCTTCACCTCTAAATTGGTTGATGGTAAGTTTCCAGAGTATGAACGTGTCTTGCCAAGAGGTGGTAACAAGGTGGTTATCGGGTCGCGTCTGGCTTTAAAACAAGCATTTGCGCGTACCGCTATTCTATCTAACGAGAAGTATCGCGGCGTCCGCTTACTGTTATCTGATGGTATGCTGACGATCGTCGCCAACGACCCTGAACAGGAAGAAGCTGAAGAGCAGGTGCTGGTAGATTATGCCGGTGATCCTCTGGAAGTCGGTTTTAATGTCAGTTATCTACAGGACGTGGCTAACGTAATTCATCATGAAAATATCAAAATTACGCTGTCAGATGCTAATAGTAGTGCTTTGCTTGAAGAGCCCGACAGCAGTGATTCATTGTATGTAGTGATGCCGATGCGTTTATAGTAGACGTCTTTGGTAATGACCTATTTTGAGCAGGCGCAACTGTGAGCCTGACGCGTCTCATGGTTCAGAACCTGCGTAATCTGCAGGCTGTCGATATTTATCCCTCCGAACAAATCAATCTGTTCTATGGCCTCAATGGATCTGGAAAAACCAGTATCCTTGAGGCGATTTCTATTTTGGGTTTAGGGCGCTCTTTTCGAACCCACAAACACAAGCCATTAATTCGTTATGAACAGCCTGCGTACCATTTGTTTGGACGAGTTAACGATGGTGTAACTACCATTCCTCTCGGTGTAAGCCGTCAAGTGAATGGGGAAGTCAGCTTTAAGGCTCAAGGGTCCATAGTGTCTTCGGCTGCTGCCTTAGCAGCTTATTTGCCCTTACAGATTTTCAATGCAGACTCATTTCATCTACTAGATGGTGCGCCTAAAGAGAGACGCCAGTTTATCGACTGGTTAGTGTTCCACGTGGAACCAAATTTTTTTGAGACATGGAAGGGCCATCAGCTCTGCCTCAAACACCGCAACAGTCTGCTCCGGCATGATAGAATAGATAGCTTTGAATTAGCTTCCTGGGACAAGGAACTAATCAGTTTTACCGAACGTTTAACAGAATTTAGAAAGGTATCTCTGGAACAGTTTAACCAGACTTTTGCCGAATTGTCCCGAGGGTTTTTAGGTCTTGAGAATGTCCGGTTGGCTTTCTATCAGGGGTGGGATAAAGAGCTGTCCTATGCTGAAGCGTTAGCGGGAGCTTATGAAGGAGACCGAAACCAGGGTTTTACCCGGATGGGCGCCCATCGTGCGGATTTAAAAATAACACTAAATGGTTTACCAGCAGCGGATGTACTATCGCGAGGCCAGCAGAAGCTTCTGGTGACGGCGTTGAAAGTCGCACAAGGTCTAGTTTTCTCCCGACTATCGGGACGTAAGTGCATCTATTTGATCGATGATCTGCCCGCAGAATTGGATCAGGAGCACCGCACACTCTTGGTAAAGTGGCTGCGCAAAATGGATACGCAGGTATTTATCACCGGAGTTGATCGAAACTCGCTTCTTGAATCGTGGAAAGAAGCAAAAGATATCGACATAAAACTGTTCCACGTGGAACAGGGCAGGGTGACTCAGCAGCCAGAATAGGCTGAAGCACCATAAGTGGAACTTGGAGATTGGTATGTCAGAAGGCAAGAATTACGATTCGTCCAGTATTAAAGTTTTAAAGGGGCTGGATGCCGTGCGTAAGCGTCCGGGTATGTATATCGGGGATACCGACGATGGTTCAGGTTTACACCATATGGTGTTTGAGGTGGTAGATAACTCTATCGACGAAGCCCTAGCTGGACACTGCTCAGAAATTAAAGTCACCATCCATCCTGACGAGACGGTTTCTGTAGCCGACAACGGCCGCGGCATTCCGACCGAAATGCATGAAGAGGGCGTTTCGGCGGCGGAAGTTATCATGACGGTACTCCACGCCGGCGGTAAGTTTGACGACAACACATATAAGGTGTCGGGTGGTTTGCATGGAGTAGGTGTATCTGTGGTCAACGCACTCTCTGAAGAACTCAAATTGACCATTCGCCGCGGCGGAAAAATTCACGAACAGGTTTATCATCACGGCGTACCGCAAACACCCTTGCAAATTGTTGGCGACACAACTGCGACGGGTACAGAAATTCACTTTAAACCCTCGCACCAAACCTTTACCAATATTCAATTCCAGTACGAACTGCTCGCCAAGCGCTTGCGCGAGCTGTCATTTCTCAATTCTGGGGTTTGCATTGTTTTGCGGGACGAGCGTTCGGGCAAGGAAGATATTTTTCAGTACGAAGGCGGGTTAAAAGCCTTTGTAGAGTATTTAAATCAGAACAAGAGCGTGATGAACAAGGTCATCCATATCGTTTCCATGGAACGAGAAGATGGCATTGGGGTAGAAGTTGCGCTGCAGTGGAACGATTCCTTTCAAGAAAACCTCTACTGTTACACCAACAATATTCCGCAGCGGGATGGCGGCACCCATTTGGCCGGATTTCGGGCCGCGTTGACGCGTAGTCTTAATACTTATATTGACCGTGAAGGTTTGCTGAAAAACGCAAAAGTGACTACCACGGGCGATGATGCACGTGAAGGCCTCACCGCTATTATTTCTGTAAAAGTACCCGATCCCAAATTCTCATCCCAAACCAAAGACAAACTGGTGTCTTCTGAAGTAAAAACCGCCGTTGAACAGGAGATGAACCAGATTTTCAGCGATTATCTGCTGGAAAATCCCGGTGAAGCGAAGTCAATTGTTAACAAGATGATTGAAGCGGCCCGGGCGCGTGAGGCTGCACGCAAAGCGCGGGACATGACCCGTCGCAAAGGTGCTCTGGACATTGCTGGCCTGCCCGGCAAGCTCGCTGACTGCCAGGAAAAAGACCCTGCGCTGTCTGAAGTTTACCTGGTGGAGGGTGATTCGGCAGGCGGTTCTGCCAAACAAGGTCGCGCGCGTAAAACCCAGGCGATTTTGCCTTTGAAAGGAAAAATTCTGAACGTGGAAAAAGCGCGTTTTGACAAGATGTTGTCCAGTGCCGAAGTAGGAACCCTGATTACTGCGCTGGGCTGCGGCATCGGTAAGGAAGAGTACAATCCTGATAAGTTGCGTTACCACAGCATCATTATCATGACCGACGCCGATGTGGATGGCTCTCATATTCGCACCTTGCTCCTTACTTTCTTTTTCCGGCAGATGCGTGAGTTGATTGAACGCGGACATATCTATATCGCTCAGCCGCCGCTCTACAAGATCAGCAAAGGCAAACAGGAACAATACCTCAAAGACGAAGCGGCAATGACCGAATTTTTAACGCAGGCAGCCCTTGAAGGCTCTAGCTTACATGTGAATGCGGATGCGCCCGGGATTAGCGGAGAGAAGTTGGAGGCATTGGTAGCGCAGTATCGGGGGGTCATGGCCACCATCGAGCGCCTGTCTCGGCTTTATCCTGCGGAAGTCTTGGAAAAGATGATTTATATGCCATCACTTACGGCTCAACATCTGGCCGATGCGGGTCACATGCAACAGTGGTGTGATCAACTAGCAGCGCGATTCAGTATTGATAGTCGAGCTGGCAGCCAAAAATACCTGATTTCAGTTCGCGAAGACACTGAACGCCACCTGTTCTTACCCCAAGTGGAAATTATTGCGCACGGTATTTCTACTGTTTACCAATTCAATCACGATTTCTTCCAGTCGGGTGAATATAGCGACATAGTTGCCTTGGGGGAAAATCTTGAAAATCTGATTGAAGAGGGTGCTTATATACAGCGTGGTGAACGTAAACAAGCGGTTAGCAATTTTGCCGAAGCTCTGGATTGGTTGATGAAGGAATCGCGCAAGGGTTACAACATTCAACGCTATAAAGGATTGGGCGAAATGAACCCGGAGCAGTTATGGGAGACTACCATGAACCCCGAAACTCGCCGGATGTTACGCGTTACCATTCAGGACGCTATTGCGGCGGATCAGATCTTTACCACCTTGATGGGCGATCACGTAGAGCCGCGTCGGGATTTTATCGAAACCAACGCTCTGGCTGTGGCTAATTTGGATATTTAAAAATAGCGTCTATACTGAGGTATCCGTTTTTTTAGATCAGATAGGGCAGATACCTCGTTCAAAGGAGGGAGAAAAATCATGGGCGATGATGTAAAAGTTGAAAAGAAATTGGTGACCTTTAGCCAGATAAATGATGCCTTGGAAGAACGTCAACGGCCTGACCGCCGTCAACAAGACAAAGGTCTTCCGCAGAATATTCAAGAAGATCGCCGGCGCGGCGATCGTCGTGGGAAAAAAGCGTCTGAGTGAATCTCCGATAAGGTGATTATTTAAGAAAGCTAATCTTCGGATTAGCTTTTTTTTGCCTAACAACGCGGCCGAGCAATGTTTATATGGGCGACTATACTTGTCAGAGATTTAGTCAGTGGTGGCGTAGTCATGCAAAAAACCCGTAGCATCACCCGGCAAACTCCGCCGCTTTCGGTTGAACCTCTGGTTTCTGTCCAAGTTCTTACAGCTACTCGCGTGCTGGTCATTAATGGTAAAGGTGGAGCTGGCAAAACCACCATAAGTACAAATCTGGCGGCGTGGTTAGCTGCCTGCGGCCAATCCACAGTGTTGATAGATGCAGATCCCCAAGGTTCAGCGTCTTATTGGGCCAGCCAGAGGGCGGAGGACCTGCCTTCTATCTTTAATGTAAAAATTGATTATGGAGCCCGCACAACACGCAGCTTTCAATGGCGTGCGCCGAGAGCAACGCGCTGGCTGATCACCGATGCGCCGCCCGGGATGACGGGCCCGGCACTGGACGATCTGGTACAAAATCACGATCTGATCATTATTCCGGTGTTGCCTTCCGAGATGGACATCCGCGCGAGTGCTCGCTTTATCGGCGAGCTATTGCTGACACCAGGCATGCGTCGCCAGCGTCGCCCCATTGCAGTGGTTGCTAACCGCGTGAAACAACAGACTAGCGCCTGGGGTCGGCTACAAAAATTCCTGTTGAGTTTAAATATTCCCTTTCCTGCAACCCTGCGCGATTCCCAGAATTATGTCCGAGCCTATAGCGAAGGGCGTGGCATTGCCGATTATGTCCAACAAAGTTACGCGCGCGACCGCAATGACTGGCAGCTCTTGTTGAGCTGGCTGAATGCTCAACAAGAAAATGAAAACTGGTTAGCGTCTGCAGTGGTTGAAGCCCCGGCCAATGATGCGATTACCGCTTCTTGATCTCGTCTCCACCTGTGTCCGTTAAACCGGCAGCGCCGTTTTGTGAACGGCTGATTTCAAAACAAAGGATGAGTGGACGCCACTCACTCCTTCGATGCGGGTCAGTTTTTGTAACAGGAATTGCTGATAAGCATCCATATCTTTCACGATCACTTTAAGCAGATAATCCGCTGCCTGACCCGTAATCAAGTGACATTCGAGTACCTCCGGATAACTGCCTACCATCCGCTCGAAAGCGTCGAAGCGTTCGGGCGTGTGTTTATCCATACTGACCTGAATGAAGGACACCAGCGTCAAACCCAGCTTGCGGGCGTTCAGAAGCGCCACATAGCCGTCAATTAAACCTGCTTCTTCAAGCTGCCGTACCCGGCGTAAACACGGTGAGGGAGACAGACTGATGGCGTCCGCCAGCTCCTGATTAGAGATGCGCCCGTTCTTTTGCAGCTCACGCAATATCAGTCGATCGTATTTGTCTAGCTCCATAACCTAACCCCAGTGCCAAAATCAGGCTTTCGTGTCTTCATTTCTTATATATTGCTAGTTTTGTTTATTTTGAGCAATAACATTGTTTATTTTTAATTTATGCGACAATATTAGAAATCATATTGCGCGTTTACAAGCATATACTGGACTCCACCTGATTGCGAAGACAAACCGCCACCAGCGGATTGCACGGCTGCCTTATAGATTCTTACCCAGAATCGGTGCGAGGTAAGGGCCAACTGGGGTATTCCCAACAGCTATACCGGCAAAGTCTTCGAGCAGGTCTATTGTCCTAGTCTTTCTGCGGAGACCATCATGCTTGCCGACCCATCCAATAAATATCAGCGTTTTATTGGCGTATCCCTGCCCGATCGCCAATGGCCGAACAAAATTATCGAAAAGCCACCTATCTGGATGAGCACAGATCTGCGCGATGGTAACCAAGCCCTGATCGACCCTATGTCGGTAGCCACTAAGTTACGCTTTTTTAAAGAGCTGGTGAAAATCGGCTTTAAGGAAATAGAAATCGGATTTCCTTCTGCTTCGGAAACCGATTATGAATTTACACGTTTATTGATTGAGCAAAATCACATTCCCGATGACGTCACCATTGAAGTGTTGGTACAGGCTCGGTATGAGCTGATAGCGCGAACGGTGGAGAGTTTGCGTGGTGCCAAGCGTGCGATTTTGCATATGTACAATCCCTTGGCACCGACCTTCCGCAAAATCGTTTACAACACTGATAAAGAAGGAGTTAAAAATATTGCTATCCAAGGCACCAAGTGGGTCAAGGAATTAACCGCGCAAGCGCCCGAGGTCGATTGGATTTATCAGTATTCACCCGAAGTCTTTTCGAGTACCGAAGTGGAGTTCGCCAAAGAAGTATCCGATGCGGTGGCTGATATCTGGCAGCCTACACCAGAGAAAAAAATGATTTTGAATTTACCCGCTACCGTGGAGATGAGTACCCCCAATACCTACGCCGATCAGATTGAATGGATGCACCGCAATATCAACCGACGCGATGCCATTATCATCAGCGTTCACCCACACAACGATCGCGGCACAGCCGTAGCTGCTGCGGAGTTGGCGGTGATGGCTGGTGCGGATCGGGTTGAAGGGTGTTTGTTTGGGAATGGCGAGCGCACCGGTAACGTGGATCTGGTGACTCTGGCATTGAATTTATATTCCCAGGGAATTAACCCCGGTCTCGACTTTTCTGATATCGATCGCGTGCGGAAATTGGTGGAAGACTGCAACCAGATTCCGGTCCATCCCCGCCATCCCTATGCCGGTGAGTTGGTGTTCACGGCCTTCTCCGGCTCGCATCAGGACGCCATTAAGAAAGGTCTGGCGGTACAGAAACAGGACGCTTTCTGGGAGGTGCCTTATTTGCCTATTGATCCGGCGGATGTAAATCGCAGCTACGATGCCGTCGTGCGGGTGAACAGCCAGTCTGGCAAAGGCGGAGTGAGCTTTTTGTTACAGCAGCAAACCGGTTTTCAATTGCCGCGTCGGTTGCAGATAGAATTTAGCGGGGTCGTACAAAAAGTCAGCGATAGCACGGGCAAAGAAATTAAAAGCAGCGAGATTGCCCAGCTCTTTGATCAGGAGTATGTAGCAGTCCAGGTACCGCTCACCTATCAGTCGAGCAAAATTATCCAGGAAGATGATGCCCATCAGGTCGAAATCACCATTCAGGCACAGCATCAGAATCAAACAGTGAAGATTACTGGCAGTGGTAACGGCCCTATCGATGCAGCAGCTCATGCCCTGAGTCAATTTACCCAGGCTGAAATCAATGTCATTGATTACCATGAGCACGCTGTTGGGGAAGGCTCGGATGTGGCGGCGGTAACCTACGTGGAAGTGAAAGTCGCTAATGGCAAACCGGTATTCGGTGTAGGGCGCGATAGCAATATCATGACCTCGGCCATCAAGGCGTTGATCAATGCCGTCAACCGCAGCGGTGTACTGCAATAGGTCACCGTGGCTGAAACAGCCATTAGTAAAAGGGCGCAGTCAGTGTGGCTGCGCCCTTTTGTTTGCTCTATTTGCGAAGAAGACGTGTCCTATCGCGTTCAATGTGAAGACTCATTCGTCGGTGAAGAGATCAGGTTTAGTGCTTACTGGGCGAAAAGCAGTCTTCGTGACTTACGCCGGTTCTTCTGAGCCACAATTCTCTTAGGTCTGTTTGATCTATTTCTACCCGCTAAAAAATTTTTGGCAATGCTGAATCCAAATCCAAACTATCTCCCTCTAAGCTTATAGATACGCATATGACAGATGTCATCAATGTGTAAATTTCCGTAAGAAGGGCCGGTTTTAAACTGCGATTGAATCAAAAAATCGCTAAGCTGAGCCATTGCGGAGGCCAGGGTAGAAAAGAGATTCAGATGATTAAACTACATAACATCCATAAATATTACGCCAGCGGCGAACAACGTTTGCATGTTTTGAAAGGCATTGACCTGCACATCCGTGAAGGTGAGCTGGTTTCCATTATGGGTACCTCAGGTTCAGGTAAGTCCACCTTGCTTAACATCCTCGGGATTCTCGATACCCATGATGAAGGCGATTACTTTCTCGCAGGACGAAAAATTCACAAGTTAAAAGAGAAGGTCGCCGCGCAGCTGCGCAACGAATTACTCGGTTTCGTCTTCCAATCGTTCAACTTGTTGCCATTTAAGAACGCGACCGAAAACGTTGCCTTGCCACTTTACTATCAAAACGTCGGGCGTAAAGAGCGCAATTATCGCGCCGCAAAATATCTCGAAATGGTCGGTCTGGAAGCCCGAGCCAACCACATGCCCAATGAACTTTCGGGTGGGCAAAAGCAGCGGGTAGCGATTGCGCGGGCTCTGGTAACCCAGCCCAAAGTCATTTTGGCGGACGAACCGACCGGTGCGCTCGACAGTAAAACCACAGAAGAAATTATGGCGCTCATCAAAGAGGTCCATAGTGTGGGCAACACCATCGTGATCGTTACCCATGAACAGGACATTGCCGATCAGACCCAGCGCCAAATTACTTTAAAAGACGGTTTGATTATCGCCAGCGGATCTCCCCATGAACAACAGGCTCACCCAGCCGTAGAGCGCATTACAGGATAGCGGCCGATGGATGGTTTACAGGAAATTCTATTCACCCTGCGCAAAAATAAATTGCGCACTGCGCTGACGGCGTTCGGCGTCTTCTGGGGCATTTTTATGCTGATGCTGCTCCTGGGGGCGGGGCGCGGCATGCAGAACGGTGTCTACGAAAACTTTGGCTCTGATGTGTTGGATTTTATTGTCGTTTATACCGGTACCACTTCCGTCGCTCACAAAGGACGCGGTCTGGGTCGGCAAATTGTCATGCGCTCTGAGGATATCGCTGCTATCCGCCGGCAGGTAGAAGGTATCAATGTACTGTCACCGGTAATTCAGCGAGGCGGTATTCTGATGACTTACGGGGATAAGAGCGGCAACTTTTCTGTTCATGGTGTTCCCGAAGAAATGTTTCGGGTTAAAGAGAGTATCCCTTTTCCCTTTGGGCGAAAAACCAATCCGCTGGATGATATTGGCGGTCGAAAAATTGTTGTTCTCGGAACTGTGGTTGCTGAGCGCTTGTTCGGAAAGGACGTTGATCCAGTCGGTAAGGATATTCGACTTAATGGTGTAGTGATGAAAGTTGTCGGTGTCTTCTACGACAAAATGAATCAGGGCCGAGACTCGGAGCGCGCTTACATTCCTATCAGCACGGCGCAAAAAATGTTTGGCAACAGCGATCACATTTCTACCATCTGGTTGCGTCCAAAAGCCGGCTTTGATGGATTCGAAGTCGAGAAGAATGTTGTCGAATTGTTGCAGCGTCGCCACGACGTCTCTCCGGAGGACCGTCGCGCGGTGCAGTCATTCAATATGGCTGAGCCGGCCCAGCAGGTACAAGGGTTGTTTATTGGTATCAATGCTTTTATCTGGTTTGTTGGGCTGGGAACACTGATGGCGGGTATTGTCGGCGTCAGCAATATCATGATTATTACGGTGAAGGAGCGCACCCGGGAAATTGGTGTGCGCAAAGCGCTGGGCGCGACGCCGTTTCATATTGTGAGTACTTTGTTAATCGAATCCATTTTAGTCACCAGTATCGCGGGTTATGCAGGGTTGGTGTTAGGTGTTGGATTGATTGAGCTAGTCGCCTTCGGGTTGCGCTCGGCGGGTGCGGAGCTGCCGTACTTCAGCAATCCGGAAATCAATCTGCAGGCTGCTGTCACCGCTGTTGTTTTGTTAGTGGTAGTGGGCGCTCTGGCAGGATTAATGCCGGCTCTGCGCGCGGCGCGGATCATGCCAATTGAAGCAATGCGGGCGGACTGATCATGATTATCGATACCGAAAAGTGGCAAGAAATTCTAAAAACATTAGGTCAGCACAAGTTGCGTACAGCATTGACTGCCTTCGGCGTTTTCTGGGGCATCTTTATGCTCACCGTGTTACTCGGCTCGGGTAAAGGTTTAGAGAACGGCGTTAACGACGGCTTCCCCAGCGTTCCCAATATTATCTGGATCTGGATTCAGGGACCGACGCAGGTGCCTTATCAGGGCATGCGCACGGGGCGACAAATAACTCTGGACGCCGAGGATGTAAAAGCCATCGAGCAAAACGTACCCAGTGTGAGTTTTGCACGCGGCCAGAACTCCGTGGGAATCTGGGGCGGAACGCCACCCTACACCAAGTACAAAGATAAAAACGGTACCTTCTATGTGCAGGGTACACACGCCGGAATGGATGACATCAACTCCTTACGTATTCTTGCGGGGCGCAGTGTTAACCATATTGATGATCGGGAGCGGCGCAAGGTAGCCATTATCGGCAAACGTGTGAGCACCCAATTGTTTGATGAGGGCATTGATCCCGTCGGCAAGGAAATTACTATCTCGGGAATCAGTTTTACTGTCATCGGTGTGTTCAAGTCCAGATCCAGTGGTAACGAACAACAGGAAGAAGAAAAAATTTATATTCCCAACGACACCTTGCGCTTTGCATTTAACCAGATTGGTTGGGTCGGCAGCATTATTGTCCTGCCAAAACCCGGATTACACGCAAGGGTCGCCGAAGAAGATGTGAAACGCTATCTGGCGGAAATTAAAAAAGTATCGCCTTCTGACGTAGGTGTCTTCGGCAGCTTCAATCTGCAAAACGAATTCGACAAGATCCAGGGCCTGTTTACCGGCATCACTGTATTCAGCTGGGTAGTGGCTATCGGCACCATCATGGCCGGCGCTATCGGGGTCGGCAACATCATGCTGATTGTGGTGAAAGAGCGCACCCGTGAAATCGGCTTGCGCAAAGCCTTGGGTGCAACCCCGCTATCCATTGTAAGCATGATTGTGCAGGAGTCGATTTTGATTACCGCGATCGCCGGTTATGCAGGTCTGGTAGTTGGTGTTTTCCTGCTCGAAGGAATCAGTTCGCTTCTTGACGCAGGTGGTGGCAGCTCGGGCATGTTTTCGCATCCGGAAGTCGATTTTGTAACCGCTATCAGTGCATTGGTAGTCCTGGTGGTTTCAGGATTATTGGCCTCGATGCTGCCCGCCGCAAAAGCAGCAGGAGTGAATCCTATCGTTGCCTTGCAAGATGAATAGCGAAAAAAATTATTTATCTTAACTCGTTAAACGTTGTTATCTAAGAAGAGCAAACATGAAAAAATTTATTGGCTACACGGTACTGGTTTTAATCGCGGTTATATTTATCGGAACCGCCATGTTTCTGTTTAACAAATCGCAGGAAAAACCCATAACCTACTCAACGGTTGAACCCTTTACCACGACTATCATCAAGAAGACGGTTGCGATCGGTAAAGTGATTCCCCGTAAAGAAATCAGCGTGACTTCCCAGGTTTCGGGTGTGGTGGAGCAGTTGTTTGTGGAAGCGGGTCATATCCTCAAAAAGGGTGACTTGATCGCACGCATTACGCTGGCGCCTAACATGGTGATGCTCAACTCCGCCGAATCGCAACTGGAAGCAGCGCGAATCAATTTGCGTAACGCCGAAGACGAACTACAGCGTCAGAGAAAATTGTATGCCGACAAATTGATTTCCGTTTCGGAATACAACCGTTATGAACTTAACTATAACCTGCAGCGTGAAGCCGTGCAGGCGGCGGAAAATAATTTACTGCTGATTCGTGAAGGGGCGACCAAAAAATCGGATCTGGTCTCTAATATGATTCGTGCAACCATCGACGGTATGGTGCTCGATATTCCCAATAAGGAAGGTGCTTTTATTGTTGAGTCCAGTACCTTTGGCGCCGGCACCACGGTTGCTACCCTGGCTGATATGAATGACATGATTTTTGAAGGCTTGGTTGACGAAGCCGAAGTGGGTAAGATTCGTGAAGGCATGGAGCTGGTGCTGGATGTCGGTGCGCTCGAAGGCGAACCGTTCACCGCGACCCTCGAATATATTTCACCGAAAGGTGTTGAGGATCAGGGCACTATCAAATTCCAGATTCGGGCCGCAGTGGATTTGAGTGATGAATTGTTTTTACGGGCTAATTATTCTGCGAATGCCGACATTGTTTTGGATAAACGCGAGGATATATTAGCTATCAATGAGCGCGATCTGCTGATTGAGGGCGACGAGTACTTTGTTGAGGTCGAGGTTGCTCCCCAGGTCTTTGAAAAGCGCAAAGTGCAAACCGGTTTATCTGACGGTATCAACATTGAGATTGTTTCCGGTCTGACCAAGGATCAGAAAATCAAGCAGCGCTAAGTTCAAACCCAATGGCACTTACGGGTAAAAGAAAAATACCGTGAGTGCCATCCCCATCCCCATC
>Ga0079224_100007703_pt1 | contig 14488 bp, 13 predicted proteins | sample Stecom2015_FD_80414 | JGI IMG/M metagenome (GOLD analysis project Ga0079224, IMG submission 80414) | Agricultural soil microbial communities from Utah to study Nitrogen management - Steer compost 2015 | ecosystem: Environmental > Terrestrial > Soil > Agricultural land | place: USA: Utah...
AACCGGATTCAAGGATCCCGCTTATTTTACTCGCTTTTTTAAAAAAGAAACAGGAATGTTGCCAGCTTCTTTCCAAAAATCAGCACATAATATGGATGATATAAGGGCCTAGTGGCGCTTAGTATTCCAGAATTTAACTGACATAAAAAAATGTCTTACCTATAACTTTCTAATTTTAAGAGATTTAGTTAAATGTTCTGTACCTTTTTCTATGATAAGGTCTGCACGAAATCGAGTAGGGAGTATATTGTTCAGTAAGTTGGGCTTATTGATCTCATTCCATATTCCTTTTGCCATTTCAATACTCTCATCTTTTGTGAAATTAGAGAATTTATGGAAATATGATTCCTTATTTTGGAAAGCCGTCTTTTGTAAAGATAGAAAGCGATTGACATACCAGTTTGATAAGTTCTTTTCGCTTGCATGAACATAAATTGAGAAGTCGAAAAAATCGGACACGAAAACCTTAGGGCCCTTGTATTTCTTTCCGGTATTTACTTGTAAAACGTTTATCCCTTCAATGATCACAATCTCGGGTGATTCTATTTCTTGGAGTTGATTTGGAATAACATCATACTCTAAATGTGAATACATAGGAGCGCTTACTTTTTTATGACCTGACTTTAAGTCGGCTAAAAAACGAATCAAGCGTCGCGCATCATAACTTTCAGGAAATCCCTTTCGGTTTAATATCCCTCTACTTTCTAGCACCGCATTAGGAAGTAAAAAACCATCTGTTGTGACCAAATCTACCCTAGGTTTATTGGGACCTAAAGAAAGAACTTTCTGTAAAACACGAGCGGTGGTACTTTTTCCCGCGGCTACACTCCCGGCAATTCCAATGATGAAAGGTATAGTTTGCGTTTTATCCTTTAAAAAACCTTCAATATCCGAATGCAGGTGCTTCGCCCGTTCTACATGAATGTTGATCAAATGACTTAAAGGAAAATAAATATCTTGAATTTCCTCTAAGGTTAACGGCTCGTTTAATGCATTTAGACTACTTATTTCATCTTTAGACAAAATGAAAGAGAAGGAACCGTTTAAGCGCTTCCATCTTTCACGGCTCATATGGATAAAGGGAGAATAATCTTCATCGTGTTTAACACGGATCATAGCATTTTGATTTATTGTTCCTCTTTTATCTCTTCGATGATGCCGTTTAATATCATTTTTCCTGATGCCGGATTTGTAGCAATAGGTGTATTATGAACATCACAAATTCGCATAAGCATCTGTATATCCGGCTCGTGAGGATGTTTTCCTAAAGGATCTCTGAAGAAGATAATTCCATTAATTTCGCCTTCAGCAGTCATTGCCGCAATTTGGGCATCACCACCGTTTGGTCCGGATAACTTTCTATTAACTTCTAAGCCAGTCTCTAATATATAGCCTCCTGTCGTACCAGTGGCCACTAGATTTATACGACTTAATTTTTCATAATTGTCTTTAACAAATGCAACCATTTCAGGCTTTTTACCATCATGTGCAATAAGTGCAATAGTTTTTGTTTTTGTCATTGTTATTATAGTTAACCAAAAAATAAATATGCGATAATGATTGCTGCTACCACTCCAGCTAATTCTGCCAATAATGCTGCAGGCAATGCATGTCTTGTGTTTTTAATTGAAATCGAACCAAAATAAACGGCTAATACATAAAATGTCGTCTCCGTTGAGCCTTGAATTACACAAGCTACACGTGACGCGAAATCATCTGCCCCTTTTGCATTCATCAAATCTACCATTAAGCCCCGTGCACCGCTTCCACTGAGTGGCTTCATAAATGCAACAGGCAAAGCCTCAACGAAGCGATTATCGAATCCAAACCCGTCGACCGCTGTACTTACACCTTGAATCAAATAATCTAGTACGCCCGCTTCCCTGAATACGCCTATCGCGACTAAAATCCCTACTAAGTAGGGAATAATTTTAACGGCTACACCAAAACCTTCTTTTGCACCTTCAATAAAACTTTCATATACATTTATCCTCTTAAAAAGAGCGAGGCCTATAAACGATGCAATAAAAGTAAATAGAATTACATTCCCTACAACAGAAGAAATAACATTTACTTGATCTTGAGGTAAGGTACTAAGGTAATAAAGAGAGCCTCCTATTAACAAAGCAATACTTCCAATATAGCCTAGTATTACTTTATTAAAAAGGTTGATTTTTTGATAGATGGCTACTGCTATTAAGCCGACCATCGTAGAGAAGAACGTAGCCAAAAGAATAGGTAAAAATACATCCGATGGATTTAACGCGCCTGCTTCTTTACGATAGGCCATAATACTTATCGGCAATATCGTCAAACTTGACGCGTTAAGAACCATGAACATGATTTGTGCGTTAGTTGCCGTATCCTTACTAGGATTTAATTCCTGCAATTCTTTGATGGCTTTTAAGCCTAGGGGGGTAGCCGCGTTGTCCAATCCAAGCATATTTGCTGAGAAATTCATAAGGATTGAGCCTAAAGCAGGATGGTTTTTTGGAACGTCGGGAAAGAGCTTATTGAAAAATGGTCCCACTATTCGGGCAAAAAAGGCAATCATACCACCATTTTCTCCAATTTTCATTATTCCTAACCAGAAGGTCATTAGACCGATTAATCCTAAGGAAATTTCAGCTCCTGTTTTCGCACTATCAAAAGTACCGCTTATGATACGTTGGAATATTTCTACATCACCAAAAAATATAAGTTTGACTAAGGCAACTATAAAGGCAATAAGGAAAAAAGAAATCCATACGTAATTAAGCGCCATATATTTAATTTTTACTCTGCTGATTTAAAATTAACGTTAATCGTATAAACTTTCAATTAGACTGGAATATTTTCTTTCAATGACTTTCCTTTTTGCTTTCAAAGTTGGGGTAATCTCACCACTGTCAATAGAAAAAGGAGTTCGCTTTAATACGAAATTCCTAATTCTTTCAAACTTTGCAAGCTCGTTGGAAAGTTTCTTAATATCATTATTTACCCATTCTATGATTCCTGGATCATTGATGACGATTTCCTCTTTATCAAAAAAATCATCCCCTAAGCCAAACGCTTCTTGCAGTCTTTCTTTTGAAGGAACAATGATAGCCGTTACGTATTCCCTTTTATCACCTAGCAAGAATATTTGCTCAATTTTATCACTCTTCAAATAAATATTCTCAACTGGAGTAGGGTAGATGTTTTTGCCGTAGGAATTTACCAGCATATTCTTTAAGCGATCCGTAATTTGAAGGTTCCCTTTATAGAATCGTCCAATATCTCCCGTATGAAACCACCTTTCCGAATCAATGACATTAGCTGTTTCCTCTGGTTTATTCCAATACCCTTTCATGATGCAGTGGCCTCTTATGATAATCTCCCCTTCTGGAGATTCGAAATCTGGTTTAAAGGATTCATGGGTTTGAACCGTATAAATTTCATTAGTTTCGTTATTTTGAATAGCTATTTCGAGCTCAGGTAATACTCTGCCTACTGTCCCATAAACCTGCCTGTTATATTCGGTTACGCAAACTACAGGTGACGTTTCTGTCAATCCAAAGCCTTCTAATATCTTAATTCCCAAATCGCCAAAAAACTCTCCAATATTTTTAGGGAGAGCGCCGCCACCTGAGATCATAAATTTAAGATTTCCTCCCGTTTTTGCTTTGATCTTGCTGAAAACAAGTCTCTCTGCAATCTTTTGTTTGGTGGATAAGAAGAGCCCGGGCTGTTTGCCACTTTCATTTTTTTCGCGGTATTGCCTTCCTATATCTAGAGCCCACAGAAATATTTTTGCTTTCATACCACCGCCTTCAGTACCTCCTCGCATTGCTCTTTCGTAAATGCGTTCTAACAGACGAGGGACGCAGTTTAACACCGTAGGTTTAACTTCCTCCATGTTTTTCGCCAATAATTCTAAGCTTTCTGCAAATGCAATTCTACTCCCTGTAGCCAGACAAACATGGTAAGTAGCGGTCCGTTCAAAGACATGAGATAAAGGAAGAAAAGAAAGAAAAAGTTCGTCTTTAGTTATTACTGGAATTTGATCTAAAGCAATCCGAACATTGTTGACCAAATTACTATGCGTAAGCATAACTCCTTTAGGAGTGCCTGTGGTGCCTGAAGTGTAAATTAAGGTAGAAATATCGCTGACCAAAATTCCTTCTCTTGCGGAGATAATTGCTCGTCCAAATTCATCCAAACACTTGGATCCGTGTTCTATAATGGTAGAAAATGGGATTACACCTGCCTGCATGTCCTTCTTTATCCATTTTTGATATTCAGAGAAAGTGGGAATTATTCTTGAAATGTTTGGGCAATCATTGACGATCTTAATGACTTTCTTTAAGAGAAAAGGACTCCCTATTAGAATAGCTTTGGAGCCTGAATCATTTAGAATGTATTCAACTTCACTTTCAGGAAGGGTAGGGTAAATGGAGACATTAATTGCTCCAATTTGTTGGAGAGCTTGGTCAAAATATACGTATTCGGGACTATTATCAATTAAAAGAGCCAGTCGATCTCCTTTTTTTATGCCAATCGATAATAAATATGCCGAGATAGCATCTATAGTGTCGATTGCATTTCTGTAGGTGATTTCATTCCATTGGTTATTTACTTTATGGATAAGAAAGGTATTACTTTCAGGGTGGATATTCTTAACCACATTCCGTAGTAAATCCGGAATTGTCATTTCTGGCTTAACTGGATTCATTGTTTTTAGATTATGTATCTATAGCAAACATAAAATAATAATCTGAAAACCTCAGATATAATTTTGAATCCGCACCTTAAAAATGCTTATACTGCAAAACTTTCTCCACAAGCGCAAGAGCGAGAAGCGTTTGGATTATTAAAAACGAAGCCTTTACCTGTCAACCCATCAGAAAAGTCAAGTTCAGTACCTGCTAAATAAAGGAATGATTTTATATTTAGAACCAGTTTAACTCCCTTATCTTCAAATTCTTGATCGTCCTTTTGGCTCTCATTATCAAAGTTTAATAAATAACTCAATCCTGAACAGCCGCCACTTTCTACAGAGACGCGAACGAAATACGATGAATCATAGTTCTCTGCGTTCATTACTTCGTCAATCTTTGCTTTCGCTTTATCAGTTATAGTGATCATGTCTTTTTATTTATTTACAAATATCGTCATTTTTGAGCAAGATATAAAACTACTTTATCATACCTTTTTCATAAAGCTGCCATATTGGAGATTGTTTTCGGAGAACCGCTATTTCTTTCTTTAAAAGCTGGACAGTTGTTTCTATTTCTTCTTTTGTCGTAAATCTCCCTAAGCTCAAACGTATAGAAGCATGGGCATCGTCCTTTTCTAACCCCATGGCCAAGAGAACATGCGACGGTTCTAATGAACCCGTGGAGCAAGCGGAACCGGAAGCCATCGCGATATTGCCAAGCTTAGCCATTAATTGCTCCGCTTTTAAAAATCGAATAGTAATATTTAAAACGTGGGGTAGACGGCTGTCGCTTGATCCATTACTATAAGTTTGTGCTATTTTTAAAATTTCTGTCTCCAAATAATCTCTTAACTCTTGAAGGCGTAAGCTCTCAAAGGACATTAATTCTTGTGCTTTGAAAACGGCAGCGCCAAAGCCTACAATACCGGGAACATTTAGTGTTCCAGCTCGTAAATGATTTTCTTGACCACCACCATGAAGAAGAGGCTCGACCTGAACTCGTCTGTTTCTTCGCTTTATATATAGTGCTCCAACTCCTTTAGGTCCATATATCTTATGTGCGCTAAAGGCCATCAAGTCAATAGGAGTTTCTAAGAGTGATACCGGAACTTTACCAACAGCTTGAGTAGCATCACAAAAAAATAAAACGTTATTGGCATGTGCTATTTCTGCAATTTTATGAATAGGATTGATAACACCGGTTTCATTGTTGGCGTACATGAGGGATATTAAAATAGTATCTTTTCTAATGGCGGCTTTCAATTCGTTAAGGTCGATTTGACCTTTTGAATCTACTGCCAAATAAGTTATTTCAGCCCCCTTCTTTTCTAAGTAACGACAGACATCTAAAACGGCCCTGTGTTCAGTTTGGCTGGTAATAATATGCTTACCAATGGACAGATATCGATTAAATACTCCTTTAATAGCTAAGTTTATGGATTCGGTAGCGCCAGACGTAAAAGTAATCTCTTTTTCAGAGGCACCAATTAAGTTCGCAATTCTTAGTCGCGCGTTATGAACGGCTTCAGCAGCTTCCTTTCCAAAGCGGTGGTTAAGGCTTGCCGCATTACCGTAGTGTTCAGAAAAGTAAGGTATCATCTGCTCCAGAACTTCAGGATCAACTGCCGTCGTAGCGTTGTTGTCAAGATAAATTGATGTAGCCATTTACGAAGTTATTTAATTTTAAAGGATAATCGATTATTATTTGTAATCTTAGCTTCAAAAAGAAAAACCACCAAGGGACTGGTAAACCTGGAGAAGAAAGAATTAACTCACCCCCTTAAAACTTATACAATGGATAAAATAGAACATATTGGCATCGCAGTGAAAAACTTAGAGGAAAGCATTTTAAGATATGAAATACTTCTACAGACAAGCTGTTATAAACGAGAAACTGTTCTTTCTGAGCATGTAGAAACAGCTTTTTTTAAAGTTGGGGAAAGTAAGATTGAACTTTTAGAGGCCATTGACAATCAGGGAGCAATAGCTTCGTTTATTGAAAAAAGAGGAGAGGGGATTCACCATATTGCTTACGAAGTAGAGGATATCAAAAAGGAGATGGTGCGTTTAGCTGAGGACGGTTTTCGTCTACTAAACGAAGTGCCTAAAAAAGGAGCGGATAATAAATGGGTTTGTTTTGTGCACCCAAAGGACGCTTCTGGAGTGTTAACGGAATTGGTTGAAACAATAAATAAATAGTGTTAGGTAATAGCTTGCAACTACTACCTAACACCTGAAATTTAAAGTCCAATCTCTTTTAAAAGAAAGTCTGCATTGTCAATTTTATCAGCTACCCATAGTACATAGCGAATATCCACACCAATGGAGCGGCTATAACTTTCATTCCATGCAAAATCGTTGATCGTCGCATCATAAGCTCTGTCAAAATTCACACCGATTAATTCGCCTTTTGCATTCATAATAGGAGAACCAGAGTTTCCTCCTGTGGTATCCATATTATACAAGATGTTGACAGGTACATCCCCAAGTTCCTTTACTTCATAAGGACCAAAGTTCTTTGCTTTCCAAGCTTCAAAAATGCTTTTAGGGTAATTGTACTCCGACAAGCCGGATCTTCCTTTCTCAACTATTCCCTTTATAGTGGTAAACGGGCTCATGTAAACGGCATCTTCAGGAGAGTAACCACGGATATAACCATAGGTTAAGCGTAAAGTACTATTTGCATCAGGAACAAAATTTCTTTGTTGAAACTGTTCTTTTACTTCCACATAGTCACCCATTAACTTGTTTAATACACCTTCTCGTCTTGCTAATTCAGGTTGAATTTCTTGGGTTTCAGTATTTAATCCTGCTTGAAAATCTAACAGTTTATCAGAATAATCTTTTAAGTTAGCCACAGATTTCAAGAGGGTATTAAAAACATATTCTTGATCGCCTAATTTGCTACTATTTAGAAGGTCGTCGGATGATGACGTTAATTTATCCACAGCTTGTATCCTTTGGGAAGGAGGAAGAGCAGATGCATCATCAAGCATCTTTTTAAAGATCTGTAAATCTACGTCATGACGATAACTTCCATAAATGGTTTCTAAAATCTCTTTTAACCTCGGTGAATTTGCTTTAAAGAAATCAGCAGGATCCGCATCCTTGAGCATCGCGGTTTTAAACGTATTAATCTGTCTTGCGATATTCAATAGGCTGGTGCTGTTGTAAATCTGGCCAAACCATAACTCGCGTTCAACATCTTGAAAAATCTCATTGTAAAGGTCATCAATCTCCTTTATTAGGGTGCCGTATTTTGTCTTCAGCTCCGGATTTTGATTTATGAAATTAGACAAGGCTTCATCTTCATCACGTTTATTTTGAACCAAATTGATGTTTTTTAGTCCTTTCATTTTACCCTGATAGTTTTTTCTGACATTCGAATTCCTTTGAATTCTAGTCGCTAATGCTATTTCAGTACTTTTATCATCTAGCCCAGCATTGCGCATAATTTCATTTTGAAATCCAAATAATGAAGCTGTATAAGGCAATAAGTACTTCTCTTGGTATTCTATAAATTGCGCAGGCCGATGTCTAAAAGTACGCCCTGGGTAGCCAAGAATAAAAGTAAAGTCCTCTTCCTTTACACCGTTCGGATTAATGGTTAAATGTTTTTTAGGCTCATAGGGAACATTTGATTTTGAAAACTTAGCTGGCTTTCCATCTGCACCAACATAGGCTCTAAGAAAAGCATAATCACCAGTATGACGAGGCCAAACCCAGTTATCTGCTTCTCCTCCAAATTCTCCTATGCTGCGTTGTGGTACATATACTAATCTAACGTCTTCAATGGTTTTATAACGAAAAAGAACATAGCTCTTACCAATAAACATTTCGGACACTTCTGCTATAATAGACGGGTCTTTCTGAACAGCTTCGTCCGCAATTTTTTTACTTTCTAAACTGATTATTTCAATTCGCTCTGCAGGAGTCTTAGCTTGATTGGCAGCATTTAAAATTCGCTCAGATACATCCTCATAGCTGTCTGTAATTCTAATAGTTAATCCTTTTGCTTCAATCTCTTGTTCACGTGTTCTTGCTACAAAACCATTAGTTAGGTAGTCATTCTCGGCAGTGCTAGCCAACTGAACAGCACCAAAGGAGCAATGATGGTTGGTGATAATCAAACCTTCTTTGGAAACAAACGATCCAGTACAACCACCTACTCGAACTAAGGCATCTACTAGACCTATCTGTCCGGGGTTGAAGATATCCTCTTGGTCAATTAATAAACCCGCTTTCTTGAGGTCCACGCGATTTAGATCGCTTAAAGGAAACATTCCTTCATCAAGATTTGAAAATGAATGTGTACTAAAAGCAGTGATAAATAGTGTAATTAAGGCGACTGCCTTTTTATTTATAAAGTTCATAAGATATAAGATTGTAAGTGCAAAAATTTGGTTTAAAAGAGTCCGTTAATTTCCCGATCTACTTGTTGGGCTACGAAACTCATGTCTTCTGCATTATTTTCAAAATCCAGTTTGTCCTTATCCAAAATCAACAATTTCCCACTGGTATAACTGCTGATCCACTTTTCATATTTATCGTTTAATTTGGAAAGGTAATCTAAACGTATCCCTGCTTCATATTCTCTTCCTCTTAATTGAATATTATCAACTAAAGTCGGAACGGATGCTTTTAAATAAATCAGGAGATCGGGTGGATTTATAAATTCTAAGATACTTTCAAAGATTGCACTATAATTTTCGAAATCGCGGGTGCTCATCAGGTCCATATCACGCAAATTTTCAGCAAAGATATAGGCATCTTCATAAATAGTTCTGTCTTGAATAATATTTTCCTTTTTCTTTTGAAGATCTAGCATATGCTGGAATCGACTGTTTAGAAAATAGATCTGAAGATTAAAGGACCATCTCTTCATGTCTCTATAAAAGTCATCTAAATAAGGATTATGGTCAACAGCTTCAAACTGAGGTTGCCAGCCTAAGTGTTTTGCTAAAAGACGTGTTAAGGTAGTTTTTCCCGCCCCAATATTACCAACTATTGCTATGTGCATTTTTATTGTTTAAAAAGGTTTAATCCCAATAATCTCCCGTACATCCGCTATGGTTTTTCGTGCTGAAGCACGCGCTTTTTCGGCGCCCATAGTTACTGTTTTCCTTAAGTATTCTTCATCTTGGGCAATCTCTTGTATCCGATTTCGAATCGGGTCAGTTGATAAAATGATGTCTTCAGCCAATTGCTTTTTAAAATCTCCATAGCGGATTTGACAGCTAGAATAAAGTTCATCAAAATGCTGAAGCGTATCTTCTGATGACACAATCTTCATGATATCAAACAGATTTTGAATATAATCAGGTTTCGCTTGATTTTCTTCGGTCGGCCCAGAGTCTGTTAAAGCTCTCATCACTTTTTTGCGAATGGCTTCCGGTGAGTCCGCTAAAAAAATAGCATTTCCCTCTCCCTCAGACTTCCCCATTTTGCCTGTACCGTTTAATCCTGGTATTTTCACAAGCTTTTCGCTAGAGCTAAACGCAAAAGGTTCAGGGAAATAGTCATTGCTATATAGACGGTTGAAACGATTCCCAAAGGTACGGGCCATCTCTAAATGCTGCTCCTGATCTTTTCCTACCGGTACTTTTGTCGCACGATGAATCAATATATCTGCCGCCATTAATACTGGATAAGTCAATAAGCCTGCATTTACATTTTCCGGGTGCATACGGATTTTGTCTTTGAAAGACGCACTTCTTTCCAATTCGCCCTTATAGGCGTTCATATTTAAATAAAGATATAGCTCGATTATCTCTGGTACATCGGACTGAACATAGATGGTAGCTTTTTCCGGATCAATTCCTGCAGCAAGATATTCAACGACTACATTGCGAACGTTTTGATGAAGTTCTGCGGATGTAGGATGGGTGGTTAAGGAGTGCCAATCAGCTATGAAGAAGAAACAATTATACTCATTTTGCATTTGTATAAAGTTCCTTATCGCACCATAATAATTTCCTAAATGTAGATTTCCGGTACTTCGTATACCGCTAACAACTGTTTCCATAGTTTGCGAAAATACAGAAATATTGCATAATTTATGCTTTCTTAAAGGCCAAAAATAAGATTCTATCGTTTGTTGCTTCAGTTGGTGCATTCTATCCGATAAATATTCACGCCATTGTTTTATTTTTCTATTTTTGTTTTGAGACTCTATATTAACTTGTATTAATTTGAAAACATGATTAGACCTACTTATAAAAAAGCCGACCCAACCGATTTCTTCAAAAAACTACAAAAGGAAGTTCATGAGACAGTGTTAACCAACAAATCCATTCAAAGGCAAAATATCATAAAGTCTTTCGCCTTACTCTTCACATATTTTGCTGCCTATTCCTGTATTTTACTCTTTGGTAATTCGTCAATCCTTCTCTTTTTATTTTATATTTTATTAGGGTGGTCTACCATCGTATTATTTATTAATGCCTTTCATGATGCAGCTCACGGCGCAGTATTTGAGAATAGAAGGTATAATAACTTGTTTATGAATGTACTGGAGCTGTTTGGGAGTAACAGTTATATATGGTCAAAGCGTCATTTGCTGTTACACCATCCGTACCCCAATGTACAGGACTGGGATACAGATATAAAACAGAGTGACATAGTACGTATTTTCCCAAATAGTCCGTTTTTAAATATCCACAAATACCAACATATTTACATGTGGTTTATTTATCCTTTTTATACTTTAAATTGGTTGTTTATAAGGGACTTTAAAGACTTTTTCGGCAACAAGGACAATTATGTTAAAAGGGTTTTAACTATCCCGACAATAGAATATATCAAACTTTTTGCAGCTAAATTATTCAATATATTTTATCTCGTTATCATTCCCTCAATCGTATTAGACCATCCATGGTATATAATCTTTGCGGCTTGGATTGTTATGCATGTATCCGCCAGCCTCTTGGGAGTTATTGCTTTGATTTCTACACATGTAGACGAGGAAGCCATATTCCCAATGCCTCCAGAAGATGGAAAAATGGATACGACATGGGCTCTTCATCAAATGACAGTAACGAAAGATTTTAGTGCGGATAGTAAATTAGCAAACTTTCTCTTTGGGGGTTTTACGCATCACGTTGCCCATCATTTATTTCCTGGTGTTGCCCATACTTATTATCCCAGCATAACCCCGATTATACGTCGTTATGCTAAAGAGTATGATTTACCATATACATGTTATCCAGCCTATCAAGCGATAAAATCGCATTATTATTTGCTGAAAAAAAGCGGAAAACCAGAAAACATATTAGTACATGGGGAAATATAATACAATGAAAACTAAAACATCCTATTTAAGAAGACTGCATCGGTCGTTTTATTTAGGAATGGTGCTGCTTTTCTTTGCATTATCTTATCCGTTATTATGGTATTATAAAAAGGATGCTGATAAATATTATTCTCAGCTAGCGAGATTGAGAAGATGGATCGCAGTAATGAGTGCTGCTTCAACTGGTTTTCGCTTCAAGATAGAGACTGAAACTCAAATCGACTGGTCGAAAAACTACGTTATTTGTGCAAACCATACTTCAAATCTCGATATTGCAGCATTACTGATCGCCTGCAGACTTGACTATTCATTTATGGGAAAAGAGGAGCTACTAAAGAATCCTGTTACAAGAACATTTTTCAAAACAATCGATATTCCCGTAAATCGCTTGAGTAAATTATCTTCCTTTCGTGCATTTAAAAGAGCGCAAAATTTACTGAAGTCTGGAAAATCTATTGCCATTTTTCCAGAAGGGGGGATTGATGATCATTTTCCGCCTCAACTAAATTCTTTCAAAATCGGCGCATTTAAATTGGCAATGGATTCAAACGTTCCCATTCTCCCCATTGTGATTCACGATGCCTGGAAGCTCTTTTGGGATGACGGATTAGAACGTGGTACAACACCCGGCTTATGTCGGATCACGATCCTTAAACCTATATTGCCAGAGCATTTTTTAAATCCAGAAGGCTTGCGAGACGAGGTTTATAGTGCTTTTGAAAATATTTGGACACCACTAACGGTAACAATTTAAAGAATTAAAACTCTAATAAGAAAACAATGCAAAAAATGGAAGAGAAAGCACTCATTGAACTTACTGATATTGGCCGGAAATATGTCATTGGTGCCGAAACTATTCATGCCATTAAATCGGTTTCCTTAACCATTAAAAAGGGAGAATTTGTTGCCTTAATGGGGCCATCTGGTTCCGGCAAGTCAACATTAATGAATATTTTGGGTTGCTTGGATACTCCAACAAGAGGTGAATATTTCCTAAACAACCTAAGGGTTAGTGATATGAGTGAGAATGAGTTAGCTGAAGTTCGAAACAAAGAAATTGGTTTTGTTTTTCAAACGTTCAACCTTTTACCACGGTCGACCTCTTTGGACAATGTGGCTCTTCCTTTAGTATATGCAGGAATTGGTAAAAAAGAACGTTCTGAAAAAGCTCAAAACGCTCTGGAAAGTGTTGGTCTAGGGAATCGTGTTCATCATAAGCCTAATGAATTATCAGGGGGGCAACGTCAACGTGTAGCGGTTGCAAGAGCTTTAATCAATAATCCCTCAATTATTCTTGCCGATGAGCCTACAGGAAACCTTGACACCAAAACATCGATAGAAATCATGGGCCTAATTGAAGAGATACACTCAAGAGGAAATACAATTGTACTCGTTACCCATGAGGAAGATATCGCTCAACATGCTCATAGAATCGTTAGAATGCGTGATGGATTAATCGAAGATGATTATTTGAATTCGAGTATTGTAAAAACGGAGAGTAATCAGCCTGATTCTTCCTTATGAAAAACCTTCAAAAGCCTTGTATCCACACTGAAATAATAGGATCAAAAATCACTTCTCCATTTTAGAATTGCCCCTTTTTTGATGTTAATAGCTAGGTTATTACATTAGCATTTGGCAGACAGGGAGAGGGAAGGAAGATATTAAACGATTTTATCGCTCAAGACTGATCGATGTTTTGGCTGTTCTGAGCACTTGGCTTGGTCTTTCTTCGCATGGTGTTCGCTTGGCTTCGTCTACATGACGACCACAAGCGAGCGAGATACGAACCAAGTACCATGTTGGACCAATGAAATGACGAGTGTCTCGTCCTGAAATAGCTATACCTTTTTGCTTGATAATCCTGAATTAGCTATGCACCTTGTGCATACAATCCTGCTATTAGTAGGAGACAATAGCTATGTTAGGACGAGACATATTGTATTCGAGGTTTCCTTTACTCTTGTTCGTCGTTTCATTACCTATTCTTCGTCGTTTCCTTTACTCCGCCTCGAGACTGGCTCGCCTCTGGTTCGCCTTTGGTTTACTCGGCGTAAAAGAAAGGCGAACAACAGTAAAGGAAGAGGTGAGCAAATATCAATTTAGCTCATAGTACGAAACGAGAAAGCGGTAAGCAATTTAACTTCTAAAACAAATAAGTGCCTTAAGAGAAATTCTAGTTAACAATTTCGTTTAAGTAACTAGCCTGCGTTTGTTTTCAACACAGATATGAACTATAATATTACCTTTGTATAGAAGAATTGAAATAGTCTGATAAATATGGGACTAGACCAACCTAGTGTTTTTCACTTGATGATTCTATACAATCTCCTTAGTTTTATTATCAGACTGAAGTTCAGTTAAATACTTATACAATCCTTTTTCTTGAGCCATCAACTCATCATGAGTCCCACTTTCTATCACTGACCCACCGTCGATCACGATGATCTTATCAGCTTGTCTGATGATCGATAAGCGGTGCGCAATAATAATAGAGGTTCTATTTTTCATAAGCTCTT
>Ga0079224_100007704_pt1 | contig 14487 bp, 10 predicted proteins | sample Stecom2015_FD_80414 | JGI IMG/M metagenome (GOLD analysis project Ga0079224, IMG submission 80414) | Agricultural soil microbial communities from Utah to study Nitrogen management - Steer compost 2015 | ecosystem: Environmental > Terrestrial > Soil > Agricultural land | place: USA: Utah...
CGCGGTAGTCGCTGATCTTGTCGCCGCCGAGGTAGGCGCGCAGCGTCTGGCCGAGGGTCGCGGCGGGGATGCCGAGCGCCGCGGCGCGATCGCGATCGAGGGTGATGGCGATCTCGGGCTTGCCGGGACGGTAGGTGCTGTCGATGTCCACGAAGCCGCCGCGCTGGCGCATCGCCTCCATCACCTTCTCGGCGCTCGCGATCACCTCCTCCCAGTCGAGACCGCGGATGTTGAACTGGATCTCCTGGGCGGCACCGCCGCCGACCGCCTGGAACTCGGTGAGGCCGACGATGACGTCTTCGGGGTACTTGAGGTTCTCGCGCAAATACTGCTGGATGTCGCGCTGGCTGAACGTGCGCTGCGCGATCGGAACGAGGTTCACCACCAGCTCGCCCTTGTGCACCTGCTCCTGCACGCCGCCGCCCGCGGAGGCGTAGACCGAGGCCACGCCCGGCACCTTCTCGACCTGGCTCGCGAGGTTCTGGACCACGCTCCAGGTGGACTCGAGGTTCGAGCCGATCGGCAGCTCCACGGAGACGCGGAACGCGGCCTGGTCCATGGACGGGATGAAGGTGGTCTTGAGCATGGAGCCGAGCGCGAAGGTCGCCACGAGCAGGCCGACGGCGCCCGCCACCACCTTGCCCCGGTTGTCGAGCATCCACCGGAGCATCCGGCGGTAGACGTTCTCCAGCCACTGGAAGGCGCTCTCGATCGCCCGCGACACCTTGCCCGGCTCACCGTGCTCCGCGAGCACGCGGGCGGAGAGCATCGGCGTGAGCGAGAGCGAGACGGCGAAGGAGATGAGCACCGCCACTGCCACCGTGATGCCGAACTGGTAGAAGAACTGGCCGATGATCCCCTCCATGATGGCCACGGGGACGAAGACGGCCACCAGCGTCAGCGTGATGGCGAAGACCGCGAGCGCGATCTCCTTGGTGCCCTCGAAGGCGGCGCGCGCGGGCGACTTCCCCTCCTCGAGGTGACGGACGATGTTTTCGATCACCACGATGGCGTCGTCGATCAGAAGGCCGATCGAGAGCGTGAGCGCCAGCATGGTGACGTTGTTGAAGGTGAAGTCGAGGGCCTTCATGAAAGCGAAGGTCCCGATCACCGAGGTGGGGAGCGCCACGGCCGCCACCAGCGTCGATCGCAGGTTGCGGAGGAAGAGGAGCACGATCAGCACGGCGAGGATGCCGCCGACGAGCAGGTCCTCCTTCACCGCGTCGATCGAGGCGCGGATGAAGCGCGAGCCGTCGTAGACCACGTCGATGCGCGCGCCCTCGGGCAGCTGGCGCTCGATGGTGGGCAGCGCGCCGATCACGGCCTCGGCCACGGCGGTGGTGTTGGCCCCGGACTGCTTCTGCACGACGAGCGAGACGGCGCTCTGCCCCTGGAAGGTGGCGATGGACCGCGCCTCTTCCGGGCCGTCGATCACGTTGGCCACGTCGCGCACGCGCACGGGAGCGGGCGTGGGCGCCGGGATGATGATGTTTCGAATTTCCTCCACGGACTTGGCCTGGGCGGTGAGCTTCACCGTCCGCTCGCGTCCGGGCTCCTTCGTGCGACCGCCGGGAACGTCCAGGTTCTGCGCGGCGAGCGCCGCCGCCACGTCGCTCACCGCCAGGCCGTAGCCGCGCAACCGATCGGGATCGACCTCCACGCGGATCTCGCGCTCGCGGCCACCCTGGATCTCCACCTGGCCGACGCCGCTCTGCTGCTGCAGCAGGGGCTTGACCACGTCCTCCGCAATGCGGGTGAGCTCCTCGATCGGCACCGGACCGGAGAGCGCGAGATAGACGATCGGGACCGCACCGATGTCGAACTTGTCGATGATCGGCGTCTCGATGTCCGGCGGGAGGAGGTTGATCTGGCTCTGGACCTTGTCCCGCACCTCCTGTGCCGCGACGTCCGGATCCTTGTCCAGGTCGAACATCGCGATGACCTGGGTCACCGAGTCGACGCTGATGGAGCGGAGCTTGTCCAGACCCGAGATGGTGTTGATCGCCTCCTCGATCGGCTCGGCGACGTCGCGCTCCATGCTCTCGGGGTCGGCGCCCGGATGGATCACCGTGACGGTGACCACCGGGAAGTCGACGTTCGGCATCGAGTCCACGCCGATGCGCGGGTAGGCGTACAGGCCGAACACCACCACCGAGAGCAGGAGCATGGTGGTGAAGACGGGCCGGCGGATGAAGACTTGGATCGGATTCATTGCATCTCGTCCCGGGTGGGCGTCACCGCAGCGGGCGGACCTTCATGCCTTCGTGGAAGTTGCCCCCGGCGTCGGCCACGACGGCCTCGCCGCCGGAAAGACCCTCGAGCACGCGCACGGTGCCGGGGGAGAGGACCTCGGCGCGGACCGCGCGGCGCACGAGCACGCCGTCCTCCACCACCCAGACGAAGGGCGCCTCCGTGGTCCCGCGCAGCGCCTGGCGCGGGAGGAAGAGCCCCTGGGCCTCGGAGGAGGCGAAGCTCACCTCCACCATCGCCTGGGGCCGCACCTGCGGGTGGCGGTCCCCGGTGAGATCGGCGCGCACCTCCACCGTGCGCCCGGCGTCGTCCACCACCTCGCCGACCACGCGGACCTTCGCGGTGAAGGGATGGCCGGTGGGATTGACCACGCCCGAGACCTCCATGCCGGGCCGCACCGCGTCCACCACGGTCTCGGGCACGGGCAGCACGATCTCGAGGTCGTCGACGTCCACGAGGGTGAAGGCGGGGACGCCGACCGCCGCGAACTCGCCGAGCTTCGCCTGGCGCGCGGTGACCACGCCGTCGAAGGGCGCGCGGATGGTGTGGTCCGCGAGCATCTGCGCGGCGGCCTTCTCGGCGGCGACGGCCTGCTTCAGCCCCGCCTCCGCCTGCCGGTAGCCGGACTCGGCGGCGTCGAGCTGCGCTTGGGCGACGCCGCCCGTCTTGTGGAGCTGCTGCGCCCGCTCGAGGCCGAGCTTCGCGTTCTCGAAAGCGGCCTCGGCCATCGCTCGGGCGGCGCGCGCCTGATCGAGGGCGATGACGGCGTTGGCGGTGTCCAGGCGCGCCATCACCTGGCCCTTCTTCACGCGGTCACCCACGTCCACGAGGAGCTCGGCGACGGTGCCGTTCGCGCGCGGGCTGACCGAGGCCTCGCGCTTGGGGACGATCCGTCCGGTGACGCGGACCAGGCCCTCGTCCAGTCGGTCCCGGGGCGCCACGACCCGCACGCCGAGCGCGACCTCGGCGGCCTCGGCGGGGAGGCTGACCTTGCTGCTGGCGCTCGAGCAGCCGGCCAGGGCGAGGAGGGGGAGAAGGAGCAAACGGCGCATAGGTTCCATCCGTCTGGGCCGTCGAACGGCCGTTAGAAAATTTCGAACGGGCGTTATAGCCACGGAAAATCGAGCGTCAACTCGTTCCGTCACGTCCGTCCCAAGCGGGTCCGCGCACCCCTTGGACGACGCCGACGGAGAAAATTCATTGGTCACGGGAAGATTCCGCCGAGGTGGCACGAAGGCCCGAGAGCAGCACGTCCAGCGCCCGGGGGATGCGCTCTTCGAGCCAGCCCTGCTGCGGATCGAGGAGCCACTGGGCGAAGAAGGCCCCGCCGATCCCGGCGAGCATCAGCGCCACGTCCTCGGGGGCGTGTCCACCGAGCTCCTCCGGCCGGGCGTTCTTGCGCAAGAAAGCGGCGAGCGCGTGCATGCGGCTTTTGTGGAGCTCGCAGAGGTCCGCCGGGTTGCCGCCGCCCAGGTGCAAGAGCCCGGCGATCTCCCGGCGCTTGAGGGCGATCTCGTACTGGCGCTCGAAGAGGACGAGGAGCTTGTCGCGCAACGAGAGGCTGGCGGGAACGGGCTGCTCGAAGATCGAGAGGCTCTCGCTGAGGACCAGCTCGCGCAGGCCCGCCAGGATCGCCTCCTTGCTCTCGAAGTAGCTGTAGAGCGAGGCGGCGGTGTAGCCCGCCTCCTTGGCGATCTCCTGCATCGTCACGGCCTGGTAGCCGTTCCGTGCGAAGGCGCGCGCTGCCGCCTCCAGGATGTCCTGGCGGGTGCGCGCGATCTCCCTCTCCCGGCGCGAAGCGATCGTCATGCGGGCCGAATCTCCATTCGATTCATCGAACGGGGATTTAGTCGGCCCCCGGGCGCATGTCAAACGAGATCGCCGCGGCCCGCCCGTTCGAGGGTTTCGACCACCTTGCGCACCTCCTGGGCGCGATCGCGGCGGCAGACGAGGAGCGCGTCCTCGGTATCCACCACGATGAGATCCTCGCATCCGACCAGGGCGATGGGCTTGCCGGGACGGGCCCAGACCACGTTGCGGCGCGAGTCGATGGCGAAGGCCTCGCCGCTGACCACGTTCCCCGCCGCGTCGGCCGCGACGATCTCCTCCAGCGCCGCGAAGGTCCCCAGGTCGGACCAGCCGCAGTCGCAGGGGACGACGGCGATCCGCGCGCTCTTTTCCATGACGGCGTAGTCGATCGAGATGGTGGGGGCGCGGGGGAAATGCGCGCGCACCGCCGCCTCGAAGTCGGGCCCGTCGACCGCCGCCCGAATGGGCGCGAGGGCCGCATGGACCTCCGGCGCGTGCGCGGCGATCTCCTCGAGGATGCGGTCCGCCCGGAAGGCGAAGACGCCCGCGTTCCACAGGTAGGAGCCGGCCTCGAGGTAGCGCTCGGCGGTGGCGCGATCGGGCTTTTCGACGAAGGCGCGCACGCGGTGGGCGAAGGGCCGCCCGGCGAGCGGCTCGCCCACCCGGATGTAGCCGAAGCCCGTCTCCGGCCGCGTGGGGGGAATGCCCAGCGTGACGAGATCGCCTTCGGCGGCGAGATCGATCGCCTGGCGCAGGGCGCGGCGGAAGGCCCCTGGATCGCCGATGGCGTGATCGGAGGGAAGGACGAGGAGCACCGCGTCCGGATCGGCGGCGACCGCGCGCAGGGCGGCCAAGCCGATCGCCGGCGCGGTGCCGCGCGCGGCGGGCTCCACCAGGATGGCCACCTCCGGCAGGAGGCGACGGAGTTCCGCCTCGTGCTCTTCCCCCGCGATCACGGCGAGATCCGCGCGCGCGCACAGGCCCTCGAGGCGCGCCACCGTCTCCACGACCAGGGGCCGGTCGACGAGGGAGAGGAACTGCTTGGGCCGGCTCTTGCGCGACAGGGGCCAGAAGCGGGTGCCGCTGCCGCCCGCGAGCACCAGGGGAAAGACGCGGGGCGTGGTCATGGCGCGACCCTTACCACGAGCCGCGCCCGGGCGCGCGCACGAGGGTTCAGAAGCGGATGCGATCCCAGGGGATCGGCCCCTCGGGTTGCAGGCTCTCGCCGCGCGCGAGCTCGATGACCCGGCGCAGGATGCGGGCCGTGGCGCCCCAGATCACGTCGTCGCCGTAGACGAAGAACTCGAGGGGTCGGTCGGGGCCGAGGAGCGCGCGACGGTAGGCGCCGGGCTCGACGAGCGCGCCCAGCGGAACGGTGAAGATGCGGGCGATCTCCCGCGGATCGGGGCGCAGCACGCTCGGCTCCACCTCGATCCGGCCGACGAAGGGGGAGATGGCGAAGCCCGAGGGGGTGAAGCAGGGCTCGATCGCCCCGAGCACCTCCACCCGCGCGGGCGAAAGGCCCACCTCCTCCTCCGCCTCGCGGAGCGCGCAGCGGAGCGCGTCCTCCTTCTCGGGCTCGCGGCTCCCGCCCGGGAAGGCGATCTGGCCGGCGTGGTGCGGGAGATCGTCGCTGCGTTGGATGAAGACGATGTCGAGGTCGTCGGCGCGCGGGTGGATGGGAACGAGAACGGAAGCGGGGCGGTATCCCGGCGGCTCGCGCAGCTCGCCCGGCGCTCGGGAGGCGAGCGCGTCGCGCAGTGCTTGGAGGACGCGATCCGGAATCAACCCAGGTGCTCCAACACCCCCGCGCCGAGCAGGGCGAGAAGAAAGAGGCCCAGCGCGATCCGATAGCCCACGAAAACCATCACGGAGCGCCTTTTCAAGAAGGCGATGAGGCCCGCGATGGCCGCATAGCCCACCACGAAGGAGAAGAAGGTGCCCACCGCGAGGGGGAGTGCGCCCTCGCCGCCGAAGCCCTGGCGGGCGAGCTCGTAGCCTTCCTTCACGCCGGCCGCGGTGACCGCGGGAACCGAGAGGAGGAAGGAAAAGCGCGCCGCCTCCGCCCGGTCGAGCCCGCGGAAGAGGCCGGCGGCGATGGTCGAGCCCGAGCGCGACACGCCCGGGATGAGGGCCAGGGCCTGCGCGAAGCCCACGAACATTGCATCCCCGAAGCTCACCTCCCGCTTGCGCAGGGGGGCCAAGGCCTGGCGCCGATCGGCCCAGGCCATGGCCACGCCCACGAGAATGAGCGAGGCGGAGATCACGTAGAGGCTGCGCAGCTCGGTGCGGATGGCCGACTGGAAGGCCAGACCGCAGACGACGATCGGCGCCGTGGCGGCGGCGATGTACACGCCCAGGCGCGCGTCGGAATCCTGGAGCGGCCGCCCTGCGCGCAGGCCGCGGAAGACCCCCTTGGCGATGGACCAGAGGTCGCGCCGGAAGTAGCCGAGCACCGCCGCCACGGTCCCGAGCTGGATCACGGCGGAGAAGGAGGCGCCGGGATCCGCCCAGCCGAGCAGCTTCGGCACGATCTTCAGATGGGCCGTGGAGGAGATCGGCAAAAACTCGGTCAGCCCCTGCACGATCCCCAGGACGATCGCTTCCAGGACGGACAAGCGCTACCTCAGGCCCACGGCGTCGCGCAGGGCTTCCACCTTGTCGGTCCGCTCCCACGGGAAGTCCGCGTCCTCCCGGCCGAAGTGGCCGTAGGCGGCGGTCTTCTCGTAGATGGGGCGAAGGAGGTCGAGCGTCTCGATGATCCCCTGCGGCGTGAGGCGGAAGGTGCGGCGGATGGCCTCCTCGATCCGGGCGTCCTCCACCTTGCCGGTGCCGAAGGTGTCCACGTGCACGCTCACGGGCTCGGCGACGCCGATGGCGTAGGCCACCTGCACCTCGCAGGCCTCGGCCAGCCCCGCCGCGACCACGTTCTTGGCCACGTAGCGCATCATGTAGGCGGCGGAACGATCCACCTTGGTCGGATCCTTGCCCGAGAAGGCGCCGCCGCCGTGGCGGCCGCGGCCGCCGTACGTATCCACAATGATCTTGCGCCCGGTGAGGCCGGCGTCGGCCTTGGGCCCGCCCTCCACGAAGCTCCCCGTGGGGTTGATCCAGAGCTTGGTCCCCTCGAGCATCTCGGCGGGAAGCACGGCGCGGATCACCGCCTCCTCGATCGCCTCCTTTAGCGCCTTCCGATCCATGGGGTCGTGCTGCGCGGAGACGACCACGGAGGTGAAGCGGTGCGGCTTGCCGTCGCGGTACTCGATCGCCACCTGCGCCTTGCCGTCCGGGCGCAGCCAGGGGAGCTCCCCGCTCCGGCGCAGCTCGGCGAGCCGCCGGGTGAGCCGGTGGGCCCAGTGGATGGGCGCGGGCATGAGGGTCTCGGTCTCGCGGCAGGCGTAGCCGAACATCATCCCCTGATCGCCCGCGCCGCCGTTTTCCACGCCCTGCCAGATCTCGGGCGACTGCTGCTCGATGGCCACGAGCACGCCGCAGTTGGCGCCGTCCAGGCCGTACTCGGCGCGGTCGTAGCCGATGTCGAGGATGGTCCGGCGGACGATCGAGGCCACGTCGATCTGCGCATCCGAGCTCACCTCGCCGGCCACGACCACGAAGCCCGTCTTCACGAGGGCCTCCACCGCCACGCGCGGGGGCTGCTTGGCCTTGCGGAGGTGCTCGTCGAGGATCGCGTCGGAGATCCGGTCGCAGATTTTGTCCGGGTGGCCCTCCGTGACCGACTCGGACGCAAATACGAAGTTCCTCGCCATTCCGAACTCCACGGGCCCCCTCGGGGCCGAAAGCCGGATGCGGCCTCCCGGGGGGCGGACATCCGGCATAACGAAGGTTCGTCCGTTATAGCGGAAGACGCCGGCCGATGCTCGGAGATCGACGTCGGGAACCCGTGGTTTTTCGCGCCTGCGCCCCGTGGATGCGGCGACCGGACCCGCGGTCGCTCAGGGATAAAAGCTCTTGCCCTCGCGGGCCATGTCCACGAGGAGCTGCGCCGGGCGGAAGCGGTGGCCGATCCGCTCCTCGTAGATGCGCAGGCGGCGCACCACCTCCTGGGTGCCCAGGGTGTCCATCCAGCGGAAGGGGCCTCCGCGGAAGGGCGGGAAGCCCAGCCCGAAGATGGCGCCCACGTCACCGTCGCGCGGGCTGCGCAGAATCCCCTCCTGCAGGCAGAGCGCCGCCTCGTTGCACATCTGGAGGTAGAGGCGCTCCTGGATCTCCTCGGGCGAGAAGCGCTTGCGCGCCCTTCCCTCGCCGAGGAGGTCGTAGACGGTGGGATCGACGCCCTTCTTCTTGCCGCCGTAGAGGTAGAAGCCCTTTTTGTTCTTGCGACCGAGCCGACCGTCCGCGACCACGCGCTCGAAAGCCTCGGGCGGGAGCATGCGGTCGCCGAAGGCGGAGACCATGGTCTGGGTCACCTTCTGGCCCACGTCGATCCCCACCTCGTCCAGCAGGGTGAAGGGGCCGACGGGGAAGCCCCAGTCGCGCATGGCGCGGTCGATCTGCTCCACGTCGCCGCCCTCGGCGAGCAGCCACGCCGCCTCCATCATGTAGGGGGCGAGGATGCGCGAGGTGTAAAAGCCCGGCCCGTCGTCGACCACGATCACCGTCTTGCCCTGGGCCTTGCCCACGGCCACGGCGGTGGCGATCACCTCGGGCGCGGTCTTCTTCCCGCGGATCACCTCGAGCAGGGGCATCTTCTCCACCGGCGAGAAGTAGTGCATCCCCACCACGTTCTCCGGCCGCTTCGACGCCTCGGCGAGGCGGGAGATCGGCAGCGTGGAGGTGTTCGAGGCGATGATGCAGTGCGCGGGGATCACCTCCTCGAGCTCGCGGATCACCCGGTGCTTGAGATCGAGGTCCTCGAAGACGGCCTCGATCACGAGGTCCATGTTGCCAAAGCCCTCGTACCGGGTGGCGCCGGTGACGCGGTGGAGGATCTCCTCCCGCTCGGCGTGCGTGATCCGCCGGCGCCGGACCCGGTCGTCGAGGACGCGGCGGACGTAGGCGAAGCCGCGGCCGAGCGCCTCGTCGTCCCTCTCCTTGAAGCGCACGGGGATGCCGGCGATGGCGGCGGAGACGTAGGCGATGCCACCGCCCATCAGGCCGGCGCCGATCATCCCGATGTTTTTCACCTCCCGCGGCCGCACCGCGGGATCGTCGACGCCGGTCTCCTTCTTCAGCGCGGTCTGGGCGAAGAAGATGCGGACGAGCTGGCGGGAGACGTCGCTGACCGCGAGCTGTCCAAAGAGCTCGGCCTCCTTCTCCAGGCCCCGCCGCATGCCCTGCTCGATGCCCACCTGCACCGCCTCGATGGCGGCGGGGATGGCGGGATAGTGGCCGCGCGACTTCTGCAGGGCCTGCTTGCGCGCCTGGTTGAAGAGCAGACGACGGCCGAGGGGATTCTCTTCCAGGGCGAGGTTGCGCAGGCGCTCGGCGCTCGGCGGGCGCAAGCCGCCCCTACGCGCCTTCGTCGGATGCCGGCCCTCGCCCAGGGCGCGCGCGCGGTCGATCGCCACCTGCAAGAGGAGCGGCTCGGGCACCGCCTCGTCCACCAGGCCCATCTTCAGGGCGCGACGGGCGTCGACTTGCTTGCCGGTGAGGATGAGGTCGAGCGCCTTCTCGATGCCGACGAGGCGAGGCAGGCGCTGCGTGCCGCCCGCGCCGGGGATGAGGCCGAGCTGCGTCTCCGGCAGGCCGAGCTTGGTCGCCTTGCTCAGCGAGGCGAGGCGGTAGTGGCAGGCGAGCGCGAGCTCGAGGCCGCCGCCGAGCGCCGCACCTTCGATGGCCACCACCACGGGCTTACGACTCGCGGCGATCTCGTCGAACATCGCCTGGCCGAAGCGCGCGAGCTTCTCCGCCTCCTCGGCGGTGCGCACCTTCTGGATCATCTCCAGCTTCGCCCCGGCGACGAAGCTGCCCCTCTTGCCCGACGAAATGAGGATCGCGCGGACGCTCTCGTCCGACTGGAGCGCGGGCCAGAGGCGTTGGATCTCCTCGCCCAACGCCTCGGAGATCGTGTTGACGGGCTCGTCGGGGTCGTCGAGCACGACGTGGGCTACGCCGCCCTCGAGCCTCTCCACGCGCAGCAGCCGGTAGTCGGGTTCTCTCACGGCTCTCTCCATCACGCACGCTCCAGGACGACGGCGGCCGCCAGCCCGCCGGCCGCACAGAGGGTGACCAGACCGAATTGCCCGCCGCGGCGGCGAAGTTCGTTGAGGGTGTTGAGGACCATCCGCCCGCCGGTCGCGGCGAAGGGATGTCCGAGCGCCACCGAGCCGCCGTTGACGTTGAGCTTGTCGTCGTCCACCGCGCCCACCGGCTCGGAACGCCCCAGCTTCTCCTCCGCGAAGCGGCGCGAATCCCAGGCCTGGAGGATCGAGAGCACCACGGCGGCGAAGGCCTCGTGCACGTCCACCACGTCCATGTCCGCGAGCTTCATCCCGGCGCGGTCGAGGGCGCGGGGCGTGGCGATCGCCGGACCGATGAGCATCTGCTCCTTGGGATCGACGGCGGCGTAGGCGTAGGAGCGGATGTAGCCGAGCGGCTCGTAGCCGAGCGCCCGCGCCTTCTCCTCGCTCATCAAGAGGAGCGCCGAGGCACCGTCGGTCAACCCCGAGGAATTCGCCGCGGTGATGGTGCCGTACTGCTTGTCGAAGACGGGAGGCAGGGCCGCCATCTTCTCGAGGTTGGTGTCGCGGCGGATGAAATCGTCGAAGTGGGCGACCTTCTCGTAGTCGGGGGGCACCGGAAGGCGCATCACCTCCGCGTCGTACTTGCCCTCGTCCCAGGCGCGGGCCGCGCGATCGTGCGAGCGCTTGGCGAAGACGTCCTGCGCCTCGCGGGAGATGCCGTTCTCACGCGCCATCTTCTCCGCGCTCTCCCCCATGGTCAGCCCGGTCGTCCGCTCCTTGAGCGAGGGCGGGATGGGGAGGAGGTCCTTGGCGGAGACGTCGGCGAAGCTCTTGAGCTTGGAGGGGATGTCCTTGGCCTTGGAGGCGCGCACCAACGCGTCGGCAAGGCGGGGCGAGACCGAGAAGGGGACGTTCGAGAGGCTCTCCGCGCCGCCCGCGATCCCCAGGTCGGCCATGCCGAGCGCGATGCGGTCGGCCACGTCGGTCATCGCCTGGATGGAGGTGGCGCAGGCGCGGCTCACCGAGTAGGCGTCCACCTCGCGCGGCAGCGAGGAGGAGAGCACGATCTCCCGCGCGATGTTCGGCGCGGTCAGGGAGGGGATCACCTGGCCGTAGACGAGGAGATCGACCTCGTCGCGCGGCACTTCGTAGCGGGCGATCAGTTCGGAGACCACCGCCGTGCCCAGATCGAGGGCACTCATCTTGGAAAGGATTCCGTTCGCGCGGGCGAAGGGGGTGCGAAGCCCCGCGACGATCGCCACGCGCCTTCCCGTCTGCGCCATGCTGCCTTCTCCTCGGAAGGCGAGGCTCGCCTCCCCGCTGGCGAAGGCGCGCCCGTTTTGCCACGGCGCGCCTTTCCGTAGCCCTCAGGTTATAGGGCGGGTGACGCCATGCGGCAATCCAAACTGAATCGTCATTCAGTGAACGCCGCGGGGTGCACGGCCTGCGGGCGAGGCGTGCGCGTCCTCAGGGATGGCGCTCGGGATCGATGGGCGGCGGCTCGGTCGGCCGCGCCGTGAGCCCGTCCTCCTCGGCGACCTCGGCCGCCTCCTGCTCGGGCCAGACCTCGATGCGGTCCGGAAGGATGTCCGGAGGGACGTCGGGCGGCTCCTCGAGGGGCTCGGGATAGCCACCGGTGAAGTCGCCGCCGAAGGGACTGGCGCCGTTGCCGGCGTCGCCGGGGTCGGCCATGTCCATGTCGCTGTCGAAACCGACGAGCTCGCGGGTGACTTCGTCGTCGGGGCCGACGGGGTAGGTGGTGTCCGAACGCTTCACGCCCCTAATGTGGGGACGGCGGCCACGGATGGGTAGACTGCGACCATGTCGCGCTATCGCCTCGTCACCCTGCCCATCGAGAGCCGGCTCCTCGCCGGCAATCCGCTCGGCGATCCGCATCGCCGCACGCTGCGCCTCCTGGTGCCGGAGGTGGTGGAACGCCCCCTCCCCGTGATCTGGGTGCTCGCCGCCTACGGCGGCACCGCGGCGGCGCTGGTCGAGGAGGATCCCTGGAGCGAGAACCTCCTGGACCGCGTGGACCGCCTCGCGCGCGAAGGCGCTCTCGGCGACGCGATCTTCGCCCTTCCCGATTGCTTCACCCTCCTCGGCGGCAGCCAGTACCTGGACAGCCCCGCGCTCGGCCCCTACCAGCGCCATCTGTGGGAGGAGCTCTGCCCCGCGGTGGAGGCCGCCTTCCCCACCAGCGGACGGCACGGCGTGGCGGGGCGATCCTCCGGCGGCTACGGCGCCTTCGTGCAGGCCGTTGCCCGGCCCGACAAGGTGCGGGCCATCGCCTGCCACGCGGCGGACATGGCCTTCGAACTGGTCTATCCGTCCGGCTTCCCCGCCCTCGCCCAGGCGCTCGCCGCGCACGGCGGCGTCGAGAACTTCGTGGCCGCCTTCCGCGCCTCCACCAAGAAGCGCAGCGGAGCGTGGTTCTTGCCGATCCAGACCCTGTGCATGGCCGCCTGCTACTCGCCGACGGAGGGGGCACCCTTGGGCATCGAGCTTCCCTTCGATCCACACACGCTCGAGCTGCGCGAGGAGGTCTGGGCGCGCTGGCTCGCCTGCGACCCGTTGCGGATGATCGAGCGCGCCGAGGTGCAGCAGGCGCTGCGCGGACTCGACCTCCTCTTCTTCGACTGCGGCAGCCGCGACGAGTACGCCTTGCAATACGGCCTTCGCCGCCTCGTCCGCCGGCTCTCCGAACTCGGCATCCCGCACGAGGTGGAGGAGTTCGACGACGGACACCGCTCCACGAGCTACCGCTTCGACGTCTCGCTGCCCAAGCTCGTGCGCGCGCTCGAGCGCTCCTGAGCGCGCCCGTTTCGGTCGAGGGACCGCGGCGCTCGGCGGAAGGGGTTATCCTCCTCCCGATGGAAGCCTTCGCCCTGCCCGACACCGCACCGCCCGAGCGGCGGATCTACTGCAATCGGACGCTCAACCTCCGGTCCATCCGCGCCATCGGTTACGACATGGACTACACCCTCATCCACTATCGGGTGAAGGAGTGGGAGGAGCGCGCTTTCGATCACATCAAGCGGCGCTTGCTCTCGCGCGGCTGGCCCGTCGAGCACCTGCAGTTCGACGAGAAGATGGTGACCCGCGGCCTGGCGATCGACACCGAGCTCGGCAACGTGGTCAAGGCCAACCGCTTCGGCTTCGTCAAGCGGGCCTGCCACGGCACACGGCTTCTCGACTACCAGACGCTCCGCGAGGTCTACAGCCGCACCATCGTCGATCTCTCGCAGCCGCGCTGGTACTTCCTCGACACGCTCTTCTCCCTCTCCGAGGGATCGATGCTCCTGCAGCTCGTGGATCTCCTCGACGAGGGCCGGCTGCCCGGTGCACTGGGTTACCAGGATCTCTTTCGCGCGGTGCGCCAGTCGCTCGACGAAGCGCACGCGGAAGGCGAGCTCAAGCAGGAGATCGTGGCGGCGCCCGACCGCTTCGCCTCACCGGATCCCGAGGTGCCGCTGGCGCTCCTCGATCAGCACCACGCCGGAAAGAAGCTCCTGCTCATCACGAATTCGGACTGGGGGTACGTCGCGCCCATCATGTCCTGGGCCTTCGACGCCTACCTCCCGGGCGGCATGACCTGGCGCGACCTCTTCGACGTGGTGATCGTCGCCGCGCGCAAGCCGGAGTTCTTCCGCTCCCATGCGCCCCTCTTCGAGGTGGTCACCGAGGAAGGTCTGCTCCGCCCCGCGGTCGGCGGGCTGCAAAAAGGGAAGGCCTACTTCGGTGGAAGCGCCCGCCAGGTGGAGAAACATTTGCAGATGTCGGGTGACGAAATCCTCTACGTGGGCGATCACATGTATGGAGACGTCCATGTCTCCAAGGACGTGCTGCGGTGGAGGACCGCGCTCATCGTCCGCGAGATCGAGGGCGAAATTCGATACAACGAGGCCTTCCGGCCCACGCGGCGCGAACTCGAACGACTCATGCAAGAAAAGACGCAAATCGAAGAGCGCCTCGACCAGGTGCGCCTGGCCATCCAGCGCAAAGAGAAGGGCTACGGCCCCCAGCCGGCGGAAACGCTCGACGAGCTGCACGAACTCGCGCAGCGCCTCTCCGATTCCATCGCGGCGCTCGATGCGGAGATCGCTCCGCTCGCCCAGGCCTCCGCGCAGCTCGGAAACGAGCTGTGGGGCCCGCTCATGCGCGCCGGCAACGACAAGAGCCTGCTCGCGCGCCAAATGGAGAGCTCCGCGGACGTCTACACCTCGCGGGTGGCGAACTTCCTTTACGCCACTCCCTTCCTCTCCGCCCGCCCCGCCCGCGGCAG
>Ga0079224_100007705_pt1 | contig 14486 bp, 14 predicted proteins | sample Stecom2015_FD_80414 | JGI IMG/M metagenome (GOLD analysis project Ga0079224, IMG submission 80414) | Agricultural soil microbial communities from Utah to study Nitrogen management - Steer compost 2015 | ecosystem: Environmental > Terrestrial > Soil > Agricultural land | place: USA: Utah...
CTGTCCCACAGCGCCGGCAGCACCCTGCCCGACCCTCCCGGCTCCAGCGGCTCCAGCACCTCGCGCAGCAGCGCTTTCGTGTCGAGCCACTCGTCGTAGAACACGTCCGGATCCGTACGCCCGAACTCCAGCCGCAGCGACGCCGGCCGCAGGAAATCACCCGCCGACACCCGCAGCACCTCACGCCCCCGCACCCGCAACGGCGCGACCAGCCGATCGGCCAGCTCACCCGGACGGGCCACGTCAGCCCCGTCGACGGCCACCCGCACCCACGCCCCGCCCGGCCACCCCGCGATCCTGTCGGCGAGCTCCTCGGCCAGCGCCTCGCCCGAAATCGGTCGTACCCGCATCACCCGAGCCTACGAACAGCGAGGCCCAGGCCCGGGATCGTCTCCCCGGCCTGGGCCTTCGCCATATGGAGCGGACGACGGGAATCGAACCCGCGTAGCTAGTTTGGAAGACTAGGGCTCTACCATTGAGCTACGTCCGCGCGCGGACCGGCCACAGTCTGGTCTAGACTGCATCCGGTCGTCAGGGCGTAAGCGTACCGGAGTCCCGGCGTGCATGCGTACCCGACGCTACGGGGCGTGGCGCAGCTTGGCAGCGCGCTTGCTTTGGGAGCAAGAAGTCGCAGGTTCAAATCCTGTCGCCCCGACCAGCTCAAAGGCCCCTCCCGATTCGGAAGGGGCCTTCTGCGTGACTAACTGAGTGACTAAGGCTCCGAACCGCCCTCGAAGATGCGGTCCATGGCCACGGCACCGGCCTGGAGTACGGGCCGGATCTGCTTCCGGTAGACGGCCTCGGTCACGGCCGTGCTGCTGTGGCCGACGAGCCGCGAGATCTCCTCAAGCGGGATGCCGTTGTCCGAAAGCAACGAGACGAAGCTGTGGCGCAGCTCCTGTGGCGTCCAATGCGCCGGATCGAGCCCTGAGCATCGCTGACGAGTTTGCGGAAGGCCAGCGGACGTTCCGAGGCGTCTAAGGGCGTTCCCGAAGACCAGGCCGTCCGGGCACGACACGTCGCCCTGCTCCCCCCACACCATCAAACGCCTCTGAGCCCGTGGGCAGCTCCAGCGGACACCTTCACTTGCGGTCAGGGTGTCGCCCTGTCACATAGGTAAATCTCGTGAAGAGACCGCATCTTTGCGTACATGACCCGCGCCAGTGGACTCATGGTGGCCCATCGCGCGTCAATAGTCGTTTCCGCCAAGGCTGCCGGGTCTTCCCAGGGTGCTGTCAGGAGCTGGTCGCGAGTCAGGTTGCTGCACCGAGCCGGATTGATGTCTCGAAGCAGTTCCGCGATGGCACGCCCTGCTGCATCGATGCCCCAACACTCAAGGGGAACCCGATCTTTCAAATCATGACAGTCCAGACAAGTGGCTACTCTGCGGGTTCCCCCGGCCGTTCTAGGCACCGGAAAGTGATCATGCTCGTGCCGACCAAGCGGTTCGTCGCAGTAGAAACAGCGTTCGCAGCAGCACTTCTGAAGCCTGCGCCTCAAATCTCTCGGGCTTCATGCTTCTCCCGTTCACACATGGGCAACGGAAAGCGCATAACAGCACACGGAGAGTCATAATTCTTGATCGCCTCACGCGGGTAGTAGCTGAGGCCGTGATGATCGCTCACTTAGGTCCTCGCCGCACAGGGGCGGGGCGATCGGCTGCCGCGGATCGACTCCGTCGGCCCTTGCCACCACATCAGACAGCTGCCCCAACGCGCCGCCGAAGTCCGCTCGTCCAGACCAGGTTGACAGACTGCGGGCAGGGATGAGTGCGTTCGGCGGGACTGACCGGTGTCGATGATCGTTGAGATCGCCGGACTGCAGGACGACTTGAAGCTCCCAGCACGCGGTCCACCAGGGCGGCGGGATGAACTGTCCTAACCGGCGTCAGGCGGGAGGCTGGGGACGGTCCACCAGTGGGGGCCTTCGGGGTCTGGTGGAGCGGGGGTGGAGGAGGCCGGAAAGACGGTGCCTTTGTTGTTTTTGCGGCCTATTCGGGTGGCTATGGTGGCGGTGTCCGTTAGGGAATAGATGCCACGGACGCCGGAGATGGAGAGGCGCGCGGCGTCTGCCAGGGATTTGAGCTTGTACGGTTCGGGACGGACGAATTCCCGGCCGTAAGCGATGATTAATCGGATTTGCTGCTGGATCTCCTGTCTTTGGGTGGAGAGTTCGTTCAGTCGGGCCAGGACAGGGTCGTCGAGGTCGGCGGCCCGGGCGGACAGGATGAGTTCGCTCGCCAGGGCTCTGTGCTGGTCAGTGGCCGTTTTGTAGCGCTTGGTGTAGTCGGGGTCCGGCTCGCCTGGCTGCTGGGCGGGGATGGGGGCGAGGATCTTGGCCAGCTCTCTTGCGATCTCTTCCATGGGTGGCAGCTTGCACCGAACTGTGCGGTGGGTGCAAATGGGTGCGGATTGCGCGAGAGGGTTTAGGTACCCCTGTGGTAGATAATTTCTCTACTTGGTGAAGGTTTTCACTCTCGGGCGGGATTTATCCGCTCAAGGTGGTGCGATTAGCCGCCTGAAAATAATGATCTTGTGCGATTCTCGGAGCGCTGCACAGAAACGGGCGGCCCTGCTGCGCTATCAGAAGGGCCGCCCACACGGTCCGCCACGAGTTAGAGGAAGGAACCGCGTGAAGAGGTTACTAGCCCGGCGACCTGGCTCGGAAGAGCCGTTCCCCAAGGACAAGGAGCCGATCAGCCAGCGGTGGGTGATCATTATCGTCGCATCCGTGTTCGGCGGTACCTGGGTCGGCAGCGAGGCCGGGGCGCTCGCGACGACGTTCGGGATCGTCTTGGTCCTGCACTCGGTGATGCGGTAGTCAGGGCAGGCGGGCGACGAGAGACTTGGGGGCGATCTGCCGGTAGGCGTCGGTGACCAGTTCGGCGATCTCGTCCCAGTCGACGCCGTCGACGTCGAGGTAGACGCCGAGCCAGCCCCGGTGGCCCACGTACGGCGGGCGGAAGAAGCGCGCCGGGTCCTGCGCGACGAGTTCCTGCTGGGCGCCGGGCCGGGCGGCGCACCAGAAGGCCAGCCGGTCGTCGTGGTGGTGGTCGGCGTACATGACGAACGTCTTCTTGCCGCGGACGAACCAGGTGGGCTCGCCGTGGCTGAGCCGCTCCGTCACCTCGGGCAGGGCCAGGCAGAGGCCGCGCAGCCGGTCCAGCGGGTCCACGACGTCAGCCCGTCAGGCGGAGCGGGTTGATCAGGTCGGCGTAGACGAGCAGCCCGGCCATGACGATCATGACGATGGCCAGCGCGTAGGTGAGCGGCAGCACCTTGGCGATGTCGACGTAGGACGGTTCGGGGCGGCGCATGATCCGTGCCCAGCCCCGTTTGATGCCCTCCCAGAGCCCGCCGGCGATGTGGCCGCCGTCGAGCGGCAGCAGCGGGATCAGGTTGAACATGCCGATCGCCAGGTTGAACCCGGCCAGCAGGTTGACGAAGACGTACAGCTTCTGCACGCCGGTCAGGTCGGAGGCGAGGATCTCACCGCCCATCCGGCCGGCTCCGACGACGCCCACCGGGCCCTCGGGGTCGCGTTCGGCGCCGGAGAACGCGGCCTCCCAGACGCCGACCATCTTCTCCGGCAGGTTGACCAGGGCGACCGCGACGCGGCCGGTGAGGTCGGCCATGTACGGGAAGACCGCGCCGAAGCTCTGCTGCTCCATGACCTCGGTCGGCAGCACGCCGAGGAAGCCGACGTTCTTCTCGATCACGTCGGGCTCGCCGGGCTTGGGCCGGTCCTGCGTGATGAGCGAGACCTCCAGCGTCATGGGCCGGCCGTCGCGGACGATGCCGAGGTCGACGGGGCCGGCGGGCTGGGAGCGGATGATGCGCTGGGCGTCCTCCCACTTCTCGATCTTCTGCCCGCCGAGGGAGACGAGCCTGTCACCGGCCTTGAGCCCGGCCTGGGAGGCGGGCGTGGGCAGGTCGCCGGGGCGGCACTCGTTGCGCTGCTCGCTGATCGGGATCACGCAGGTGTGGGTGTCGGGCGAGACGATCGGCGCGTAGGTGGGCACGCCGATGCCGACCAGCAGCAAGGCGTAGAGGAGGAAGGCCAGCACGAAGTTCATCGCAGGCCCGCCGGACATGACGATGACCTTCTGCCACCACTTCTTGCGGTAGAAGACGCGGTTCTCGTCGCCGGGCCTGACCTCCTCCAGGGCCACCTCCCTGGCCTGTTCGATCAGGGCCTGGAACGGGCCGGTGGAGGTGCGGCGGACTTTGCCCGGGTCGTCGCCGGGCTTGGGCGGCAGCATGCCGATCATGCGGACGTATCCGCCCAGCGGCAGCCATTTGACGCCGTACTCGGTCTCGCCGCGGCGCCGCGACCACAGGGTGGGCCCGAACCCGACCATGTACTGGGTCACCTTGACGCCGAAGAGCTTGGCGGGCAGGAGGTGGCCGATCTCGTGCAACCCGATGGACGCCATCAGCCCGATGAAGAAGATGGCGATCCCCAGGAGGAAGAGCCAGTCCATAAACGCGTGCTCCAGGCCGGATCGATTGAACGTCCCAAGACTAGTCGAACTCGAACGACGCGGCGGCTTACGCGACTTTTGCGGTATACGGCGGACGCCTACGGGCGCCAGATGAGGACGAGCGCGCAGTCGTCGTTGTGGCCCGAGGCCATCGCGTTGACCAGGGCCCGCGCCCCGTCGCGGAAGCCGGAGGGCAGCAGCCGCTCGGCCTCGCCGAGCAGCCGGTCGAGCCCGGCGTCGATGTCGCGCCCGGGCTGCTCGATCAGCCCGTCGGTGTAGAGCAGCAGGGCGTCGCCCTTGTGGAGGGTGCCGGTCTCGGGCTCGCAGTGGAGGTCGGGGACGACGCCGAGGACCACGCCCTTGGCGGCGGCGACCTCCCAGTTGCCGGTGCCGGCGTCGAACTTCACCACCGGCGGATGGCCGGCGGAGGTGATGGTGTAGTCGCCGGTGGCCAGGTCGAGCCGGACGTGCACGGCGGTGACGAACCCCTCATCGCCGCGCTGCCGGTGGAGGTAGGCGTTGCAGGCGGGCAGGAAGTCGTCGACCGAGCCGAGCAGCCCGCCGAACGTCCCCGACAGCAGCAGCGCTCTGGTGCCGGCGTCCACGCCCTTGCCGGAGACGTCGACGAGCGCGATGTCGACCCGGTCGCCGTCGCGCATGGACACCATGAAGTCGCCGCCGAAGGAGGAGCCCCCGGCCTGCTTGAGCACGACCTTGCCGCCCCAGTCCTTGGGCAGCGGCGGCAGCTCGCCCTGGCCTCTCAGCCGGTCGCGCAGCTCCAGCAGCATGGCGTCGCCGCGCAGGCCCTGGACGCCGAGCTTGCCGCGGGTGCGGGCCATGAGCAGGGCCAGGACGGTGGTGAACCCGATCGTCACGATGAGCCCCACCCCGATGCTGCCCGCGCCGAGCATGACGGCGAGGTAGCCGAGCGTGAGCGCCACCGCCACCAGCAGCACGACCAGGCTGCGCAGCCGGAGCTGCAGCCCGCCGACGAGGGTGATCAGGATGAACAGCGAGGGCGAGAACCACTCGGTGGACACCTGCGCGCCGAGCAGCCCGACGATGACGGTGAGCACGGTCAGCGTGATCAGCAGGTTGCGGTCTCTGGCCAGCGGCCCGCGCTTGACGAACCGGACGAGCTGCACCAGAAGCGGCACCCGCACAAGGATCGCGCGGAGCCGTGGCGGGATCAGCGGCGCCGGTCGGGTACTCATGATGCGCTCGACTGTAGCGCTCCGGATCCGGTTTGGGCAGCCGACTTGACCAGAGGCTTGATCGTTAAACGCCGATATTCGGTGGCCCGCCGCCACCCCGCGCTCTTACCGTGGACGGATGACGTACCCGATCCGTCCTGTGGACGAGAGCGAGTGGCCGGCGTACGCCGCCGTGCTCGCCGAGGGTTTCAACTGGACACCGCATCCGAAGCAGGAGGAGCGGTGGAAGGCGCAGACGGAGTTCGACCGTACGCTCGCCGCCTTCGACGGCGAGACGCTGGTGGGCTCCACCGCGGCGTACAGCCTGACCATGACCGTGCCCGGCGGGCGGCTTCCGGTGGCGGGGGTGACGGCCGTCGCCGTGCTTCCGTCGCACCGCCGCCGGGGCGTGCTGTCGTCGCTGATGCGCCGGCAGCTCGCCGACGTGCGGGAACGCGGCGAGTGCGTGGCCGCCCTGTACGCGTCGGAGGTGCCGATCTACGGCCGGTTCGGATACGGCCGCGCGGCGGGCCTGATGTCGTTCACGATCTCCAGGCACGGCGGGGCGTTCGTCCGCGGGGCCCCGGCGGATCCGTCGCTGCGGCTGCGGGTGGTCAAGCCGGCGGAGGAGCGCGACGCGTACGAGAGCGTGTTCGCCGCCGTCGCGGGATCGCGGCCGGGCCTGTACGACCGGACGCCGGCGTTCTGGGACGAGGTCCTGGCCGACGAGGAGTTCGACCAGGGCGGCATGGGCGTGCTGCGGTCGCTGCTGGCCGAGGACGACGGCGGGGTGCGCGGCTACGCGCTGTTCCGGGTCAAGGGCGGCTGGGACGAGAACGGGGTGCCCGACGGCGAGGTGCGGCTGCAGGAGCTGTTCGCCGCCGATCCGGCCGCGTACGCGCTGCTGTGGCGCGGGGTGCTCGACCGCGACCTGGTGACGAGGGTGGTGGCCCGCGCCAGGCCGGTGGACGACCCGCTGTTCTCGCTGATCGCCGACACCCGGCAGCTCCGCGCCGCCTGGTCCGACGAGCTGTGGGTGCGGCTGGTGGAGGTCGACAGGGCGCTGGAGTCGCGCGCCTACGCGGCGCCGGTGGACCTGGTGCTGGAGGTCGCCGACGAGGTGTGCCCGTGGAACGCGGGCCGCTGGCGGCTGCGCGCCGACACCGCGGGGGCCGAGTGCAAGCAGGTGGACGAGGAGCCGGACGTCACGCTGGACGTGGCCGCGCTGGGCTCGGCCTATCTCGGCGACGGGGCGCTGGGCACGCTGCACGCGGCCGGCATGGTAGGCGAGCGCACGCCGGGCGCGGTGCGGGCGCTGGCCACGGCTCTGGCGTGGCAGCCGAAGCCGTGGGCCGGTCTCGTCTTCTGACGTACAGTCGTCGCATGGCCCTGCAGAGCTTGCAGATCACCGCGGTCACCGCGATGCGCGCGCGTGACGTGTCGCGCCCGTCCAAGGAGCAGCAGGAGGCCGCCGACCGGCGGCCCCTGCGCGACGAGATGCCCAGACGGGAGGGCAGGCGGCGTAATTAGCCCGGGAGTGAGGGCAGCTGCCCTATGGTCTCGTAGGCCTCGACCTGGGCGATGCGCCGGCTGTGGCGCTCGCTGCCGGAGAACGCGGTGGTCAGGAAGACCTCGACGAACCGCGTCGCCTCCTCGATGGAGTGCATGCGCGCGCCGACCGAGATGATGTTGGCGTTGTTGTGCTCGCGGGCGAGCGCGGCGGTCTCCTCGCTCCAGACCAGCGCGGCGCGAATGCCGCGCACCTTGTTGGCGGCTATCTGCTCGCCGTTGCCCGACCCGCCGATGACCACGCCCAGGCTGCCGGGGTCGCCCGCGACGCCTTCGGCGGCGCGCAGGCAGAAGACGGGATAGTCGTCCTCCGCGTCGTAGACGAAGGGGCCGCAGTCGGTCACCTCGTGACCGTGGTCCTTCAACCACGACGCCAGGTGGTTCTTCAGCTCATAGCCGGCATGGTCGGCACCGATGTAGACACGCACGCGTCCAGTCTTCCACAGCGTGGCGGAGGCGGCTCCGGCCCCTTCCCGGATCGCTAGAGTAAGCGACGCCAACCGCTGCCGGTCCTTACTTGGAGGAGCTCTCATGCGCGAGATCCGCGTGCTCGGCGATCCTGTCCTGCGCACCCCCGCCGAGCCCGTCGAGAGCTTCGACCGCGAGCTGCGGCGGCTGATCGACGAGATGTTCGAGGCGATGTACGCGGTCGGCGGGGTCGGCCTGGCCGGACCGCAGATCGGGGTTTCGCGGCGGCTGTTCGTCTACGACATCAGCGGGCGCAAGGGCCACGTGATCAACCCGGTGCTGACGGTGGACGACCCGGCGGAGGTCGTCGAGGAGGAGGGCTGCCTGTCCGTGCCCGACCGCCGCATGGGCAGTCCCGCCTACGCGCCGCTGGCCCGCGCTGCGGGAGTGACCGTGGCGGGCGTGGATCGGCTGGAGCGTCCCGTACGGATCAGCGCGCGCGGCTCGCTGGCCCGCTGCTTCCAGCACGAGACCGACCACCTCGACGGCCGGCTGTTCGTGGACCGGCTGCCGAAGAACGACGCGCGGGAGATCATGCTGCGCACCTAGGGTGAGCGCATGAGTGTGCTCACCGGGAAGGGTGCGCTGGTGACCGGGGGTTCGCGCGGCATCGGCAGGGCCGTGGTGGAGCGGCTGGCGGCCGACGGGGCCGCGGTGGTCTTCGGCTACCGGCGGGACGAGCGGGCCGCCGCGGAAGTCGCCGGGGCGACAGGCGCCGTGGCGGTGCGGGCCGACCTGGCGAGCGAACAGGACGTCCGCCGGTTGCTCGCCACCGCGGAGGAGCGGCTGCCCGGCGTCGACATCCTGGTCAACAACGCGGCCGAGACCGGGCAGGCGCCCATCGCCGACGTGACGCCCGAGCTGTACGAGCGGGTCTTCGCGGTGAACGTCAGGGCGGTCTTCCTGGCCGTCCAGTGGGCGGGGCGGGTGATGCGCGACGGCGGCCGGATCGTCAACGTCTCGACGCTCAACACCCGGATGCCCGCCTCCGCCAGCGCGCTCTACCAGGCCTCGAAGGCGGCGGCGGAGCAGTTCGCCAAGGTGGCGGCGCGGGAGCTGGGCGGGCGCGGCATCACCGCCAACAACGTGCTGCCGGGCGCCACCGACACCGGGATGCTCCGCGCCGCCAACCCGCCGGAGGCGCTGGCCACGGTCCCGTCGTACACCGCGCTCCAGCGCCTGGGCAGGCCGGAGGACGTGGCGGCCGTCGTGGCGTTCCTGGCGGGCCCCGACGGCGGGTGGGTCACCGGCGAGAGCATCCGCGCCACCGGCGGGCTGGTGCTGTGAGCGCGGGCCCTACAGCTGGATGGCCTTGATCTCGAAGAACTCCTCCAGGCCGTGCTCGCCCAGCTCGCGGCCGACGCCGGAGCGCTTGTAGCCGCCGAAGGGGGCCATCGGGTTGAAGTCGCCGCCGTTGACGGAGACCTGGCCGGTGCGGAGCCTGCGCGCCACCGCGACGGCGCGCTCCTCGGTCGCCGCCCAGACCGCGCCCGCCAGCCCGTACGGGGTGCCGTTGGCGATCTCGACGGCCTGGTCCTCGGTCGTGTACGGGATGATCGTCAGCACCGGGCCGAAGATCTCCTCCTGCTCGATCACCATGCCCGGCTCGACCCCGGCGAAGACGGTCGGCTCGACGTAGTAGCCGCGCGGCAGCGGCCGTTCGGTGCCGCCCGCGACCAGCCTGGCGCCCTCCTCCTGGCCCCGGTTGATGTAGCGGACCACCCGGTCGCGCTGCGCCGCCGACACCAGCGGGCCGACCCGGGTCGCCTCGTCGAACGGGTCGCCGACGGTGTACTTGGCGGTCGCGGCCACGGCCAGGCGGACCGCCTCGTCGTACTGGTCGCGGTGGACGATCATGCGGGTCAGCGCCGAGCAGGTCTGCCCGGCGTTGATGAAGCAGTTGGCGACGCCCACCTTGACGGCCGTGCCCAGGTCGGCGTCGGGCAGGATCACGTTGGCGGACTTGCCGCCGAGCTCCAGCGCCACCTTCTCGACGCCGTCGGAGGCCAGCGCGGCCACCCGGCGGCCCGCCACGGTGGAGCCGGTGAAGGAGACCATGTCGACCTCGGGATGGCTCGCCAGCGCCTCGCCGACGACCGGCCCGCGCCCGCTCACCAGGTTGAACACCCCGGCGGGCAGGCCGACCTCGTGGAAGATCTCGGCCAGCGCGTAGGCGGCCAGCGGCGCCACCTCGCTCGGCTTGAGCACGACCGTGCAGCCCGCCGCGAGCGCCGGGGCGACCTTGGCGACGATCTGGTGGAGCGGATAGTTCCACGGCGTGATCGCGCCCACCACGCCGACCGGCTCCTTGACCACCAGCGAGTTGCCCACGCGGCTCTCGCGCGGGTGGGTCTCGGCCAGCTGCGCGTAGGAGGCCAGCACCCCGGCGGGCATCAGCGTCTGCACCTTCAGCGCGAACCGCAGCGGCGAGCCCATGTCGGTGGCGATCGTCCTGGCCACCTCGTCGGCCCGCCGCCTCAGCGACTCGGCGGCGGCGGCCAGGAGCTTGCCCCGCTCGGCGGCCGGCATCGCCGACCACCCGGGGAAGGCGCGCCGGGCGGCGGCCACCGCGGCCTGGACGTCGGCCGGCGTCCCCGCCGGCACCCGGTCGATGACCTCCTCGGTGGCCGGATTGACGACATCGATGGCCTCTCCCGAGGCGGAGGCGGCCCACGCACCGCCGATATAGAGCTGACGCATACTCTCATCCTGGCGTGCTTCCGGTCACAACGCGAGACCGGGAGCCGCCTCAGAGTGAGCTGCGTCAACCGGAAGGACAGCTTCTTCTACCGGCGCGGAGAGAAAATCAGTCGAAGCTCGGCTCGATCGTACGAGAGCGCTTGAGCTCGAAGAACTCGCCGAATTCGGTGACGAGCAGGACGCCGTCCCAGAGCCGGCCGGCCTCCTCGCCGCGCGGGATCGAGGTGATGACGGGGCCGAAGAAGGCGTTCTCGCCGACCCGGATGACCGGCGTGCCGACCTCCTGGCCGACCAGCGTGATGCCCCGCTCGTGGGAGCGGCGCACGGCCTCGTCGTACTCCGTGGAATCCATGGCGGCCACCAGCTCGGGGTCGAGACCGGCGGCGGAGAGCGCGTCGCGGACCGTTTCGTACAGGTCGTCCAGACGCCCGAGCGCGCCCTGGTTGTGGAAGCGGGTGCCGAGCTCGGTGTAGAGCGGGCCGGCGACGTGCTCGCCGTACTTGGCGACGGCGGCGGCCACGACCCGGACCGGGCCGATGGCGCGGGCGATCGCCTCGCGGTACTCCTCGGGGACGTCCTTGCCCTCGTTCAGCACGTTCAGGCTCATGATGTGCCAGCGCGGCTCGATCGGGCGGACCTTCTCGACTTCGAGAAGCCATCGTGATGTCACCCAGGCGTACGGGCAGAAAGGATCGAACCACAGATCCACAGGAGTCTTCTCGCTCATGTGGGCCATAACCTGGGGAGGCTCGAATCCTATTCCGGGATCCGGCGTACCCCGAAGAAGTGGTGGAAAAGGAGCGCAATTTGGCAGGCAACCTGACCCGGGAAGAGGCACGCGAGCGCGCTCGCCTGCTGAATGTCGATTCTTACGCGGTCGCGCTCGACCTGACCCAGGGCGGCGAACACTTCGAGAGCGTGACCACGGTGCGCTTCTCCTGCGCCAGGCCGGGCGCCGACACGTTCATCGACCTGCACGGCGCGCGCGTGCGCAAGGTGACGCTCAACGGCGCGGACCTCGACGTGTCCGCCTACGACGCCGAGCGGGGCCGCTTCCCGCTCCCCTCGCTCGCCGCCTCCAACGAGCTGGTCGTCGACGCCGAATGCGCCTACATGCGCACCGGCGAGGGCCTGCACCGCTTCGTCGACCCCGTCGACCAGAAGGTCTACCTGCACAGCCAGTTCGAGACCGCCGACGCCCACCGCATGTACGCCTGCTTCGACCAGCCGGACCTCAAGGCCACCTTCGAGCTGGCCGTGCTCGCGCCGGGCGACTGGGAGGTCGTCTCCAACGCGGCGGCCTCCGGCGTGGAGGAGCGGGGCGAGGCGAAACTGTGGACGTTCCCGCCCACGCCGGTGATGTCCACCTACATCACCGCCCTGGTCGCCGGGCCGTACCACAAGGTGACGTCCGAGCACGACGGCATCCCGCTGGGCGTCTACTGCCGGGCCTCGCTGGCCGAGCACCTCGACGCCGACAACATCCTGGAGGTCACCCGCCAGGGGTTCGACTTCTTCCACAAGGTGTTCGGGGTGCGCTACCCGTTCGGCAAGTACGACCAGCTGTTCGTGCCCGAGTTCAACGCGGGCGCGATGGAGAACGCCGGCTGCGTGACGTACCTGGAGGACTACGTCTTCCGGTCCCGGGTCACCGACGCGGTGGTGGAACGGCGCGCCGAGACGATCCTGCACGAGATGGCCCACATGTGGTTCGGCAACCTCGTCACCATGCGCTGGTGGGACGACCTGTGGCTCAACGAGTCGTTCGCCACCTACATGTCGGTGCTCGCCCAGGCCGAGGCGACCCGGTGGGGCAAGGGCGCGTGGACCACGTTCGCCAACGTCGAGAAGGCCTGGGCCTACCGCCAGGACCAGCTCCCCTCCACCCACCCGATCGCCGCCGACATGCCCGACATGCAGGCGGTCGAGGTCAACTTCGACGGCATCACGTACGCCAAGGGCGCCTCGGTGCTCAAGCAGCTCGTCGCCTACGTCGGGCTCGACAACTTCCTGGCGGGGGTGCGCGACTACTTCGACGAGCACGCCTGGGGCAACACCGAGCTGAAGGACCTGCTCGCCGCGCTGGAGCGGACCTCCGGCCGTGACCTGTCGTCGTGGTCGAAGGAGTGGCTGGAGACCTCCTGGGTCAACACGCTGCGGCCGTCGTTCGAGGTGAGCGACGGGAAGTTCACCCGGTTCGAGGTGCTGCAGGAGGCGCCGGCCGACTACCCGACGCTCCGCTCCCACCGGGTCGCGATCGGCCTCTACTCGCTGGCCGGCGGGAAGCTGACCCGCACCAAGCGAGTCGAGCTGGACGTGGTGGGCGCCCGCACCACGGTGGCCGAACTGGCCGGCGAGGAGCAGCCCGACCTGGTGCTGATCAACGACGACGATCTCACGTACGCGAAGATCCGGCTGGACGAGCGGTCGCTGCGCACGCTCGTCGACGGCGGGATCGCGGCGTTCACCGAGTCGCTGCCGCGGGCGCTGTGCTGGTCGGCGACCTGGGACATGACCCGCGACGGCGAGATGTCCACCCGCGACTACGTCAAGCTGGTCGTCTCCGGCGTGAGCTCGGTGCGGGACCTGACCGTGCTCCAGACCATCCTGCGGCAGGCGCGCCAGGCCGTGCAGCAGTACGCCGACCCGGCCTGGCAGGCGGAGGGGCTGGCGCTGCTGGCCCGCGAGCTGCGCACGCGGCTGGCGGAGGCCGAGCCGGGCTCCGACCAGCAGCTCGCCTACCTCCAGGCGTTCGCGCCCGTCGCGATCACCGGCGAGGACCTGGCGGTGCTGCGCGCCATCCTCGACGGCACCGACGTGCCCGAGGGGCTGAGCGTGGACGCCGACCTGCGCTGGACCCTCACCGCCGCCCTGGTCAGCGGCGGCGAGCTGGGCGAGGACGACATCGAGGCCGAGCTGCGGCGCGACCCGACGGCCACCGGCGAGCGGTCGGCGGCGCTGTGCCGGGCCGCCATCCCGACGCCCGAGGCCAAGGCGGCGGCGTGGGAGCGCATCACCGGCGGCGAACTGCCCAACCATCTGGCCCGCACCACGATCGCCGGATTCCAGGACCCGCACCACCCCGAGCTGCTGGTGCCCTTCCGGGACAAGTACTTCGCCGAGGTGGGGCGGATCTACAAGGAGTGGACGTTCGAGAAGGCGTCCACGTTCGCGGTGGGGTGCTTCCCGTCGCTGCTGATCGAGGAGGAGACGGTCCGGGCGGCCCAGGCGTACCTGGACGAGGAGCAGCCGCCGCAGGCGCTGCGCCGGCTCATCCTGGAGGGCGCCGACGGCGTGAGCCGCGCCCTGCGCAACCGCGCCCGCGACGCCGCCTAGAGGTTCTCCGCGACGGCCCCCTTCGTCCGCTGAAGGGGGCCTCTGGACCGGTCCTGCCTCGGCAAACGACCCGATCATTCTGAGCACGCGCACCACCGCCCCGGTGTTAGCGTGGAGGACGTGCTTGAATCCGGGACTACGCTCAACGACCGCTACCAGCTGACCGAACGGGTCGGCGGCGGCGGCATGGGCGAGGTCTGGCGGGCCACCGACACGGTGCTCGGCCGGACGGTCGCGGTCAAGGTGCTGATGCCCGCGCTGAGCGAGGACACCGCCTTCCAGCGCCGGTTCCAGAACGAGGCCAGGGCCATGGCCACGCTCAGCCACCCGGGCGTCGTCGACGTCTACGACTACGGCCGCTGCGAGGTCGGCGGGCGCCGGGTGACGTTCCTGGTGATGGAGTTCGTCGAGGGCGAGTCGCTCGACAAGCGGCTGCGCCGGGCCGCGCTCACGCCCGAGGCCACCATGCGGCTGATCGCCGAGGTGGCCGACGCGCTGGCCGCCGCCCACGCCCAGGGCATCGTCCACCGCGACGTCAAGCCCGCCAACCTCATCGTGCGGGCCAATGGCTCGGTGGCGCTGACCGACTTCGGCATCGCCCACTCGGCGTCGGCCGGCCAGCTCACCGCCACCGGGTCGATGCTCTGCTCGGCGGGCTACTGCGCGCCCGAGATGGCCACCTCCAGCGAGGTCACCCCGGCGGTCGACGTCTACGCGCTCGGCGTGGTGGCCTACGA
>Ga0079224_100007706_pt1 | contig 14485 bp, 12 predicted proteins | sample Stecom2015_FD_80414 | JGI IMG/M metagenome (GOLD analysis project Ga0079224, IMG submission 80414) | Agricultural soil microbial communities from Utah to study Nitrogen management - Steer compost 2015 | ecosystem: Environmental > Terrestrial > Soil > Agricultural land | place: USA: Utah...
AGCACGACGGCCAGGCCGGCACCGTGGTCCGGCTCGATGGCCTGGCCCGCGGCGACTGGACCCTGCGCCTGCAGGCGCAGTCGGGCGGGGATGCGCGCGGCTACCTGCTGCTGCAGGGCGACGACGCGCTCGAGCTGGCCTCGCACCAGGCGCATCGCCGCCAGCTGGTCGGCGAGCCGATGGGGATCGTCGCCATGCTGGCCGCCGATGACGGCGTGTCCGCGCCGCGGCTGGGGCTGGATGCCGGCCACGTGGCATCGGCGCAGCTGCGCATCGTCGCGCCCGACGGCCGCGAGACCCTGCGGCCGATGTTCGACGACGGCCGCCACGGCGACGGCGCCGCGCGCGACGGCCGCTTCGCCGGCAGCTTCGTGCCGACCGGTACCGGTACCTGGATCGCCCAGGTGGTGGCACGCGGCCACGACCGCAGCGGCACGCCCTTCGTGCGCACGGTCGAACACGCCTTGCCGGTGATCGAATCCGGCCCGCGCATCGCCGGTGGGGCCGTCGCCACGCGCGAAGCGCGGAACCGGCTGTCGGTGGCGCTGCCGCTGGCCGACGCCGCGCCGGATCGCCACTACCGCGTCCTGGCCGAGGTCTGGGGCCACGACGGCAAGGGCAGGTCCGTGCCGGTGGCATGGATCGGTGGCATGGCGGACGTCGTCGACGGACACGTCGCGCTCGGGCTCGACGAGCGCTGGATCGCGCGTTCGGGGGCGGTCGCGCCCTTCGAGCTGCGGGAGCTGCGGATCGAGGACCCGGACCACTTCATCCCGCTGGTCACGGCGGCCCGCGTGCCGCTGGCGACGCCGCCGCTGCGCATCGACCGCAGCGCCGCCGGCATCGCCATCGACGAGGCCATGACCATGGGCCCGCGCCCGGCATCGATCGGGGCCGGCGCGACCGCGACCGGCTCGAAGCTGGTGCTGGTGCACGGCTACTGCTCCGCCGGGGTCTGGCCGCAGGCGCAGTTCGCCAATTCCGCGACCTTCCTCGATGCCCACCAGAACCGCAGCCACGATCAGTTCGCGCAGCGGATCCGCGACTTCGGCGCGCAGTGGAACTCCTTCGGCACCGTGGCCCACAGCCAGGGCGGCGCCGCTTCGCTGCACCTGTACACCTACTACTGGAGCGGCCTGGACAACGCCAGCGGCGCGCGGCTGATGCAGTCGGTGGGCACGCCCTACCAGGGCACCAACCTCGCCGGCATCCTCGCCACCATCGGCAACTGGTTCGGCGTCGCCTGCGGCTCGAACAGCAACATGACCTACAGCGGCGCTTCGGCCTGGCTGGCCGGCGTTCCGGCCTGGGCGCGGGCGCAGGCGAACTACTACACCACGTCCTTCCGCAGCACCAACTGGTGGACCAACGACTACTGCCACTTCGCCTCCGACCTCGTGCTCGGCGATCCCGAGGACGGCACGGTCGAACAGGCCTATGCCCAGCTTCCGGGCGCGAGCAACCGCGGCCACACCGTCGGCCAGTGCCACACCACCGGGATGCGCGATCCGGCGCAGTACCTGGACGCCGGCCGCAACGCCACCATGAGCGCGAACGCGGCACGTTGAGGCAGCCCCCGTGGGAGCGGCTGCGGCCGCTCCTACAGGTGGTGCCGCGCCAGATAGTCGGCGGACTGCATCTCGATCAGGCGCGAGGCCGTGCGTTCGAAGGCACCGCCGAGGCGCTCGCCGGCGTACAGCGCGTGCGGCGCGGCGTCGGCGGTGCAGACCAGCTTGACGTTGCGGTCGTAGGCCTCGTCGATGAAGGTGACGAAGCGGCGCGCGGCGTCGTCGCGCGTGGCGTCCATCACCGGGATGCCGCCAAGCAGCACGGTGTGGAACTCGCTGGCGATCTCGATGTAGTCCGAGGCCGCTCGCGGACCTTCGCACAGCGCCGCGAAGTCGAACCAGGCCATGCCCGGGCAGCGCGCGCGGGTGCCGATGCGGCGGCCGCCGAGCTCGATGCTGCCGTCGCGGTGCGCGTCGTCGCCGCCCAGTGCGTGCCAGCGCGATTCCAGCCAGGCATCCGACTCGCCGTCGAGCGGCGCGCGGTACACCGGCGAGCGGGTCAGCTCGCGCAGCCGGTAGTCGGTGTCGCTGATGATCTCCAGCACCTGGCAGTTCTTCTCGAGCAGGTCGATGGCCGGCAGGAAGCGCGCGCGCTGCAGGCCGTCGGCGTACAGGCCCGAGGGCTGGATGTTGGACGTCGTCACCAGCACGATGCCCTCGGCGAACATCCGCTCCAGCACCCGCGCCAGCAGCATGGCGTCGCCGATGTCGCTGACGAAGAACTCGTCGAGCACCAGCAGCCGCAGCGAGCGCCGCCATTCGGCCACGATCGTGGCCAGCGGGTCGCGCTCGCCGGCGTGGTCGCGCAGGCGCTCGTGGACTACGCGCATGAAGCGGTGGAAGTGGGTGCGGCGCTTGCCGTTGCCGTCGCGGCTGCCGGCATCGAGCTTGGCCACCGGCAGCGGCAGGCCGGCGTAGAACAGGTCGACCATGAAGGTCTTGCCGCGGCCGACGCCGCCCCAGAGATAGAGGCCCTGCGGCGCGGGCCCGCCGCCGCCGCTGCGGAAGGCCCTGGCCAGCCACCCGCGCCGCGGTGCGGACGCCATCGCCTGGTGCACGCGGTCGAGCGCGGCCAGCGGTGCGTGCTGCGCGGGATCGTCGTCCCAGTCGCCGCGGGCCACGCCTTCGCGATAGGCCTGCGACGGCAGCGGTGCCGCCGGTGCTTCAGCCATGGGCGGCGGGCAGGTGCCGGCGCACGCCGCTCTTGATCGCGCCGCGCAGGTCGATCAGCTTGCGGTGGAAGAAGTGGCTGGTGTCCGGCATGCGCACCAGTTCGGGCTCGGCCTTGAGGGTGTCCAGCCAGGCGTAGACCGCCTGCGGGTCGACGATTTCGTCGCTCTCGCCCTGCACCACCAGCCACGGCATGGTCGGCGTGGTGATCGCGTCGAAGTCCCAGCGCCCGGCCGGCGGCGCGATCGAGACCAGCAGCGAGGGCTGCAGTTCGGCCGCCATCGCCAGGCTGACGTAGGCGCCGAAGCTGAAACCGGCCAGCCACAGCTGGTCGGCCGGCCGCGTCTCGCGGACCCACTCGGCGACCGCGCGCAGGTCCTCGCGTTCGCCATCGCCCTCGTCGAACGCGCCTTCCGAGGCGCCGGTGCCCCGGAAGTTGAAGCGCACCGTGGCCACGCCCAGCTCGCGCAGCGCGCGCGCGGCCATGGTCACGACCTTGTTGTGCATGGTGCCGCCCTCGGTGGGCAGTGGGTGGCAGACCACCGCGGTTACCGGCAGCCGGGCGACGTCGTCGTCCGGCAGGTCCACGGCGACCTCGAGCGCACCGGCGGGGCCGGGCAGCACCAGGGAACCGGAGGCTTCCGGGAAGGGTTGGGGGTTGGTCATGCCGCCATGATAATCGCCCCCGCCTGCAGGAGCGGCTATAGCCGCGATCGTGCTGCTGCAATCGCGGCTATAGCCGCTCCTACAGGCGGGGTGGGGCCGCAATCGCAGGCCGATGACGGGAGTCAGCGTGGCGATTGCAGTCGCCGGCCGATGACGGGGGGTCATCGTGGCGATCGCAGCCGCAGGCCGACGATAACCGGGTCGTGGTCGGAAGCCCGCCAGGGCGTTGTCGCGGGTTTGCCGCTGTTGACGGCCGGATCGACGACGTTCGGCGCTTCATCGGCGCTGCTGTGCCAGATGGCGGCGTCCTGCAGCTGCTCGCCCAGGGCGGGGCTCAGCAGCACGTGGTCCAGGCGGCCCGCCTGGGCGTCGTAGACATAGGTGTAGGGCCGGCCGTTGTCCGCCGCGGCCAATGCGTCCTGCCAGCCCGCGTCGATGAAGCCGCGCACCGGGTCCTCCATCGCGTAGGCATTGAGGTCACCGAGCACCGCGACCAGGTCGCTGCCGCTGCCGGTCGGATCGCCGGCCAGCCAGTCGCGCAGGGCTTCGCCGGAGGCGCGGCGGGTGGCGTTGTAGCAGGCCTGGCCATCGCCCTGGTCGAGGTCGGCGCCGCTGGCGTCGCTGCAGCCCTTGGACTTGAAGTGGTTGGCGACCACCACGAAGGCCGGGCCGTTGCCGGCGCGGAAGGCCTGGGCCAGGGGCGCGCGGCTGAGCGGCCCGAAGGGGCCGGCTTTGAGCGTGGCCGGGCGGCCGACCGGGGTGACGCGGTCGGCGCGGTAGATCAGGCCGACCCGGATCGGGTTGTCGCCGGGACCCGTGGCGGCGTCGACGAAGTGCCAGCGCAGGCCCAGGGGATCCAGCGCGGCGACCAGCTGGGCGATGCTGGAGTCGTCGCCATAGCCGTCGTTCTCCAGCTCCAGCAGCGCGACCACGTCGGCGTCGAGCGAGGACAGCGTCGCCACCAGGCGCGCGAGCTGGGCCTGGTACTCCTCCGGCGTGCGTGCGCCGCGCGCGGTGGGGAAGCCGCCGCCGTGGCCGTCGCCGTTGAACAGGTTCTGCAGGTTGAGGCCGGCCAGGCGCACCTCGCCGGCCACCAGCGGGGCCGGGGGGCGCGGTGCCGGTTGCAGCACTTCGACATCGGCCAGGTGCAGCCGGGGCCCGCCCGCCTCCATCCGCAGCTCGCCCTCCGCGGCTTCCAGCACGCCGCCGCTGCGCCACACGCGGGGATGGCCGGCGGCCTTGTCCGGCAGCACCAGGACCAGGCTGCGCGCGCGGTTGGCGGCGGCCACCGCTTCGGCGTCGGCGCCGGGCAGGGCGACTTCGGTCGGTGTCCGCAGGCGCTGGCCGAAGGCCGCGACCACGCTGCTGTCGCGACCCAGTCGGTGGTTGCCGGACACCACCAGGGGCGCGGTGATGCGGATGCGCTGGCCGTCATGGATGCTCCAGTCGGCCGGTGGACCCGGGAGCTCCACTGCGGCCACGGACGACGAGGGTGCCTCGCGCGGGGACGTGGCCGCGCAGCCGGCCAGTGCGAAGAGCAGCGCCAGGACGATGGCAGGCAGCGGGAACGGAACGGACGGCGCGGGCGCGGTGCGGCTCATGGCGGTCTCGGGCGATGACGGGAACGTGGGAAACCCCGGGGTGCGAAAACAGTGACGCCGCCCGAAGGCGGCGTCGGCGACCGGCCGGGAGGCCAGCTTACTCGAGGTGCTCGAGCATCCAGTCGACCGTGGCCATCATCTGCTCGTCGGTCAGCGCCGGATTGCCGCCCTTCGCGGGCATCATGCCGGTCGCGCCGGTGAAGCCCTCGATGGAGTGGCGGTACAGGGTGTCGGTGCCCTGCGCGATGCGCGAACCCCACTCGGCGCGCAGCAGCTTCGGCGCGCCGGCGACGCCGGCGGTGTGGCAGCCTGCGCAGAGGTTGCCGTAGATCACCGAGCCGTCGAGCGTGCCGCCATAGGCGACCTGGGCGGCGGCCGAGGCCACGGCCGCGGCGGCCGCTGCGGCCTGCGCGGCGGCACCGGTGGAGCCCGCGTACACGGCGCCCACCGGCGCGATGCGATCGGCGGTGCGCGCGGCGACGCCCGGATCGACTTCGCCCGGCAGCGACTTGTGCACGAAATAGGACAGCGCGATCAGCCCCAGGGTCACCACGGTCAGGAAACCGATCACCAGGGAGAATCGCTTGAGGAAATCGAGGTCGTAGTTGCGCACGGAACACCTTGGCGTGCGTGGCCGGCGGCCACAGCTGCGCTGGATTATAGAACACGTGCCGGAACTGCGACATGGTCCCCCGGGCATCGCGGGTGGCCGGTCTGGCCGCCGGCACGTGCGTCGGGCAGAATCCCGCGGCGCGCCGGATGGCCGTGCACATGGCCGCAAGGACCCGCTCGCCGATGATCCCGCTCCGCATCGCCATCGTCGGCTACGGCACCGCCGGCCAGGCCGCCGCCGTGCTGCTCACCCGTGATGGCCACGACGTCACCGTGTTCGAGCGCGTCGCCGATCCCGGGCCGGTGGGCGCGGGTTTCCTGCTCCAGCCCAGCGGGCTGCAGGTGCTGTGGCAGATGGGGCTGCTCGGGCCGGTCATGGCGCACGGCGCGCGGGTGGACCGCCTGTTCGGCGATACGCCCTGCGGGCGCGCGGTCATGGACATGCGCTATGCCGGGCTGGAGTCGCGGCTGTACGGCGTCGGCCTGCAGCGCGGCGCGCTGTTCTCGATCCTCGATTCCGCATGGACGGCGCGCGGGCATGCCCTGCGCGCAGGCTGCGACATCGTCGAAGTGGACGCGGAGCGTGGCGTGCTGCGCGATGCCTGCGGCGAAACGCACGGGGCATTCGACCTGGTCGTGGTTGCGGACGGCTCGGCTTCGCGCCTGCGCAGCGGCGTGGCCGCGCCGCGGGTCGACCGCCCCTATCCCTGGGGTGCGCTGTGGTGCCTGCTGCCCGCCGGCAGCTGGCCCTGGGCCAATGAGCTGCGCCAGCGCTACGTGGCCGCGCGCAAGATGGTGGGCCTGCTGCCGGTGGGTGGCAGGCCGGGCGATCCGACGCGGCGGCTGAGCTTCTTCTGGAGCCTGCAGGCGAACGCCTTCTCCGACTGGGAGCAGGGTGGCCTGGCTGCATGGCTCGACGAACTGAACGCGCTGTGGCCCGAGGCCGCCGAAGTCTTCGCGGCCATCGCCGACCCGGCGCAGCTCGCCCGGGCGCGCTACCGCGACACGACCATGCGCAGCTGGTATCGGGGTCGCGTGGTGCTGGTGGGCGATGCCGCGCATGCGATGAGTCCGCAGCTGGGGCAGGGCGTGAACATGGCGCTGATGGGCGCGCAGGCACTGGCGGGCGCGCTGCGCACCGCGCCGAAGATGGAGGCGGCGCTTGCCGCCTACCAGCACGAGCGCCGCGCGCACGTGTGGATCTACCAGCTGTGGAGCCGCTGGCTGACGCCGCTGTTCCAGTCCGGGTACGACACCGTGGCGAAGGTGCGTGACGCCACGTTTCTGCCGCTCGGCCGCGTGCCGGGCGGCCGCGACCAGATGCTGCGGGTGCTGACCGGCACCCGGCGTGGCCTGTTCGGCACGCTGGGGCTGGAGGATGGATTCGTCGACGCGCTGGGGAGCGCAGGCCCGCTGCCGGAGGCGACCGCTGCTGCCCGGGCTCGCTTGTAACCGAAGCTGCAAAAGAAGGATCGGGCTTCGGAATGCAGGATTGAACATCCGTCTCAAGGGATTTCAAGCGTCCTTGCGCGGTTCAAGCAGCCAGCCTGGATTGAGGCTTCAATCTCCTCCCAACCGCCTTGCTTCGCGCTCCAGTCCCCGCAGCACCGGGTTGGCAACGTGTTCCGGGAAGCCGGTGGGCAGCATCGCTTCGATCGCGGCAACCACTTGCGGTGTCCGCTCGACGATTTCGCCGATGAGCGTCTCCACCGTCCGTCCCTCCTCGTCCAGCACGCCGTACCGCTTGCCGAGCGCCAACCAGTGCCGGGGCAGGATCTCCCGCATCTTCCAGTGGGCATTGGTGGAACGGATCGCCATGGCCATCCTGGCCTTGTGTCCGGGCAGCGTGTTCGGGCCCTCCCCGATGACAGGCCACGCCGACATCACGTCGTACAGCGGGGTGAGTGCGTAGGTCCCTCTCGGGCGGATGGACAGACTGAAGTTCTTGGCGTGGCCATCGGGGGCGCGCAGCATCCAGAACAGGAGCTGGGCCAGGAAGAAGGTGCGCCGGTCCCGTTGCGGAGATGCGGAGGTGGCCAGCAGGCCCATGATCCGGTCGATTCCCGGACCGCCATCGGCCTCGTACTTCAGGGTGGCCGGCGTGCCGGTGGCCTGGCAGAAGTCCTCCTGCGGCAGCCTTGCCAGCCACTTGCCCCGTGGGCCATCCAGCCACGCGCGGTCGAAACGCGCGACCGACAGGACCCTCATGTCCTCGAACTGCAGGGGCTCGCAGGCGGCGACGGGCAGGCCGTAGGCGTCGAGGATCCGCGAGCACAGCCATTCGTTCTCGATGGAGTGGCGCAGGTCGAGCTGCATGTTCCCGACCAGGCCCATCGGCAGCTTGAGGATGTGCGTGGTCGGCGTCGAACCGTGCGGCCGGCACCACTGGCCATCGATGTTCGTCAGGGCGGTCTTTTCCTGCGCCCCGGCGATGGAGATCCTGAAGTCGTCGTCGTCCGGGAACGCGCCGCCCCCCAGGGCGGGCGGCACCACGGTGCCCCGCAGGATGGCGGCGACCTCGTGTTCGGCCAGGGGCGTGGCCTCCACGGTGTCCGCGCTGTCAGGCGTCATGCCATCGGGCAGGATCTGCAGCGCACCGACGCAATCCCGTCCGATCTGGGCAAGCAGGTCGAAGGCGTCGGTGGATCTGGCGCGAAAGCGGCTCGCGGCCCGGGCACGGATGTCTTGGCTGTCCGGCAGGAGGTTGTCGAAGTACGCCCGGACAACTTCGCCACGGTATGGCGTGCTCCCCGGGGTGAACGGCAGCGAGAGCGACAGTGGTCGGCCTTGCGGCGAGGTTTTCCAGCCCGCGTCGTACTCGAGCAGGTCCTCGGAGCCGGACCCCATCCGCCAGGTGCCGACGAATCCGCCGTTCATCCACAGGCCCAGCGCCTTCCGGCGCGAAGGCCGTCGCGTGCTGGTCGTTACCATCCGTTTGCCCCGTCCTCTGCGGCGGACGGGTTGCGAGACGAAGGTTCCTTTCGTTGCAGCACCATCTCCACGCCCAGAATCCCCAGCAGATGCAGCAGCCGCTCGGCGCTCATCTTGTGGGCGTTGCGCTCCAGCGCGGACAGGGTCTGCTGCGTGACCCCGAGGCGTGTCGCGACCTGTGTCTGGGTCAGCCCGCTTTCCTTCCGGAAGGCTTTCAGCAGGGCGGGGAGTTGCTCCGCGGTGTGTACGGCATATGGGTGCATAAAAACAAACCCGAGCATGTATTTCTATATAACAGCTTATATGCTGTTTTTTTTAGAAACGCAACAGGATCTGTATCCGCGGTGATACCTCCCGAAATGCCGCTGTCCTTCAGTCAGCCGGGACGCCAATCTCTTGGCGCAGGCGGTTGCGCGTCTCCAGCAGGTTTTCCAGCGTCACAGATTCGCGGGTCATGCCCGAGAACTGGTTCCGGAAGTCGGTGCCGATGTCCTTGTCCACGCTGGACAGGACTTCGTGGACGGGGCGGTTGTGGCCGGCCAGGCAGGTGACGAAGCACTCGATCGGCGCCACCGAAAGCAGCAGGCGCACCGTATCGGCATGCCGCCTATCCATGCCGGCAATGTCATGTGGAACATGGCGCGCCTGGAGGGATTCGAACCCCCGACCAATGGCTTCGGAAGCCACTACTCTATCCGGCTGAGCTACAGGCGCGCAGACCGCTATTTTCCACTATCCCGGCGGATGTTGCGAGCCTTGCCCGCGCCGCAGGCGATGCGCGCGGCGCGGCGCCACCGCCGTGGCCCGGCGGTACCATGGCGCCATGTCCTACGAACGTTTCGAGCCGCGGCCGCCCACCTGGCGCGAGCGGCTGGGCCTGTACTGGAAGCTGATGCGCGCCGACCGCCCGATCGGCTGGCTGCTGCTGCTCTGGCCGACCTGGTGGGGCCTGTGGATCGCCGCGGAAGGCGTGCCGCCGCTGTGGATCCTGTTCGTGTTCAGCGCCGGGGTGTGGCTCACGCGCGCGGCGGGCTGCGTGATCAACGACTACGCCGACCGCTGGCTGGACCCGCACGTCAAGCGCACCCGCGAGCGTCCGCTGGCCACCGGCGCGGTGAAGGGGCGCGAGGCGCTGGCGCTGTTCGCCGTGCTGATGCTCGCGGCCTTCGCGCTGGTGCTCACGCTCAACCGGCTCACCATCCTGATGAGCTTCGTCGGCGTGTTCCTGGCCGCCACCTATCCCTATCTCAAGCGCCATACCCACCTGCCACAGGTCTACCTCGGCATGTCCTTCGGCTGGGGCATCCCGATGGCCTTCGCGGCGGTGCAGGGCGAGGTGCCACCGGTGGCCTGGGTGCTGTACGCGGCCAACATCCTGTGGTCGACCGCCTATGACACCTGGTACGCGATGGTCGACCGCGACGACGACCTGCGGATGGGTTCGAAGTCCACCGCGGTGCTGTTCGGCGACATGGACCTGGCGGCGCAGGGCGTCCTCTACGCGATGACCTTCCTGGGGCTGGCGCTGGTCGGGCGGCAGGCGGGCCTGGGGACCTGGTACTGGGCGTCGCTGTGCGTGGCGCTGGCGCTGGTGGCCTGGCAGTTCTGGATCTGCCGCCACCGCGAACGCGATCCCTGCTTCCGTGCCTTCCTGCAGAACCACTGGGTGGGGCTGGTGGTGTTTGCCGGAATCGCCGCCGACCTCGCACTGCGCGTGCCGGCGTGATGGCGCAGGCCGCCTCGACCCCACCTGATCCTGCGCCGCGCCCGACGGCGCTGTCGGCGATGCGCTACCCGATCTTCCGCCGGGTCTGGTTCGCGAGCGCGTCCTCGAACTTCGGCGGCATGATCCAGTCGGTCGGCGCGGCCTGGCTGATGACCTCGATCGCGACGTCGGCCGACATGGTCGCGCTGGTGCAGGCCTCGATCGCGCTGCCGATCATGCTGTTCTCGCTGGTGGCCGGCGCGATGGCGGACAACTTCGACCGGCGCAGGATGATGCTCGGCGCACAGCTGTTCATGCTGCTGGTGTCGGTCGCGCTGGCGGTGTGCGCGTGGCTGGGGGTCATCACGCCGTGGCTGCTGCTGTCGTTCACGTTCCTGATCGGCTGCGGGGCGGCATTCAACGCGCCGGCCTGGCAGGCGTCGGTCGGCGACATGGTGCCGCGCGCGGAGCTGCCGGGCGCGGTCGCCTTCAACAGCATGGGCTTCAACATCGCGCGCAGCGTGGGCCCGGCGATCGGCGGTGCCATCGTCGCCGCCGCGGGTGCCGCGGCGGCGTTCGCGATCAATGCGGTCAGCTACATCGCCCTGATCGTGGTGCTGGCGCGCTGGCGCCCGACGCCGCGTCCGCGGCTGCTGCCGCGGGAAGCGCTCGGCGGCGCGATGGCCGCGGGCGTGCGCTACGTGGCGATGTCGCCCGCCATCCGCGCCATCCTGGGGCGCGCCGCCGTCTTCGGCCTCGGCGCGAGCGCGGTCATGGCGCTCATGCCGCTGGTGGCCAGGGACCTGATCGCGGGCGGGCCGCTGACCTATGGCCTGCTGCTGGGCGCCTTCGGCGTGGGCGCGATCGCCGGCGCGATGGCCAGCACGCGCGTGCGCGACCTGCTGTCGACCGAGGGCCTGGTCCGCTGCGCCTGCATCGTCTTCGCCATGGCCGCGGCGATCGCCGCCACGAGCACCCTGCTGCTGCTGACGATGGCGGCGCTGATGCTTGGTGGCGCGGCCTGGGTGCTGGCGCTGTCGACCTTCAACGTGACGGTGCAGCTGTCGACGCCGCGCTGGGTCGTGGCGCGCGCGCTGTCGCTGTACCAGATGGCGGCGTTCGGCGGCATCGCGCTGGGCAGCTGGCTGTGGGGCTTCGTCGCCGAGCATGGCGACGTGCGCACCGCACTGCATGCGGCGGCGCTGGTCATGGTCGCCTGCGCGCTGCTCGGCCTCTGGACTCCACTGGCGAGGCTGACCGAACTCAACCTCGACCCGCTGAGCCGCTGGGAGGAACCCGCCACTGCGGTCCCGGTGCAGCCGCGGACCGGGCCGGTGGTGATCACGGTCGAGTACATCATCCGCGAGGAGGACGTGCTGGAGTTCCTCGGCGCGATGGCTGAGCGGCGGCGCATCCGCCGCCGCGACGGCGCGCGCAACTGGCGGGTGCTGCGCGACCTTGCCGATCCCCAGGTCTGGATCGAGCGCTACGAGACGCCGACGTGGCTGGAGTACATCCGGCACAACAGCCGCCTCACCCACGACGACGCGACCGTTCCGGCGCACCTGCGCGGGCTGCACCAGGGTCCCGACGGACCCCGGGTGCGGCGGATGATCGAACGCCAGACCAGCGCCTTGCACACCGTGCCCGAGTCCGGGCCGCAGTCCCTCACCGAGCCGACGACCGACTCCACCCGGGGATCGTAGAAGGCCTAGGGCGCGCGGGCGCAGGTCCAGGCGTCGACGCGATCGGTGCCGGCATCGAGCAGGGCCTCGGCGGCGGCGTGCAGGGTCGCGCCGGTGGTCATGACGTCGTCGACCAGGACGACGTGCGCCGGGACTTCGGCGCGTCCGGGCACTTCGAAGGCGTCGCGCAGGTTGCCGGCGCGGGCGTCGGCGTCCAGGCGCGACTGGGCCGGGGTGTTGCGGATCCGCTGCAGCAGGTCCGTGCGAAGCGGGAGATCCAGGATCCGGCCCAGCGGGCGCGCGAGTTCCTGCGCCTGGTTGTAGCCGCGCTGGCGCAGGCGCGCGCGGTGCAGGGGCACCGGGACCAGCGCCTGGGGTCGCTCGCAGCCGGCGAAGGCCGTGGCCATGGCCTGCGCCAGCAGCCGTCCCGCGGCAAGGTCGCGGTGGAACTTCAGCCGCGGCAGCAGCCGGTCCAGTGGAAAGCCATAGAGGAAGGCGGCATGCACCTCCGCCAGCGGCGGCGGATCGTGCTGGCAGGCACTGCACAACCGCGCCGGCCGTGCTGTAGGAGCGGCTATAGCCGCGATGGCCTTCTGCTGTGGCGTGGCGGTGATCGCGGCTATAGCCGCTCCTACAGGGGCTTTGACCGTGGGTCCGGCCGGCGATCGGGGGGGCGCTCTTGCAGCGGATTCCGTCGCCCGGGCTGGCAGGGGCATCGCGCAGCTGGCGCAGGCCGGTGGCATCCAGGGCAGGGCGGCCTCGCAGCGCCCGCACAGATCCAGTCGCCCTTCGCCCGCCTCGCCGCAGACCAGGCAGCGCGGCGCCCACAGCCCGCGCCCCAGCCGTGCCAGCCAGCCGTCAACCGCGCCGGCCCGTCCCAGGTTGACAGCTCCGGACATGGTTTCCAGACTGACTGGTCAACCGCCGCCAGGCACTCAGGATCCCGCCATGCCCGCCGTCAGCGAATTCCGCGCCAGCGATGCCGCCATCCCGCGTTACGACTGGACCCGCAGCGAGGTCGAGGCCCTGCTCGACCTGCCGTTCACCGAGCTGCTGTTCCGCGCCGCCAGTGTCCATCGCCAGAGCTTCGATCCCGCCGAGGTCCAGGTCAGCACCCTGCTGTCGGTGAAGACCGGCGGCTGCCCCGAGGACTGCGCCTACTGCCCGCAGGCCCAGCGCTACGACACCGGCGTCGACGCGCAGAAGCTGATGGAGACCGAGGCGGTGATGGAGAAGGCCCGCCAGGCCAAGGCCGCCGGTGCCTCGCGCTTCTGCATGGGCGCCGCCTGGCGCTCGCCCAAGGACCGCGACATCCCGAAGGTCGCCGCGATGATCGCCGGGGTGAAGTCGCTGGGCCTGGAGACCTGCGCGACGCTCGGCATGCTCACCGGTTCGCAGGCGCAGGCGCTCAGGGACGCCGGCCTCGACTACTACAACCACAACATCGACACCGATCCCGAGCACTACGGCAGCATCATCCGCACCCGCGAGCTGCAGGACCGCTTCGACACCCTCGAACACGTCCGCGACGCGGGGCTGAAGACCTGCTGCGGCGGCATCGTCGGCATGGGCGAGACCCGCCGCCAGCGCGCCGGCTTCCTGCAGACCCTGGCGACCATGCCCGCGCACCCGGACTCGGTGCCGATCAACCGCCTGGTGCAGGTGGAAGGCACGCCGCTGCACGGCACAGCCGAGCTCGATCCCTTCGAGTTCGTGCGCACCATTGCCGTGGCCCGCATCCTGATGCCGAAGTCGATGGTGCGGCTGTCGGCCGGCCGCGAGCAGATGTCCGACGAGCTGCAGGCGCTGTGCTTCAGCGCCGGTGCCAACTCGATCTTCCACGGCGAGAAGCTGCTGACCACCGGCAACCCCGACGTCGCCCACGACCAGGCCCTGTTCGAACGACTTGGCCTGCGTGTGATGGAGGTCACGGTCGATGCGGAGGACCACGACCACGGCGGCACGGTGCACGCGGATATCATTGATCCCCGGCCGCGGACCTGCGCGGCCTAGGAGCAAAGCCAAGGCCATGGCCGCAAAACGCCCCGACCTGCGCCGCCGGGCGCAGGCACAGCGCGCCGATGCACTGGCGCGCGACCTGGTCCGGAGCCGCCGCACGGTCGGTCGCCGCGACGGCGTGCGCATGGAGCTCGACGGCCGCTGGCTGCTCGATTTCTGCGGCAACGACTACCTCGGCCTGGCGCAGCAGTTCCAGGTGGTCGACGCCATGCAGAACGCGGCCGCGCGCGATGGCGTCGGCGGCGTCGGATCGCACCTGGTCTGTGGCCACCATGTCGCCCACGAGGCGCTGGAGCGCGAGGTGGCGGACTGGCTGCAGGTGCCGCGCGCGCTGGTCTTCGGCAGCGGCTACATGGCCAACCTCGCGGTGCAGCAGGCGCTGCTCGGCGACGGTGACACCAGCGTCCAGGACCGCCTCAACCACGCCAGCCTGATCGACGGCGCGCGCCTGGCCGGCTGCCGCCTGCGCCGCTATCCGCATGCCGATGCCGAGGGCGCGCTGCGCCAGCTGCGGACCGTGCCCACGGG
>Ga0079224_100007707_pt1 | contig 14485 bp, 8 predicted proteins | sample Stecom2015_FD_80414 | JGI IMG/M metagenome (GOLD analysis project Ga0079224, IMG submission 80414) | Agricultural soil microbial communities from Utah to study Nitrogen management - Steer compost 2015 | ecosystem: Environmental > Terrestrial > Soil > Agricultural land | place: USA: Utah...
ACTGACGCTGGCCCTCGTCGCCACGGGCCTCGTGGTCTGGTCCGTACGGCGAGCCTTCCCGACTCACTCCGGCGAGCTCACGCTGCCCGGGCTCTCGGCTCCGGTCACCGTCTATCGGGACGCGTACGGGATTCCACAGATCTACGCCCGTACTGCACATGACCTGTTCATGGCCCAGGGCTATGTGCACGCCCAGGACCGCTTCTGGGAGATGGACTTCCGCCGTCACGTCACGGCGGGGCGCCTCGCGGAGCTGTTCGGCCCCAGCCAGGTGGCGACCGACGCTTTCATACGCACGCTCGGTTGGCGCAGGGTGGCCGAGCAGGAGCTCGATCTGCTCACCGCCGAGACGCGGGAGTACCTGGAGGCGTACGCGGCCGGCGTCAATGCGTGGATCGACGCGAATGGCGGTTACGCGGGTTCCGGCGCGATGGGCCTGGAGTACTCCCTGTTGGCGCTCACCAACTCCGGATACCAGGTCGAGCCATGGAGCCCGGTCGACACCCTCTCCTGGCTGAAGGCGATGGCTTGGGACCTGCGCGGCAACATGGAGGATGAGCTCACCCGCGCGCTGCTCCTCGCCCACGGCTTGAGCCGGGTACAGGTCGAGCAGCTCTATCCCCCGTACCCGTACGCCCGAAACCAACCGATCGTCACCAGCGGCGCCGTCGTCGACGGCGTCTTCAACCAGAATGGCGGCGGGCTCTCGCAACCCGGCGGCCCGTTCGCGACCCCCATGCCGTGGCGGGAGGCGGCGCCGGTACTCACCGCCGTGGCCGAGTCCGTCCAAGCACTGCCGGCCCTGCTCGGAGAGGGGCCGGGCATCGGCTCCAACTCGTGGGTCATCAGCGGGGACCTGACCGAGACGGGCAAGCCGCTGCTCGCCAACGATCCACACCTGGCCGCCTCCATGCCCGGCATCTGGTACCAGATGGGCCTGCACTGCGAGTGTGAGTTCAACCTCGTCGGCTTCACCTTCTCCGGCGTGCCGGGCGTCATCATCGGCCACAACGAGCGAATCGCCTGGGGCTTTACCAACCTCAACCCCGACGTGACGGACCTGTACCTGGAGCGAGTCGACGGCGACCGATACTTCCACAATGGCGCGTGGAGACCGATGCAGATCCGGGAGGAGCGCATCGAGGTGGCGGGCGGCGACCCCGTCGTCATCACGGTGCGCGCCACCCAGCACGGGCCGCTGATCTCGGACCGCTCCGCCGACCTGCTCACGATCGCCGACCGGCCGGCGGTCAACCCGTCCGGCTCGCCGCTACCGCGAGCCGAACCGAGTCCGCTGCTTCCAGACGGGATGCCGACGTTGAACCCTGCGGCCCCGGCGGTCCCGGACCGTGCGGTCGCGTCGCCGTACGGCGTGGCGCTGCGATGGACGGCGTTGGACCCGGGCCGGACGGCCGATGCACTGGTCGCGCTGAACCGCGCGACGGACTGGGCGTCCTTCCGGAGCGCGGCGTCGCTGTTCGAGGTGCCGAGCCAGAACATCGTGTACGCGGATGTGGATGGCAACATCGGCTACCAGGCCCCCGGCCGCATCCCGCGCCGAGGCAGGGGCGACGGCACCTGGCCGATGCCGGGATGGGATCCGGCGTACAACTGGACCGGCTTCCTGCCCTTTGCTCAGCTTCCGTCGGTGTTCAACCCTGACGAGGGCTGGATCGTCACGGCGAACCAGGCCGTCATCGGTGAGCAGTACCAGCACCTGCTGACGCGAGACTGGTCGTACGGCTACCGGTCACAGCGGATCATCGACCTGATCAAGGAGGCGACGGCGGCCGGCACCATCGGTGTGAGCGACATCCAGCGCATCCAGTTCGACAACTACAACGGCTTCGCACCGACACTCGTCCCGCTGCTCCTGCAGACCCCGATCGACAGCGCCGACGTCGAGCAGGCCCGCCGCCTGCTCGAGGGATGGGACTACCAGCAACCGGCGTCGGAACCCGCCGCCTCCTCGGCCGCGGCGGCCTTCTACAACGCCACCTGGCGGCACCTGATGCTGCGCACCTTCGACGAGCTGCCCGAGCAGCGGCGGCCGAGCGGCAGCGACCGGTGGTTCGAGGTGATGCGGGTGCTGCTCGCGTCGCCGACGGCGCCGTGGTGGGACGACCAGACGACGCCGGGCGATCTGGAGACTCGAGACGACATCCTCGCCCGCGCCATGACGGACGCGACCGCGGAGCTGCGCTCCCGGCTCGGCCCCGATCCTGACACCTGGCGCTGGGGCGACCTGCATCAGCTCGAGCTGGTCCACGCGAGCTTCGGCTCGTCTGGCATCGCGCCGATCGAGATGCTGTTCAACCGGGGCCCGGCTGGTGTCTCCGGCGGATCCAGCATCGTGAACGCCACCGGGTGGAACGCCGCGAACGGGTACGAAGTCAACGCCGTGCCGTCGATGCGCATGATCGTTGATCTGTCCGATCTGGACAACTCGCGATGGATCCAGCTGACCGGCAACTCAGGGCATCCGTTCCACTCCAACAACGTCGACCAGTTCGAGTTGTGGCGCACCGGTCAGGATCTGCCCATGTGGTGGGAGCGAGCCTCGATCGAGATGACGGCGATGAACACCCTCACACTCGTCCCGTGAGACCTCGACGACTTGGTGCCAGCGGAGTGCCGCGCCCGCTCAGCGCCGCCCGGGTCGCAGGAGCGGTGAAAGTTACCGCCGGCCTTGCGAGATCCAGGTTGATCGGCTGACATGTGGTCATGAGTCGATCGGCAAAGCTTGTCCTCGTCGTGGCCCTCGCCGCCGCGCTCACCGCCGCCTGCACGGACGAACCGGAGGAAACGCCGGTCAACCCCAACGCCGTGCCGTCGGAGGTCGTCGACACGGTGGCCGGGTCCGCTCCGGCGCCGTCGGAGCGGTGCCACAAGAGCGGCAACGACCCCGCAACCAAGGTGGTCGTGAAGACAGAGGACGGGGTCCACCTCGCGGGTGTCCGGTTCGGCGGCGGCGCTCGGGGAGTGGTGCTGTTGCCACAGCGCGGGGCCGACCTGTGCCCGTGGTGGGACTATGCCATGGAGCTCACGAACGCCGGCTTCCACGTGCTCGCGATCGACGTACGCGGCACCGGTTACAGCGAAGAGGGCATGGTGACCGACTACACGGCGGACGCGATTGCCGCGGTCGCCGAGCTCAAGCGTGCCGGCGCCGAGCGGGTGGTGCTCATCGGCGCCTCCCAGGGCGCGGCGACCGCGCTGGTGACCGCTGCCCGCTATCCCGACGAGGTCGCTGGCGTGGTGTCGCTCTCCTATCCGAGCGGTTCGCTCGACGTCACCGGCGGCGCTGGCGACGGGCCCAGGACGCCAGACGAGGCCGGGCCGCTGATCACAGTGCCGGTGCTGTTCGCCTTCACCGCCGACGACCGGCTCGGCACCGACCCGCAGGAGCTCGCCGCCACGGTCGCCGGACCAGACACCCGGCTCGTCGGGCGAGCCGGCGTCAGCCACGGCTGGGACATGCTGCGGTTCGGCGACGACGACGTGCGCCCCGACGTGCTCGAGTTCCTCCAGTCGTACGGCTGATGCCCCGCTCAGTTGGGGAACGTGCCGGGTTGGTGGACGATTACCCATGCTCACGGGCCTTTGCAGCATGAATAGCCGTCCACCATCGGCACCCGAGGAGCCGGAGCTAGACAAGGCTGTAGCTAGCCACCGCAGGGCGAGCTAGCCGAGGAAGACCCGTTCGGCGGCGGCGTGGGCGCGGCGCGCGGTGCGCAGGTACTCATCGAGGAACTCGCCCGGCTCCATCTGAGCCGAACGGCCAAGCGCCCGGGCCACGCCCGCGAGCTCGCTGCCTTGCCGTGGCAGCTGGTCGCTGGGGCGGCCGCGCACCAGCATGAGCGCGTTGCGTACCTGGGAGGCCATGGTCCAGCCGCGAGCCAGGAAGATCGCGTCCATGTTGGACACAAGGCCCGCGTCCCGAGCCGCGGAGAGGGCATCCAGGGTTCGCGTCGTGCGCAGCCCAGGCACCTGGTGTGCGAACCGCAGCTGAAGCAGCTGGACCGCCCACTCGACGTCGGCGAGCCCACCGCGCCCGAGCTTGGCGTGGGTCGCCGGGTCGGCTCCGCGCGGCAGCCGCTCGGTGTCCACCCGGGCTTTGATCCGGCGAATCTCGGTGATCTGCTCCTGGCTGAGACCGCGCCGCGGGTATCGCACCCGGTCGGCGATCTCCAGAAACCGCCGACCCAGTTCCGGGTCGCCACAGACGAACCTGGCTCGCAGCAGTGCCTGGGCCTCCCAGATCCGTGACCATTCCGCGTAGTACCGCTCGTAGGCGGCGAGACTCCGCACCAACGGTCCCTGCCGGCCCTCGGGGCGCAGGTCGGCGTCCACGCCGAGCGGAGGCTCTGGTGACGGGGCGGAGAGCAGCCCTCGCAGCTCCTCGGCGATCTGCAACGCCGTTCCGCTCGCAGCGTCCTCGGCGACGCCGGGCGGCGGCTCATAGACGAACAGCACGTCCGCATCGGAGGAGTAGCCGAGCTCCGCACCGCCGAGCCGGCCCATGCCGATAATGGCGAACGACATCTCGCCTCCGTCCACACGGGACTGTGCGGCTCGCAGGGCAGCGTCGAGGGTGGCATCCGTGACGTCACTGAGCGCCTGCCCAACGGCGACGACATCCAGCGGGGCCGGTACGTCCTCGGCCGGGATGGAGCCGAGCAGGTCCGCGGATGCGATGCGAAACAGCTCCCGCCGCCGGAGCGCCCGAACGGCCTGCACGGCGGCCTCCGCGCTGTCCCGCAGCTGGGAGCCGCCGACCGCGCCATACCGGTTCACCGCCGCCCGGAAGCCCTCGATGAGGCTCTCCTTGGGGCGAGGCACCAGCTCGTCGTCGTCGGCAAGGAGCCGCAACGCCTCGGGATCCCGGCTCAACAGGTCCGTGACGTACTTCGAGAGCCCGAGCAACCGGGCGAGCCGCAGCGCCACCGTGCCCTCGTCGCGCAGCAGGCGCAGGAACCACGGTGTCGGTTCGAGCGCGTCGGAGACCTGGCGGTAGGCAAGCAGGCCCCGATCCGGCTCCGGCGCATTGGCGAACTCGTCGAGCAGCACCGGCAAGAGGGTGTGCTGGATCGCCGCGTACCGCGAGACCCCGGAGGTCAGCGCCTCCAGGTGGCGCAGGGCCCCGGCCGGGTCGCGAAAGCCGAGGATCTCCAGGCGCTCCTTCGCCGCCTGCGGGGTGAGCCGCAGCGCCTCGCTCGGCACCCGGGCGACCGCCTCCACCAGTGGCCGGTACACGAGCTTCGTATGCAGCCGCCGGACCTCCTGGGCGTGGGTGAGCCACGCCGTCCGGAACGACTCGACGGCGTCACTCTTGGGATCGGCACGGAAGCCGACCGCGTGCGCGAGCCACCGCAGCGAGGCCGCACCCTCAGGGCTGCGCGGATCGGGCACCAGGTGCGTGCGGTGCAGACGCTGCAGCTGCAGCCGATGCTCCACAGTGCGCAGGAAGCGGTACGCCGCGACCAGTGCCTCGCCGTCGCGGCGCCCGACGTACCCGTTGTCCACCAGCGCCCGCAGTGCATCCAGTGTGGACGGTGAGCGAAGCCGCTCGTCTCCCCGGCCGTGGACGAGCTGCAGCAGCTGCACGGCGAACTCGATGTCACGCAGGCCACCGGGGCCCCGCTTGATTTCCCGGTCTCGGTCCTTGGGCGGGACGTTGTCGATGATGCGCCGCCGCATCGTCCGTACGTCCGCCACCGCCTCCGGGCGCTCGGCCGCCTTCCAGATCAGCGGCTGCAGGGCGGCGAGCCACTCATCGCCGAGCTCGCGGTCACCGGCCGCCGGTCGAGCCTTCAGCAGTGCCTGAAACTCCCACGTGCGGGCCCATTTCTGGTAGTAGGCGAGGTGCGAGGCGAGGGTGCGCACCAGCGGCCCGCGGGTGCCTTCCGGGCGCAGGTTGGCGTCGACTGGCCACGCGGCCTGGCCGCACATCTGGCTGAGCCGAGCGGCGACGATCTGGGACTCGGTGACGTCCTCGTCCCCGCGACACACGAAGATGACATCGACGTCGCTGACATAGTTGAGTTCCCGCCCACCGCACTTGCCCATCGCGATGACCGCGAGCCGGGGCCGGCTCTGCCGTTCGGCCTGCGCGATGGCGAGCCCGGCGGCGAGCGTGGCATCGGCGAGGCGAGCCAGGCGCCGCATCGTAAGCTCCACGTCGGCCTGCTGCGTCAGGTCGGCTGCGGCGATCCGCAGCAGCGCCCGGCGGTACGCCGACCGCAACGCCGGACCCGTGTCGACGGGTTCGCCCGCGAACGGGTCGCCCTCGTCGTCGACGGGGGTGCGCAGCGCCTGCCACCGGTCGGGGTTCGCCACGAGGTCGTCACCGAGGGCGAGGGAGGCCCCAAGGACGGCCGCGAGCGCCTCGCGCAGCGCGGGGTCCTCGCACACTGCGGCGACGACGTCTTCGGTGCCCGCACGGCGCGCCGACTCGTCGATGCGGTGCAGCTGGCGCAAGGCGAGGTCCGGATCCGCACTGCGGCCGAGGGCGGCCAGCACGTCACCGGCACCGCCCGTGGCGGGCCCGTGTTCGCGCTCGTCCCACAGGCCAAGACCGCTGGGGCGCGAGCCGAGCAGGCGGACGGCGACCTCGGTGTTGCCAAAGCCGAACCGGGCCAGGCGGCCCGTGTCGCTCGCGGGGCGGCCCACCGGCTAGCCGCCGAAGAGGGGAAGCTCGCGGCCGGGAGCGGGGGCCGGAGCGACCGGATCGGGGCGTGGCAGTTCCCCGCGGACCAGCGCCGCGAACCGGACCGCGAACGGATGCCACACCTCAAAGATGTCGTCGAGAACCTGCTCCACGGAGGCCACCACCTCCTCGGGGGTGGTGCCCAGCTGGTCGAGGACGGCCCGGTCGTTGGCTGCCCAGCGAGCCACCATCGCCGCGTCGCACTCAATGTGGAACTGCAGCCCCCAGGCGGATCCGCCAATCCGGAACGCCTGATGCGGATAGTGCGTGGAGGCCGCAAGCAACACCGCCCCGGCGGGCAGCTCGGTCACCTCGTCGTGATGCCACTGCACGACATCGGGCAGCAGCGGCAGCGGCCTAAACAACGGGTCTCGCTCCGCAGCATCGCGCTTGGCCACCAGACGCGCCCCGATCTCCGGACCGGCAGCGGCCGGCGCCACCGTGCCGCCGTGCGCCTGGGCGAGCAGCTGTGCGCCGAGGCAGATGCCCAGGGTCGGCACATCGAACCGAACCGCCTTGCGCAGCAGGGAGCGCACGGTGCCGAACCACGGCTCTCCCGGCTCGGCGTACGCCTGCTGGCCACCGCCGAGGACCACCAAGGCGTCGTAACCGGTGAGATCCTCCGGTAGCGCCGCCCCAGCGTACGGCCGGAGGACGTCCAGCTCGATCCCGGCCTGGGTAAGCCACTCCCCCAGTTCCCGCGGGTCATCGGTCGGATCGTTCTCGATCACTAGACAGCGCGGTGAACTCACACGCCGAGGCTACCCAACTGGGGTGCAACCCGGCAGCCGCGGCTAGCGTTTGCAGCTTCGACACAGACGGCTAGCCCCCGGGGAATCCCTCATGCGCCACGTCGAAAGCTTCGACGAGTTCTACCAGGCGACGTCACGCCGCCTGTTGCAGTACGGGTACGCGCTCACGGGCGACCTGAGCGTGGCCCAGGACCTCGTTCAGGAGGCCTACCTGCGTGCCTGGCAGCGCTGGTCGAGGCTGCAGGAGTACGAGGCGGCCGACGCGTGGCTGCGTGTCGTCGTCTCCCGGCTCGCCACGGACCGGTGGCGCCGCCTGCGCTCGTTGCGCAACGCGCTCGCACGGTCTGGCCGGGCGGAGGTGGCGCCGCCGCCACGCGACGACGGCGTGGTGCTGGTGCACGCGTTGCGACGGTTGCCCGAGCACCAACGGCAGGCCATCGCCCTGCACTACCTGTACGACATGTCGGTGGAGCAGATCGCCGCGGAGACCGGCTCCCCGACCGGCACCGTGAAGTCTTGGCTCTCGCGCGGCCGCGCGGCACTCGCCGCCGTGCTGGGCGAGCGTGTACCGGAGGTGAACTGATGCCCGTCGATTTGGAGCGGGCCTTCGAGGAGCTGCGCGCCCACACGCGCACTGTCGTCCTACCAACCGCGGCCGACCTGCGCCGACGCGGCGACCGGCGCCGGCGTACCCAGATGGCAACCGCACTTGTGACGGCGGCCGCGGCGGTGGCGGTGTTCACGGTCTCGGTCGGAGTCCCGGGCCTGCTGGGCTCTGGCCATCCGATCTCGCCGGCTGAACCATCCACCAGCCCGCAGCCAACGCCGGTCGCGCCGTCACCGTTTCCGTCGCCGTCTCCGGCGCCCTGGCCAAGCGAGCAACCCTCGCCCTCGCCGGCCTATCCCGAGTACTACGAGGAGCGCATCGATCTCCCACCCGGCTGCGACGACGGAACCGTGGCACTGGTGCAGGCACGGCAATTCGCCGGAGATCCGCTGCCCGCATCGATCATGTTGCGGCCCGCCGACTGGGGCCGCTGCTACGAGATGTACGCCGACCACGCAGGCTACGAGGTCTATTCACCGGAATACGTCCGGCCGGCGCCGGCACTGTGCCAGAGGTATCGGACGTACCCGGCCGACGAGCATCGGGTGGCCGGTCGGGTGCAGGAGTTCTACGGCGGTCCGGAGATCTCGGGCAGCGAGCGCGTCACCCGGTATGCGGCCGGTCAGGCATCGGCGTTCATGGATCAGGTGCGCCAAGCGGTGTCGGACTGCCCTTCGTTCTCGGCGGAGGGTCAGAAATGGCACGTGCGCATCCTGGACACCGGGTTCGCCGGCGACGACAGCATGATCATCTTTATCGGTACCCAACCGGAGACACCTGACGACAGCTACCCCGGCGTGTTCCAAGCCGTGGTGCGGGTCGGTGACCTCGTTGTCATCGTGTTCCCCGGCTTCGACCTTGGCGGGGACCGGGCGTACACCATCGAAATGGCGCAGAAGGCGGTCGCCCGGCTGCGCTGACGCCTTCCCGCAACCTCGCTGGCGATGCCCGCCCGTTCTTGCGGTTAGGCTGGGCGGCCGTGGAGTACCCGCTGCGGCCGCCCGCGCTTCGCCCCGGCGACGTCGTGATGCTGGTCTCGCCGTCCGGCCCGACGCGGCCGGAGCGGGTGGCGCGGGGCGTCGAGCTGCTCAGTCACTGGGGTCTGCGGGTCGAGACCGCCCCGAACGTGTTTGCGAGACATGGCTACCTCGCGGGCACGGACGAGCAGCGCCTCGCGGATCTCAACCTCGCGCTGCGCGACCCACGCGTCCGTGGTGTGCTCGCCACCCGAGGCGGCTACGGCGTACAACGCATTGTGGACGGTATCGACTTCGCCGCGGTACGGGCCGATCCGAAGGTCGTGGTTGGTTTCTCGGACATCACGGCGCTCCAGCTGGCGCTGTGGCGGGGCGCCCGGCTCGCCACGGTGCACGGTCCCGGCGCCGCGTGGCTGGACGAGCGCACCGGCCCCGAGTCCGCCGAGTCGCTGCGGCGGGCGGTGATGACCGCCGAGCCGGTCGTCGTCGCCGCCCGCGCGGGTGAGGAGACCGCGCTGGTCCGCCTGCCGGGGGCGACCGGAGTGGCGAGCGGTCCCCTCATCGGGGGGAACCTCTCGCTGTTGGCCGCTTCGATCGGCACTCCCGACCTGCCGGACCTGCGGAACGCCGTGGTGCTCCTCGAGGAGGTTGGCGAGCCACCCTACAAGGTGGACCGGATGCTGCTGCACCTGCGCCGCAGCGGGGCGCTGGCGGGTGTCGCCGGCGTCGCGGTCGGGCAGTTCACCGAATGCGCCGACCAGTGGACGACCACGGTTGCCGACGTGCTCACCGAGCACCTGGGGGCGCTCGGTGTGCCGGTACTGGGCGGGCTGCCGGTCGGGCACGGTCGCGACCAGCTCACGGTCCCGCTCGGGGTACCCGCCACGATCGATGTCGCGGCCGGCACCCTGACGGTCGAGCCTGCCGTCCGCTGTTGACGTCCGGCGCCGCGTGCCGGTGTTAGGAAGGGACCCTTTTACCGCGTTAAACGTTAAGAAGGTGCCCTTGCATGCATCACAGCAGGGTGAGGTAGCGCTGGCGCTCGTACGGCGTGACCTGCCGGCGGTAGTCCTCCCACTCGCTGCGCTTGTTCCGCAGGAAGAAGTCGAAGACATGCTCGCCCAGGATCTCCGCGACGAGCTCGGAGTTGGACATCACGTCGATCGCCTCGGCCAGGTTCTGCGGGAGTGCCTCGTAGCCCATGGCACGCCGCTCCTCCGGTGAAAGCGACCAGACGTCGTCCTCGGCGCCGGGCGGCAGCTCGTAGCCCTCCTCGATGCCCTTGAGGCCCGCCCCGAGCAGGACGGCGAAGGCCAGGTACGGGTTGCAGGCGCTGTCGATCGACCGGACCTCGATGCGCGCGGAGTTCGGCTTGCCGTACGCCGGCACGCGGACCAGTGCCGACCGGTTGAGGTGACCCCAGCAGATGTACGCGGGCGCCTCGGTGATGCGGTCGGGCAGGGCCTTCGGGAAGAGCCGCTTGTAGGAGTTCACCCACTGATTCGTGACCGCCGTGTACTCCCGGGCGTGAGCCAGGAGCCCGGCGATGAAGGCCTGCGCGACCTTGGAAAGCTTCATCGGGTCGCTCGGGTCGTGGAAGGCGTTGCGCTCACCCTCAAACAGCGACAGGTGGGTGTGCATGCCGCTGCCCGGCTGGTCGGTGAACGGCTTCGGCATGAACGTTGCGTGCACGTTGTGCGAGAGCGCCACCTCCTTGACCACGTGCCGGAACGTCATGATGTTGTCCGCTGTGGTCAGCGCGTCGGCGTAGCGCAGGTCGATCTCCTGCTGTCCCGGTGCGACCTCGTGGTGGCTGTACTCCACCGAGATCCCGATGCGCTCCAGTGCCAGGACGGCCTGCCGGCGGAAGTCTCGGGCGATGGCGTGGGTGGTGTGGTCGAAGTACCCGCCCGAGTCAACGGGCCGGGGCAGGTCTCCGTTGGCCGGCACGTCCTGGACCAGGAAGAACTCGATCTCTGGATGGGTGTAGAAGGTGAAGCCCTTCTCGGCCGCCTTGGAGAGCGCGCGGCGCAGGACGTGGCGGGGGTCCGCCCACGACGGGGAGCCGTCGGGCAGCAGGATGTCGCAGAACATCCGTGCGCTCTCGCCGCTCAGGCCGCCCTCGAACGGGAACACTTGGAACGTGGTGGGGTCCGGCATGGCGATCATGTCAGACTCATAGACGCGAGCGAACCCTTCGATCGCTGATCCGTCGAAGCCGATGCCCTCGTCGAACGCGGCCTCGAGCTCGGCCGGCGCGACCGAGACGCTCTTCAGCGTCCCCAAGACGTCGGTGAACCACAGCCGCACGAACCGGATGTCGCGCTCCTCCAGGGTCCGAAGGACGAACTCCTGCTGCCGATCCATAACCCCACTCCCGTGCTGGCGGGCGACCCTCTCTGGTGATCGTGTCTCTGGCCATCGTGCCCTTGGTCATCGTGCCCGTGGCCATCCTGCTTCTGGTCGTCGTGTCCCCCGACACGCGCCGGCCAGCTGCTTCCTGACGAAGTCTTTCCCGGCCGTGTTTCCACTGCGTTACGGCGTGGCCGCCGAGCGCGGCGATAACGGCACCGGGCCCAACCCGTCCTGTTTCGCAAGCTTCGCAGTCAGCGACAAAGCCCCACTTCCCCGGACACGATGCCGCTCCTATCATCGTGGCACATCCCGATCGATGCGCCTGGGGAGGAGTCCCGGTGGAGAACCAGCCGGTCTCACCGATCGCTGCCGCGCAACCACCCGTAGCCTCGGCCGCCGCCGGCCCTACCGCGCCGGAGAGCGAGTCACCGAGCTCGGGTCCCGTTCTCACCGGGGAGTGGCCGACCCTGCCGCCGGTGCCGACCCCGGTCATCCCGCCCAGTGCGCGCACCGCGTCAACCATCGAGCCACCGGCGGCCCGCGCCGCGACCGACGGGAGCGCGTCGACCAAGGTCGCCGGCGATTCGCAGGCACCGGCCGACCCGCAAGCACCGGCCGACCCGCAAGCACCGGCCGACTCGCAGGCACCGGCCGATGCAGCGGCGGCCGGATCGGACACCGTCGCGGGCCAGGAACCGGCGACCGGGTCTGGCGCTGGGGGGTCGAGCGTCCGGCCACGCACGGTGGCGTACGAGGTTGACGACGACCCGCCGACGATGGGGCTGCCGACCGCTAACGCGGCGGATGCTGCCGCCTTCGGTGCCGCGCCCGGGTTCTCCCGCCGGCTGCTCTCCGGCACGCTGCCCGGTGTGGGGCGCCTGTCACGCGCCCGCATGCCGGTGTCCTCCGGCGTTCGCGCGGGCGCGCCGCCGACCAGGATCGAGAACCTGGTGTGGCAACCGACATTCGCGTACGTGTCCGGCCTCATCATCGCCGCGGCCATCACGATCATCTCGCTGCCGCTGTGGATCGTGCTCTTCCGCGGCATCGGGACCGGGGCACCGGTCAAGGACCTCATCGCCCTCTGCATGATGCTCGCGGGTGGGTACCTCACCGGGACGGCCATCTGGATCATCGTCACCGAGATGCGGGGGCGGTTCCGCATGGTCGACCGGATGGCTCGTACAGGTGAGCGGGAGGCCAACCTCGCCGCGCTGGGGCACGAGCTGGTGGGTCTGCAGCCACCGCAGGATCCGTTCCAGACCTCCGATCCGTATCTCACCGGCCCGCCGTACCACCACGTGCCGGAGCCGCTGCCGGCGCTCTCTGAGAGCGGGGAGGTGATCGGGTGGAAGGCGCCGCCGATCCCGCCCGCGATCACCGCCCGGGTCGAGGCGCAGCAGGCCGCGGCGACGGCGACGCTCGAGGCGTCGAGCAAGCTGCTCGCGTCGTTCGGCGCGGTGCTCAAGTCCTTCGGCCAGCTCTACGCCCAGGTGGCCATCCTGGTCGTCGCCTTGGCGCTGTTCATCGGTGCGACCGCGCTGAGCCTCAACTGACGCATCCGGCACCGCCGGCGGGGCCAGCACGCGGCCGTGCGGGAGAATGAAGGCATGCCGACGCTGCGCATCGCCTTGGCCCAGGTCGATCCGACGGTGGGGGACATCGCTGGGAACGCCGCGATCGTTCGCGCCGTGACGCGTGACGCTGCGGATTCCGGCGCCCACCTCGTCGCCTTTCCCGAGATGATGCTCACCGGCTACCCGGTCGAGGATCTCGTCTTCAGAGAGTCCTTTGTGGCCGCATCCCGGTCGGCGCTAGAGTCCCTCGCCGTCGAACTCGCGAATGAGGGACTGGATGAGATCGCCGTCGCGGTGGGATACCTCGATGCGGACGGCCCAGCCCGGCTGAGCGCCGACGCCACACCCGGCCGGGGGCCGCGCAACGCATTGGCCGTCCTCCACCGCGGCCGGGTCGCGGCCCGCTACTTCAAGCACCATCTCCCCAACTACGGCGTCTTCGACGAGGACCGCTACTTCGTCCCCGGCGACACGCTCACGGTCATCCGCCTCGGCGGCGTCGACGTGGCGCTCACCATCTGCGAGGACATCTGGCAGGCCGGCGGCCCATTCGCCGTGGCGGCCCAGGCGCGGGTCGGCCTCGTCGTGAACGTCAACGGCTCGCCGTACGAGCTCGACAAGGACGACGTGCGGCTGCCGCTGGTGCGGCGGCGGGCCGCCGAGGCCGGCGCGACTGTCGCGTACGTGAACATGGTCGGCGGCCAGGACGAGCTGGTCTTCGATGGTGACTCGATGGTGGTGGCGAGCGACGGCACCTTGCTTGCCCGCGCGCCCCAGTTCGTCGAGCAGCTGCTGGTTCTGGATGTGGATGTGCCGCCGGCGGCGACGGAGTTGGCGCAGTCACCGGCGGGCCAGATGAGCATCGCCCGCGTCGACTTGCACCAGGAGCTCTCCCCGATCGCCGGCGAGCGGCGAACCGCGGCGGTCGCGCCACGCCTGGAGACGGAGGCCGAGGTCTGGCAGGCGTTGGTCCTGGGCCTTCGCGACTACGTACGCAAGAACGGCTTCCGTTCGGTGATTCTCGGTCTCTCCGGTGGTATCGACTCATCGGTCGTGGCCGCCATCGCCGTTGACGCGCTGGGCGCCGAGAATGTCTACGGTCTCTCGATGCCCTCTGCGTTCTCCTCCGCACACTCTCGCGACGACGCGGCCGACCTCGCCAAGCGGACCGGGCTGAACTTTCACGTCGAGCCGATTCAGCCGATGGTGGACGCGTTCCTGTCCAACATCGCCCTCTCCGGCACCGCAGTGGAGAATCTCCAGGCACGAGTGCGCGGCGTGATCCTGATGGCAATGTCCAACCAGGACCATCACCTCGTGCTTACGACGGGCAACAAGAGCGAGCTCGCGGTCGGTTACTCGACGCTCTACGGCGACTCGGTCGGCGGCTTCAACCCGCTCAAGGACGTCCCGAAGACCCTTGTGTGGCGCCTGGCTCGGTGGCGCAACGCCGAGGCGACCCGCAAGGGCGAGGTGCCGCCGATACCGGAGAACTCCATCACCAAGCC
>Ga0079224_100007708_pt1 | contig 14485 bp, 13 predicted proteins | sample Stecom2015_FD_80414 | JGI IMG/M metagenome (GOLD analysis project Ga0079224, IMG submission 80414) | Agricultural soil microbial communities from Utah to study Nitrogen management - Steer compost 2015 | ecosystem: Environmental > Terrestrial > Soil > Agricultural land | place: USA: Utah...
AGGCGATCCTTGACCAGCATAGGCGCGCACAGAATAGCCCGCAGCCCACGCATGATAATGCTTTGCCCGGCCTGATAACGGTCGTCGAACATGGCATTGTTCGTCAGCAGCGCCTGACGAGTTTCGACCACCTGAGTCACCACCGTGGTACTGTACGTATCGTCCTCGTCCAGCGTTTCGCCGCTGACCCCATGCGCAACCCGAACGACCAGTTCTCCCGTTTCATCATCCGCAATCATCAACACACCGCGTTCGGCTTTTGTCAGTTGAACCACCGCATCCATTGCCTGACGCAGCACCTCATTGAAATCGAGGCTGGAATTCATGGCGCGGGTGATCTGGTAAAGTGTGAGCAGATGATCCGGGCTGACATGCAATAAGGAAAGTTCGTCGGTCATGCGGCCACCTTCAACGTCTGGACATCAGGTTTCATCATTATAACATCCCCGATTTTAGCCTGGGCGGACGAACCTGCTATAATCCGTACATACTTTAACAACGAATATCGAACAAGGTTGCTACCCATGACCAGTGCTTATGATTATGCCAGCCAGCACCGTGAACGTTTTCTGCAACAACTGATTGACCTGGCCGCGATTCCCAGCGTTGGTACAGACCCGGCCCATGCGGACGACACCCGCCGCGCAGCCGAGTATCTGGCAGACGACATGCGGGCAATCGGCCTGAACAACGTGGAATTGCTGCCCACCAGCGGCAATCCCGTCGTCTATGCCGATTGGCTGGGCGCGGGCAGCAGCGCGCCGACCGTCCTGATTTATGCGCATTATGACGTGCAGCCGGCCGCAAAGTCGGACGGCTGGGATACCGACCCGTTCGTCCCAACCCTGCGCGATGGCAAACTTTACGGGCGCGGTGTCGCTGATGACAAAAGCAACTCGATACTGACCCTCAAAGCCGCTGAATCCCTGCTCGCCAGCGACGAGGGCTGTCCGGTGAACCTGAAGTTCCTGTTTGAGGGCGACGAAGAGAGTGGGTCAGCGGGCCTGCCAGACTTTATCCGCCAGCAGCGTGACCGACTGAAAGCCGATATGGCAATTATCGCTGACGGCGGCCTCGACAAAGCCGACCAACCCATGATTATCTACGCCATGCGCGGCATCACCGCCTTCGATGTGCGCGTCACCGGCCCCAAAACTGATCTTCACAGCGGCGTACACGGCGGCATTGTCCATAACCCGGCGCAGGTGATCGCCGAAATTGTCGCCAGACTGCACAATACAGATGGCAGCGTTGCGGTTCCCGGCTTTTATGACGACGTTCTGCCCCTCGATGATGCGGAGCGGGCACAGCTTCAAAAACAGGACCTGACCCCGGAAGAATGGGCAAGCTACATCGGCGCGCCGCAGCCGTGGGGCGAACCGGGTTATTCGCTGGCAGAACGCACAGGCGCGCGACCCACACTGGAAATCAACGGCATCTTCGGCGGGTACGCCGGCACCGGCTTCAAGACCGTCATTCCGGCTCAGGCCGGGGCTAAAATAAGCTGCCGGCTGGTCGCCAACCAGAAACCACAACGCATTTTTGAACTTGTGCGCGACTATATCCTCCAGATCGCGCCTCCGACTGTCAAAGTCGAATTCGAGCGACATGGCGAGGGTGATCCTGTGGTGGTCGCGCTGGACAGCCCCATCGTGCAGGCGTTGAAACGCGCCTTCAAACTCCACTGGCCGCAGGAAGTGGTCTTTAAGCGCACGGGTGGTTCGGTCCCGATTGTGGCGCTGCTGCAAGATCAGTTGAATTTACCCTGCGTTCCGCTCGGCTTTTCGCTGGCCGACAGCGGCATTCACGGCCCGAACGAACATTACCATGTCGATCTGTTTTACAAAGGTATCGACACGACGATCCGCTTTTTACAGGAAATCGCCGCCGGCCAGTAAAAAAAAACGGGGTGAGCCAAAAGGTTCACCCCATCCACTCGCGCACAACCATCATGCGGTTATGGGCGCGGTGTCAGCCGTACAGTCAGTTCAAGCCGTTCTGTGCCGTTGCGCAGCACACTCAAAGTCACTGTATCGCCCGGCTCGGTTTCTCTGGCGAGGTATGAAATCAGCGAACCAATACCATTCAGCGGCTCGCCGTTAATGGCCGTGATGATGTCAATCTCGGTGGGAACTTCGCTTCCGCTGACTTCCACGGTTTCGCCGCCTGGGCTTTGCAAACCGGCGCGCGCTCCGGGGCCGCCCGGCGCAACGTCACGCACGACTACACCGCGCGTATTGTTCGGCAGGTCCAGCGCCTCAATCAGCGTCAGGGTAACATCACCGCCGGTAATGCCCAGGTAGCTGTAACTGACGAAACCATCCTCGATAAGCGCCTGGCTGACCCGCCGGGCCAGGTTGCTGGGGATAGCGAAGCCGATGCCTGCGCTGCTGCGGGTCGCGCTGATGATCTGCGAATTGACGCCAATGACGCGGCCCTGCAAGTCCAGCAGCGGGCCGCCACTATTGCCGGGGTTTATGGGGGCGTCGGTCTGGATAACGCCTCCAATCGAAAAATTCGTTAACCCCTGAATCGTGCGTTCCAGCGCGCTGATAATTCCGCTGGTCAGTGTCCATCGCTGGCCGAATGGGCTGCCAATAGCAACCACCGGCTGGCCGATAACCAGGGCATCCGAATCGCCCCATTCCACCGGCTGCAAGCGTTCCGCCGGTAAATCGACCTTCAGAACCGCCAGATCAGAATCGGGATCGAGTCCGACTACCTGCGCCCGTGCCAGCGTTCCATCCAGAAACATGACTTCGATGCGTGTCGCCCCGTCAACCACATGATTGTTGGTAACGATATGGCCTTCAGTATCAATCACAAAGCCGGAACCACCGCCAATGACTTCGTTATCCTGCCCGAAAAAGCCGGTATTGGGACGCCGCGCTACCACACTGATCGCCACCACAGATGGGCTGACCCGATTATAGACCTCGGTCAATACACCAGCCTGTGCCAGCGCGGTTTCTGTCTGCGGGGTATCCTGTGGATGAATAACCGGTATCACCAGCAGGCTCGTGAGCACAATCAGCATTACGGAGACAAACAGACTACGTTTTAGCATTTCGCCCTCCTGTGCATATCTGGAGTGTTGTCAGTTGCATGGAACACAAATAACAACGAATGCAAATGGCTATCGCCGCTATTTGAGGCCGTTTTCAGCCTATCGTGTGAGTATTAGAATTGTATCTGCGCTAGGCTATAGCGTCGTGAGGACCTACTGGCGTTTGACCCACTCGCCAAACTGCGCCCACTCCAGATCGTCGGTCGTCCATTCGGCGTAGATGGCAAGGCCGCGCACAAACGAGGCTGCATCGCCCGCCTGCTCCAAACCGGCAGCAAATCCCTGAAGCGCAGTTTCGACATTCTCGACAAGCGGATCATGGCCGGGCAGCGCCTCTGGGTAGGTCGGGATACCGATCAACACTTCGGTTCCCTGTCCCAGTTCGCCAACGGCTTTGGCATAAGTTTCGACCTGATACGCCAGCCACTGGGTGTAATCCTCCGGCGCGGTCAACCCGCTGTTATAGGCCATAACCGCCATCTCATCGCTCAGCAGGGCGACGCTCTGTTTGTATTCCGTTTCCCATATCGTACCGGGCACAATCAACGGCGGTACAGGAATACCCGCGTTTTCGGGACTCCAGTCCGGCGGGATCGCAACCGAAAGCGGGACACCATCACCAACAGTCGAGCGCACTTTTCGCAGCAGCGCCAGAAAATCCTCATTGCCATTCCAGACCGGCTCGACATTAAGAAACACGCCATCGAAGCCCAGTTCATTGACGATACTGGCGCTGAAGTCAGCGATACTTTGCTGCAATTCCTCATTGTCAAGCCGGTAGCCGGCGCTGCCCAGTTCAGTAGGAAAACCCAGCCAGCCGTGCAGCCGGAGTTCCGGGTAGACTTCCTTGATCTGTTCAGCAAAGGCCCGCACTGCGCCAAAGTTTTCTGCACCGCGCCAGGTGGCATCCTCCTGAAGCCAGCTCACCCAGGCGTAGACGGTTCCAATGCGATTCTCGCGCAGATGCTGCGCAAAAGCCTCAATCGATTCTGGTTCATGAACCGCATACGTCCATTCCGTGCCGACCCACAGGGCATGAGGCAGTGCCTCCGGTTCCACCGGCTTTAATCCTCGGAGAAATGCGACCACGCCAATAATTATCACCACGCCAGCAATCAGACCGGCGACCAGCCGCAGTCGGGGAATCCTGATCTCCGGGAGCGTAAATCGCAGCCTGCCCGGTGGCAGCACCTGTCGCAGATTGCGCGAGGCGGGTTGAGCCTGCTGCAACTGACGTTCACGCCGCCGGCGCTGACGTTCGCGTGCGCGTCCCCGGCGGCGTGGCTCGTCTTCAGGCTGCTCAGATTCTGGTGGCGGAAACTCAGGCTCCACTTAGATATTCGCTCCTAAACATCTCAAGAACCGGCCAGTCTTGCCAGCAGGGGCGGCCCCATTATCAGCAGCCCGACCAGAACAGAAGCCACTACGCCCAGCAGCACTGCTGCGGAGGCGACATCTTTTCCGACCTTCGCCATCGGGTGGAGATTCGGCGCAGCAATATTGATGGCCGCTTCGACCGCCGCATTCACAAACTCGGCCATCCACACCATTGTGATCGTCAGTACCAAAATCGCCATTCCCGTAAGATCAACTTCGAGCCACAGCGCCAGCGCAATTACGGCGATACTGGCGACCGTCTGTATGCGTGTGTTCTTCTGGCGGCGCAGCATATAGAGCCAGCCAGCCAGCGCATAACCCAGACTGCTCACACGATCCCGGCTGGTGATCGGGCTGTAATCATCCGGGTCAATTTTCATGGTGCTGGTCAGGTCTTCGACAACTTTATTGGTTCTCATGTTCATCACTTTCCAGAGCGGGGACTATAGCCGTCGGGATTTGCAGGGCCTCCAGGGCTTTGTCCTGCGCGGCCCACATGGCAGCCCGACGCTCCGCTGTATCGTGATCGTACCCCAGCAGGTGGAGTGTGCCATGCACCACCAGCAGCATCAGACTCTGCGTAAGATCGTGTTTCTGCTGTTGTGCCTGAGCTGCCGCATAAGGATACGCGATTATCACATCACCGAGGTAGCCGGCCTCGTCGGCGTCAGCCACCGGGGGCACATCTGCCGGAAACGACAGGACATCCGTCGGCGCGTCGATACCGCGATACTGCCGGTTCAGGCTGGCGACGTAATCATCATCCGTGACCACCACCGTCATTCTGCCATCCCTGACCTGATGCTGACTCAGCACGGTGAGCGCGGCAGCCTGTAATCGTTCCCGATCCAGCGGATACCCCACCTCGTTCAATATAGTAATTGCTTCAGTCATTCGCCGGTTTCTTCCTCTCCGGCTGTGGATCAGTTCCATTGGCTTTGGATTTTGCAGATTTGGTCTCGCCAGAGCGCGGCAGAGCCGGCACATCCTGAACGGGTGTATCGTCGTCATCGAGCAGATCGAGGTCTTTCTCCTCAACCACCGGTTCGACAGCCTCAACCTGCCCCGTAGTCGTCGCATCGGCCCCCCGGGTCAGCTTTTCATTCGCCGAACCCGGCTCGACTCTGGGCGCAGTAATGGTCTGGGTAGTACGCGCACGGGCAGTGACCACCGTGCGTTCCTGAGTTGGCATCGAGGCAGCGGTCACCTTCTTGTAATCGATGCGCGGATGATATACCGCCTGAAGCATCTCGACCAAGACACGCTGAATCGCCTTGATGTCATTGAGCGTCAAGCCGGATTCATCGAACTGACCGGTACGCATTTTGTCCTCGATAATATCCTGGACAATTTCAGATACCTGCTGCTTGCTGGTCGGCCCAATTGCGCGCACTGCTGATTCGCAGCTATCAGCTACCATCATGACCGCTGTCTCGCGGGATTGAGGGCGCGGCCCCGGATAGCGAAATGCGTCGATGTCCACGGCTGACTCATCACCACCGACAGCCTTCACCGCCTTTGTATAAAACACGTAGACTTCGGTCGTGCCATGATGTTCGCGGATAAAATCGCGAATGCGGTTGGGCAGCCGGTACTGGCGGGCCAGTTCGTCGCCCTCGGTGACATGGCTGATGATTATACTGGCGCTGCGATAGGGATCGTCGAGTACATCATGCGGATTGCCGCTGCCAAACTGCTGGTTTTCGCTGAAAAACACGGCATTGGGCATTTTGCCAATATCATGATACAGGGCTGCCACCCGCACCAGTTCTGCATTGGCATGAATCGCCAGTGCCGCCTGCTCGCTCAGGTTGCTGACCTGGAGCGAGTGCTGATAGGTCCCCGGCGCTTCCCGCAGCAGCCGCTGCAACAGTGGATGGCTGGGCTGGTTGAGTTCAGCGAGCTTCAGGCTGGTTGGCAGATTGAACAGGAGCGTCACCAGATACATGCCGGCAATCGCTGTCGCCGCCGCAAACACCCCATTAATCAGGCTAAGGGGAACCAGCAGGCTTAACCCTGTCCCGGAAAGCGACGTACCGCTTCCGGAAGTCAGATTAAAGATCGTGACCACAATGGTGTTGGCAAGGCCAATAACCAGGCCGGACAGGAAATAATTGTTCAGCCGTTCGGTGCTGCGCAAAGTCAGAATGCCGATCATGCCGCCCACACTGACCAGCGTCGCAATTTCGAGCGAATTGCCCATCATCAAGCCAACGAGAAAAGCCAGATTGATTGTGCCGATGATGGCGATCCGCACGGTCGAAATCGACACGTACAACAGGGCCAGCGCCGCCGAAGGGTAAAGATAAATCTGGTCGGCCCCACCGGCCAGGCGTGCCCCGGCCAGCACGATCAGAAAGATGGCTGCCAGCAGCATAATAAAGCGCGAGGTTTCATATAACCGCCGTTCAAAACGGGCGATATACAACCCCGTGCTGACCACTACGAGAATGCTGGCAAGAAATGCCTGCGCAAAATTCTGCCAGCGGCGATCATTGCTGGTGCGCAGACCAAATTTTTCCAGCGCCTCCAGACTTGCAGCGTCAATGGGTTCGTTTTCACGGACGATGATTTCATTGGGCATGAATGTACGCGGAACCGGCTCCACGGCCTCCGCGGCGCGCAACCGGGCTTCTTCGGTTGCAGCCTGATTGGGGAATGTGTTCGGTCGAACCAGATCCTCAACAACGGCCACGATCAATTCAGTTTCCAGAGGGCTGAATCGAATGCTGACCTGTGTGGGGAGTTGAGTGCGCACCACGCTGAGATCAGCCTCACGGATCGATTCCCGCATGACCCGCTCCAGCACATTGACGATTTCGTCATCCACAGCCTGCCAGGCTTCAGGACTCATAGCCAGAAGACGGGTAATCTGCTCGTCGGTCAGCGTGAGGGCCGTAATCTGATTAATATCGTTGATCTTCTGTTCGGTCGTCGCAAACGGGTCCCGCCGCACATTCATGATGAAATCGAGAATCTGGCGGGCAAGCTGGCTCTGCGTTCGGCGGACATTCGGATCAGGCGGATCATACACCACACTCACGTTGGCGGCTGCCTCTTCACGCAACCGCTGGGTGAGCACCTCGCTTTCGTAGGTGATGGCGCGCGGGGCCAGAATATTACGCGGTGCTATCGAGCCGATTTGCAGGCTGCTCAGGTCGTGTCCACCGGGCAAGAGCGAGTCGCTGGCAACAATCAACGTCGCCAGCAGCGCGAACAGAAGCGCAGCCCCTATCGCGCCGACAACGTGAAGGGTGTTTTTCGCGCTGACCTCGGAAATACCAAGATAACGCCCAAGCAGACCTGCCAGCCAGTCCGTCATGATTATCGGTTCAGCAACTCACGGACGACCTGATTAACGAGGCTGCCATCCGCGCGGCCTTTGACCTGCGGCATCAGTTTGCCCATCACTTTGCCCATATCCTGCGCTGACTGCGCCCCGGTTTCAGCAATCACCTGCTGGGCCAGCGCAGTAATTTCCTCGCGGGAAAGCTGCTGCGGCAGATATTCTTCGAGGATTTTCAACTCGCGTTCGGCTGCGGCAGCCGCCTCGGTACGCCCGGCAGCGACCATCTCTTCAATGCTTTCGCGGCGCGATTTGACTTCCTTCTGCAAAATCGCAACCACGTCCTCCGCCGAAAGTTCTTTTCGGGTATCGATCTCCACCTGCTTGATGGCGCTCTGGGTCAGGCGAAGGACATCCCGGCGGATCGTATCCTTGTTGCGCATCGCCTCTTTCAAGGCTTCGTTCAGTTTCGGTCTGGGGTCTTCCATCGTAGGTTTCCGCCTGCTCTCTGTGTCACACAATGACCGGCACAGCATCCACAATTTCCCCGCCAAAGCCTTCCAGCCGCGCGGGCGTAATGTGGTTCGACAGTACGCGCGGGTGAATGCCGCGCACCTTGATGTAATTATCAGTATAACCGACATTGACAAATCCGGCTTCTGTCGCGCCGGTAATTTGCTCCCACAGCACTTCAAGCGTACTGCCGGCGAACTGCTGCGCATACTGCTGTTCCAAATCAGCGGCCAGCGCCCGCAGCCGTGCGCTGCGAGCCTTCTTCACAGCCTCCGCCACATGACCACGCATCCGGGCTGCCGCTGTGCCAGGCCGCCTGCTGTAACGAAAGACGTGCAGCCCGGCAAACTGCATCTCGCGGACGAAGGCCTCACTGATGGCAAATTCCTCGTCCGTTTCGCCAGGAAACCCGACAATCATATCCGTCGTGATGCTGACCCCCGCTATGCGTTCGCGGGCGGCCTGCACCAGCGCCCGGAACTGCTGTTGATTCGTCCATCGCAGCATCCGTTTGAGGGTCGCGTCGCATCCACTTTGCAGCGGCAGATGCAAATGGCGGCACAGACGTGCATCGCGCCAGAGGTCGAAAAACGACGGTGACAAATCCCACGGCTCCAGTGAGGACAAACGCAGACGCGGAATATCCGTTTCGCCCAGAATCGCCCGAACCAGTTCTACCAGCCCATTCGGTTTGCCGAGATCGTGCCCGTAGCTGCCCAGATGCACGCCGGTCAGCACAGCTTCCTGATAGCCAATGTCATGCAGATACCGGATTTCCTCGATCACCTCGTCCTGTGGACGGCTGCGGCCGGCCCCGCGCGCAATAGTCGTCACACAAAATGTGCAGGCATTGTCGCAGCCATCCTGCACTTTGACGAAGGCCCGCGTCCGTCCCCCTGCGCCGCGAACGGCATTCTCACGCTCGAACGGCTCACGGTCGAATGGCTCAACCGGCGTCCCGGTCATCAGTTCGACCAGCCGATCCTTGTTGGCGTTGTCCACGATGCGGCTTACGCCGGGCAGCACCTGAATTTCTTCGGGCGCGATCTGGGCGTAACAGCCCGTTACAGTGATTTCTGCCTGCTGATTCGCGCGCGCCAGTTCCCTGACCAGCTTGCGACTGCTGGCTGTCGCTTCATTGGTCACGGCGCAGGTGTTCACCACCACCCGATCCGCCTGCGCCGGATCATCGACAACTTCATGACCCTGCTGCTGAAACTGCCGCGCCATCGTATCGATTTCGCTCTGATTCAGGCGACACCCCAGTGTCCGTAAATGTACTCTCATCGTCAGCTAACCATCATCTGATGCTGGCCCGACCACCAGCACGTTATCGAATTCAACGACTACCCCCGGTTCATCAAACGTTCGGGCAATCACCCCGATGCGCCCGTCCGCAATCGAGTTATCCACCAGCACCGGCAGCATCTGGCCGCCGATGCACTCATTCACATACGTACTCACCCCAGCCGGGTCATCCGGGATACACAACTCAACAGGCTCGTCGTTGATATAGAACTGAAAGCTGTTTCCCCGCGCCACTACTCGCAGCCAGTTTTCGGCATTCAGGCCCTGTTTTATCAATGGGGATGGAATCCAGGTGCTGATTTCTTTCTGCTCGCCATCGACAGACCGCAGCACCTGATAATAACCATCGCTGCTGACCAGAAACAGGTAATAATTCAGCAAATCCCGCGCCCGGAAAAGGACACCATACCCATTGTCCACCGGTCCGGCAACTGGCCGCGCCAGCACGCGCAGATCAAAATCGTTGAAGTGCGGGCTGGCTGCTGAAAATGGCAGGCTGTCGGGCGCATTCACCGCGATTCGCAGGGTGCTGTTCTCTACCTGGGCCGACAACCGCCCCTCATACTGCTCCCAATCTGCCAGCATATCATCAAAAGTGGCCGTGTACAGCACCTGCCCCGGCGCAGCAGACACCACATAATGCCAGTCCGCCGCCAGATCAGACAGGCGGGTCAGCACCACGAGAACAGCCGCAAGAGCCAGCAGCATTATAACGTTACGCACAACCCCGAATCCCGAATCGCCAGTCTGCACGCAAGCATTCTAGCACGGGCCTGCCAGAGCGTAAACGCTTATTCAATGAGCTTTATCGATGCGCCTTAAGACCCGCACCAGACTCAGGATTTCCAGCAGAGAGTAGAAACCGTAAATGGTCAGTGCAGTAACTACACAGGCGAACAGGATATACATGGTGGCCCCCAGCGGCGAAGAGGCGTAGATCATCACAGGCGCCAGCAGGCTACCCAACACGACACCGAGGATGAGTACCAGCGTAATAACCACGATCACCTGCAACAGCCACACAGCCACCATCCCGCCAACCGCAGCCAGCATCCCCAGTGCCGCATTCTGAATATGAGCCGAAAGCGCCATACCAAGCGCGGTCATCGCCTGCATCCGCCAGAATGGTTCCACCACGTAAACCGCCGCCGTCACCGCGCCAATCAGCAGCACAATCAGCATGGGCAGAGGTTCCTGGATGAAACTATCCAGCAGCCCTTCAGTGATGACGTTCTCACCAGTGAACAGGTATGGCGCGACCAGCGTGGCAAACAGGCCAATTGTGACTGTCGCCAGACGGGCGCTCACAATCACCATTGTTATGCGCCAGACTCGCAGCCGCGCGCCGGCGTGCTTGGCCCGCACGATACCGCGTTCGTGCAGCGCGGTCAGCCGCAGCAGGTCCCAGCGGCCCGCCGTGATTTCGCCGTTAATGGTTTTGAGTCCCAGTTGCAGGCTTCTGAAATCGAGCAGCGTGTTGGCCGCAATCGCGACGAACATAACAAAATAGAAAAAATTCACATTGTTGACCAGGAAATACTGCGCAAAACGATAATCGGCAGGCCCAAAGGGGTTGTTCGCGGCATCAAGCACACTGAGCAGTGCCCACAGCAGGAATATCGCCACGTGAACCACTAGAAGGATGCGGCGTGAATATTGCCAGAACCGGCGGGGCGGCCAGGCCCACGACACCGCGCGCACATCCAGATGAAACAGCGGATGGCGCAGCATATCATCAGCATACGGCGACTGAAACAGCTTCAACCTGCGTCTCCCAGACCATCCAGCATCCGGCGCGCCTCCGCTTGAACCGGCGAGTCGAGCGCAGCGACGCGTTCCAGCAGTGCGCGTGCTTCCGCAGGACTGCCCGTTTCCAGATAAATCCGTGCTTTATAAAACAGGCTGCGCGGATGTTCTGGCAGACGCCCCAGCACAGCATCGAGCGCCTCAAGCGCAGCCTCACGCCTGCCTGATTGATACAGCGCCCAGCCCAGCCCGGCCTGCACCTCTGGGTCATCGGGCATCAGTGTCGCCATGACCTCAAGCTCAGATATTCCGCCTTCAGCCAGACTGGCGGATTCTTCGGCATAGAACAACGCCAGAAGCTGTTGAAACCGCAGATCGTGGTTGGACATATCCACCGCCACACGCAGCCAGCGTTCGGCATTTTCCAGGTCATCCACCAGCCAGTAAGCTGTTCCCAGTTCAGCATAATACGCCGGATTTGCCGGGTCAAGCGCAGCAGCCAGCACCAGCGCATCGAGGCTGCCGGTCAGGTCATCCTGTGCACGCAGGTGCAGTCCCTGAACAAAGCGGACCACAGCGTTCTGTGGTTCCAGCCCCACCGCCCGATTCACCCACTCGCGGCCATCCTTGCCCTGCCGGTCACGCGCCAGTCCGGCATAAGCCAGCGCCTCTGCGTAAGCCTGCCCCACATCTGCCGCATGTCGAAAGGCCAGTTCAGCATACGGCCACATTTCAGCCTCCGCCAGCACCAACCCAACCGGCATCCCGATCAACGGGTCGGCAGTATGGTCACGAATCACGCGGAGAAGCGCACTGGCAGCAGTTCGATACTGGGATGTCCCGGCTGCGGCCTGCAAATGCGCCTGTGCCGCCTGCGGATCGAAAGCCGCACGCAGCACCCCCAGATGAAATTGTATCCAGGCGTCGTCCGGGTCCTGTTCGACCAGCCATATCAACTGATCGACAGCCTCCGGCCAACGCTGCATGGCAAGATATGCCTCCGCCAGCCGGCGCCGCAGCAGCGCGTCGTCAGGCAACTGCGGACTGGCTGCCTCCCAGTACGGCAGGGCGCGGGACACATTACCAGCCGCGTACCACAGGTCACCGGCCAGCCGCAGCAGTTCTGGTGTCCAACCCTGACGGTCAGCCGCCACGCTGACCTGATAAAGCGCCTGCATCAGGCGTCCCTGCTGCTGATTCGCCTCAATCAAGTCAGCTCGCGCCAGATCGACAGAAGTGCCACCAGTCGATAGCATCAGCAGGCACAGAAGAATCAAAAAGAGCAGCGCCGCCAGCGACACTGCCCTCCGGGTATGGCTTCGAGTCATCTAGCGCCCCGCGCCGCTGAGTGCGCCAAGCACAACCCGTTCGACTTCTTCGGCGGTGAAAGGCTTAATCAGGTAGTCATGCACATTTTGCAGTTTGCCGATCAACCGGTTGGCCGGGTCGCCATAGGCGGTAATGATAATCACTTTGGGCATGGCCCGATCACCAGACTTGTCCCGGATATTCTCCAGCAGTTTCCAGCCGGTCATATCCGGCAGGCCAATATCCAGCAGAATCACATCGGGTATCGCTTCCTGATAACGTTTGAAGGCCTTGTTGCCGTGCGTCTCATGCACTGTGACCATATCAAGGCGCTGTAACGTAGCCTCTATAATTTCGGCCAGTTCGGTGCTATCCTCAATAATCAGGATTGAAGGTGCGCTTGATCGAGTCTCGTTCAATGAGGAAACCTTCGTTTCAGCCGTGGTTCGGGATGCATCCTGAGCATCGGTATTTTCATTGCCTTCAGCGACCACAACCGCAGACATACCTGTTTCTGCGGACGGCGCACGGTAATCGTCAGCAAGGCGCACCGCCGGGGCGTCGCCGGTTCGGTTCACACGGCGCATCTCCGGGTAGTCGTAATGTACTGGCACACCTTCGGCCCGATCATCAATTACTATTGTTGTACGAGACGCCAGCTCACTCATGTGATTCCCCCGGCAGCAGCGTGCGCGGAACAAACTTTCGTATCCAGATTATAACATACGGTTATCGTATACCATGAAGGAAGCTCATAAATTTCATTATTTTTTTACATCCGGTCTCAATTTCCTGACATCTGTGCCACTTTTGCATCATGATGATTGTCGTTTGCTTGGGATCGACCCTGATCTGACCATCTATGTTGAAGAAATTTACGGCGACGATGATCTGCTGGCACAGCACGCGATAACGCCGGCGGGCGCCATCATCCAGTCAGTAGACGAGCAGGAAAGCCCAAACAACTTTGCTCCGCTTGCCCTACCCGCAAACCTTCAGCGACCGGCCCCTGTCAACCACGCCCAAAAACTGAGCTTCAGCGGCCCACGCCAGCGCGGTTTGCGCGAAGCCGAACGTATTACAGACGTAGTTCGCCCGCTGGAAGTTCCCACCAAAATAAAGCTGATTCAGCAGCTCAAACTCGACATCCTGCCGCCGCAGATTCTGGGTATCGCTGAAAGCCGCGTACTGGCAGAAGCGCATCTGTCGCCAGATACCTGTCTGGTCTGCCGGCGTCTGCGTATCGCGTATGCCCTGACCACGCCACGATATGAAGCCGATAATCAGCCCTACGACTACGACACACTAGAACTGTACACCGCGCACCTGTATGATGTGGCAGATAACGACATCGAAGTTTCACCCGACATTGTGCTTGCCGGGCTGCCAGGCGTAGAATTATCCCGGCCTATGGATTGTATCGTCTTTCAGCGGCATCTGTTTGTGGCCGATGGCGGCAGCGCCAACCGCAGCAGTCATGTTCATGTGTGGCAGATGCGCGATTAAGAATGGCATATCCGGCCTGCTGCGGTATGCTTGTTAGACGGGTTGTTCAGGTTCATCATGCGCATGTCTTATCGTTTTTTGCTGCTGTTACCGCTTTTGCTGGTCACCGGTTTTGCGGAACCCGATCCAACCTTCGCGGAAGTGTGCCCCGGTTTACCCATTCAGAGCCGCACTCCTGATTTTTCGCCGGGTGGCATTATCCTCACCGCCTTCGATAAATCCGGCATCTGGGTCTACAACATCAACCGCGATGCGCGCTATCCGCTGCCGGATACACAACCCTGCAATCGCCACTGCCGCCTGTCGCCAGATGCGCGCTGGATTACGTATCTGGACGCGCGCACCGGGGCGTTTAACAAAATGCGCCTCGACGG
>Ga0079224_100007710_pt1 | contig 14483 bp, 11 predicted proteins | sample Stecom2015_FD_80414 | JGI IMG/M metagenome (GOLD analysis project Ga0079224, IMG submission 80414) | Agricultural soil microbial communities from Utah to study Nitrogen management - Steer compost 2015 | ecosystem: Environmental > Terrestrial > Soil > Agricultural land | place: USA: Utah...
GTACTGGTCGCTGTACGCGACGACCTGCGGCCCGGAGAGGTTGTACGCCGGCAGGATCGGGTGCTGGGGCGCGATGTTGGCGTTCGCGCCCACGCCGTCCGGGCCGTGACACACGATGCAGTACCGCTCGTAGAGCTCCTGCCCGCGCGCGAGCGCGGCGGGATCGCTCGGATCGATCGGGTTCACCAGCCCCTGGATGACGGGGCCGCCGACGCCGGGGAGCCCGAGGTCGTTCTGCGTGAAGCGCGGCACGTCGACGCCGGCCGGCTGCCCCACATTGACCACGTCCGGACCCGCCGGATAGTTACCCGACGAGAACGCCATCGAGTTCGGAGGCGCGGGCCGAGTCATCTCGTACGGATCGAAGCTGGGCTGATCCCGCATGCTGCGGCCGAACACCGCGACCATTGCGTCGTCGAGCGGCTTGCAGCCGGTGGCCGCGAGCAGGGCGAGGGCGGCCACGAGCGGACGCGCGGCACGTCGCATCGACTTGCTACGCATGGGACGCCTCCCCTTCCCGCACCTCGATGGGTTCCTGCTCCGTCATGATCCTGCGTGCCTCCTCGAGGCGCTGGCCCGAGGCCTCGACATAGACGCCGTAGCGCCCCGCGGTGAACTCCGGATCGTAGACGATCGCCGGCTTGAAGTTCGGGAGCCGGCTCAGGACGAAGAGCCCGATGACCGTCGCGAGCGCGCCGAACAGCACGGTCAGCTCGAACGCGATGACGACGTAGGCCGGGATCGACACGATCGGCTTGCCGCCCACCACGAGCGGCCAGTCCATGGACGTCCACGTGGTGAATGCGAAGCCGGTCGCCGTGCCCGTCAGGCCCCCGACCAGCGTCCACACCCGCACCGGGCTCTGGCCGTATCCGAGCGCGTGCTCGATATGGTGGTCCGGGTAGGGTGCGAACGCCTTCACCCCTTCGAATCCCGCCTTCCTCAGTTTCTCGATCGCGTACACGGTGCTGTCGAGGTACTCGTAGGAGGCGAGGATGCCCTGGCCCGTCGCACTCATCAGTGGGCCTCCTTGTGCTGCCTGTTCCGCAGGGGCGCGGGCAGCACTTCCTTGAGCTCCTGGATCGCGATGGGCGGCAGGATGCGGGTGAAGAGCAGGAACCAGAACCCGAACCAGAAGAAGCTACCGACCATGATCATCATCTCGGTGACCGATGGCCGGTAGATGCCCCAGGCGAACGGCTCGAACTCGTGGCTGAGCGAAACCACGACGATCACGAAGCGCTCGAACCACATCCCGATGTTGATGAAGATCGAGATCACGAACAGCGCGGGGATCGAGTGGCGGATGCGCTTGAACCACAGCATGACGGGCACGAAGCCGTTGCACACGAGCATGGTCCACGTCGCCCACCAGTAGTTCCCGAAGAGGCGGTTCCAGAACGCGGTGCGCTCGATCTCCTCGCCGCTGTACCAGGCCATGAAGAACTCGGTGAGGTACGCGTACAGCACGATCAGCGACGTGAGCAGGCAGAGCTTCGCCATCGCGTCGAAGTGCTTCGTCGTGAGGTACGCCTCGAGCCCGAAGATCTTACGGAGCGGCACCGTGAGCGTGATGACCATGGCGACGCCGCTGAAGATGGCGCCGGCGACGAAGTACGGAGCGAAGATCGTCGCGTGCCACCCCGGCACGATGCCCATCGCGAAGTCCCACGACACGACCGAGTGCACCGAGAGCACCAGCGGCGTGGCGAGCGCGGCCAGGAAGATGTAGGCCTTCCCGAAGTGGTGCCACTGACGGTCGCTGCCCTGCCAGCCCAGCGCGATGACGGTGTAGAACTTCTTCCTGAGGCCGGTGGCGCGGTCGCGCGCGGCGGCGATGTCCGGAATGCAGCCCAGATAGAAGAAGACCGCCGAGACGGTGAAGTAGGTCGTGACGGCAAAGACGTCCCATACCAGCGGCGACTTGAAGTTCGGCCACAGGAAGCGGGAGTTCGGATACGGGATCAGCCAGTACGCGTGCCAGAGGCGGCCGACGTGGATGAGCGGGAAGAGGCCCGCGGTCATGACCGCGAACACCGTCATCGCCTCGGCCGCGCGGTAGATGGACTGCCGCCACGGCGCCCGGAAGAGGAACAGGATCGCCGAGATGAGCGTGCCGGAGTGCGCGATACCGACCCAGAACACGAACGTCGTGATGTAGACGCCCCACCCGACCGGCTGGTTCAGGCCGGAGACGCCGATGCCGCGCACCATCTGGTAGATCCAGGCGCCGAAGAACATGCCGACGCCCGCGAGGCACAACGCGACCAGCGCCCACCATCCCTTGCCCGGCGTGGACAGCACCTTGAGGACGTCGCGGTTGACGTCGTCCAGACGCTGGACGTCCGGATGCGTGAGCGCGCCCCGCTCGGTGGCCCGGGTCGTCGCCATTACTCGTGCCCTCCGGAAACCTCGTGGAAGGTCACCTTCTTCAGGTAGTTCACGGCCGGCTGGGTGTTGATGAGCTCGTCGAGCACACGGTAGGTGCGCTCGCTCGCGACCACCTGCGTGACGCGGGCGTTCGGGTCGCGGATGTTGCCGAAGACGATGGCCTCCGCCGGGCAGGTCTGCTGACACGCCGGCACGATCTCGCCGTCGCGCACCGGACGACCCTCCTCGAGCGCGGCGCGATTCTCGGCGTCACGGATGCGCTGCATGCAGAAGCTGCACTTCTCCATGACACCGTTGTCGCGCACGGTCACGTCTGGATTCCACTGCCAGTTCATCGGCTCCGGCACGTTCTCTTCCGTGTAGCGATAGAAGTTGAACACGCGGACCTTGTACGGGCAGTTGTTGGCGCAGTAGCGCGTGCCGACGCAGCGGTTGTAGACCTGGGCGTTGACGCCCTCGGGCGTGTGGTACGTTGCGAACACGGGGCAGACGGGCTCGCACGGGGCGTTCCCGCAGTGCTGGCACAGCATGGGCAGGAAGCGCACGTCGAGGTGGCTCGCCTGCGTCGCGTCCACGTGCTCGTAATAGCGCTCGAGCCGGATCCAGTTCATGTCCCGGCCCATGAGGATCTGGCTCTCGCCGACCCAGGGCACATTGTTCTCGGACTGACACGCCGTCACGCAGGCGCTGCAGCCCGTGCACTTGTCGAGGTCGATGGCCATCGCCCAGCGCGGGCCCTCGTGCGCGTCGGCATACTCGCCGTAGCGCGATCCCTGGAGCGGGAACGCGGCAGGCTCACCCTCGTCGGCGGGTACCGGCACGAAGCCGCCGACACCCTGGAGCTCCTCGAGCGGGCCGTGGTCGGCCGCGTGCTCCTCCGCGTGTCCCAGCGCGGCGAGGGCGACCGCGGGAGCGATCGGCCGGTCGTGCTGGTCGTCCGATCCCGCGATGGTGGCCAGCCGACGCCGCTCACCGGTGGGGGTGACCGTGACGGTGGTGGCCACCGTGACGAGCCCGCCGGAAGGCTGCTCCGCGATGGCGGGGAGCAGCGCGACGGCGTTGACGCCGTTGCCTGTCGCCCACCGCCCCATGTTCGTGTGGCCGCCGCCCAACGCCAGGGCCACGGCGTCCTCCCGGATGCCGGGATACAGCCACACCGGCACCTCGAGGCTGCCGTAGGGAGATTCCACCAACACGATGTCGCCGTCCCGGATCCCGCGGAGCTCGGCGGCCGACGGGTTCATCTCGAGCCACGAGTGCCACGTGATCTTCGAGACCGGATCGGGCAGCTCCAGCAGCCAGGGGCTGTTGGAGAACTCACCGCCCCCAAACCGCGACGAGGGATGCACGATGAGCGTGAAATCACCGTTCCCGTCGAGCGGTGCAGGGTCGAACGAGAGAGCGACGTCCGGCTGGCGGAGCTGCGGCACGACCGCCTGCGGCGCCGGCCGCTGGACCACGCCCGTGCGAAGCGCGGTGCGCCATGCCGTCTCGAAGTCCCCGGTTCCGGGATCGTGTGCCGCCTGGTAGGCGCCGCGCAGATACTCGTAGAACGTCGCCGCCCCCGCGTTGCCGAGATGCGACGAGACCGCCAGCAGCACGTCGCCGACCTGCTTGCTGTCGAAATTGGGGACGTTCTGCATGACCGGCTGCTGGATCGCGCGCACGCCGGCGCTGGACTCCGCGTCGCCCCACGATTCCAGGAAGTGGCGATCCGGCATGATGAGATCGGCCGACTCGCTGGTCTCGTCCATCGCCGAGGCGAAGGAGACGCGGAAGGGGACCTGCGCCAACGCCTCCGCGAAGCCGGCCGAGGCCGGCAGCGAATACGCGGGATTGGGCCCGTGGACGATCACGACCCCGATCTGGCCGGAGGCCATGCGCGCGATCGCGCGCTCCATGTCCGCGTACGAGCCGGCCGTGCCGGACGGGCCCGTGCCGAAGCGGACCGTGGTGCCGACGTTCCCCGCCACCTGGTTCAGGATCAGGACGGCCAGGTTCGCGGCGGTCGCGTTCCGGTGGTGGGCGCCTGCGCCCGGCCCCATCGCGAGGCTCGGGGATTCCGCCGTGAAGAGGGCCGCCAGCTCGCGGATCGTCGCTTCGTCGATGCCGGCCGCCTCGGCCGCCGTGGCAGGCGTGTAGGCGTCCAGCAGGTTCGTGTACGGACCCGCGGATCCGCCGCTCTCGGCGATGACCGCGGCCATGCCGAGCGCCACCGCCGCCTCCGAGCCCGCCCGGATCGGAATCCACTCGTCGGCGTTCAGGCCGGTGAGCGAGAGCCGCGCGCCCAGGAAGACGAACCGGCCCTTCTCGTTGCCCTCGCCGACGCCGCTCATGCGAGCGAAGCCGCGCTGGTGGGCGACGGGGGCGCTTCCGCCCTCCATGAAGTCGCTCCCGAACGACAGCAGCAGGCGGGCGCTCTCGATGTCGTACTCCGGCAGCTCCTCGGAGCCGTACGCGAGCCGCGCGGCTTCGCGGAGCGGGGCGTCGGAGACCGCGTCGTAGCGAACCCGGTCCGCGCCCACCGCCGTGACGAACTCGGTCACGAGCTGGTCGAGGGTCGGACCGACGTGGCCGCCGATGAAGAGGACGTCCTGGTCGTCCGCCAGCCCGCGAATGCGGGCCGCGAGCAGCCGCTCGGCCTCGTCCCACGAGCCCTGCCGAAGGCGGTCACCTTCGCGGATCATCGGGCCGGCGAAGCGGTCGGGATTATAGAGGTGCTGGAGCGTAGCGTGGCCGCGCGTGCACAGCGCACCCTGTGACTCCGGGTGCTCGGGGTTGCCCTCCACCTTCACCGCGCGTCCCTCGCGGGTGCGGACCCACATGCCGCACCCAGCGGAGCAGCCGCCGCAGGCCGTGGTGTACCAGGTGGCTACGCCGGGAGTGATCTCCTCGGGCGCCACGACGTAGGGGAGGAGGCGCTCCACCTCGCCGGTGGAGCAACCCGAGAGGGTCACGCCGGCGCCCGAGACTCCGAGGACCTTCAGAAAGTCGCGCCGCTTGATGCCGTCGGTCATGTCTTTTTTGTCCGGACGCTAGTAGTGGCACACGGCGCAGTCTACGGACGCCTCGTTCTCACGATGGCAGTCCACGCACCAGCCCATGTTGTCGCCACCCCAGGCCGGGTCCCTTTCGCTGAGCACGCCCATCTCCTGGACCTCGCCATGGCACGTCTGGCACGCGATGTCCGCGTTGACGTGGCGCATGTGGGGGAAGTGGGCATGATCCGAGATCTTATAGATGCGTACCCAGGGGATGGGCTGGTTGCCCTCGATGTACCCCTGGATCTTCTGGACTTCTTCGGGATTGGTGCTTCCCTGGACCACCTGGTGGCAGCCCCAGCAGGTCGCGACGGACGGAATGCCCGCGTCGACGGAGCGCTCTGCCGAGAAGTGGCAGAACTGGCAGTTCATGTTCGCCTGTCCCGGCTCGCTCCCTGCGTGGAGGTCGTGCGGGAACGCGATGGGCTGGACGGAAGCGGCCTCGGCCGCCTGGCCGGCCTCTCCCGCCCCGCCCTGCACGAACGCGAGGCCGCCGAGGGCGAACACGCCGGCGAGGCCGCCGATCAGCCAATGCGTTTTCATCGAAGGTCAGGTCCTGAACGAAGCGGTGCGCCGGGATGCCGACCAGGCGCGAGGAGGGGGTGAGCCGCTCGTCCCGCTCGCTTGTGACGATCGGAACATGCCCCGAAAAACGGGATCAACCTACCGGATCGAGCCCGTTGGGGTCAAGCGGGCACCGCGGCCCGGAGGCGGGTCGGACGAGAACCTTTTCCCCGCGCGAGTGTTATACTTTTTCTCTTCGGTCCACGGGTCGGCCCGGCCCTCCGAGCGGGGGGCCGTGAACCCGCTCCGGACCGGGGGCGGACACGGGTCGAGATCTACTGGATCCGGCCCCCGCCGTGGACGTCGAGGCCCGCCGCGTTCCCGCGGCGGCCTGCTCGGGCGCGGCGCGCTTCCCTCTTCGACGACCTGTTGATGCCCGATTCGACCGCGACCGCGCGCTTCGCCGATGCTCGTCCGTCGCTCGAGCTCCTGGATCACCTGGTCCAGGAGGTGGAGACCGTCTTCCACGGAAAGCGCGAGGTCGTGCGCCTCGCGCTGGCGGCGCTGCTCGCGCGCGGGCACGTGCTCTTCGAGGACGTGCCGGGTGTCGGGAAGACGACGCTGTCGCACGCGCTCGCGAAGACGCTCGGGGTCGGGTTCCGCCGCATCCAGTTCACGTCGGACCTCCTGCCCTCGGACGTGCTCGGCGTGTCGATCTACGATCCACGCACGAGCGCCTTCGAGATCCGTCCCGGCCCGATCTTCACGCACATCGTGCTCGCGGACGAGATCAACCGCGCCCCCCCGCGCACCCAGAGCGGCCTGCTCGAGGCCATGCAGGAGGGGCACGTCACCATCGACGACCGGACGTTCGAGCTCCCGAAGCCGTTCCTGGTCATGGCGACGCAGAACCCCCTCGAGCACCACGGGACGTACCCGCTGCCCGAGAGCCAGCTCGACCGCTTCCTCATGCGGATCACCATCGGCTATCCCGATGGCGCCGCGGAGCGGCGGATCCTCGCCGAATCGTCCGCGGACCGCCCCGTCGTCGACCGGCTGAACACGGTGCTCACGCCGGAGCAGGTGCTCCTGCTCCAGCAGCGCGTCGACGAGGTCGACGTGGATCCGGCCATCCTGGACGACCTCATGGAGATCGTGCAGCGCACCCGGAGCTCGCCGCGCCTGCGCATGGGCGTGAGCCCGCGCGGGGCGATCGCGCTCCACCGCGCCGCGCGCGCCTACGCGCTCACCCACGGCCGGACGTATCTGGTGCCGAGCGACGTCCGCGACCTGGTGGTCCCGTGCTTCGCGCACCGGATCCTGGCGCCCGGTGGCGGCGCGCTCGACGGGCACGAGGAGGCCACGCGCGTGCTCGAGGCGATCCTGGACGAGATCGAGGTCCCGGTGTGAGCCGAGGCCGGTCCGGATCCGTGCCGTCGAGGCTCCGCGAGGCGGGTCGCCGAGCGGCGCGCCTCTGGCACCGGATCCGGGCGTGGCGACGCATACGGTTCACGGCCGGCGGGGTCGCGTTCTCCGTCGGAACCTTCGCCGTCGGCTTCGCGGCCCTCAACACGGGCAACAACCTCCTCTACCTGCTGCTCGGGTCGATGCTCGGCTTCATCGCCGTGAGCGGCTGGCTCTCCGAGCAGGCCATCCGCGGGCTGGTGGTGGAGCGCCGCGTGCCGCGCGCCGTCACGGTGGAGCGGGACCTCGTGCTGACCTACCAGGTCCGCAACGAGAAGAAGCGCCTGCCGAGCCTGGCGGTGGAGATCCACGAGCGCGGCCTGCCCGAGCCGGCGTTCCTCGCGCACGTGCCCGCCGGAGGCCGCGCCACCATCCGGTCGGCGAACGCGTTCGTGCGCCGGGGTGTCTACCCGCTCGGCACCGTGACGCTTTCGACGGCCTTCCCCTTCGGACTGTTCCGGAAGGAGCGCGACCTCGAGCTCCCCGGCGAGATCGTGGTCTGGCCGCGGCACGACCTCCCGGTCGGCGAGCCGGCGCAGGGCTTCGGGAACGCACCCCGGGGAGCCGCTTCCGCCCGGGGCGAGGCGGGCGCGCGCGGCGAGTACCGGAGTCTGCGCACCTACCGGGTCGGCGACGACCCGCGCGACATCCACTGGCGCTCGACTGCGCGGCTGGGCCAGCCGGTCGTGCGCGAGTACGACCGACGCGCCTCCGAGACCCGCTGGATCTGCCTGGACACTCGCGGCACCGAGGGCGACGCGGCGGAGCGGGCCGTGGAAGTGGCCGCCTCCCTGTTCGCCCGCTGCGTGGCCGAGCGCCGGCCGTGCGGCCTGTCCACACCCATCGGTGACGTCCGCCCCGGCGAGGGCGTGGGCGTGCTCGAGCGCGCGCTCGACGACCTGGCTCGCGTGGACTTCACGGCGGACGCGCCCCTCCCGGATCCCCCGGTGTCCCGCGCCGCCTGCGTCCTGGTATCCCTCACCGGCGCGCCCGGATTTGCGGATACGGTGCTGGTGGAGCGGGGCGAGGGTGACGCGGAGGCCGGCCCGGACGGCGAGTCCACACCCGGCGGCGGACCGACACGCGACGGCGAGGCCGCGGCATGAACCTGCGCCTCGTCCACCGCCGACTGGCTGTTCTGATGGGCCTCGCCGGGCTGGTGGCGTTCGCCGGTGGCGCCGGCTTCGAGCCGATGTCGGCCGCGCTCGCGTTCACGGCCCTGACGCTGTCGCTCTTCTGGCACCCGAGCCCGGAGCGGTCGGCGCGCATGGAGCGGATGTGGCTTCCCCTCGCCACGCTGCTCGTGCTGCGTGCGCTCTACCATGTGTTCATCATCCGCGGCGACGTGGTGATCCCGGTCGTCGATCTCCTGCTGCTGCTCATGGCCGCCGAAGCGCTCCGTGCGCTCGACGCGCCGAACGACCTGCGCCTCTACGCGCTCTCGTTCGCGCTGATCCTCGCGGCTACGGCGTACCGGCCGGGCATCGTGTTCCTCCTTGCGTTCGTGGCGTACGTCGCGATCGCGACCGTCGCGCTCATGGTGGGACATCTGCGGCGCTCGGCCGAGCGGCACGGCGTGCGGGAGGTCCCGCTGGCCCGTGGGCTCCTGGGCACCACGGGCGCGCTGGCGGGCGTCATTTTGTTGGTCGCGGCGGGCGTCTTCGTCACCTTTCCGCGCGTATCCCAGGGGTGGGCCGGCCGCGGGGAGACCAGCGCCACCTCCATCGCCGGCTTCAGCGACGAGGTGTCGCTGGGGCAGCACGGCTCGACCATCCTCACCAATCCCCAGATCGTGCTGCGGGTCGAGTTTCCCGATGGCCCACCGGACGACGTCGGGCGGCTCCACTGGCGCGGCCGCTCCTACGACCGCTTCGACGGGGTGCGGTGGACGCGGTCGCGGGGCCTGCCCCCCGCCTCCGCCCCCCGCTCGTGGTACCGGGAGCGCTGGGACGAGGAGGTCGTGGAGCAGAGGATCTTCGGCGCGGCCCTCGACGCCCGCGTCCTGTTCGCGCTCCACCCGGCGCTCGACATCGACGCGGACAACGGCGTGCAACCGCTCTTCGACAACGCCGGGGACTTCCTGTACTGGGGATCCGGCGCTCCGGCGTATACCGTACGCTCGTCCGCCGCGCCGCCCCCGGCCGAGGTGCTGCGGAGGGCCGAGGAGGGCTTCACGCCGTCCGGACGCTACTTCCTGCAGCTCCCGGAGATCGATCCGCGGGTGCGGGCGCTCGCGGACTCCCTCACGGCCGGCGTCGGGACGCGTTACGACAAGGCGATGGCCATCCAGAGATGGCTGGGCACGTTCGCATACACGCGCGACCTGCCGGCCACCGCGGCCGAGACGTCGCTCGAGCATTTTCTCTTCGAGCGCCGGGCCGGGCATTGCGAGTACTTCAGCACGGCCATGGTGGTGCTGCTGCGCGCCGCGGGGATCGAGGCGCGAAACGTCAACGGCTTTCTGGGCGGCGAGTGGAGCGAGTTCGGCAATTACCTGGTCGTGACGCAGAACACGGCCCATTCCTGGGTGGAGGTGTGGTTTCCGGAGCACGGCTGGGTCACGTTCGATCCGACGCCGGCCGGGACGGGAACCGGAAGCGCGTCTGCGGTCTGGTTCTGGCCGGGCCGGATCCTGTTCGACGGCATCCAGCATCGATGGGGGAAGTGGGTGCTGGACTACGGCGCCGACGACCAGGCGGGGCTCCTGTCGCGCTGGTCCGGCTTCCTGAACGAGGACGGGACCGGGCCGGGCGCGACGACCGGGAGAGGCCCCGCTGACGACGGGCCGAGCCCGCTCGGGCCGGGCATCCTGGTGCTGGTGATCGCCGCGGGATACCTGTGGACGAGGCGCCGCGAAGCGGCTCTGGAGCCGGCCCAGCGGGCGTATCTGCGCCTGCGTCGCGCGTGCGCCCGGGCGGGGCTCGGGGTCACGCCGGGGCTTACGCCGCTCGGCCTGGTGGCACGTGTGCGCGAGCGGAGGCCCGCGGCGGCCGGAGCCTCGGCGCGCGTGGTGGAGCTGTACCTCAGGTCGCGCTACGGCCGGGAGACGCTCGGACCGTCCGACACGCTCGAGATGCGGCGCGCCCTCGGCGGCGCGATCCGGACGCTCCGCGCCCGCGACGGCGGCCCGGATGGGGCGGGTGTACGCGCGGGCCCCGAGCGCGTATCGTCCTGACATGAATTCTGGACCGCATGCCTCCTCCTCCGGATCCGTCCCCGGACTCCACGTCGCGACCATCACGTACGAGAGTCGGATCTGGGACGCGTACCTCGAGTTCGACGACGATCCCAGGCGGCCGACGTCGTACCGCGGCAGGCTCCGCTTCGACCCTCCGGACGACTCCGTCGTGGAAGCGGCGCGCACCACCGTCATCATCATCGAGGACAGCTACGAAGAGGCCGTCGCCAAGGCGCGCAGCTTCGATACCCGGCAGCTGCAGGGGCTGCTGCGCTCCTGTCTCCCGAACGAGCTCGAGTAGCCGCCGCCCACCGCCGGCTGCCCGGGCGGCTCTTCGTCTCACGCCTCCCGCACCCACCTCCACAGCTCACCCAGCGAGGGGCGCTTGCCGGTCATCAGGATGCCGGCCTTGTAGATTCGACCCGCCAGCCACGCGACCCCCAGGATCGCGAGCAGCATCAGGCCGAACGAGAGCGTGATCTCCCAGGCCGGAACGCCGCCGCCCGCGACCCGCGCCCACATCAGGATCGGCGTGAACAGCGGAAAGAGGGAGAGACCGACGGACAGCGGCGCCGAGGGATTCTCGATCACGTGCGCCACGAAGATGATCGGGACGACGAGGAACATGATCAGGGGAAGCTGGGCCTGTTGCGCTTCGTCGTCCGTGCTGCACATGGCACCCACCGCGGCGTAGAGGCCGGAGTAGATGAAGTAGCCGAACACGAAGAATCCGAGGAAGAGCGCGAGCAGGTCGGGACCGGGCAACAGCGCCTCGAGGCCCATCGCCTCGGACGTGCCGACTCCGGCCGCCCCACTGCCCGCCGATTCCGCCGCTCCGGCCCCGCCCGGCGCGCCTCTTCCGGCGCCCCCCGGAGCCAGCATCGCGGGCAGCCCGGAGTAGATGATGAGGGTGGTGGTGAGGACCCACACCGACATCTGCGTCAGCCCCACCGCCCCGACGCCCAGGATCTTCCCGAGCATGAGGTGCCACGGCTTCATGGCCGAGATCACGATCTCCACGATGCGGCTCGTCTTCTCTTCCAGGGTGGCGCGCATGACCGACACGGCATACAGCAGGATGACCACGTAGAGCAGGAAGGCCCCGATGTAGGCGACCATGAACCGGACCTCGTCGGGGGGCACGGGCGCACCGGCCAGGAGCTGCACGTCGAGTCCCGCCTCCGCGAGCATGGCCTCCACATCCACGCCGCGCTGCTCGAGCTGGATCTCGAGGGCCGCTCGCACCACGGCCGATCGCAGCGTCGCGGCCTGGAGCGGAGACGGCGGCGTGCGTGTGTAGAGGACGGCGTCGCCCGACTCGAGCGTGAACTGGTCGAGGAGCAGGAAGGCTGCGATGTCACCCGCGTCCGCGCGCCGCCGCAGCGTGTCGACCACGGTGCTGGTCCAGCGCACCTCCTCCACCCGGAAGCCGCCCGCCGCCAGGGCCGGTGCGACACGCTCGTACAGGACGTCGGTGCCGTCGACGATCGCGAGCCCGCGGAGCCCGTCGCCGCCCCCCCCACCGCCGAACCAGAGCGGCACGGCGAGCGTCGCGACCAGGAAGATCGGGCCGCCCAGGGTGGCGAGCACGAACCACTTCGAATGGACGCGCTGCACGTACTCGCGCCGGATGACGGGCCAGACGCCGCGGAGCATCACCGGAGACTCCCGAGTCGGTCGGGCGAGTCGCCGCCTTGCGGCGGCCCTCCGCGGTCGGGGATCGCGGGGGCCGCGCCCACCACCGCGCCCACGCCCGCACCGGGCCCCGCTCCGACGTGTCGCACGAAGATCTCGTGCAGACGCGGCTCGACGAGCTCGAAGCGCAGGATCTCGGCGCCCGCGGCGAGGGCGCGACGGAGGACCGCCTGATGCGCGCCCGGGTCCGAGAGCACGAGGTGGAGCGCGCCCTCGACTCGTTCGACGTGCCGGATTTCCGGGGCGCGCAGCCAGCCGTCGGGCCCGGCGAACTCCACCGCAACCACTCCCGTCCGCTCCCGGGCCTTGAGCTCTTTCAGGTCGGCATCGAGGACCTTCCGGGACTTCGAGATCAGGCAGACCCTCCGGCACAGCCGCTCCGCCTGATCCATCAGGTGGGTCGAAAACAGAATTGTTGTTCCGGTTCTATTCAATTCCCGTACGATCGACTCGAGCTCGTCCTGGTTCAGTGGGTCGAGGCCGCTGAAGGGCTCGTCCAGGATGAGGAGCTCCGGCTCGTGCACCACGGTGCCCACGAACTGGACTTTCTGCTGCATCCCTTTGGAGAGGTCCTCGACGCGCCGCTGTGCCCATGCCCCGAGCTCCAGACGCTCGAGCCACGCCGTCGCGCGCAGGCGCCCTTCGCGCCTCGGTATCCCGCGGATCTCCGCCAGGAACACGAGCAGGTCGAGCACCTTCATCTTGCGGTAGACGCCGCGCTCCTCCGGTAGATAACCGACGCGCGAACGACGGGTCGCGTCCGGATCGGATCCGAACAGGCTGACGCTGCCGGCGTCGGGGTGGAGGATCCCCATGATCATGCGGATCGTCGTGGTCTTTCCGGACCCGTTGGGGCCCAGAAGGCCGTAGATGGATCCCCGGGGAACCTCGAAGTCGAAGTCCGACACGGCATTATGCGTTCCGAACCGCTTCGTCACGCCCCGAAGTCGCACCGCGTAGGCGTCGGTTGTACCCGGAAGTGAAGACATTGCTTAGATTACGCGGCTCTGGTGCAAATACGAGGAGGCTCGATGGCAATCTATCGGACGCTCTACTACACGGACGTCACGGTCGGTGTGGGCGGCCGGATCACGATCCCGCAGGACATGCGCGAAGACCTCGGGATCGACGAGGGAGACTCGCTTACGGTTCGGGTCGAAGAAAACCCGCGCGGCGGCCGGCAGATGGTCGTCTGGAGGGCGGAGCAGCAACCCGAGGAAGAATAGCCGTCTAGCCTCCTTCCAGATCCACCCACCGGACGAGGTCCAGCAGCGGACCTCGTCCGTCATGATGCCACCACGGGGGTGGAAAGGGAACCGTCCGGAACGGGGTGACGCGTGAAGCCCCGAGACGCCCCAGCTCGGAGGCGAGCGGTTCCAGCCGCTCGCCGAGCCCGGTCACACCCACCGTCTGCAGATGCGAGGCGAGCGGTGCGAGGTGGGCGAGCAGCTCGTCGGGAGCACCGAAGGGCCGGACGATCACGGTGCGACCGACGCACGCGCCCCCGAGATGCCCGTCGGGGTCGTACACGACCGTCCAGGATCGCGCTCCCCCGTGCTCGAGCGTGGACGCTCCGCCCCCGGCGCCGAGAAGCTCGGCAGTCCCCCGCAGCTGTTGCAGGGCCGCACGCTCGGGGGCGTCGAGCGCGCCCGACGGCAGGCGGTCCTCGAGACGGCGGAGCGACGCGGCCAGCAGCCCGGCGAACGCCGCGGGCGTGACGTGGTCGTCGAGGGGCGCCGGCTCCGCGTGGGCTCCCTCGGGATCGGCACTCGGTGCTTCGACGAAGACCACACCGGGAGACACGCACCCGCGTTGGTCGAAGATCGAGACCGCCCACGCCACGTCCTCGGCGACCGCCGCGGCCGCCGGCGTCGAGCCCAGCGCCTCCGCGCCCACCACGCCGACCCCCTCGCGGTGATGGTACTCCACGAGCCGCGTCGTCGGGGGCGTGCGGGTGCGGACATCGGCCACCGTCGCGTCGCCGCCGTAGACGACGGCGACCTCGGCCGCCTCGAGCGCGGCACGCTCGACCTGATCGCTCGCCCCCGGCCAATACACCACCGCCAGCTCGTCCGCGAGCGCCGGCGAGGCCTCCCGCAACCCGTGCCCGAACAGCACCGGGAGCACGACGTCCCCGAGCCCCGGCTTGAGCAGGGTGGGCGCGCCGATCAGGAGACTCCGGATCAGCGCGGTCACGCCGACGCCCGGGA
>Ga0079224_100007711_pt1 | contig 14483 bp, 10 predicted proteins | sample Stecom2015_FD_80414 | JGI IMG/M metagenome (GOLD analysis project Ga0079224, IMG submission 80414) | Agricultural soil microbial communities from Utah to study Nitrogen management - Steer compost 2015 | ecosystem: Environmental > Terrestrial > Soil > Agricultural land | place: USA: Utah...
CTGGAGAGATCGAGCGCTGAGCGAGCGGAGGTAGCGGCGTCGCGGAGCAGCCGCTGCCGGAGCCGAGCGAAGCCGAGATCTCGACCCAGCGAGCCTGGAGAGATCGAGCGCTGAGCGCGTAGCCCACCTCGTGTTCTGGAGGGTTGTCCACGCTTCGAGGCGTGTCGAGAGGTGGATGACCCTCCAGAAGTGACGAGGGCGGGCACGCGTGCGACCCGCCCGGTATCCACCATTTGGACAGCATCGGGTGCCCGAACGTCTACTCCTGGCTGGCGCATGTGCACCGTTTCGTCCGCTCTGAGCTGTTCAGACCTCCCGAGGCAGGCATTCTGGCGATCGTGATCATCGATCGCGCCGCCCAGTTGCCCGCCCGCGACCCTCGTCGTGCAGGCGGATTTGGAGGCCTCGTCTACCATTTCCGTCATGCTCGGATGGCTGGGGTGGCGAGATTCGGTGTTCCATCCATCGGTCGCCTATTGACAGAACGCACCTGGGAAGCAAGCGTCGTCTAGCGGCGCATGTGCGGCCCGGTGCACAACTGCGGCCACGAGGAGCCTGTGTCGCTCACCCGAGAGCGGCCACGGGGGACGACAGAGGAAGGATGCATCGATGACGCGGACCGCGCGAGGACGCCGTGGCAACGACGGCGCCACGAAGCGGGCGCGCGCGAACGAGCGCCCCACCGACAAGCCCAGCCGGATGAAGGGGGTTTCGTCGGGACGGGAACGCTCCAAGTCGGCGTGGCATTCGTTCCTGCACGACCGAAGCGTGCGATCGCGGGTCGCGGCCCTTGTCTTGGTGCCCTTGCTGGGCACCCTTGTTTTGGGCACGCTGTTCTTCCGGGGCGCCTTGGACGACGCATCGTCGGCGTCTCGGGTGGAGAGCCTGGCCGAAGTCGGCTTGTCCGCCGTCGACGCCCTGAGCGCGGTTCAGAACGAGCGGGACGTCACCGGCCTGTTCGAGGGTGGGGGCACCGGCGCCGGCGCGGTCAGCGACGCCCGGGCGGCTACCGACGAAGCCCTCGCCGATCTCAAGGAGCAGCTCGACGAGCGCCGCGACGACGACCTCGGCTCGTCGTTCGAGGGCGCCATCATTGCCTTCGATCGCGAGACCGAGCGCCTCGAGGGGTACCGTTCGCAGCGCGACGCGCAGAACCCGCCGTTCGACCAGGGCGGCACCAACGGCTACCACCGTTTCGCCGAGGCGCTGCAGCGCATCATCACCGCGTCCGGATCGGTGGCGGACAACCCGCTGCTCACCCGCCGCATCAATTCGCTGGCCGACATCGCCCAGGCCGTGGAGTCCGCGTCGATGGAGCGCGGCATCGTCGCGTTCTTCATCGAACCGGGCGAGCAGCCCACCCCCGCCAACCGCGACCAGGCCACCATCCTCCAAGGCGAGCAGGACTTGCTGCTCACGGGCCGGTTCATCAGCGGCTTCGGCTTCACCGACCAGGCCCGCATCTACTCCAACCAGATCTTCGTCGGCAACCGTGAGATCGCCACCGCGCGTAGCGACATCAGCAACGGGGTGGCGGCGCGCACGACCAAGGAAGAGTGGTATTCGGCGGCGACGAACCGCATCGACAGCCTGCGCGACATCGAGCAGGAGACCGCTGAGCGCGTTCTGACGCGTGCATCGTCCGAGACCGACAGTGCTCGCCTCACTGCGGGCCTCAGCGCACTCGCAGTGCTGCTGGTTCTCGGGTTGACGGTCTACCTGACCATCGTCGTGGCGAGGTCGATCATCGGCCCGCTGCGACGGCTGCGGGCCTCGGCGCTCGAGACCGCTCAGACGCACCTCCCGGCGCTGGTCGATCGCGTACAGCGCGACGGCCCGGCGGCCGCCCGCGACACCGAGCAGGCCGTGCGCGCCGAGGGCCGCGACGAGATCGGGCAGGTGGCCACGGCGTTCAACGACGTGCACTCCACCGCGGTCACCGTCGCGGCCGAGCAGGCCCTGCTGCGGCAGAACCTCGACACCATCGTGGTCAACCTGTCCCGCCGTACACAGTCGCTGGTCGACCGGCAGCTCGGTGAGATCGAAGGTCTCGAACAGCGCGAGCGTGATCCCGACCAGCTGAGCACCCTGTTCCGGATCGACCACATGGCCACCCGCGTCCGGCGGCACGCCGAGAGTCTGCTGGTTCTCGCCGGGGTCGAAGAGATGCGCAAGCACAGCGGCGCGGCCGGCGTCCTCGATGTCGTGCGTACCGCGGTCGGCGAGGTCGAGCAGTACCCGCGGGTGAAGTTCGGCGTCATGCCCACCGACCTGGTCGCAGCCGGTGCCGTGGACGACATCGCGCACTTGCTGGCCGAGCTCATCGACAACGCGACCGAGTTCTCCGCGCCGGCGACGCCGGTGCGGGTGACCAGCCAGCCGCTGCTCGGTGGCGGGCTGCGTCTGCAGGTCACCGACTCCGGGCTGGGGATCCCGGAGGCCCAGCTCGCCGAGCTCAACGAGCGGTTGCGCAACGCCGGAGACATCGACGTCGCGGCTTCTCGCACCCTGGGTCTCTACGTGGTGGCTCGCCTGGCGGCCAAGCACGGCGTCCAGGTACGACTGGAGGCCGTACCCGAGGGCGGTACCGCCGCTCAGGTCGACCTCCCGGCTCACTTGATCTTGTCGCCGTTGGACACGAACGAAGGCCTCGCGCCGGTGACCGCGGAAACCGAGGTCGACGACGCACCTTCGGCGGTCTCGACCGATCACGGATTCGGCTCCCTGGATGGCGTCAATGGCGAAACGCCTGCGGTCTCGCCGCTGACGGCCACCGGACTGCCCCGTCGGGCGGCGCACGAGCGGCAGGACACCGACACGAGCTTCCCGGCCTACGACTCCGGTCAGCCCGGCGAAGGGGACCGGCCGACCTGGCCCGCGGTTCACCCGACGTCACCGGACTCCGCGCCTACGGGCCCACAGCCGGTGAATGCACGCAGCGACCAGCCACTCGCATCACCCAGCGAGTCCGTCCGGTCGATCTACGACGACGCTCCCGACCAGGCCAGCGAGCCCGCTCCCGCCGACCAGTCGACGTGGCGCTCGCCTGCGGCCTCACACCAGTCCGGCGACAACGGGCTGGCCGGTTCGGGCACCCGCCCGGGGGCCACCCGTCCGCCGGCGGAACCAGCCGCTCGGCCGTCGTTGCGCGCGCCCGAGCCTGAGCTCCCCGAAAGCGACTCGCCGATCTTCGACTCGGTCGCGTCGGCGTGGTTCAGCAAGTCCACGACGGCACGCGACTGGTCGAGCCCGGCTGATGAAGGCTGGCGCAAGGCCGCTGAAGCCCTGCGCTCCGCCGAGGAGGCCGCGAGCGCTCGCCGCAGCCAGCGCGACACCGAGCCGATTCCGGACGCCACCCGCCCACCGGCCGCTCCCAGTCGACCCGAGGCGCCGCCGCGCGCTCCGGAGCCTGTCGCCGAGCAGTCGCAGCCGACCATCAACGCTTCCGGGTTGCCGGTGCGTCGCCGTGGCGCGTCGCTCGTGCCTGGTTCCATCGGCGCTCAGCCCGAGGCCGAGCAGCCCAAACGTCCGGCCGCGCAGTCCAAGGACGCTGAGACGGTCGCCTCCACGCTGTCGAGCCTGCAGCGAGGCGTCGGCCGCGGCCGTGAAGAGACCGGTGGCTGGGTTCCCAAGCGACCTGGCGACCCCGAGAGGAGCAATAAGTGACCAACGCGTCCCATGACGAGCTCGGTTGGCTGTTGGACCGGTTCGTCGATCGCACGACCGGCGCGGCGCACGCCGTTGTCGTGTCAGCCGATGGTCTGCACCTGGCCGGGTCCACCGGCATGCCCCGCGAGCGTGGTGAGCAGCTCGCGGCCGTGGTCTCCGGGTTGGCGAGCTTGACCGTGGGGGCTTCGCTGATTCTCGGCGCTGGCGAGGTCCAGCAGACGTTGGTCGAGATGGCGAACGGCTTCCTGCTGGTCATGGCCGTCGGCGACGGTGCGCACCTGGCGGTTCTGGCGGCAGCCGACGCCGATCTCGGCCAGGTCGGATACGAGATGGCGCTGCTCGTCGAGCGTGTCGGCGCAGCGCTGAACCCGGCCAGCCGCGTGGGGTGATCGTGCCGTGCGCAGAGGCCGGATGTGGTGGGATCGGATCGAGACGACCGACGATCTGACGATCCCTTCAGGGAGCTGGAGGTAAACGATGGCTACACCCGACGGGCGGCGCGTGCGACCGTATCTCGCGACGCGCGGACGGACACGTCCGGTTCAGGACATCGCCATCGAGGCGCTCGTGTCGACAACCAGCACCGGCCGGAGCGCCGGGGCCGACCCGGAACCCGAGCGCGAGCGGATTCTGCGCCTGTGCCATTCTCCCCGTTCGGTCGCCGAGGTGGCGGCCATCGTGTCGATGCCTCTCGGAGTGGCCCGTGTGCTTGTTGCCGATCTCGAGACCGAGGGTCTTGTGCGGGTCGCTGACCCACACGCGGCCTACGCCGGTTCCTCTGAACCGGCCCGAAACCTCAGCGTGCTGGAAAGGGTGAGGGATGGGCTTCGTCGACTCTGAGGTGTCCGGCGGCACACACGCCGACCAGGACGCGCTCTCGGTCAAGATCGTCGTGGCCGGCGGCTTCGGCGTCGGCAAGACGACGTTCGTCGGTGCGGTGAGCGAGATCGAGCCGTTGCGCACCGAGGCACTCATGACCGAGGCGTCGACAAGCGTCGACGACTTGAGCATGTTGCCCGAGAAGCGGACGACGACCGTCGCCATGGACTTCGGCCGCATCACGTTGGCCGACGACCTCGTCCTCTACCTGTTCGGCACGCCGGGTCAGAACCGGTTCTGGTTCATGTGGGACGACATCACGCGCGGGGCCATCGGCGCGGTCGTCCTGGTCGACACCCGCCGGCTGGCCGATTGCTTCGGGGCCATCGACTACGTCGAGCAGCGCGGTATCCCGTTCCTGGTCGCGCTCAACGCCTTCGACGGCGTTCAGGAGCACGACGCCGAAGACGTCCGCGACGCGCTCCAGGTCGGCCCCGAGGTCCCGTTCGTGGTGACCGACGCTCGTGAGCGCGAGTCGGTGAAGACCGTTCTGGTCACTCTGGTCGAACACGCCATGTCGCTGATCCAGCAAGCCTGAACGCGATGCTCTGCTGACAGCAGAGCATCGCGGGACCGCTCAGCCGACGATCACCGGCTCTCCGGTTGCTCGGCCCACCAACGCAGCAGTTCCTCGCGCGCCTCGTCTTCGTCGAGCGGGCCGCGGTCGAGGCGGATGTCGAGCATGTGCTTGCGGGCGCGCCCGACGACCGGCCCAGGTGGGATCCCGAGAATCTGCATGATCTGGTCGCCGTCGAGATCCGGGCGGATGGCCGCCAGTTCCTCTTCGGCCTGCAGCCGCTCGATGCGCTGCTCGAGGTCGTCGTAGGCCCGTTGCAGCGCCTGTGCCTTGCGCTTGTTGCGCGTGGTGCAGTCCGCCCGAGTCAGGATGTGCAGCCGTTCGAGCTCGTCACCGGCGTCGCGGACGTAGCGCCGCACCGCCGAATCGGTCCAATCGCCGCCACCGTAGCCGTGAAAGCGCAGGTGAAGTGCGGTGAGTTCGGTCACGCTCTGCACCACCGACGAGGGATACCGCAAAGCGGTGAGACGCTTCTTCGCCATCTTCGCGCCGACGACATCGTGGTGGTAGAAGCTGACCCCGCCGCCCGGCTCGAACCTGCGCGTCTTGGGCTTGCCGATGTCATGCAACAGCGCCGCGAGCCTGATCACCAGGTCCGGGCCCCCGTCCGGGAGGCGATGCTCCAGGTCGATCGCCTGCTCGAGCACCGTCAGGGAGTGCTCGTAGACGTCCTTGTGCCGGTGGTGTTCGTCGATCTCCAAGCGCAGCGCCGGCAGTTCGGGCAGGACGTGGTCCGCCAGGCCGGTGTCGACCAGGAGGGTCAGCCCAGCCCGGGGTCGCGGCGAGAGCAGCAGCTTGGTCAGTTCGTCGCGGATCCGCTCCGCTGAGACGATGGTGATCCGGTCGGCCATGTCACTCATCGCCGTCACGACGTCCGGAGCCACGTCGAAGTCGAGTTGGGCGGCGAAGCGCGCAGCGCGCATCATCCGCAGCGGGTCGTCGGAGAACGACTGCTGCGGGGTGCCCGGGGTCCGGATGGTTCGACGGCTCAGGTCGCCCAATCCGCCGTAGGGGTCGATGAAGTCGTGCCCGGGCAGGGTCACGGCCATCGCATTGATGGTGAAGTCGCGCCGGATCAGGTCGTCGTGAATCGAGTCGCCGTACGACACTTCGGGTTTGCGGCTGTCGCGGTCGTAGATGTCCGAACGGTACGTCGTGATCTCGATCTGGAACTCACCTTTGCGCCCACCGATGGTGCCGAACGCGCGCCCGACGTCCCAGACGGCGTCGGCCCACCCGGACAGCAGGCGTTTCGTCTCGTCCGGGTGGGCTGACGTGGTGAAGTCGAGGTCATGACCGAGACGGTCGAGCAGCGCATCGCGCACCGAACCGCCGACGAGCGCGAGCTGGTGGCCCGCCGCTTCGAAGCGCCGGCCGAGCTCGTCGGCGACCGGAGAGATGCGTAACAGTTGGCGCACCGCCTGGCGTTGTGCCACGGACAGCTGCTGCGTCAGGTCGTTACGTTCGGTCACGACGCACCAGGGTACGAGGTGCAGATGAGCCGCCGTGGACGGGACGGCTCGTGGCCCGCGCGAGGCCGGCGGCGGCGCGCCGACCCGGATCGAGCAGGAGCAATACGGTTAGTCTGGACGTATGCCCGGCGAGCCGTCTCCTCCAGCCGACGGCTCGCACCACCGGCGACGCCGCGGCCAGAGGCGTCGCCGCGGGAACCGCCCGAGGCTTCGGACGGTCACCGAGACCTCCGCCGGAGGTCTCGTGGTCGACCGGGTCGAGTGCGCGTCGTGCGTCGTGCTCATCGGGCGGATCGATCGACGCGGTCGGCTGGAGTGGGTGCTGCCGAAAGGACACGTGGAGGACGGTGAAACTGCAGAGCAGGCTGCGGTTCGGGAGGTCTCGGAGGAGACTGGTCTGACATCGCGGGTCATCACCGCGGTGGGCGACATCGACTACTGGTTCGTGGCGGACGACCGGAGGATCCACAAGACGGTGCATCACTTTCTCCTCGAAGCCACGGGTGGGAGCCTGAGCACCGACGACGTGGAGGTGAGTGAAGTGGCCTGGGTGCCGCTGGGCGAGTTGGCCGGGCGGATGCGTTACGCGTCCGAGCGCCGGCTGGCCCGTAGGCTCCCCGACCTGCTGTCCACGTACTCGAGCAGGGACTGTCCATGACGTGGCTCGGTCGCGTCCGGCGGGCGGTGTTGGCCACCGGACTCCTCAGTGCCACGGTCCTTCCCGCGGCGGCCGGCTCGGCCGGTGCCGCAGATCCGGCTACCGGACCGCCCGGCCCGATGGTCGTCGCCGCACTGCACACCGTCGCGCCAAGCGCCTTGACGAGCACCGATGAGACTCTGGTGCTCAGCGGGACGGTGCAGAACGCCGGCGACGAAGCCATCCAGAACGCACAGGTGTTGCCCCGGTTCAGCCGGGTACCCGTCCAAGCGCGCGCCGACATCAGCCGTGTCGGCACCGACGACACTCTCAACTGGGGCGCACGGTACAGCGACGTCTACGACCCCATCGACGACACCCTCGAACCAGGTGAGTCGCAGCCGTTCTCCCTCACCATCCCGACTGAGCTTCTCGACTTCGGCGACACCGGCGTGTATGTCGTCGGCGTCGACGTCATGGGCTCACCGCAGGACAGCGAAGACCGGCTGCGGTTGGACACGGCACGCACCGTCGTGCCCTGGCTACCTGACGACGACACACTGCCGCGCGTGCCGGTGAGCATGCTGTGGCCGCTGGCCGCCCGACCGGCGATGCTGCCCGACGCCACCCTGCTCGATAACTCTCTCGCGGCCCAGATCGGCGCCGGCGAGCCGCTGACCGAACTGGTGAAGGCGGCCGCCGACGCCCCGGTGACCTGGGCGATCGACCCCGACCTGCTCGACACCGCCGAGGTGATGGCCCAGGGTTACCAGGTCATGTCGGCATCCGGCCCGATCGAAGGGTCCCAAGCCGACAGCGACACCGCGCGCGACTGGCTGTCGGCGCTGCGCCAGGCGGCCTCCGGCCACCAGGTGGTGAACCTGCCGTATGCGGTTCCCGACATCGAAGCCCTAGCCGCCACCAACGCCGATCTGGCCGGTACGGTCATGCGCCGCTCGATCGCCGTATCGACCGCCCAGGGGCTGCGTCCCGGTTCATTGGCCACCACGAAAGCGCCGGTGGGGTGGCTCGACCGGAGCTCGGTCACCGGGCGGGCCCTCGGGGCGCTGGCCGTCGCCGGGGTGAACACCGTCATCGTGCCGGGGGACGCCGTGTCTCCACGGCCCGGACCCACCGCGGCCACGTTCAGCCTCGGTGAGGCGGCCCTCGACGCCGTGGTCACCGACGTCGGGCTCGATGACGCGATCAGCGACGCCGTGGCCGCCACTGACACTCAGGCCGGCGCTCTCGACGTACGGCAGCGGTGGTTCGCCGAGACCGCGTTCATCGCCATGTCCACCGACGACGACGCCAGTCCCGCCCCGGTCGTGGCTGCGCCTCCCCTGCGCTGGCGGCCGGAGGCCACCACCGCACGGGCCGTCGTCCGCGCCTGGACGTCGATTCCGTGGGTGGAGCCGATGTCGCTCGACGACGCTGTCGCCGGTGCGAACGCCCGAGAGCCCCAGCCGGTCGAGCCGCAACCTGACGACAGCGCAAATCTGCTTCCCGCGACCAACGTCGACGCCGCAGCCGACGTTCACGAGCGGGCCGGCCAGTACGCCAGCCTGCTCGCCGATCCGGACGACGCACCCGACGGCCTGCCCTTGGCGCCGGTGCGCGCCACCTCGAGCGGGTGGCGCGACGACCCAGCCGCCGGCGAAGCCTACGCGCAGACCATCGACGACGACCTCTCTCGTCATCTCGACGACGTGAGCGTCACCGTGCCGGAGTCCGTCACGCTCTCGAGCCGCAACGGGACTTTCCCGTTGACGGTCACCAACGACCTTCCGCAGGCGATCTCCGTCGGCCTCGACATCGACTCGGCCAACGTCGACCGCTTGCAGATCGACGATGTCGAGGTTCAGCAGATAGAGCCTGGCGCCCGCGAACTCGTCCAGGTGACCGCTCAGGCCGCCGCCAACGGCAAGGTCCCGATCAATGTCCAGCTGACCACCAGCGATGGTGTCGCCATCGGGCCGATGCGCCCGACCGTGGTGAACGCCACCGACTACGGCACCATCGGATGGGTCATCGTCGCCGGGGCCGGGGCGCTGTTCGCCGTGACGCTCGTCCGCCGTGCCGTGCGCAGCCGCCGAACGCCGGACGAACCCGATGCCGAGCACGACGCAGACACCCCTGCCGCCGATCCGGTTCAGGAGGCGAGCAGGTGACGTCGACCCAAGAGCCCCGCTCGCCGGGACTGCTCGGTTCGAGCGCCGTCATGGCCGCCGGAACCGTGGTCTCGCGGCTGACCGGCTTCGCCCGGGCTGCGGTCATCGCGGCCGCCATCGGCCTGACCGCCACCACGGCGGACGTGTTCAACGTGCCCAACGTCATCCCGAACATGATCTACATCCTGGTCGGCGGTGGCGTTCTCAACTCGGTGCTCGTCCCGGTCCTGGTTCGGGCGATCAAGAACGACGCGGACGGCGGCCAGGCGTTCTCTCAACGGCTGTTCAGCCTGGCGGTGACGGTCCTCGGGCTGGCGACGATCGCGGCCGTCCTGGCGGCGCCGTGGATCATGCAGGTGATCGTCGACGACCGCTATCTCGAACCCGAGATGCGCCCGTACTTCGACAACATGGTCGCCTTCGCGCGCTTCTGCCTGCCGCAGATCTTCTTCTACGGCCTGTACGTGCTGATCGGGCAGATGCTCAACGCCAAGGGTCGGTTCGGACCGATGATGTGGTCCCCGATCCTCAACAACGTCGTCGCCATCGCGGTGTTCGCCGGGTTCCTGGTCGTCTACGGGAAGCAGGGCTTCGAGCCGTTCACGACGAATCAGACCCTGTTGCTCGGGCTGGGCTCCACGTTCGGGGTCGTGGCGCAGGCGCTGGTCCTCCTGCCGGTCCTGCGCAAGACCGGCTTCTCGTTACGGTTCCGGACCGACTGGCGTGGCCAGGGGCTGGGCGAGCCGATCCGGCTGGGCCTGTGGACGTTCGGTTTCGTCGTGGCCAACCAGTTGGCGTACTTGGTGGTCGTCAACGTCGCCTCGGGTGCGAGCAGTGCAGCGGCCGGCGACGCCGGGGCCGGCTACTCCGTGTACGCCAACGCCATGCTGATCATGATGGTGCCGCATTCGGTCATCACGGTGTCGCTGGCCACGGCACTGCTCCCCCGGTTGTCGGACCTCGCCTCGGAGGGCCACCTCGACGACGTCCGCACCAAGCTCGTCTCCGCGATCCGGATGTGCCTGGCCATCATCATCCCGCTGGGTGCGCTGATGGCCGCCTTGGCCTTCCCGCTCACGGCGATGATCTTCGACCACGGCTCCGCGCAGGGGCAGACCGGCCGGCTCGCGCTCACTCTGATCCTGCTCATGCCGGGACTCGTCGGCTTCACCGTCCACTATCTCGCGTTGCGCGGGTTCTACGCGCTGCAGGACACCAAGACCCCGTTCTTCACCCAGATCTGGGTGTCGGCGGTGATGATCGCCGCGGCGGTGGGCATCGCGGTGGTCGCGCCGGCCGCCCAGTACGTCACCATGGCCCTGGCCGGCGGTTACAGCCTCGCGTACATCGTCGGATCGACCATCGGCGTCCTGCGTTTGCAACGACGGATCGGGACCCTGGGCGGCAGCCGGATCGTCCAGCACACGGTCCGGCTGACGATGCACTCGCTGATCGCCGCCGGGATCGCGTGGCTGGTGTGGCGCGGCTGGACCGGTCTCGGCGTGCTCAGCAGCGCGCCGACGCTGATCGTCCGCCTGATCGAACTGGTCATCGGCGGCCTCGTCGGCGTCACCGTGTTCATCGGCCTCGCCTACGCCTTCCGCGTCGACGAAGTGCGGCGCGCCATCGCGATGATCATGGCGAAGCTGCGCGGAGCCCCGCCCGTGGCCCCGGCGCAGGTCGACATCGGCGACCTGCTCGAGGACACCGCGGAATACCAGCTGCCAGCTGAAACCGGCACGCTGAGCATCTTCCGCCGACCGGTCGACCCCGGCATGACCTCGGAGTTCTTCCTCGACGAGACCCTGCCCGGCGTCCCCAGCTTCTTCGACACCGCGGCCGGGGGCATCCGCACCGCGAGCACCCACCCCCCGGCTCCGCCGAGCCCGATCGTGCCGGCCGTGCCACCGGCCGACACCCAGCCGAACCGGTCCGGCGATGCTGGCTCGCTGCCCCCACCGGGCGGCACCGTCCAGCCTGGTCAACGCCGCACGCTGGCCGGACGCTACCGGTTCGAACGACTTCTCGACGATTCCGACGGCGTGCACTCCTGGCAGGCGGTGGATGACGTCCTGCGCCGCGCCGTGTTCATCCAGTCCGTCGACGCGAACGACCCGCGCGCGCTGGGATTCGTCACGGCGGCGCGTGTGTCGTCCACCGTCTCCGACCCGCGTTTTCTCCGCGTGCTCGATGTCGGGACGGACGACGTCGCCTACGTGGTGCGCGAATGGACCCCTGGGCAGAGCCTCGCCATGCTGCTCGGCGCCGGCGCCTTCGCGCCGGACCAGGCCGCGGCCATCGGGCGCGAGGTCGCCGAAGCGCTGGCCACGGCCCATTCCCAGGGCATGTCGCACCGCCGCATCGACCCCACCCTGGTCTTCGTGACAGCCGACGGATCGATCAAGATCGCCGGCCTCGAGACTGAACATGCGCTGCGCGGACCGAGCCCGGTACCGAACCCGCCCAGCGACCCGGCGCATCCCGATCCCGCGGAGCTCGACGCGATCGGCATCGGCAGTGTGCTCTACGCCGGGCTGACGGCTCGCTGGCCGGCGGGCCCATGCGGCGGCTTGGCGCCGGCCCCGCATATCGACGGTCGTCTCTGCTCGGCCCGCCAGGTTCGGCCTGGAGTTCCGACGATGCTCGACGCCGTGACCGACCGGGCCATCGGGCACGCCCGGCGCCATCACGCCCCGCCGTTGGTGACGCCGTTGGCGGTCGCAGCGGAGTTGAGTTCCGGCTCGCGGGGCTGGCGGCCGATGGTGGCCGAGCCGAACGTGTACGCCGACGACCGACCCGCTGTTCTCGACGAGCCCGGCGCGGCCGGCACCGTCGGGCGGGTCGAACCGCGCCGCGAACGGCGCAAGTCCGGACGGGCGTCCCGGGTACTCGGCGTCATGGCCGCGACGCTGTTGCTCGTGGGCTCGACTCTCGTGGGTCTTCAGCTCTTGCTCGGCGCCATCGACGATGCGACCAACGACGATCCTGGGGCGGCTGACACGCCCTCGGCCGGCGACACCACGTCCGGCGAGGAGACACCCGCGGCCGATCCCACACCGCTCGAGGTGGCCGAGGCGAAGGACTTCGATCCCGACGGCAACGGCGAAGAGAACCCCAGCGACGTCGGCAACGTTCTCGACGGTGACGATGAGACCGCTTGGACCACCGTCAATTACTACGACCCGATGGAGGCGCAGAAGGCCGGCGTCGGGCTCTACCTCGACCTCGGTGAAGCCGTCGACGTACGAGAGATCCGCCTCGATCTGCTCAACGAGGGGTCGTCGCTCGAGCTTCGCGTGGCCGCCGAAGACGCCGACGACGCCCCTGACGATCTCGACGACTGGACCGTCATCGACGAGATCGAGGGAGCCGATCAAAATGTCGTGCACGGTCTGGACGAGGCCGTCACGACGCGCTACGTGCTCGTGTGGTTCACTGCGTTGCCACTGGACGGCGACAACTATCGTGGCGGCATCACGAATGCGGAGGTGCTGGGGTGACAGGACCCTCGTCCGCGCCAGCGGCCAGTGACGCAGAGCTGCTTCGCAGGCACGTCGACGGCGATTCCGCAGCCTTCGGCGAGTTGGTCGGACGACATCAGGATCGATTGTGGGCCGTGGCCCTGCGCACGTTGGGCGACCCCCATGAGGCCGCCGATGCACTCCAGGACGCCATGATCAACGCCTTCCGCCGCGCGGGCTCGTTCCGCTCGGAATCCGCGGTCACCACGTGGCTGCACCGCATCGTCGTCAACGCCTGCCTCGACCGGGTGCGGCACAACGCCGCTCGCCCGGCCGACCCCGTGGCCTTCGACGGCACCGAAGTCCCCGGCGCGATGCCGACGACGGCACCGCGGGCCGATCCTGCCGAGCAGACCGCGTTGCGACTCGATTTGGAGCAAGCGCTGGCCACACTGCCCGACGACCAACGAGTCCCGCTCGTGCTGGTCGATGTCGAGGGCTACCCGGTCGCCGAAGCCGCAGAACTGCTCGGACTGCCGGTCGGCACCATCAAGAGCCGCTGCGCACGGGCCCGAGCCAAACTGTTGCCGTTGCTTTCGCCCGGATGGTCCGCTCCCGAGGGGAACCAACCTTCCGGGGCCGACGTCCCATCCTCGACCACGCATGGGCAAGGAGGTGAGCACCGATGAGTACGACTGGACCGCATCCGTCCTCCGAGGTGCTCGCCGAGTACGTCGAAGGCAGCCTGACTGACGACACCACGGCCGTCGCCGCCCACGTGGAGCGTTGCTCGGACTGCCAGGACGTGATGGAGCAGCTGAACGCCGTGCGCGTCGCACTGCGCGACCTTCCGGCAGAGCAGCCGGTCCCGGAGCACGTGTCGGCTCGGCTGTCCGCCGCCATCTCGGCCGAGGCAGCCGGTCGCGGCGAATCCTCCGGCGCGTCGGTCCCGGGCGGAGACGCCGACCCCGGCACCGTCGCGTGGTTCCGACGACGCGCCCCTCGCGCGCTGGCCTTGGCTGCGAGCGTGGCCGTCGTCGGTTTGGCCGGATACGTGGCCGTGACGTCGGACGACGGCGGCGGCGACATGACGTCCGCGGGGAGCTCGGGCCAGGCGGGCGAATCCAGCGAGCTCGAGTCCGGGCCGAAACAGCACAACCAGGCCCAGGACGAATCAGAAGTGCTGGACGACGATTCGGCGGAGCCCGATTCAGCGGGGTCCGGCGCAGCGGCTCCCGCGCCCGCTGATCTCCGCAGCGCGGTCAATGACGTGTGGGAGAACGACGCCGAGCTCGCGCCCGAGTGTGGCGCGGCGCTCGCTGCCGAACTCGGGCTGAGCCTGGTCGGGTCGACCGATTCCGGACCGGGTGTGCTCGTCGTGTTGGAGGACGAAGCAGCTGGTCAACTGCACGGTCACTTGGTCCCGACGTGTGGTTCGACCACGACTGAGGAGCTTTCCGTGCCGGTCACGCTTCCCCGGCCGTAGTGAGATCGAGCACGCCGCGCTCGGGGAATGTCGGCGGCCTAGGATCGGTTGTGGCAGGTGACAGGCGAGTAACGGAAGGCGCCAGCGTGACGGACACGAGGAATCTCATCATCATCGGTTCCGGCCCGGCC
>Ga0079224_100007712_pt1 | contig 14482 bp, 15 predicted proteins | sample Stecom2015_FD_80414 | JGI IMG/M metagenome (GOLD analysis project Ga0079224, IMG submission 80414) | Agricultural soil microbial communities from Utah to study Nitrogen management - Steer compost 2015 | ecosystem: Environmental > Terrestrial > Soil > Agricultural land | place: USA: Utah...
CCCTTTACTTCTTCAATCCCGTGCAAAATCAAGGCAATCAGTTCATCAGAGCTCGCTTTCGTTTTCTGCATTCAAAAATTTTAGTTTTTACAAAGTTATATTTTTTTTGTATTCTTTGCCTTACTATTTAACAAATCGATACGGTGCGCCACAAAAGGGAACATGCTCGAATTATCAAACTTGATGCCACGGATTCCACCAACGACTTCCTCAAGGGTCTTGCCGGGGGGAAAACCTTGGGGGATTTTACCGTTGTGGTTGCCAAAGAACAGCTCCGAGGCCGGGGCCAAAGGGGAAGTCTTTGGGAATCTGAAGCCGGTAAGAACTTAACGTTCAGTTTGTTGAAATATTTTACAGTCCTTGGGGCGGAGCGATGGTTTTTGTTGAACATCGCCGTGTCCCTGGCCCTCTGTGAACAGTTGGAGGCCCTTTCAATTCCCAATATCAAGGTGAAATGGCCCAACGACATAATGTCAGGTCCCCATAAAATTTGTGGTATTTTGATCGAAAATGTCCTAAAAGGGCAGTCGATCCAACATTCGGTGATCGGAATCGGGTTGAATGTGAACCAGACCCGGTTCGGGAATCTGCCACGGGCGGGTTCCCTTGCCACGATGAGTGGACGTTCCTTCGATCTGGAGGAACTTCTTCCCCCCTTGTTGGAAAGGCTGCGCACCCATTTGGGGGTGGTCGAGCAAAGGACCGTGCCCCAAATGCTGCCGGCCTACGAGGCGCGCTTGTTCCGAAGGGACCTGCCCACTGCCTTTGCGGATTCCTCCGGGGCGCCCTTTATGGGCATCATACGCGGGGTATCCCCACAGGGAACGCTCATCCTGGAACTGGAGGACGGACAACGTAGAACCTTTGACCTCAAGCAGGTTTCCCTGCTCTATTGACCGATTTTGTCGAGATTGGCGGAAAGGGTCTCCATGAACTTGGTGATCGGCGCCTTGACCATCATGGCCATCATGGCATTGAACTGCCCCTCGAAACTCAGGCCCACTCGGGATTGTTCCCCGTCCAGGGCCCGGATGTCCGCGGTCAGGGTAAAGGGAAGCTTGTCGCTTGCGGCGCCAAGGACCACCTTTTGGTGGGGCTGTTGTTCCTTGAGCCTGAGGACAATCTCCGGCATGCCCTTGAGGGCGAACTTGAAGGTCTTTTCGTCCAGGATCTCAAATTTGTCGATGTTCTCCGGCATCAGGACCTCAAAGTTTCTGAGGTCCGTCAGGAATTCAAATACTTCGCGGTCGCTTTTGGGAATGTTGCGTTCTTGGCCTTGGATGTGCATATGCTAAGTTTGTTTCCACCCCTGTGGATTCGCACGCCACTCCAAAAGGGCCTGCATTTGGGATGGGTGTATGTAATCGGTTTCAACGGCCTGTTGGATCAGGTGGCCGTAGTCGGAGAGGGTGTGCAATTGCACCCCTTCCGCTTCAAAATTGTCCTGGGCAATGGGGAAGCCATAACTGAAAATGGCCAACATGCCGGCCACCTCCAAATTTTGTTCCCTCAGGGCCCTGACGGCCCCCAGGCTGCTTTTCCCGGTACTGATCAGGTCCTCGATGACCACGACCCTTTGGCCGGGTTCAAAATGCCCCTCGATCTGGTTCTGCCTGCCATGGGATTTGGGTTCCGGCCTCACATAGATGAAGGGCAGGCCCAGGGCCTCGGCCACCAGGATCCCGATGCCGATCGCACCGGTGGCCACCCCGGCGATAATATCGGGGGTCCCGTAGATCTTTTTCAATTGCCCGGCCATCTCCAGGCGGACAAAATTCCGTATATCCGGATAGGAAAGCATGATGCGATTGTCGCAATAGATGGGGGATTTCCAGCCCGAGGCCCATGTAAATGGATTTTCGGGTTCCAACTTTATTGCATTAATTTGTAATAGCAGCCCAGCTGTCCTTTTTGCGATTTCCGTATCTAAAACCATTGCGCAAATGTATGAAGTTTTTGTTAATGAGTCCCCGTTGATCTTAACAAACGAGCGCCCAAAGAAATCAAATGGAAGCCTTTTCGAACTGGATGGGGATTCCATTATGACAGCCATAGAGCTGCTGTATGAAAAGCGGCTCAAAAAGGCCTATCTCTACCATCCGGAGGGGGACAAGATCCTAAAACTATTCATGCTCAAGATTCCCGTGGTGGTCGCCGGCGGGGGCTTTGTGGTCAATCCCAAGGGGAAGGTGCTCTTTATCAAGAGAAACGGAAAGTGGGACCTGCCCAAGGGGAAGGTGGACAAGGGTGAATCCATTGAACATGCGGCCGTGAGGGAGGTGGAAGAGGAGACCGGGGTGCAGGATCTGCTGGTTGAAAAGTTTTTGCGCACCACCTATCATATTTTCAAGCGCAATGGGGAGTTTCGTCTGAAGCAGACCCATTGGTTTTTGATGTCCACGGAATACAATGGGCCCTTTAAGGCCCAGAGGGAGGAAGGAATCAAGAAAGTAAAATGGAAGGGTCCCATCAAGGCGGCCAAGGCCCTGAAAAAATCCTATAAGAACATCAGGATCCTCTATGGGGATCCCCTCACTTCCTAGCCAACAGTTCCGAGATCTCATGGCCCTTGGGCAGGCGATACACCGGATAGGCCATATAGGCGGCCTCGGCGTACTTGGATCGCCGGTAGATCCAATCCAGTTGGGCATACCAACTGTGGGCGAAGTTCAGGTCCAGTTTCACCTTGGTCTCAAACTGTTGCCGCAGCAAGCTGTCCCGCTGCAGTAGCTCCAGGGCAAGATCCTCGAACACATAGGGGGAAAAACCTTCCTTGCGCTGTAAATAGGCATCGAAGAAGTTCCAGTTGAAGAAGGAGTCCACCCCAATGGGTTCCAGGGTCTCCAAAAGGTAACGGATCCCCGGCTGTGCCGTGGGCACCACAAAGTCCCCGGCCCGGAACCCAATTTCCCGGAGGCTTTTGTCCACCTGGGTGCCGTAGTGGAGGTAGTGGCCCTCATAGGGGGCGTTCCTGGTGGCGTAGTCCACGATTTTATAGGCCTCCACCTTTAAGGTGGTGTCCCGGTCGAGCTTGTAATATCGGATCTTGTTGGCATCCAGGCGTTCCATGACCCTGGTGTGGCTTTGCCCGATGATGTAGGCCTCGGGCACGGAAACGGTGTCTTTGGGTTTGAATTGGTCCCTATAGGGGGTTTCCCGTACTAAGGGGCTTTCGCGGTCGTATTTTAAACGGGGCAGGCCGGTGATCTCACTGACCATGCGCTCTGCCTCGTATCCCTTGAACTGCAGGGCCCTGGTACGGCTGGTGTCCACCTGCCAGTTGAAATGGTATTCACTGAGCTCCAGGTTCTTTTCCAGGGTCGATCGGCGCAGGGCCTTTATGGTGTCCCGATCCCGTTCCACCACATCGATCAGGGAGCGCATCAGGGCATAGGTGCCCTCCACCCGTTGTTTGTATGGCTTGAGCATATGGGTTTCCACCATAAGGCCCAGGCTGCCCCACAGGGTGGTATAGCCGGTGGAATACCTGGGGTGGTCGATGAACTGATCAAATCCCTGTTCGGGGGGGCTGTTGAACACGTTCACATAGGGGGTGATGTCCCAATTCTTTGCGTGCAGGGACTCCTCCAGGGCAGGCCTAAAGCTTTGGTACAGGTAGGCTCCAAGTTCCCCTCCCAATTTATTGTGTTGGGTGAACAGATGGGTCAGGGTATATTGGTAATCGGCCCCATTGCTCACATGGTTGTCGACAAAGACATCGGGTTTGACCAAATGGTAGATGTTCGCGAAGGTCTTGGCGTTTTTGCTGTCCATTTTGATGAAATCCCTGTTGAGGTCATAGTTCAGGGCATTGCCACGGAAGCCGTATTGCGAGGGCCCGTTCTGGTTGACCCTACTGTTGGGCCCCCGGTTCAGGGCCCCCCCGATATTGTAGATGGGGATGGTGACCAAGACCGTGTTTTCGGGGACGGGGATGCTCTTGGTGGCCAGGTCCCGGTACAGCATCATGGTGGCATCGATCCCATCGGGCTCCCCGGGATGTATTCCATTGTTGATCATGATGATGGCCTTCTCCTTTCTGATATTCTCAAAATTGAAGTCCCCATCCGGATTGAAGGTCACCATGTGCAGGGGTTGGCCCGAATCCGTCTTGCCAATCGTGTGTATGTTGAACTGTGGAAAGTCCCGGGCCAATCGGATATAGAAATCAATGGTCTGGGCGTAGGTGGCGGTCTCTTGTTCCCCCGAGGCCTCGTAATGGGTCTGGTAGGAGGCCACCCGGTCTTCCGGTTTTGTTTCACAGGAGAGGAACAGGGACAGGGCTGCAAAAAGGACTATATATCTCAAAATAGAAATGGCTTGATATCAAATAAATGCAAAATGAGATCCGTGGACCAAAAATAAGAAATTATCCGTTTACGAGGCCAGGTCGAAATCACCAAGATCGCTATGCTCAATCTTAAAGATGGGCTTGTTCTTGAAATTCAGGGTATGGGCGCATTTTTCCTTGAAGCTGTTCCACTTCTGATAATCCAGGGGATCGATGGAGGAGGTGATCATGTTTATGGTGATCTTTTGATCCAGGTCCAGGGCAATGAGTTCCTCCAAAAAATCCCAGCCGTCCATGATGGGCATATTGATGTCCAGAAAGATCACCCCGGGCACTTCCATTCCCTTGGAAGTCCGTTCCAAAAGGGCGTCGAAAGCTTCCTTTCCGTTCTGGAAAATCTGTACGTCATCACATTGGGCCACGGGTTTCAGGACCTTCTTGATCCCGAACACGGTGATGGGGTCGTCGTCCACTATGAATATGCTGTTCACTTTCCTCATGTTCCTAATATTCTCCATCTCCATTGAAAAAAACTTTGAAGGTCGAGCCATGGCCCACTTTGCTTTCCAACCCTATGGTCCCCCCCATGGCCTCGATCTGGTTTTTGATCATATAAAGGCCGATTCCCTTGGCGTCCTTTCGATTGTGGAAGGTCTTGTACATGCCAAAGATCTTGTCGCCGTATCGATCCAGGTCCAGGCCAATGCCATTGTCACTTACGGTGAACAATACCCCATTGTCCCGTTCCACGGCCTCCAGGACAATCCGGGGCCTACGCTCCGGGCTGCTGTATTTGACCGCATTGGTCAAGAGGTTCAGGATTATGCTGTCCAAATAGGCGGGCACGCTGTGGACTTCCAGGTCGGTCGCGATCTTGTTGACGATTTCGACCTCGCTTTTTTCCAGGAAGGCGGAAAGGTTGTTGGCCACCTTGGCGATGTTCGAATACAGATTGATGGGTTCCCTGTCCAAGTGTACGTTGACATTGATGTCCACCACCTGGTTGAGGTTGTCCAAGGTCTCCAACAGGCTGTCGGAGGCCTGGGTGAGCATGGTCAGGATATGCTCGCGTTCCTCGGGATCCTTTTCGGTGCCCAGAAACTTGAGCAACATGGAGAAGTTTGCCGAATGGGAACGCAGGTTATGCGATACGATATGGGCAAAGTTCATCAGTTTTTTGTTCTGGACCGAGGTCATGTCGATCAGGTTCCTGAGTTGGTCCTCTTTCCGTTTCATGGAAGTGATGTCCATCCGGATCCCAATGATTCCACTTATGGTTCCCTCCAAATCGAAAAGGGGGATTTTAGAGGTCAGGTAATTGATGGGCTGGCCGTCCCTGCCGGTCACGGTGGTCTCCATCCCCGAAAGGGGCTTGAGGGTCTTGATCACCTTGAGGTCCTCTTCCCGACATTGTATGGCGGCCTCTGCCCCACGGAGTTCCAGATCGTTCTTGCCGATGAGTTCCCGGGAGGGTTTTCCCAAATGGTCGCACTCGGCCTTGTTCACCAGGATCATCCGGGAATCCAGGTCCTTGACAAAGATATTCAGGGGCAGACTGTCAATGATCGAGGTGAGCAACTGTCTGTGCTGTTCGACCTTGGTATCGGCCATCACCTGCTCGTGGACGTCCTGGAAGGTCCCGAACAGTTTTATGGGAACCCCATTTTTGTTGATCGGTTTTCCGGCCAGGCTCAACCAGCGTTCCTCTCCCTTGGCCGTGATTATGGGCATCCTTATATTGAAGGACCGGCCCTGTTCCATGGCCCTGTGGACCAACATGGAAATGGTGTTGCGGTCATGGCCCTGTTTGTAAAATTCAATGGCATTGTTGATGTTGGGCCGAAAGGCCGGCGGCACTTGGAATATTTTCTTGGCCTGGGGGCACCAATGGACCTCCCCGCTCATGCGATCGTATTCCCAGAAGCCCACTTGGGCCACCTCGGAAATGGTCTCCAGGTTGTTCCCCAGGCGTTCCAGTTCCAGTTCCTTCTCCACTTCGGAAGAGATGTCGTCCGTTTGTATCAGGCTGCCTATCACATTTTCCCCTTCATCGAACCAGGGGGCAAAGGTGCTCCTGTACCAGAGAAAGCCGTTTTCGAGCCTGCTGTGGTGCCTCAGGGAAAATGTTTTGCTCCCGCTCAGGCAGTGACGGAATTCTCCGCTTTTGGGATATAGGTCCAGGACGCAGGTATTGTCCAATTGCTCCCTTGTCATGGAAAAGACCTGTAGCCAGGAGTCGGAAGCCTCCACCAGCATCCCGTCCAGATCGACCAGGGCAATGGGTTTGGGCAATTGTTTCAACAAATAATGTTGTGCAATTCTTTCGACTGCTTTCAAAGTAGGGGGGTTTTTTAAAGAGTCTTTAATAAAGCCAAGTAATTTCTGACCAATTTAACCGTTTTGTCCCATTCCACTTATTTATTGTTGTGAAAGGACCCAAAAATGTTGTTTCCGGGTTAATTGTTGATATTACATTTATGATGGTCCCAAAATGGGCATGCGGGAAGGTTCGGGGCATGTCAGCGGGCAACCACGACCGAATCAGGGACCAACTCACTGTAATCCCCGCCGTTGCGGATGACATCCCGGACGATGGAGGAGCTGATATAGGAGGTGCTCGAGGCGGTCAACAGAAAGACGGTCTCGATCTCGGAAAGCTTTCGGTTGGTATGGGCAATGGCCTTTTCAAATTCAAAGTCCGCGGGGTTGCGGAGTCCCCTGAGGATGAAATCGGCCCCGATCTTCCTACAGTAATCGATGGTCATTCCCTCATAGGTCCCCACCTTGATCTTGGGCTCCCCTTCAAAGGCCCTTTCGACAAATTGGACGCGCTCCTCCAAGGAGAACATGTATTTTTTGTCGGCATTGATCCCAATGGCGATCACCAATTCGTCAAAAAGGGGAAGTCCCCTTTTTATGATATCGTAATGTCCCAGGGTAAGTGGATCGAAGGAACCGGGAAAGAGGGCACGTCTCATGGGCGATCTTGTTTCTCCAAAAATAGGGTTTTCTACCGTAAGGCCTCCTCGATGGCCGAGCCAAAGAGTTCCTCCAGGGAAATTCCCGCTGCCCGGGCCTGTTGTGGCAAGAGGCTCTCCTCGGTCAATCCGGGGGTGGTGTTCACCTCCAACAGATGGGGCCGGTCCCCCACAAAGATGAACTCGGATCGGGTATAGCCCTTGAGTCCCAAGGTCCTGTAGATGAACTCGGCCAATTGCACCACCTGGAGCTGCTGGGTCCCGCTGATCCCGGCAGGGGTCACTTCCCGGGCCTTGCCCTGGTATTTGGCCTCGTAGTCGAAGAAATCGTTTTCCGAGATGATTTCGGTGATGGGCAGGACGATCACATCCCCTTTATAGGTGATCACCCCCACCGAAACTTCAATGCCGTCCAGAAAGGATTCTATGATGATCTGGTCGTCCTCTTTCAGGGACAGGGCAATGGCCTGTTCGAGATCTTCCTTCCTGTGGACCTTGGAAACCCCAAAACTGCTGCCCGCCCGATTGGCCTTGACAAAGCAGGGAAGGCCGACCTTGGACACTATGGCATCGACATCCACGGCCTGTCCGGCGTTGAAATGGTAGGAAGTGGCACAGGGCACCCCGTAGGGGGCCAATACGGCCAATAGATCCCTTTTGTTGAAGGTCAGGGCGGCCCGGTAGTGGTCGCAGGAGGTCTGTGGCAGGCCGATCAATTCAAAATAGGCCTGCAAGATCCCGTCTTCCCCCGGACTGCCGTGGATGGCGTTGAAGACGCAGTCAAATTTGATCTTTTCCCCTTTTGGGCCGATGCTGAAATCCGAGCGGTCCACCGGATGTTCCGCTCCACCGTCGTCCAGGTACACCCATTTCTCCCGATCGATCAGGATTCGGTATGATTTGTATTTTTCGGGGTCCAAATGCTTGTGGACCACATTGCCGCTCTTTATGGAAATGGGGTATTCGCTCGAATGTCCCCCCATGATAATGGCGATGTTCTTTTTCATCGGCTCTTGAAAATATCGGAATGCCAAAGTAAAGAAAAAAGCCTTGGCTTTCCTATATTTGTCCCCATAAGGTTTGCCCCATGAAAAATTTTTTGAACTTCCTCAAGAGTAAAACGTTCCTGATTCAATTGGGACTGGCCGTTGTGGCCGTCATATTGCTGGCCTTCGCCAGCCTCCAATGGCTCAAGGCCACCACCAATCATGGGGAATACGTGGAGGTTCCCGATTTTTCGAAACTCTCCGTGATGGAGATGCGCTCGGCGGTGGAACGGGCCGGGCTGAGGTATCAGGTCCTGGATTCCTCGGACTACAATCCGGACTATCCCAAGTTTTCCATCCTGGATCAGGATCCCCCGGCGGGCAACAAGGTAAAGGCCAATCGGAAGATCTATTTCACGGTCAATCCCTCGGGCTATAAAAAGGTGACCGTACCGGATATCGTACAGGTGACCCTGCGCAATGCGACCTCCATGCTCCGGTCGGTCGGCCTGGAAGTGGAACGGGTGACCTATATCGATCAGCTGGGCAAGGACATGGTCTACAACATGAAGTTCAAGGGCAAATACGTCAAGCCGGGCGACAAATTGCCCAAGACCTCCAAGGTGGAATTGATCTGCGGCAACGGCACCATTCCCGACAGTGCCCGGATCCAGGCGGAATCCAACTGAAATGGAAGGGGTCGAGGAAGGGGAACTCCCCCAGGACGAAGAGCTCTTTGAGCACTACAGTTTTATCGGGGCCAAGGGACAGGAACCCCTTCGCGTGGACAAATACCTGATGAACTTCATTGAGAATGCCACCCGCAACAAGATCCAACAGGCAGCCAGATCCGGACATATCCAAGTAAACGGCATTGCCGTTAAATCCAATTACAGGGTCAAGGCCGGGGACCGGGTCAAAGTGATGTTCGAACATCCCCCCTATGAGTTTTTGCTGACCCCGGAGAACATCCCCCTGGACATCGTTTTTGAGGACGATTCCCTCTTGGTGGTCAACAAGCCGGCGGGAATGGTGGTGCATCCCGGCCACGGAAACTATACCGGGACCTTGATAAACGCCCTGGTGTACCATTTTGAAAACCTGCCCAACAACAGTTCCAATAGGCCAGGGCTGGTCCATAGGATCGACAAGGATACCTCCGGCCTGTTGGTGATCGCCAAAACAGAGGGCGCCATGACCCATTTGGCCCGGCAGTTTTTTGAAAAGAGCAGTGAACGGGAATACCTTGCCTTGGTCTGGGGCAATGTGGAAGAGGATCGGGGGACCGTGGAAGGGCATATTGGCAGGCATCCCAAGAACCGGCTCCAGATGACGGTATTTCCGGATGGGGACCAGGGCAAGGAAGCGATCACCCATTACAGGGTATTGGAGCGTTTTGGCTATGTCAGCTTGATTTCCTGTAGGTTGGAGACCGGAAGGACCCACCAGATCCGGGTCCATATGAAGCATATCGGACATACCCTTTTCAACGATGCGCGCTATGGGGGGGACCAGGTCCTCAAGGGAACCACCTTCACCAAGTACAGGCAGTTCGTGGAAAATGCCTTCAAGATCCTTCCCAGACAGGCCCTTCACGCCAAGACCCTCGGCTTTGTGCATCCCGATACGGGAAAGTTGGTCCGTTTTGATTCCGAGCTGCCCGGGGACATGCAGGCCTGCATCGAAAAATGGCGGGCCTACGCCAAGAACCGGGAGGTATAGATTCTTTCGATCGACCGATCGAGAACGGCACTTGAAAAGGGTTCCCCAATCCTAAAATCCTCCTTACTTTTGTGCAAACTCAGATCTATGAAAATTGTAATCTCTCCTGCCAAATCCCTGGATTTTGAAAGCCCATTGCCGACCGAGAAATACAGTCAGCCCCAGTTTTTGGAAACCGCTGAAAAGTTGAACGGGATCCTGAAGCGCAAAAAGCCAAAGGCCCTGGCGGAGCTGATGTCCATTTCGGACCCCCTGGCCCAGTTGAACTGGAGGCGCAACCAAGAGTTTGAACTGCCCTTCACCCCTGAAAATGCAAGGCCCGCGGTCTACGCGTTCAGTGGGGACGTATACCAGGGGCTGGATGCCTTCAGCATCCCGACCGAGGATTTGGATCGGTTGCAGGACAGCCTGAGGATCCTATCCGGCCTTTATGGCCTGCTCAAGCCCCTGGACCTGATACAGCCCTACCGCTTGGAGATGGGGACCGCCCTTCCAGTGGGTCGGACGAAATACCTGCATGACTTCTGGAAAAGGAAGTTGACCGACCACCTCAACGCCGAGTTGGAAGAGGGGGAACTTCTCCTGAACCTGGCCAGCCAGGAATACTTTGGGGCCCTGGACCCCAAAAAACTGAAGGTGCCCGTGATCAGCCCCGTATTCAAGGATTGGAAGGGGGACGATCTGAAGATCATCAGTTTCTTTGCCAAAAGGGCCAGGGGTTCCATGGTGCGGTATATCTTGGACAACGATGCCAAGACCGTGGAGGACCTCAAGGGCTTCGATCGGGACGGTTATGCCTTCAGCCCCCAATACAGCATCCGCCCCGGGGAACTGGTCTTTGTCCGATAAAGGGGCGGGAAGCCGAGGTAGGGGATCGACTGTTAAGATCTGTTGGGCGCGGCATGATTTTGTGAAAGCTTGGGAATTCCAAGAATATTGAACCTAAAATCACGATCTTTGGGGTCCATGACCCAATAATCCCAGTGAGAAAGCCATGCAGCAGTCCAAACGTCTAGAAGAGTTCAAAAAATCGGTGACCAACAAGTTCAATATCTACAACAGCCTCTTTCTGAGCCTGCCCTATAAGGATATTGAGAACGTGGGCATCCTGATCCCCGTTTTGTTGGACCGTTGCGAGCGGGGACTTCGCGAGGGAAAGGACCCCCAGGAGATCTTGGAGGTGTTTTTCACCAATTTTGCCAATATTGGGGATGAGCGCGAACGCCTGGACTTCATGTTCCGGATCATACAGTACGTGGAGCGGCAGGTGGTGCTCTATGACGCCGTGGAGGATTCCGCCTTTCCGAAACTTCAAAAATACAGCAACTCCTTGGGCATCAAGGACTATTTTGAATTGGTGAACCGTACCAAAAACTGGGACAAGGTTTCCGAGAAGCTCTCCAGTTTCAGTGCCCGGATCGTCCTTACGGCCCACCCGACCCAATTCTATACCCCCGCCGTTCTGGACATCATTGCCGAACTGCGCGCCTTGATCCAGGACGACCGCATCCACGATATCGATGTGGCCCTACAGCAATTGGGGCTCACCTCCCTGATCAATGCCAAAAAGCCCACCCCCTTGGACGAGGCGAAGAACATCATATACATTCTCAGGAATACTTATTACAACGCCATCGGGGAGCTGTACCAATACGTAAAGGCACAGATGCGGGGCGGGAAATTCGAGAACCATAATCTGATCAAACTGGGCTTTTGGCCCGGTGGGGACCGGGACGGAAATCCCTATGTCACGGCGGACATCAGCCATAAGGTGGCCGATGAGCTCAGGATCAACTTGATGAAATGCTACTATAACGAACTGAAGGAGTTGCGAAAAAAACTGACCTTCCAGGGGCTGCAGGACGATCTGGCAGCCTTGGGGACCCTCCTGTACAAGGCCATGTTCGATCCCAAGGCCGTGGTGGCCTATCCCGACATCATTGCCCGATTGACCACGATCCGTGAGAAGCTCGTGGCGGATTATCACGCACTTTACTTGGACCTTTTGGACTCCTTTATCGATAAGGTGCACATCTTCAAGACGCATTTTGCAAGTTTGGACATCCGACAGGACCACAGCAAGCACCATATGGTGGTGGAGGCCATCCTCAAGAGGGAGGGCATCATCAAGGAGGGGCTTTCCGAACTCGATGATAAGGAACTTGTGGACCACTTGCTCAAGGGGAATTTAAAATTGAAGGCCTCCGATCATAAAGATCCACTGGTTCGGGACACCATCGAGAACATCCAACAATTGGGGGAGATCCAGGCCAAGAACGGGGAGGAGGGCTGCAACCGGTACATCATCAGCAACTCGGAGGATATTTTCTCGGTACTTTTTGTATACGGCCTTTTCAGGTGGTGTGGATGGAAGGAAGAGGACATCAAGTTTGACATCATCCCGCTCTTCGAGACCATGAAGGGGATGGAGGATTCCCAAGGCGTCATGCAGGCGCTCTTCGACCTGCCTCAGTACCGGGAACATCTCAGACGAAGGGAGGATAGGCACACCATTATGTTGGGCTTTTCGGACGGGACCAAGGACGGGGGCTACCTCAAGGCGAACTGGTCCATTCTCAAGTGCAAGGAATACCTGAGCAGGGTCTGCAAGAAGAACGGGATCAAGGCGATTTTCTTTGACGGCAGGGGAGGACCCCCGGCCCGGGGAGGGGGCAAGACCCACAGGTTCTATTCTGCCCAGACCAAGGAGGTGGCCAACCACGAGATCCAGCTCACCATACAGGGACAGACCATTACCAGTACCTATGGGACCAAGGAACAGTTCAAGCACAATTCCGAGCAATTGCTCACCGCAGGGCTCAGCAACAACATCTTCGGGAAGGAACTGCTGATCTCCAAGCCCCAGAGGGGCCTGATCGAGGAACTCTCCCAACTGAGTTTTGAGAAGTACGACGCCCTCAAACAGCACGAAAAGTTCATTCCCTATCTGGAGCACAGGAGTACCCTGAAGTATTATACCAAGGCCAATATTGGCAGCAGGCCCGGAAAACGGGGCAATAAGGAAAAGCTCACCCTGTCGGACCTACGGGCCATTTCCTTTGTGGGATCTTGGAGCCAGCTCAAGCAGAACGTGCCCGGATATTTTGGCCTGGGATCGGCCCTGCAACAATTGAAGCAGGAAGGGAGGCTTTCCGAGGTGAAGAAACTGTACAAGGAAGTGCCCTTTTTCAAGGCTTTGATGCTCAACAGCATGATGTCCCTGGCCAAGACCAACTTTGAGCTGACCTCCTATATGAGGGAAGACCCCGAATACGGGGAGTTTTGGAACATCCTCCACGATGAGTACCAATTGTCCAAAAAGATGCTGTTGCAGATTTCAGGACTCAAGGTGCTCATGGAAGATGAAGAGGTTTCCAGGGAATCGGTCAAGATCAGGGAACGGATCGTCCTGCCATTGTTGGTGATCCAACAGAACGCGCTTTACCACATCACCCAGGATTCAAAGTACAGGGAACTCTACGAGAAAATAGTGACCCGTTCCCTATATGGGAACATCAATGCCAGTAGAAATTCGGCCTGACAGGCCGAGGGACCGTCCCTATGTTCGAACATGTGCACCCCTATGAACCCTTTCTGTTCCCAGGAGCTACCAAGCTTATCGTGGGAACCCTGCCCCCGCCGCGTTTTACCACCGGGGAGCTCAGGAAAAACGATGTGGATTTCTGCTATGGGAGCTGCAATGGAATGCTCTGGCCCATCCTGGACCGTATCTTTGATTTGGGCCTGATCTATGAAAATTCCATTGAAGCCATAGCACAGCGAAAGAATTTTTTGATTTCCCAGGGCATCGGGGTCTTTGATATTGTGGAATCCGCCCAAAGGGTAAAGGTAGATGCTTCGGACCTTGGGATGCAAGGGGTGGTTCTTCGGGATCTGGTCGGGCCTCTTTTGGAATATGGAAATGTGGACACCCTTTTGTTCATGGGGGGCAACAGCAAGAACGGCCCGGAGTATTTTTTTAGAAGGCAGCTCAAGGAAAAGGGCCTGGAATTTCAGGTGGTTTCCCCCGAAGTTCCCAGGATCCATCAGTTTGGACTTTCAGACCCATCAAACCCAAAGGAAAAAACTCGTTTGATACGGACCGTTTCCCTGACCGCCCCTTCGGGGGCCGCGAACCGTGCGGTGGGCAGTCTAATGGCCTATAAGGAACTCAAGGCACAGAATCCCAGTTTCAGTACCTTGGACTTTAGGGTGTTGCAATATCAAGCATTTTTCCAAGGCTGATCATGGTCAAGAATTCCCAAACCTGCTTCCCTGTTCTTCCCCCCCATAAAAGAGATGAAATCTACGGGTTGGGGGTAGAAGAGAGGATGCCGTGGAACATTTTGATCCCATAGGCCAATTGTCCGATCCTTATGTTCTCGTTTGGAGCATGCTGGTTGTTGTCGTGGTTGACCATGGGGACGATCAGGGCGGGGATGTCCAGGGCACGGACGAGATGCGCCGTGGGGACGGTCCCTCCCATGGTACGGATCTGTACGACC
>Ga0079224_100007714_pt1 | contig 14480 bp, 13 predicted proteins | sample Stecom2015_FD_80414 | JGI IMG/M metagenome (GOLD analysis project Ga0079224, IMG submission 80414) | Agricultural soil microbial communities from Utah to study Nitrogen management - Steer compost 2015 | ecosystem: Environmental > Terrestrial > Soil > Agricultural land | place: USA: Utah...
GCTTGCATGCCCCATTTCATGAACTGGTAGCGCTCCTGATTGCGCTGAAACTCCACTTTCATGTTCAGATCCAGCGCTTTTTTGGTGCCGAAATAGTCGATCATGACCGAGTGGTCCACGACCAGGTCTACCGGCACCAGCGGTTCGATCCGTTTTGGATCCCTGCCCATTTTTTCGGCAACCGCACGCATGGCGGCAAGGTCGGCCAGCAATGGCACGCCGGTAAAGTCCTGCAGGACGACACGGGCAACCACAAAAGGAATTTCGTCTTCGCGCTTGGCCACCGGTTGCCAGTTGGCAAGCTGGCGTACATGTTCTTCGGTTATTTTCTTGCCATCGCAGTTGCGCAATACCGATTCAAGCACAATCCGAATGGAAACCGGCAGCGACTGGACATCGACGCCCAGTTGCTGACCCAGTTCGGGAAGGGAATAATATTTTGCAGTGTTGCTGCCGATACTGAATTCTTTGAGGGTGCTTGCTAACGACATTTTTTTCTCCGGGGCGGTTCCGCACAAACAGTATGAAGTGTAGATCATTTTACTCCTTTTTAGCTGTGCGACCGGCAACAAAAAAGGCAGCTACCTCACAGGATAGCCGCCTTTTTCGATTATTACAGTTGAATTTAAATGACTGGCCGCATCATGCCGCGAAGAGTTTGCCCAGATCGGCAATACCGGCCCGGATTTTTTCCTCGGTTACGGTCACGAAACTTAAACGCAGCGTGTTTTTTGGCGCATTGGCGTTGGGGTAGAAAGGTTCCCCTGGCACATAGGCCACTTTGTACTGTTCAACTGCCTGGGCCAGCGCCTGGGTGGTGTCGAATTTTTCGTCCACTTTGACCCAGATAAACATGCCGCCGGTGGGGCGGGTCCACTTGGCCGACTTCGGAAAGTGCTGGTCCATCGCGTCGAGCATGTACTGGCACTGATTGCGATACAACTCGCGCACCTTGGGCAGGTGGGTGTTCAGAAAACCGTCCTTGATGGTTTCATATACGGCCATTTGCGTGACCGTGGCCGTATGCAGATCGGTCGCCTGCTTGATTTGCACCAGTTTGGCAATGATTTCGCGCGGCGCGACCAGGTATCCCAGGCGCATGCCGGGGGCCAGCACCTTGGAGAACGAGCCCATGCGCAAGACTGTCGCACCGGCCTGGCGACCAAGATGCAGCAATCCCGGCAGCGGTTCACCCACGTAGCGCAACTCGCCATAAGGGTCATCTTCCACAATAGGCACATTCAGACGGGCGCAGCGCTCTACCAGCGCCTGGCGACGCTCCAGGTCCATGGTGCGACCGGTGGGATTCTGGAAGTTGGGCAGGCAGTATATAAAGCGGGCGCCATCGGCTTTTTGTTCAGTGATGTCATCGGGTACCAGCCCGCCGTCGTCGGTGGCGACCGGCTCATAGACAGGTTCAAACAGCGAAAACGACTGGAGCGCACCCAGATAGCTCGGCGATTCCACCAGCACTTTACTGCCCGGATCAATAAGCAGTTTGCCGATCAGGTCAAGCGCCTGCTGGGAACCGGAAACGATCAGCACCTCTTCCACATCGATTGACGTGCCGCGTGCCTGGAAGTCGCTCACAACCCATTCGCGCAGCGGCCGGTAGCCCTCGGTGGGGCCGTATTGCAAAGCCACTTTGGGAGATTCGGACAGCACCTTGTCATACGCGGCGCGAATCTGTTCAGTGGGGAAACCCAAATGTGACGGCAGGCCACCGGCAAATGAGGTGACATCAGGGCGTTCGGTAATTTTCAGGATCTCGCGGATGGCGGAGCTGGTCAGTTGCGTAGCACGCTGGGAAAATTGAAAGGGAACTCGGTTCATATTGACGGTTGGAATTGTTCGGACTGATAGATGAGGCGCAGGTTGCGTACTGGCACAGCCCGGCATCACAGGAATGGCTTTAACCCATACAGAACCGCAAGTCTTGTGTAAAAGACATGATTATAGAAATTTTGTTAATTCGTATAAAGCGTCTATCTGGTAAAGTATGCTGTTGATTACACCACCACCGGCGCGGCTTTTCAAGCGATTGACGCAAAAGTGCCGAATTTGTGAGTCAAAGGTGGTTTTTGCCGCAAAACTGTTATGGCCGGCTCACCAATACAGCGCCAATAAGAAGGCCCGTGCTGCGGATGGGGCGCGAAATAAAGCGGCGGAATAACCGGTATTCAGGGTTTGACGCCGAGCCGCCGGTCTTGTGGCGAGCGCTGTCGATCAGGAGCATGCGCCATGCTCGTGATGTTGCTCGCAAAATCTGAGGTGGTTGCCGAAAGGATCCGCAATGTTCATGGTAAAACCCCATGACTGCTTTGTTACCTCAGGGCGTGCAAATGAGGCCTTTTTGTTGATCAGCGCCTGCTGCAGGGTGTGAATGCCTTTCATGGGCAGGAAAACGGCGCTGCCGGGCGTGCCGTCGCCGAAATGCTCGCTCAGGTGCAGGACCAGGTTGTCACGGGCAATCTCCATATATAGCGGCATGCCGGGTTCAAAGCGATGTTCCCAGCGCTTTGCAAAGCCCAGGAAATCCAGGTAAAACGTTTCGGCAAGCGGGATGGAGAAAATGCGCAGAATGGGGATGGGATGATCCAGATGCATGGCAGCGTATCCGAAAAAAGCCGGCGGTCGATGTATTCCGCTGCCGGGAGAGTCAGCGGCGGCTTGCCCGCAGGCTCGGGCATAAAAAGAGAATGGTACAGCGCAGGCGTGCTGTCGGCGACGCAGTTGCAACAGCGCGCGATAAAAATGCAGCAAAAAAGCGCAAAAAAAACTGCGCCACTAAAGCCGTTTCTGAGTCCGGCTTTTCGGGTGCAGTTCTGGCGTAGCCGGCTCACTTGCACGCAAGCGAGCCGGTTCTTCTTATCGTGCCGCTGAATCCGATGGGTTCAGCGATGGCGATCAGACGCCTACAGAATCGGCAATTTCCTTGAAGTCTTCGATTTGATCGAAGTTCATGTAGCGGTAAATGCTTTCGCTGTTCTTGTCGATAATGCCCATGTCGGCCATGTATTCTTCGCGCGTCGGAATTTTGCCCAGACGCGAGCAGATGGCGGCCAGTTCGGCAGAGCCCAGGTACACGAACGTGTTCTTGCCCAGACGGTTCGGGAAGTTACGGGTACTGGTGGACATGACGGTTGCGCCTTCGCGAACCTGTGCCTGGTTACCCATGCACAATGAGCAGCCCGGCATTTCCATGCGGGCGCCGGCGACCCCAAGCACGCCATAATGACCTTCTTCGGTCAGTTGCTTCTGGTCCATTTTGGTTGGCGGGGCGACCCACAGTTTGACCGGAATATCGCGTTTGCCTTCGAGCAGCTTGGAAGCGGCGCGGAAGTGTCCGATGTTGGTCATGCAACTGCCGATAAATACTTCGTCGATTTTTGCACCGGCCACATCCGACAGAGTCTTGACGTCGTCCGGGTCGTTCGGGCAGGCAACGATAGGTTCATGCACATCGGCCAGGTCGATTTCGATGACGGCGGCGTATTCGGCGTTGGCATCGGGTTCGAGCAATTGCGGGTTGGCCAGCCAGGCTTCCATGGCCTTGATGCGACGGCCCAGAGAGCGCTCGTCTTCGTAGCCATTGGCGATCATCCATTTGAGCAATGTGATATTGCTGTTCAGATATTCGATAATGGGTTCTTTATTCAGGCGCACGGTGCAACCGGCGGCAGAGCGTTCTGCGGAAGCATCTGACAGTTCGAATGCCTGTTCGATTTTAAGATCGGGCAGGCCTTCGATTTCCAGAATGCGGCCGGAGAAAATGTTTTTCTTGCCCTGTTTAGCAACGGTCAGCAAGCCGTTCTTGATGGCATACAGGGGAATGGCGTTGACCAGGTCACGCAGGGTCACGCCGGGCTGCATCTTGCCCTTGAAGCGGACCAGTACTGATTCGGGCATGTCTAGCGGCATGACGCCGGTCGCTGCGGCAAAGGCGACCAACCCGGAACCGGCTGGAAAGCTGATGCCGATCGGGAAGCGGGTATGGGAATCACCGCCAGTACCTACGGTATCGGGCAGCAGCATGCGGTTGAGCCAGGAGTGGATGATGCCGTCGCCGGGGCGCAATGCGATGCCGCCGCGATCACTGATGAAATCGGGCAGTTCGTGGTGGGTTTTGACGTCCACGGGTTTCGGATAGGCCGCCGTGTGGCAGAAAGACTGCATGACCAGGTCTGCGGAGAAACCCAGGCAGGCCAGATCCTTAAGTTCGTCGCGGGTCATCGGACCGGTCGTATCCTGGCTGCCCACCGAGGTCATTTTGGGTTCGCAGTAGGTGCCAGGGCGAACGCCTTTGCCTTCAGGAAGACCACAGGCACGGCCGACCATTTTCTGCGCCAGCGTATAGCCTTTGCCGGAATCTGCAGGATCAACCGGCAGGCGGAACAGGGTGGAAGCGGGCAAGCCCAGCGCTTCACGGGCCTTGGCGGTCAGGCCACGGCCAATGATGAGGGGAATGCGGCCGCCGGCGCGCACTTCGTCAAACAGCACCTCGGACTTGACCTTGAATTCGGCGATCACCTTGCCGTCTTTCAGGGCCTTGCCTTCGTAGGGGCGCAGTTCCACGACGTCGCCCATGTTCATGTCTGAAACGTCCAGTTCGATTGGCAGGGCGCCGGCATCTTCCATGGTGTTGTAGAAAATGGGGGCGATCTTGCTGCCCAGACAGACGCCGCCAAAGCGCTTGTTTGGCACAAAGGGAATATCCTGGCCGGTGAACCACAGTACGGAGTTGGTTGCCGATTTACGAGAAGAGCCGGTACCGACGACGTCGCCGACATAGGCAACCAGATTGCCTTTTGCCTTGAGTTCGTTCAATTGGCTGATCGGGCCGATTTTGCCGGCTTCCTGCGGTTCGATGCCGTCGCGCGGATTTTTCAGCATGGCCAGGGCGTGCAGCGGGATATCCGGACGGCTCCAGGCGTCGGGCGCCGGAGACAGGTCGTCGGTATTGGTTTCGCCGGTGACCTTGAAAACGGTAATGGTCAGGCTTTCCGGCACTTCAGGGCGACTGGTGAACCATTCGGCATCGGCCCAGCTTTGCAATACCGCCTTGGCGTTCGCGTTGCCCTTTTCGGCTTTTTCCTGCACATCATGGAATGCATCAAATACCAGCAGGGTTTTTTTCAGTGCGTCGGCAGCCAGCGTGCCCAGTTTTTCATTATCCAGCAGGTCAATAAGCGGGCTGATGTTGTAGCCGCCCAGCATGGTGCCGAGCAGTTCAGTGGCTTTTTCAGCGGAAATCAGGGGGCATTTTTCTGTGCCGAAGGCGACGGCGGCCAGGTACGATGCCTTGACTTTGGCCGCATCGTCAACACCTGCGGGTACGCGGTGGGTAATCAGGTCTAGCAGAAATGCCTCTTGTCCGGCGGGGGGCGCCTTGAGCAATTCAATGAGTGCTGCCGTTTGCTGTGCCGAAAGAGGTAGCGGAGGGATGCCCAGCGCATCGCGTTCTGCGGCGTGCTGACGATAGGATTCCAACATGTTAAGACCCTTGAAATAGAGGAGGAGGGAAATGATTTTCGTCTGTCATTATAAGGGTTTAGCGCGATATTGGCAAATGTCTTATATAAGACATAAGACTGAACGCCACACTGCAGCACAGGACGAAACCCGTTACAATCTCCTTCCATCGATAGCGGATTTTCAATTCTGTGTCAGGCTGAAAGCTGTCAGAGGCGGTTTGCCGCCGCTTAACGAATCGTAAGGAAAAAAAATGGCTGCAACAAAGAAGTTCACACTCGCCGTTGGCACTCTTGCTGTGGTCGCTGCAGCTGCCGCGGCCGCGTGGTTTGGCGCCAATTACTACGCCAAAACCCAGATTGAGAAGAAACTCAATGCCTATCTGGTCGAAAACGACATCCAGGACAACGTGACCTGGGGCTCGCTGGACGCGTCCATATTGGGCAGCGGTTCCTTGCATGACGTCAAGGTGGTGCGCAAGGATGATCCGGCAAAGTTTTTTACCATCAAAAACGTCACGGTGCATGAGCTGCAGACCGGCAGCGACGACAAGAAAGTGGATTTTGCCTTCTCCGGCCTGGCTGACGAAACCGGCAACAGTCCGTTTCGTGCCGCATTGATGGAAAAAGCAGCTCAGCTGGGCTACGACCGTCTGCCCTTGCTGGACGGCCGGCTCAAGGGCACGCTGAACGAAAAACAGGATACGTCCGACTACGATATCACCCTTAGCCAGCCAGAGGTGGGCAATATCAATCTGGTGCTCAAAGCCGATAAAATCGTCCAGCTGATCAATACCGTCCGCACCCGCGAAGAAGAGCTCAAGTCCAATCCGCTGCTGCTGATCAGTGCGCTGTCGCCGGTGACCATACGGCAATTGAACATCAAGTTTGACGACGGCGGCCTGATGCCGCGCGTGGTTAAGGTGCAGCAGGGCGTGGCGCCGGTAGAGGGCCAGCCGACAGCGCAACAGAAAGAGGCGTTTGACGCCCGACTGGCCAAATCGGAAAGCGATTGCCGTCAGCAGGCACCTACGCTGGGAATCGCGGACCCCGACGGCGTATGCACCGCGGTCAGCCGTTTCATGAAAAACGAGGCCAGGAGCCTGAATCTGCTGGCCAGTCCCAATCCGCCTTTGCAACTGATGACATTCGTGATGCAAACGCAGATGGGCAACCCCCAGGGCCTGATTAAAGCCGTGCAACAACTGAACCTGAAGGTCACCAACTGATCGCCAGCCTACGTCAGGATAATTCGATCAATGCATCTACAGCGATGACGCCCAGGCCTTGTGGCCTGACCAGAATCGGGTTAATGTCAATTGACCGGATGCCGGCGGCATTGCTGATTGCGAATTTGCCCAGCGCGACCACCAGTTCCGCAAAGGCCTGAATATCTGCCGCAGGATCGCCGCGTACGCCGTGCAGCAACGGTGCGATCTGCAATGCGCGAAGTTTGTCCATGACATCGCCCACGGTAAACGGCGGCAGCAACACGAAGACATCCTGCAGCGCTTCAATATATTTGCCGCCTGTGCCGGCCATGATCACGGGGCCGAACACCGGATCCATATGCACGCCCGCGGCCAATTCAAACAGACCCTTTTCCATCGGGGCAACAAGCCAGCATGGGTCTGTGATGCCCAGTTTTTCAAGCATTGCCGATTGATTGTCGAAGGCTTCATGGATTTTTGCGGCAGAGTCGAGCGCCAACGCGACCAGGCCGTGCTCCGACTTATGCGGTCTTTTCTCCGAACATGCCTTGACGACAACCGGGCGCTTGCAGGATTGCCAATAGGCAACCGCATGATGTGCGTCGGTGCACCGTATATAGTCGACAACGGCCATGCCGGCGCTGGCGAGCGCGTCGAGAGTATCTGCTTCACTCAGGGTTGATCCAGCCTTGCCAAGCGCAATCGGCTTGCCGGCGGGAGCCGACCAGTCGGCAATTGTGCGGGCCAGGCCCGTCTGAAACCGGCGAGCGGCAGCAAGCGTACTCATTGCCTGTTCTTCGTCGTCAAAAACCGGAATGTTCTTTTCCCTGAATGCCATGGCGACGGCAGGTTGCCAGGCAACCACCACCACGGGTTTTTTGGAGTCCGATACAAAATTTTCGGCATCTTGGGCGAATGCCGAGACATCATAGCCCCGACCGGCAACGGGAATATCGATGACGAAACTGTCCGCCTTTGGGTCATGGCCGATACACGACAGCACTTGTCCGAAAAGCCGGTTGTTTGATAATAACGCTGCAGTGATGTCGACAGGATTGCGGGTGGTGGCAAACGACGACAGGTGCATGGACAGATCAGCCTGCGTCCCGGCGCTCAGCGGCGCAACGCGCAGGCCATGGTCTTCGGCTGCATCCGCGGCCAGAACGCAACTGGCGCCGGAATTGCTTACGATGACCGTCTGGTTGCCCGCAGGCAGCGGGCTGCGCAGGATAAATTCGGCATAACGGACCAACTGATGGGGATCGCGGGCCCGCAGAATACCGTGCTGCTCAAAAAAAGCGTTGATGGTGCTATCCTGATTGGCGAGCGCGCCCGTGTGCGAGGCCGCCGCTTGTGCGCCCGCTGGCGAATGGCCTGCCTTGACTGCGATAAGCACGACACCACGCCGTTTTGCCAGCGCAGCGACGGCAGCCAGCTCATCCGCGTTCTGAAGCGACTCCAGGTACATGAGGATCAATCTGATGTCAGGGTCATGCAGCGACGCCATGGCCAGTTGACCGACGGTAATATCGGCTTCGTTGCCGGTGGCATGCACGTGGCGCACACCGATGCCCCGGTTGCGCAGCAAACCGTAGATCATGGCGCTCATGCCACCGCTCTGGCTGATTACCGAGACGGGGCCATCGCCCGGTTCGATCTCCAGAAACAGGGTGGAAAAGCAGGCAATCGCGCCATTGCCGAAATTGGCCAAGCCTTGCGAGTTGGGGCCAACGATACGCATGCCTTGTGCAGCCGCCAGGCCGGTCAGGCGATCCTGCAAGATCTTGCCTTGCGCACCGGTCTCTGAAAATCCGGCGGTAATCACGATGGCTGCGGGTATGCCCAGCTCGCTGCAGGCCTTGACCGAATCGACCGCCGCCTGTCCGGCAACGGCAATAATGACCAGTTCCGGGACCTCGGGCAGGTCCTGCACCGATCTCCAGGATTTTTCTCCCTGAATGACGTCTCGGGTCGGATTGACCGGATATATTTTTCCCGTGTACCCATGCTTTTTCATGTAATACACCGGCCGTCCTCCAATCTTGTCCGGATTATCGGAGGCGCCGATGATGGCAACCGAGGAGGGATTAAGCAATGCCGCCAGGGCAGGGTCGTTCTGATGCAGAAGTGTTTTCATTTGGCGCCTTGGTCAGTTAACGGTTGCCCCGGAAGTGTTGACGACGTCTTTCCATTTACTGATTTCGTCAGACAGATAGTTGGAAAACTGCGCAGGGCTAAGCCATCTTGCGTCAAACCCCTGGGCCGAAAAGGTCTGTCGCACTTGCTGATTGGCCAGGGCCGCCTTTAATGCCACACTCAATTTGTCAGTAATGGGGGCTGGCGTTCCTTTTGGCGCCAGCAGACCGTTCCATGCATGAGCGGAGTAGCCGGCAAGGCCGCTCTCGGCCACCGTGGGCACAGCCGGCAGTACGGCTGTGCGATGCTCACCCGTCACGGCCAGCGCCTTGAGCTTCCCTTCTTTGATATAGGGCAAAGAAGATAAAAGCGTGTTGAACATGACGTCAACCTGCCCGCCGATCAGGTCCGTCATTGCCGGTGCGCTGCCTTTATAGGGCACGTGCACCATATGAATTGCGCTCATGGCGTTAAATAATGCCGCAGACAGATGCGTGGACTGTCCGTTGCCGGACGAGGCAAAAGTCAGTTTTTTGTCGGCTTTTTTTGCCAGGCGGATCAGGTCCTGCACGTTATCGGCACCCAGATCGCTGCGGGTGACAACGACCAGCGGGCCTTCGGTCAGCAATGTGATCGGCGTAAAGCTTGTGCCGACATCGTAATTGAGGTTCTTGAACAATGATTTGTTTATTGCATGGGCCGTGGTGGCCAGCAACAAGGTATAGCCATCCGGTTTGCTTCTGGCTACCAGTTCAGCGCCAATATTGCCGCCCGCGCCGGCCCGATTGTCCACCACGATTGTCTGCTGCAATTGCTCGCCCAGGTTTTTGGCAACCACACGGGCAACGATGTCTGTGGGGCCGCCCGGCGGGTAGGGAACAACCAGCGTAATGGGTCTTTGCGGCCATTCACTCTGTGCCATCACGGTTGCAGGCAGACAAAGCAGGGCGGCCAGCGCGGCGCGCACATGCCTTTTTGCGTTTGAGGTTTTCATTGTCTCTTCCTTCCTATATGAACAATCTCGCTACTGGTTAAGATTCCGGCTGCTCGTTTGGCTGATGCCGGCCGAACCGGATGTAGTCAGTCGTGGACAGAGCGTGCCGGCTGCCGACAACAAGATCGCCTATAGCGACGTCGGCATCGGCCTGTCCCATGACGGTTGGACCCTCCTGCAGCGCCACCAGTACAACGGTGTATGGGGCCAGCGCACGCCAGCGCGCATCCGGGGCGCGAGTCACGACCGAACAGGCCCGGACCGTGCCCACGCCATTGCTTTGCAGATCGTGCAATTGCATGCTGCCGCAGGCTGCGCATGCAAACGGACGCAAAGACCAGGTGTTGCCGCAGCGGCCGCAGCGTTTCAGCATTAAGTTGCGTTTCGTATTCATGCCGTGTCTCCCGTTGCGCTCAGAATCAGGCTGATATGCGAGGACAGGACGCCTCCGTCAGCGTGAATAAATGCCCGCTTTTTTTCTGCGATCTGCCTTGCCTTGGCCTGTCCCGCCAGCTGCGCCCATGCTTCGGCGATATGCGCCATGCCCCCGGCGACGCCGGAATGGCCGAACGAGAGCAGACCGCCGTGGGTGTTCAACGGCAACGGGCCGTCTCTGGAATACCGTCCCTGCCGAACAGCATTGGCCGCTTGTCCGCGTTGTGCAAACCCCAGTTCTTCAAGCAATATTGCGAGCGTGATCGTGAACGAATCGTATATACCCAGATAATCGATATCGTTGCGACTTATCCTGGCCTCCGCCAGAGCCCGGGCAGCGGCGGCCGCTGCGCCGGTATCATAGAGATCGCTCAATCGTGACAGGTGCTGATGCTGATGGGCCTGACCCGCGCCGATGATCGCTACCGGACCTGGCCTGGCGCCAACCAGAATGGCGCAGGCGCCGTCTGAAATGGGACAGCAGTCCAACAATTGCAATGGCGATGAAATGGGTTTGGATTGCAGGACATCATCGACAGTAATGGCGTTTTGCAGATGCGCATGAGGGTGAGTGCAGGCGTGGCGCCGCATGAGTACGGCAAACTCGGCCAGATCGGCTTTGGTCAGTCCGGTCCTGTGCATGTATTCGGAGGCAAGCAGCGCGTAGTAGGTCGGCACCGAGGCCCCGCAAGGCACTTCCATGGCCGCATCGCCCACTTGCGCCAGCGTCTGCATGGACGAGTCTGTACTTTGCCCGGAAAGACGGTTTTCGCCGGCCACCACCAGGATCTGCTTGCACCGTCCGGACAGAATCAATTCCCGGGCGAGCATCACCATGGCGGCGCCGGTTGCGCCACCCAGTTGCATGCCATGGGCATAGGCAGGATTCAGGCCCAGTTTTTCTGAAAGCAAGGTTGCCAGCATCAGGTGGGGAAAGGTCGTGGCATATCCGCACAGCACCCCATCAATGTCCCGGCGTTCCACGCCTGCCAATGCGAGACAGTCGTTCGCAGCTTCTGCAAGCAGCGCTAAGGTCGTCGCATTGTCGCGTCTGCCGAATTTTGTCGTGACGGCTGAAAGGATATGGGCTTGCGCGTTCATTTTTTGCTTCCTTATCTGGCCGGGAAATGGGTTTTTTCAATCAACCGGGCTTCTTCCATCAGGTCGGCCGCAATACTGTTTTGCCTGCTCAATATGCGCTCCGATAACGATGCCAGGCTCAATGCAGCCACCGGCGCGCCGTCCGGTGCCCGGATGGCAACGCCGATACCTCCCATTTGGTTGACGACAACATCGCATAACACCGCGTAGCGCTGCTGGCGGCAAAGCGCGATCTGCGTTTTCAGCATGGATTGGTTGAACCTGGGATAGCGTTTGTCTAGCTGTTCGTGAATGCATGGCAAATACATCTGCTGTTGCGCATCGTTCAGCGCAGCCAGCAGCACCAGGCTGCCGGCGCCGACACCAAGGGGGCGGCGACTGCCGATTTCCAGATAGTTGGCGCGGATCGGATAGTCGCCGATGCAGGTGTCCACGCACACCGACTCCCAGTTGCTTGGTATCGACAGGATCAGTGAGTCGCCGTATTTTCTGGCCATGCGCACCAGGGCAGGGCGGGCCAGGGCGCGGATGTCCTGACGAGCGACCATGGCATGGTGCATCGCGTAGATTTCCCGCCCGAGGGTGTATTCCTTGGTTTGCGGTTCCCTTTCCACGAAATCGAACTTTTCCAGATCTTTCAGGATGCGCAGTACCGATGACATGTCCAGACCGGTGAAACGTGAGATGTCGGTCAGCCTGCAAATACGGCGATCTGACAGGCAGGAAAGTATTCTGCAGATTTTTTCGGATGCGGATGTCATGGCAGTTGTCATTGAGTCGAGAAATGGAAGTCATGGCAAAGTTGTGGCTACCTTATTCCTGCCGTTGCCCGGTGTAAATGTGCATTGCACAAAACTTTCGCCAGGCAAAAGTTCGAACGTGCATTCTTGGAAATAAATAGAACGTTTGTTATATTTTATTGACTTCATCACATATGCAATTTATATTGGGGTCAGGAGACATCTATGAAAAATATACTGAATCTGGATGGAAAAACCGTATTGATTACCGGCGCTGCCGGCGGGCTCGGGACCCATTTTTCTGAAACCCTCGGTGCCGCAGGCGCCCGGGTGGCGCTGTCAGGGCGCCGCCAGGCGCCCTTGCAGGCCCTGGCGGAGCAACTGACGGAACGTGGGATTGAAAGTCTGCCGGTGGTGATGGATGCCACCGATCCTGATTCGGTTTGCCGGGCATTCGATCAAATACACCGGTCGTTCGGCGTTGTCGATGTTGTTGTGTGCAATGCGGGGCTGGGAATCAATAAGAAATCCCAGGAATTGTCAGTAGGCGAATTTACCCAGGTGATTGATGTCAACCTCAAAGGCAGCTGGATTGTTGCCAATGAAGCGGCCAGGCGTCTGATCGAGGCCGACAGGCAAGGCAGTGTGATCATGATCACGTCTATTCTCGGCCATCGTGTTGCCGGCGCAGTATTGCCCTATAGCGCTTCGAAAGCGGCACTGGAACAGCTGACCAAGGCCCTGGCGCTGGAGTGGGCGCGCCATGGCATCCGAGTCAATGCACTGGCGCCGGGCTACATCCTGACCGACCTGAACCGGGATTTCTTTGAATCGCAGGCCGGCAAGGCGCTGATTGGCAGAATTCCACAGCGACGCCTGGGACAGCCGGATGACCTGACAGGCGCCTTGCTGCTGCTGGCCTCTGACGCGTCGAACTATATGACTGGCAGCTGTATCGTTGTCGATGGCGGCCATTTGCAATCATCTTTATAGGGATAAAAAATTGGATTTCACTCTATCGGAAGAAACGGAACAGTTGCGCGTGAAAATCAGGCGTTTTGTTGATGACGTATTGATCCCGCTTGAAAAACAGCCGGACGCCTATGACGAGCATGAGAATATCGCTCCTGCGCTGTTAAAGTCGGTTCAGCAGGAGGCGCGCGCCCAGGGCTTGTGGTCATTGCAAATGCCGGTCGCAAGAGGCGGGCGGGGCCTGAGTATGGCGCAAATGGCGCCGTGCTACGAAGAGATGAATCGGTCCCTGTTCGGGCCGGTGGTGATCAATTCGACGGCGCCGGACGATGGCAATATGATGGTGCTTGAAAAAGTAGCGACCGAAGCCCAGAAGACACGGTGGCTGCAGCCTATTGTGGATGGTGCGGTCAGATCATCTTTTGTCATGACAGAGCCGGCGCCCGGCAGCGGTTCCGATCCGTCCATGATGCAGACCACCGCAACCCGGGATGGGAATGACTGGGTGATTCGAGGACGCAAGCACTTTATTACCGGCGCCGGTGTGGCGTCGCACTTCATTCTTATGGCAAGAACGTCGGACGATAGTCGCAGGGGGCTGACTGCGTTCTTATTTCACCGGGATGATCCGGGCTGGGAAATTGTTCGCCGCATTCCCATTATGGGACCGGAGGAACATGGCGGACATTGTGAATTGATATTTGATGGCCTGCGCATTGCCGACGAGAATCGCTTGATGAACGTTGGCGATGGCTTGAAACTGACGCAAATCCGGCTCGGCCCGGCCCGGCTGACTCATTGCATGCGGTGGCTGGGGTTGGCCAAGCGTTCGCTGGAAATTGCCACAGACTATGTTTCCCACCGTGAGTCCTTCGGTGCAAAGCTGGCGGATCGGGAAGGCGTGCAATGGCTGCTTGGCGAGGCCGCCATGGAAATACAGATCAGTCGCCTGCTGACCATGCATGCGGCCTGGAAGCTGGACCAGGGGGACTTTGCCCGCAAAGAAGTGTCCATGGCAAAAGTCGCGGTGGCCGATACGCTGAATAAAGCGGTTGACACCGCCATACAGTTGTGCGGGGCTCGGGGTTATTCCAAAGATACGCCGTTGGAATGGATTTATCGCTATGCACGACAGGCACGCCTGGTCGACGGCGCCTCTGAGGTGCATAAAATGGTGCTGTCCAGGAACCTGCTGCTTGAAGGCAATGATTTCTGGCGCTGGGGTTAGCATGGATATGCAATCGCTTTCCCGGAACATTGCCGATGCGATAAAAGAATGGACGGGCGCGTGCGCAGTAACGGTGACGGACTTCAGAAAACTCTCGGGCGGTGCGATCCAGAGTAATTACAATATTTCACTTGAAATGACTTCAGGCACTCATCCGGGATCGCACCGGTTTGTGGTCCGCAGCGACGCACC
>Ga0079224_100007715_pt1 | contig 14480 bp, 13 predicted proteins | sample Stecom2015_FD_80414 | JGI IMG/M metagenome (GOLD analysis project Ga0079224, IMG submission 80414) | Agricultural soil microbial communities from Utah to study Nitrogen management - Steer compost 2015 | ecosystem: Environmental > Terrestrial > Soil > Agricultural land | place: USA: Utah...
CAGATACGGATCCGGCTCGTGCTGCGCGAGCCACGCCGTCAGATCGACCGCGAGCTGCTCGTAGCCGAGAGTCACTTCGATCGTGCTTTCGTCGCCCGGGATCAGCCAGTTGATCGCCTTCTGCTGCTGCCGCTCGGTGCGGCGCATCATCGCGAGCTGCTTGCGCACGTCGGAATCGAGCGTATTACGATGCATCTGGTGGCTGAACATCACGGCCTCGACCTCGATGCCGTTCAGCAAGATGCCGCGCGTCCGGCTGTACGGGTGGACCTGGTCCTTCTTGTAAGGCTCGACGTTCAATTCGCGCCAGTTGCGCAGCTGATCGTCTAGCGGAATCCCTTTCTCCTGAAGCGGATTGAATGTCATCGCAAGCCCTCCTCTGGACGGCCGCCGCGCGCTGGCGAGTCGTCCTGGTTGTATGCGCCGGCACCCAAGCGAACGGCGGCGCCGAACGTCCGTATGCTGGTTGTTGAGAAGCGCTGCGCTGCAATTGATGTGCCACGAAGTGCGGCTGATCTTGGTGCTCGTTCACCGATCGAAGCACCGCGGCCGCATGGAGTAGCGGCGGGGGAAGAGTGCCGCCGCCCGCCTGGCGGAGCCGGCGAGCCGGGCGGTCGACCAGTCGCCCTCCGGCGGCGGCTCTGTTACGCTTGGCGCGGCAAGGAAGCCGTCTCCGCACCATCATGAGCACCACTCCCGATCAGCACGGCGAGCAAGCTGTGACGACCGCGTATGCGGTCCTCGCGGCGATCAGCGTCTGTCATCTGTTGAACGACATGATGCAATCGCTGCTGCCTGCGATTTACCCGATCCTGAAGGACAACTACGGATTGACGTTCGCGCAGGTCGGGCTCCTGACGTTCACGTTCCAGTTCACGGCCTCGTTGCTCCAGCCCGCGATCGGGTATTACACGGACCGCAGGCCGAAGCCGTATTCGCTCGCGATCGGCATGAGCTTCACGCTCGTCGGCCTGCTGCTGCTCTCTCGGGCCGGTAGCTTCGGCGTGCTGCTGCTCGCGGCCGGCCTGATCGGCAGCGGCTCGGCCGTGCTGCACCCCGAGTCGTCGCGTGTCGCGCGGATGGCGGCAGGCCCGCGTCCGGGCTTTGCGCAGGCCGTGTTTCAGGTCGGCGGGAACGTCGGCTCCGCAATCGGTCCGCTGCTCGCGGCATTCATCGTGCTGCCGAGAGGGCAGGAGAGCCTGGCCGGGTTCTCGCTCGCGGCCGTCACCGCGATCGTGCTACTGACGGGCGTCGGCCGCTGGTACTCGCGGCACGGTCTTGCGAGGCTGCAGCCGAGGCGCCGGCGTCACGGCGCCGCGCCGCTGTCGCGCCGCAGGCTCGGCGGAGCGCTCGCGGTGCTGATCGCGCTGATCTTCTCGAAGTTCTTCTACACCGCGAGCATGTCGAGCTACTACACGTTCTATCTGATAGAGCGTTTCGGCGTCTCGGTGCAGACGGCGCAGATCTATTTGTTCGTGTTTCTCGGCGCCGTTGCGGTCGGTACCGTTGCAGGCGGATCGATCGGCGATCGTTTCGGGCGCAAGCTCGTGATCTGGGGCTCGATCCTCGGCGTGCTGCCGTTCACGCTAGCGCTGCCGCACGTCGATCTCGCGTGGACGGCCGTGCTGAGCGTGCCCATCGGCCTCATTCTCGCGTCCGCGTTTCCGGCGATCGTCGTCTACGGCCAGGAGCTGATGCCGTTCCGGGTCGGGACGGTCGCAGGTCTTTTCTTCGGCCTTGCGTTCGGCCTCGGCGGTATCGGCGCCGCGGCCCTCGGCCGCCTCGCCGACTCGACGAGCATCGAGTTCGTGTTTCTGCTCTGCTCGTTCCTGCCGGCGATCGGCCTGCTGGCGGCCTTGCTGCCGAACGTCGAAAGCGCGTCGAAGCTTCAGGCGACCGAGCAGGGCCCGACCGTGGACGTCGCGAGCGGCGCGCCCGCGGGCAGCGGTTGAGCCCGTCGACGCATCGGGCCGTGGCCGCGCGGCGGCCGCCGCGTCAGCGCAGCTCCAGGTTCTCGTCGAGCCGCACGACGACGCCTCCGAGGCGGCCGTCCGGATAGCGTGCGTCGTCGATTCGCACGACATAACCGCCGGCGTGCGTCTCGATCCGGAAATACGGGAAGCGGGACCACACGAGGTAGCGTCGGGCGGCCGGTGCGGCTCGCGCGGCCGCGACGGCCGGCCCCTCATCCCGCTTCGATATCGGCTCGGGCGACGGGGTAAAACGCGGCGATTCGAGCCAGTGCCACTGCCCGGTGTAGTACGCGTCCGGCGTCTCGGCGACCACCTGGCCGCCGAACGGGTCGGCCGGCACGGGGCCGATCATGACGTCGCCGACGTGCTCGATCCCGGCGCTCTCGAGCGCGGCCCGAACCTCCGCGCGCGCGGGGAGGTTCGCGAGCAGCGACACGCCCATGTACGCGGCGACGAGCCCGAGCGCGCCGGCGGCCGCACGCTCGACGGCGCGAGGCCGGGTGCGCGCGGTGATGCCGGCGATCCGTGCCGCGGCGAACGCGGCGACTCCGACGGTCCACATCGCGCGTGCCGCCGCGGGCACTTCGGACGTCACGAAGACGAGCACCGAAGCGGCGAGCGCGAGCACGGCCCACGCGGCCGCGGAGGCCGGCCGCTCGGAGTGCGCGAGACACAGCACGCCGCCGAGCACGAGCCAGACCCACGGGTCGATGATGAAGAGCGCGTCTCCGTAGAACCACCGCCCGTCGAACGGCATCAGCCACCGCATGCCGTAGTTGTTGAGCCAATCGAGCGTCGGATGCGTCAGCACCGCGAGCGTCGCAACCGCGAGCAGGGGGCCGGCACGCGCCCGCTCGGCGCGCGCGGCGCGCCGGCTGCGCCAGCGGTCGAACGCAAGCAGCGCCCCGGTGACGACGAACGGCCAGACGGCGAGCGCGAGCACGCCGTGCGTCCAGCCGCGTCGATGCGCGAGCGACGCATACTCGCCGGCGAATTGCATGACGACGTCGACATCGGGCGCATTCGCGCCGATCAGGAGCGCCGCGGTCGCGAGCGGCGTGACTCGCTTCAGGCCGGAGGCGGCGAGGGCGCCGCCGGTCAGCGTGTGCGCGATCGGATCCACGGGCGTATGAGAAAGGCTGGGTCGGCGGCGCCGCTCGCGGCGCCCGCCGGCTCGGTTCGAATCAGGCCGCCTGCTCCTCCTTCTGCAGGTCGCCGCCGCCCGACGGATTCGTGTAGCGGTCGTTCAGCCGCTGAATCGCGGCGTCCGCTTCCGTCATGATCCGGTCGAGGCGCTTGCGCGTCCCGGCATTCCAGCCGATCGGACGATCGATGAAGAACGGCCGCCACGCCGCGACGTTGCGCCGGAAGGCCTTGACGACCCGGGGTGCTTGCTCGCCGAGAGCCGCGTCGCGCTCGATGCGCCGCGCAACGACGCGCTCCGCCCAGCGCAGCGACCAGCGGTGCACGAGGAACAGCACGGCGAGCACGACGATCGCGACGATCGTCCAGAAAATGGCCGGGTTGGCGGCGGCGAAGTCGGACCACGGCGGCGTGAAAGTAAGACCCTGCCACCAACCGAGGCCGGCGCTGAGCACGATGAGCGTAACGGCGATGAGGCCGATCGCGATCAGGTCGGTGCGCAGCACGCGCCGCTTCCATGCGCGGTTCGCCTCGCGGATGCGCGGCACGAGGTCGTCGCGGATCCGTGCAGCCGTCTGCTCGAGCATGCCCGTCACGCGATACGAGCGGTCGACGCCGAGCCGCTCGATGCGCTCGAGAATCTCGCGCATGTCCTGGTCGCGCTTCTTCTCGAAGCGCTCGCGCATCTTGTCGTCCGGAATCGGCACCGCGCTCTCCGGATCGTAGATGCGGTAGAAGCGTCCTGCGGTAAGGCCCTTCTGCGCGAGCGCGCGCTGCCACGCGGCAAAGACCTCTTCGGGGTTGTCCTCGCGGGCGGCGTTGTCGATCTGATTCAGGATGTGCAGGAACTTGTTGAAGTCGGGCCTGCGCAGCGTGCCCGCAACCAGGTAGTCGAGCGTGTCCCGCATCGCGCCGGGCTCGGGATGGCGAGCGTCGAAGAAGACGAGCACGAGGTCGGACAGGTCGATAATGTAGTTCGTAATGCGAAGCGTCTCCGTGCGCTGCGCATCCGCGTCGAAGCCCGGCGAGTCGATGATGATGAGCCCGCGTACCTGCTCGCTGTCGCAGGTTTTCAGCTGCAGATACGAGTCGAGGCGGCTGCCTTCGCCGCGCGTGACCTCGTCGATCTCCTTGCTGATGTTGTAGAACGGAAAGCGCGGGTCGCTGTCGAGCGCGAGGGCAGGCAGCACTTGCGGCGCGCCGTCACGTCCGTAGCAGATCACCGTGAACTTGTCGTCGACGGCCTGGTTGCCGGTCGCCTGCAGATTGCGGCCGAGGAAACGGTTGATGAACGTCGACTTGCCGGAGGAGAACGTGCCGAGCACCGAGATCAGCGGCCACCACGTGACCTGCATGGCGTAGGATTCGTCCCGGTCGAGCAACCCCAGGCGGTAGGCGACGATGTCGAGGTTGCGGAAACCGCGGACGACCTCGAGCAGATCCGGGTTCTCCCGCTCGAGGTGCACCGTGAGCTTGTCGAGGTGCTCCTTGAGAAGGGCTGGCGTGGTCTCGGGCATTGAACCTCCAACGACGAACGGCGACCGGCCGCTCGAAACGCCAAAGTATACAGGCAGGACGGCGCCGCCGGCTCAGGGTGTCTCGAGAAGCTTCGCGATCTCGTCGACGAGCTCGGCGCGCTCCCCGGGCTCGAGCGCTCTCTCGGTGCGGAGCTTCCGGAACATCCTTTCGAAGCGGCGGCGCAGCCCGGGCTCTATCGAATCCGCGAGATGCGCGCCGGATGCCGCGTCGACGACGAGCTCCTCGCGCCGCGCATGATTGCGCTCTGCAACGAGCCGCACGTGGAGCAGCGCGCGGCCGAGGATGACCCACGGCAGGTTCGGATCGGTAATCGGCCCTACTTTGAGCTCGAAACCGCCGAGCGGCTGGCCGAGAATCTGGACCTTCGCGAGCCGGTCGGCGCCCGCGAGCGCGCCGAACGCGCCGATCGCGGCGCCGATGCCGGCCCCGAGCAGCAGCGATGCGCCGCCGAGCGCGACGTCGACGATGCCGCCCGCGACGGCTCCGGATGCGGCGCCCGTTAGCGCGAGCTGCGTAGCCGACAGGCCGAATACGTTGAAGCTGCGCGCCGAGAAGACGTCCTCGGCGAGGTAGGACTCTTCCGACTCGCGGGCTTTGAGACCGCCGTGGTGAAAGACCTCCTGCACCGCGCGGCGCTCGGTCTCCTCCGCCTTGCGGACGATCTCGCGCAGCCGCGCGCGTCCGCGCTCGATGGCTTTCTCGTCCTTGTCGGGGCCGCGCAGCGGCTCGGTGACGGTCGCCGACAGAGCGGTCTCGAGCAGCGTGACGATCTCGCCGGCCGCGCGGCGCTTGCGCCGCTCGCGCTCGGCAATCAGCGCGTCCGCGGCGCGATTCAGCGACGGCGCCCACGTCTCGTCGATCGCGCCGAATGCGCGCAGCAGCTCGATGCGCTTCGAGAAGTCCGCACGCATCGCGTCGAACACGCGGACCAGCGAGAAATACTGCGACAGCGCCGAGCGCCACTCCTCGACGTGGTCGCCCTGCGCGATCATGTTGATCAGCGCCATGCGGGGACGCCCGGTCCAGCGCAGGATCTCCATCTCGGCCTCGTACTGCCGCCCATACGGCCGGCTGCCGTCGACGACGTAGAGGATCCCCGCGCCGCCGACGATCGGCTTCAGCAGCTCGCGCTCGTCGTGGAAGCGGGGATCCTCCGCGTGCACGCGCAAGAACTCGCGCACGACCTCAGCGCGCCGCCCGGCGCCGCGGTCGTGGCTCTCGAGCCAGCTCAGCACCTCGCGCGCGCGCTGGAAGCCGGGCGTGTCGACGAGCTCGTACAGGATCTCGCCGTCGAGCCGCATCGGATAGGCGCGGGCCCGGGTCGTCGTGCCCGGCTGCGGCGAGATCGCGACGTCGTCGTCCTCGGCGAGCGTCGCGACGATGCTGCTCTTGCCCTTGTTCGGATGGCCGACGATCGCGAACACCGGGTGGCTCATGCGGCCCCCGTTTCGACGTAGACCCTCGGGTCGGCCAGCCGCCCGACCGCCCGCGCCCAGGTATCGCGGTCGGCGTCGTCCGCGGGCTCCGTCGTCTCGGCGACGGGCGCGACGACGATCGACGCATCGGGGCCCGCCCGCTCGCGCAGCGCGGTCAGGAAATCGAGGAATTCGAGCAGCGGCGGCTCCCATGCCGGCGTGAAGACAACGAGCGGACCCGCTCCCGCGGCGATCTCGTCCGCGGCGCGCCGGTCGACGTCGAGCTCGGGGCTTCCGCCGGCCTCGACGAGCGCGGTCAGCTCGAGGCCGAGGCGCCTGCGCGCGTAGTCATACACGGCTTCGCGCGAGATGCCGTGGCTCCAGATGACGCCGCGGGCGGGACCGCCGAGAGCCCGCGGAGCCGGGGCCGCCGCGCGCGCTTCGTCGCCTTCGGCGCTCTCGTGCTCGTCGGCCGCGGTCTCGATCGCCGGTGTCGCCATGCGGTCGAGCAGCGCCGCGACGCGCGGATCGTCGACGAGCAGCGCGCAGGTTGCGGCCCGCAGCCGCCATGCCGAGAACGCGAGCAGCGCGACGCGCGGCAAGAGGCCGTAGCACGCGATCGCGAGCACCGTGAACGACCACCAGCCGGCAAGGTCGCGAGAGGCCCCTGCCGCAAAACCGTTGGCCGACTCGAGACGAAAGAACTGCGAGCGCTCGATGAGCTCGAGGCTCGGCACGGCAGTGGGCGCGAGCTCGCGCCACGGCCAAGCGAGCCCTTCGACGATGCGGCTGACCTCCGCCGGATCGAGCGCAAGCGTCGTGCTCCAGCCGAATGCGAGGTCCGTGAACGTGATCAGCAGAAAAGCAGTCAGCAGCGCCGTGACGTTGAACGCGACCGCGGCGGCCTGCGACCACGTCAGCATTTGCCACTTCGCGAACCGGCCGGACGCGGTGCGTCCGATGCCGGCGCCGAGGATCTGCGTCGCGATGCGGGAATCGGGGGCGAGGCGCCGGAACAGCGCTTCGGCGAGGGCAGCGGGGTTCAGCGCCGCTAGCGCGTCCTGCAGCAGGCGCAAACCCGGCACGCGCGGCGGAACCATCAGCAAGGTCAATGCGACGAGGACGAGCTGCGGCGCGACGAGCAGCGCGAGCAGCCGCACGACGTTGACCGGATACGTGCCGTCGTATCGGAACGCGGCAAGCGCGACCGCCACGCCGCCGAGCGCGCCGATTGCGAGCATTGCGAGCGTTGCCAGCGTGCGCGCGCCGCTCAGCCGGCGCCCGACGTCGGGCCGCGTGTCGGTCTCGAGCCGCCGCCACCACGCGCGGACGCGCGCTACCGGGTCGCCTTCGGGGAGCGATCTCGCGAGCGCGCGGTCACGCTGAACGCGGGCCGCGTACAGTGTCGAGCGGTCGTCTTCGAGCCACAGGGGCACGTCGACGGCGTCCTCGAACAACGTGGTATCGGGATCTCGAGGTGGCGTCATCGGCTTCTCGATCGGCGCGAACGAGCGCGCGACGGCGCTCGGCGCGACGCTCCGTGCGCTGCGCCGAGGTCCGGTCGAGCTCCGGAGGCCGGCTGCAGGACTCCGCCGGCTCGGCACTTACTCCGTTCGCCAGACGCTGCGCCAGATCTCCTCGGGATCGGGCCGCTCGAAGAACGGCATGCCGAAATCGTCCTTGAGATCGATCAGGAATTGGTTGTTTTCCTGACAGATGTACTCGGCGAGCTCGGCGCCCTCGTGCCATTCGATGTCCCAGGCGATCGTCCACGGCTCGGTATACGCGCCGGGATCGATCAGGGTCGCCTCGTAGTGCAGCGTGTCGCGATTCGGCCGCGTGATGCGCTCGATCGTGCGCAGCTCATCGGTGTGCATGTAACCGCCGAAGTTGAGCCACGTCTTCTCATTGAAGCCGACCGTCTCGATCACGAGCGTGTCGCCTTCCCAGCGGCCGACCGAATACCCGAAATACGTCGGCGTGAGCGACTCGGGGTCCGGCAGCTCGCGCCCGTCCATGTGGATCTCGCGCCAGACGTGCGCGCCGCCCTCGAAGATCACGACGATGCGGTCGCCCTGCTGGATGATCTCGGCCGGGTACGGCGTCCCGAACGCGCGCGGGCCGCCCGGCGGCAGGCAGAAGCCCTGCGGGTCGTAAGCGACGTTGTTCGCCTTGTTGTAGTCGAACATCGCCTGCGTCCACGGCAGGAACGGAACGTCCTCGCGTCCGACGAGCTGACGGCCGAAGTCGGTCACCCACCAAAGGTTCCAGATGCCGTTGCCGCCGAGATCGACTGTGCCGTCCGCGAGGCGCGGAGCCGGCGGCGAATCGGCTGCCTTCTCGGTGTCGCGCGGCGGCTGCGCGGCCGCTTGCGTCAAAGCGAAGGCGGCCGCGGCGGCCAGGGTCGTGCGCATTTTCATTGTTCGTTGGTCCTCCGATCCCGCCGCCGGAAAATGGTGTCTGACACCATTTTTCTCAGCTGTCCTCGTTCTGGCCGTTGAAGAGCCGCTTGCCGTCGGCGAGCACGACGGAACGCGCGTTGCCCTTGAAGCTGCCGTCGCGAGCGCGGGAACCCGTGACCGTGACGGTGTCGCCGATCTTCAGCGAGTTCCGCGTCCAGCCGCGCCGGGTCAGCCCGTTCGGGCTGCCGAGCTCGAGCGCCCAGTTCTGGTACTCGCCGTTCTCGCCCTCGACGTCGATATAGAAAAAGGTGTGCGGGTTCATCCACTCGACCTTCGTCACGACGCCCGTCAGCTCGATCGGGCTGTTCGCGTCGAACTCCGCGGCAAACGAATGATGCGCAGCGGCGGGCATGGTCACCGTCAGGGCGCCGAGCGCCGTCAGCAGCACGGCGGCTTTCGTTCTCATCGTTGCGTTCTCCATTTCAACGGCCGAAGAGGCCGTTTGCTCGAGGTCGTCCCAAGTCTAGCAGCGCCGCATAGGCCGGGACACTCCGGCGGCCGGGCCCCGGGCGGCCTCGAAGTCTTTAGATAGTTCAACGCCGGCGGCCGGCCCCTCAATTCAGAACGAGCGCGAAGCGGCCCGTCTCGTCGCCGTGCCGATACGTCCCCGTGTAGCGGCGATTCGTCCACGAGCCGAGGTTCTCGAGCGTCCCTTCCGCGACCCAGAGCGCGGTGCTGCCGTCGTCCGTCGGCATCTGCGCCTCGATCGTCATCGTCCAGGTGTCGTAGTCGATGTCCGCTCGCGCGACCGGGACCGCGTTGCGGCCGGGGTTGATCGTGCCGACGAGCTGCCGGTCCTCCCAGTCGAGCAGTAGCAGGATGCGGTTGCGATCCCCCTCGCTGGTCCCCCAGTAGCCGATCCACGATCCCTTCGCCGGGTGACCGACCTGCGCGCCCGCGGGCACCGCAACGGCCGCGAGCAGCGCGATGCCGGCCCGCCGCAACCTCGTTGACTTCATTGAAGACTCCGTTCGCGTTGTGTCATGGGTCCGCCCGGACTATACCATCGGCGCCGATGCCTGCCGTAGCCGCCCGGCGCCTGAAAAGCGGCGCCGGACGCGTTTTCTCAACCTCGCATCGAAAATGGTGTCAGACACCATTTTCCGGAGGCGGGGCCGCGGCGCTGCGATAATGCGGAGGCGGATCACGAAAGGCCCCTCGAATGCTCGTCGACCTCGCCATCATCCTCGGCCTCATTTTGTTGAACGGCGTCTTCGCGATGTCGGAGCTTGCCGTCGTCTCGTCGCGCAAGAGCCGGCTGCAGAACATGGCTCGCCGAGGTATACGCGGCGCGCGCACCGCGCTGAAGCTGACCGAGGATCCGACCGCCTTCCTGTCCACGGTGCAGATCGGCATCACGCTCGTCGGAATTCTCGCGGGCGCCTTCAGCGGCGTCGCGCTCGGCGAGGAGGTCGCGGGCTGGCTCGCGCGCTGGGCGCCGATCGCGCGCTACGCGGAGCCGGTCGCGATCGGCACGATTGTCGTCGCGATTACGTACCTCACGTTGATCGTCGGCGAGCTCGTGCCGAAGCGCATCGCGCTGCGGCGGCCCGAGCGGATCGCGGTCGTCGTCGCCCCGCCGATGCAGAAACTGTCGCGGGTCGCGGGCCCGCTCGTGTTCGTGCTGAAGCATTCGACCGAAGCCGTGATGCGGCTCTTGCATCTCGGCGGCGGGCAGGAGTCGACCGTGACCGAGGAGGAGGTCCGGATGCTGATCGCCGAGGGTACGCGGGCGGGCGTCTTCCTCGCGACCGAGCGCGAGATGATCGAGGCCGTGCTGCGTCTAGCGGATCGGCGAGTCCGCGCGATCATGACGCCTCGGCAGGAGGTGACATGGCTCGACCTGAATGCATCGCCCGAGGAAATCGCGGAGGCGATCGCCGAGCACCACACGTCGCGCTTCCCGGTGTGCCGCGAGACGATCGACAACCCGGTCGGGGTCGTGGACGTCAAGGATATCGCCGCAGCGCTGCTCAAAGGTCAGACGGTGCGGCTCGCGGACGTGATCGTTCCGCCTCTCGTCGTGCCGGAAGGCGTGTACGTGCTGAACCTGCTCGACCTGTTCCGCGCGGAGGGCGCGCAGATGGCTATCGTCGTCGACGAGTACGGTGCGACGGAAGGGGTCTTGACGCTCGCGGACATCCTCGAAGCCATCACCGGCGAGCTCCCGGAGCCCGGCGAGGAGCCCGAGCTCGAGCTCGTCAGACGCAGCGACGGCTCATGGCTCGTCGACGGCGCGTATCCGATCGACGAGTTCGAGGACCGGCTGCGTTTGCGGGGGCTGCGCGACGAAGGCGACTTCGAGACCGTCGCCGGCTTCGCGCTGCACCGCCTCGAGCGCCTGCCCGAGGTCGGGGACAGCTTCACGATACCGGCCGGCCGCTTCGAGATCCTCGATATGGACGGCAAGCGCATCGACAAGATCCTGTTCGTGCCGAACCGAGAACCGCCCGCGCAGGGGTAGGGGCCGCGCTCGAAGCGGACGCATGATGCGCCCCGCAGGTGCTGCGCTCGCTTCAGTTCTTCTCCTCGATCCTTCGCAGCGCTTCCGCGGCGAGATCAGGGCGTGCGTTCAACGTCCTTGCGACCCGATCGAACTTCTCCTGTGACCACCCGTGCTTCTCGAGCACGGCGAGGCTCGCCGTCTGGAGCCGCGCCTGGATTTCCTGGGCCTCTTCCTCGGAATCCGCTGCTGCAATCGCGCGCTCGTAGCGGCGCGCCTCGCGCTCGAGGTCGACATACACTCTCGCGAACGTCTCGATGTCCTCGTCCGTCAGGTCCTCGGCTGGGTCGTCCGCGGCGAGGCCGGCGGCGCCGCGTGGCAGCGGCACGAGGGGCGATGCGTGCAGGTCGGCGGGGCCGACCGTCGCGACGTCGACGGGCGGCGACTCGAGCGGCACGGCCGCCGGATCGTCGGCGGGCTGCGCCGCGACAGCGGCGGCGAGCGCCGTGCCGATCAGGCAGAAGACCGGCGCGGTCGTGCGCGTTCGCGTCCGAGCCGGACGAATCGTTTTTTGCACGCGCGTCAGTCCTCTTCCGGTATCCAGATACCGCGGTCGCAGCGCAGGATGGTCGTACCGCTACGTATCATCTCGCCATTGGTAAAGGTGCGTCCATTGAAGTAGCAGAGCGCATCGCCGGCGACCGTCTCGCGAAGCGCCTCCGTGTCTTCGTCCATCTCCCACGCGACGGGCGAGTTCTTGAGCTCGGGGTCCTGGGCCCCGAGATCTGCGGGTCTTTGCGCCATCACTTCTCCCTGGCTCGACGGCCGTGCGTGCTGCACGGCGGGGACGTTGGAATCCGGCAAGATTGTGCAAGTTCCATGCCCCGTGGCATGAAGCTTGCTCTTGGAGACCGTTCCAACCGCGAGGATGTGCGATGTCCGACCCAGACCGCAGGACCGGCGCTTCGTGCTGGGTAGCCACGACGGCCGACCCCGGCGGTTACGCGAGACTCGCCGGCGATGCGCGGGCCGGGGTCGTCGTCGTCGGAGGCGGCATCGTCGGAATCTCGGCGGCGCTGATGCTGCAGCGCGCCGGCCGCGACGTGACCGTGGTCGAAGCCGCTCGAGTCGGCCGCGCCGTGACCGGCGGCAGCACGGCGAAAGTGACGTCTCAGCACGGCCTGATCTACCACGAGCTCGAGTCACGGCAGGGGCGGGAAGCCGCCGAGCGGTACGCGAAGTCGAACGAGGCCGGACGCGAATGGATCGCGCGGCAGGTCGAGACTCTCGGTATCGAATGCGACTTCGAGTCGTGCCCGGCCTACGTCTATGCGACGAGCGATGTGCAGGCGCTGCGGGTCGAGCGCGAGGTCGAGGCGGCCACGCGCGCGGGATTGCCGGCGGGCCTCGTGCGAGGCTCCGACGGTCTGCCGTTCGACATCCGTGCCGCCGTGCGTTTCGAGCGTCAGGCGCAGTTTCATCCTGTGCGCTACGTCGCCGCGCTCGCGGCGGAGCTCGTCGCGCGCGGAGGGAAGATCTACGAGTCGACGCGCGTTCTCGACGTCGACAACGGCCGGCCGTTACGTGTCATGACCGCGGGCGGGCGCATCGAGGCGGACGAGGTCGTGATCGCGACCAACCTGCCGTTTCTCGATCGCGGCGGCTTCTTCGCGCGCGCATTCCCGTATCGGCACATGGCGATCGCATCGCCGGTGCCCGAACGGCGCGTGCCGTCCGGCATGTATATCAGCGCCGATCAGCCGACCCGGTCGTTCCGCACGGCGCCATGGGGCCCGGGCGAGCGGCTGCTCGTCGTCATCGGCGAGGCGTTCCCGACGGGTAACGCCGATACGTCGCAGCGGCTCGCGGACGTCGAGGACTTCGCGCGGCGTCACTTCGGCGTCGAGACGCCGCGCTTTCGCTGGGGCAATCAGGACTACTATGCGGCGGACCGGCTTCCGTACGTCGGCCCGATCCTGCCGGGGATGGCGCGGATCCGCGTCGCGACCGGCTTCAATGCATGGGGGATCACGGCGGGCACGGCGGCCGCGATGATCCTGACGGATTCGATCGCCGGCCGCGACAACGATTGGGCGCCGCTCTACGACTCGCGCCGCGTCGGCTGGCGAGGCGGGGCGCGTCCGCTCGTCCGTAAGAACGTCGCCGTCGCGACGAGCTGGCTTGCCGAGAAGCTCGAGCAGGCGCCGCCTCGCGAGCCGGGATCGCTGCGACCCGACGAGGGCGCCGTCGTGCGCGTCGCGGACAAGGCGGCCGCAGCCTACCGCGACGGTGACGGTACGCTGCGGATCTTCGATGCAAGGTGCACGCACATGGGGTGCCGTCTGCGCTGGAACGCTGCCGAGCGAAGCTGGGACTGCCACTGCCACGGCTCGCGATTCGACGTGCACGGCGAGGTCCTGAACGGCCCCGCGCTGCATCCGCTCAAGCCGCTCGAGCGCACGGATAAAGAGTAGGGTGCGCACGCGCTCCATGAAGACCCTTCGCTCGCTGCGCGCCGACGGCGGATGACGCGCGGCCGGCTGCTGATCACGTCGGCCGGTGTGCTGCTCGCCGCGTGCGTGCACGAGCCGACCCAGATCGTCTCGGGCAACGGGCTCGCCGCCGTCGTCGCGACGCTCGACTTTCCGGACGATGGGGCGGTGCTCGTCGGTACCGGCGACATCGCGGACTGCGAGTCGCTCGCCGGGGCGGAGGCGACCGGCGAGCTGATCGTCCTCGTGCTCGAGCGTCGACCCGACGCGATAGTCTTCACGACCGGCGACCATGCGTATCCGGACGGCGCGCCGGAGCAGTTCGCCGAGTGCTACGACCCCGTGTGGGGCTCATTCAATGCGCGCACGACGCCGACTCCGGGCAATCACGACTACGAGACGCCGGGCGCCGCCGCGTTCTTCGACTACTTCGAGGTCTTTACGGCGCACCCCGGCGCGCGCCCGACCGGCTACTACGCGTTCGAGCACGGCGCGTGGCTCGTCGTCGTGCTGAACAGTCTTCTCGCGGTCGATGCCGGGAGCGTGCAGGTGCAATGGCTCGAGCGGGTCCTCGCCGAGAGCGCCGCGGAGTGCGTGATCGCGATCTGGCATCACCCGCTCCGGAGCTCGGGCTTCCACGGCTACGTGCCGTGGGACGAAGGCCGCGGCACGGATGTGCTTTGGAACGTGCTGCAGCGCCACGGTGCTGACGTCGTGCTGAACGGTCACGATCACCTTTACGAGCGATTCGGGAGGCTCGATGCGGACGGCCGACCGGACGATGCGGGACTGCGCCAGTTCACGGTCGGGACCGGCGGGGCGGGTCTGCATCCGATCGTGCGGCAGCGGTCCGACAGCGAGTACCTGACGAACGAAATCTACGGCGTGCTGGTGCTCGTGCTCCGGCCGCGCGGCTACGACTGGACCTTCGTCGGCGTCGACGGCGCGATCCATGACCGCAGCAGCGCATCCGTCCCGTGCTGACGACTGTCCGCCAGCGGAACGCTACGAGC
>Ga0079224_100007717_pt1 | contig 14478 bp, 10 predicted proteins | sample Stecom2015_FD_80414 | JGI IMG/M metagenome (GOLD analysis project Ga0079224, IMG submission 80414) | Agricultural soil microbial communities from Utah to study Nitrogen management - Steer compost 2015 | ecosystem: Environmental > Terrestrial > Soil > Agricultural land | place: USA: Utah...
GCACAGGAACTTCATGTGCCGACTCCTTTCGCGAGCTCCTGCTCGATGTGGCCGGCCAGCTCGTGCAGCGCGCGTGCCGCGGCGAAGTCCTCGCCGCCGAGGACGACGGGCTCGCCGCGGTCGGTGGCGAGGGCGATGCGGGGGTCGAAGGGGATCTCGGCCCAGAGCGGCACGCCGGCGGACGCGGCGAGCCGGCGCGCGCCGTCCGCCGCGAACAGCAATGCACTGTGGCCGCAGCTCTCGCAGACGTAGGCCGTCATGTTCGCGACGAGCGCGACGGCGGGCACGCCCGCCTCACGGACCTGCCGCACCGACTTCGCGACCACGTGCCGCGCCATCTCGGACGGGGTGGTGACCAGCAGCACGGCGGTGAGGCGCGGCACCAGCTCGAGGACGCGGCCCAGCTTGTCCGTGCCCGGCGGCACGTCGATCAGCAGGTAGTCCAGCTCGCCCCACACGACATCGGCGAGGAACTCGCGCAACGCGGTCGCCTCGATCGCGCTCTGGCGGACGGACTCGGCGCCGTCGCCGGCGGCCTTCCAGCGGACGGGCGCGTCCTCCGACTCGAGCAACAGGTCCATCGAGACGACGCGGACGCCGGCAGCGCCCGTGGCCGGCCGGATCCCGTCGCCCGTGACCGCGAGCGGCTCGCGCGGCACGCCCAGCATGCGCGCGAGCGAGGGGCCGTTCAGGTCCGCATCCACCGCGCCCACGCGCAGGCCGCGGCTGGCCAGCGCCGCCGCGACGTTCGCCGTGACCGCGCTCTTGCCGACGCCGCCCTTGCCGCTCGCGACCGCGATGACGTGCCCGGTGCTGCCGAGCCGTTCCTCGAGGCGCTTGCGTTGCGCCGCGACCTGGTCCGGCACGCCCCCGCCCGCGCCCGCGCCCTCGCCCAGCTCGTGGTAGGTCCGGATCCGTCGCATGTCGTCACCTCCCGCGCCGCGGCGCGACCTGTACGCCCGCCGCGTCGATCGCGACCAGCGCGTCGACCGGGCAGACGTCGCACGCCTCGATCAGGCGTTCCGTCTCGGGCGAGCCAGGGTCCGCGCGGAAGGCGCAGATGCCGTCTTCATCGAACTCGAAGACGTCCGGCGCGACCGCCATGCAGTCCCCGAAGCCGACGCACAGCGTGCGGTCGATGCGGATGGTCAGCTCGCCGACCCTCCGTTCCACGATGGGGTCCACTCGATCTTCCTCTGCGCTGGTTGCCGTGTCCGAATGTCGTAAGGTACGGCCGGGGCGGGGGGGGGCGCCACGGCGGGGTGGCTACGCCGGACCCGGACGCCTTGCGGTGTGGCGATGCCGCCTCGCAAGTTCGCCCGAGACTCCTGCGGACAGGATCGGTCGAGCAGAGCCCGTCGTGGATACGCAAACATGAGCAACAACGTGAGACGGGGTGCGGGAATGTCTGGGATCTCACCGGCAGCCGAAGAGATCGTGAAAGAGCTCCGCGGGCTCGGGGATCCGGAGGTCGCCGAGTTCCTCGGACGGTTCTTCAAGACCGGACCGGGAGAGTACGGCGAAGGGGATCGCTTCCTCGGGATCCGCGTGCCGGTCCTGCGCAAGCTGGCGAGAAAGCACCAAGCGCTCGGGCTCTCCGATTGTCGTGCGCTGCTGGTCTCGCCCTATCACGAGGCGCGGTTGCTCGCACTGCTGATCCTCGTGCGAGCCTACGATCGTGGGGACGAGGAACGGCGCGCTGCGATCTACCGCCTGTACCTGGATCACCTGGCCTACGTGAACAACTGGGACCTGGTCGACTGCTCGGCGGAGCACATCGTCGGCCGGCATCTCGAGGCGGGGGACAAGGCGATCCTCTACGACCTTGCGCGCTCGAGCTCGGTGTGGGAGAGGCGGATCGCGATCATGGCCACGTTCCGCTACGTGAAGGCCGGATCCTTCGAGGAGACGCTGCGCATTGCGGACATGCTGCTCCAGGACCCGCACGACCTCATCCACAAGGCAGTGGGCTGGATGCTGCGGAAGGTGGGCAAGCGGGATCGGGTGGTGGCCGAGGCGTTCCTGCGGCCGCGTTACCGGCGGATGCCGCGCACCATGTTGCGCTACGCGATCGAGAGGTATCCCGAGGAGCTGCGCCAGCGGTACCTGCGCGGCGAAGTGGAGTCCGGGACCGAGGCGACCGCGAGGGCGACGTCCTGAACGGCGGCCTGTCGTTCGCTCGGTGGCCGTAGCGCGGGGGGCGGCCGGGTGCACAGGATCCGTGCCGGCGGTGTGGCTCGGGCAGCCGGCCATCGCCGCAGTGGACGGTCCCCGCGAATCTTTTCGCGTTCGGGCCGCGTACTGGTGACACGCAGCACGTGGGGAAACGGCGCCATTGTCCGGCCTCCTGTGCGCCTCCCGTGTGGCAATGGTCGCGCTGTGGGATGCGAGCGGCTGGCTGGACCAGCCGGGGCGGTCTAGATTTGGTGCCTCTCCTCGATTCAGCACTCCTACCGGGGGAAGGTTTTCACTCATGCGCAGGGTTCTCTTGCTCGCGGTGTTGGCGCTCACTGTGGCCGGTTGCTACCATGCCACGGTGGAGACGGGCCTGCGCCCATCGCCGGTGCGGGTCGAACGGAAGTGGGCGCACGGCTTCCTGTACGGGCTGGTACCGCCGTCCACGGTGGAGACAGCGGCACGTTGCCCGCACGGGGCGGCGAAGGTGGAGACGAAGCTGAGCTTCCTGAACCAGGTCGCATACGCACTGACCTGGGGCCTGTACTCGCCGATGGAGATCGTGGTGCATTGCGCGGAAGCGCCTGATGCTTCTGCCGTTGGATCCGAATCACGATAGGCAGTTCCTGTGATGTGTGCCGCCGTGTGTGCCCCTGTTCTGGCAGGTTGGCACGCACGGCGGCACTCACATCCGGCTGCCCGCCTGAATCCCGACAGGACGATACTCGACGGCTCTCTCCGAGGGGCCTCCCGGCATTCTGGTGGTCTGTACGAGTTGCGTCGTCGGTTGGCGCCGTGCAGAATCGGGGCGTGATGCGGTAGCGCAGAGCCGAACAACGAGGCGGATCGATGCTGGACCGGGAACCGGAGCGGATGACGGACGAGGAGGCGCGCGAGCTGTGGCGCCGCGCCGCCGAGCTGCACGCTGCGGCGGACCACTCGCGGGCCCGCCGGCAGGCGCTCATGCGGGCGGGTGAGCGCGGCCTCACGCTCGAGGACGTCTCCGCGGCGGCGGAGGGGGCGGGCATCGAACCAGACTACGTGCGCCTGGCGCTGGCCGAGCGTCGGTTGCTGGACGCGGATGCGATCCGGCGCGACCGCTGGACTGCGCGGTGGTTGCGGCGCATGGTGGGCGATGCGGACACGATTCAGGTCTCGCGGGTCATGCAGGCGGAGCCGGCGCGGGCGCTCGAAGCGTTTCGGGCCATCGCGGAGCGCCCGCCTTACGGCCTGCGGCTCGAGGACGGGATCGGTGAGGATCCGTTGCGCGACGGCGTGCTGATCTACCGCCGGGGCGCGCAAGTCGCATCCGCGTTCGACGGCGCGCTGGAGCTGGCGGACGTCAGGGTGGTCTTCGTCACGGTCCGCGCGGAGGACGACGGTGCGCGCGTGCGGCTTCACGTGCCGCTCTTCCGCCGCGGCGTGAACCTCACGGTGGGTGGCGTTTCAGCCGGCATGCTCGGGGCCGGCGCGTCGTGGGGCGGCTGGGTGCTGGGCGGGGCGGTGGCGGCCGCGCTCGGCGTGGCGTCGGTGGCCGCGCTGGCGGTGCCCGCGGGCATCGGCGCCGTTGCGGGCAGCGCACTCGGGCTCGGCGGCTTCCGCCGAATCTACCACGGCCTCGTACGCAGGGCGGAGGCCGCGCTGCGCGGTCTGCTGGGCGCCGTCGCGCTCGAGGCGGAGGGAAGGGCGCCCGGTGTGCTGCGGGCGCTCGAGCAGGGTGGCGCCGATGACCAGCAGCTCGCTGGCGGGGCGGAGGGCCGCGGGTGATCACGTCTCGGCTGCGCAGCCGGTGATGCGCGGCGCGCGAATTCTACGATCTATACAGTAGACGCAGGAGGCGGAGGGGGCACGGCTCGCGGCGGGACGCGGGCGGTGCCCCTCGCTCCGCCTGTACATCGGACCATGGAGAGACCCGCGATGGCCCTGGAACGCGCACCGAAGTACCTCGTTCTCAATCCCGAAGGGATCAAGACGTACCGCCCGCCGGATTCCGAGGTCATGACCTGGCACACGGTCGGCTATTCGGGAAAGGAGAGCTGGTACACGCTGGAGGCGCAGTACGGCGTCCCGGCGGCGCGCATCATCGCGTTCAACTTCCCGGGCGCGGTCGAGAACGGGGTCGTGGTGCCGGAGATCGTGAACTGGTATCTGCGCCACCACGTGGGGTTCGGCTGTCCGGAGACGCAGGACCGCAAGAACCGCCGCTTCAAGGGCGGCGAGCGGGTCGCGATCCCGTACCTCGGCAAGGTCGAGATCGGCGAGCCGGAGATCGTCAGGCGGTTGAAGACGCCGAAGAACGTGTGGCTCGGCGGTGGCTACAAGGCCGGCACGACGTTCGGCGTGGTCGGGACCGAGACCTCGCAGATGGTCTGCTTCTCATGCGATGACCCCACGAAGGGGTTCTCGGCGACGGTCACCGGCAGCCGGTTCCCGGCGCTGGGCATCGGCGCGAGCGGCGGTCCGTTCGGCGTGATCATCACGTCGATGCGGGACCCGGCCGAGTTGGGCCATCTGATGACCGGCGGGCACAGCTACTCGCTCACGCTGGGCGCGCGACTCAAGGGCCTGGTGGGCAACGCGCGTGTGGATCGGGTTACGAAGGTGCTGACGGACTTCGCCTCGAAGTACGGCAAGGCGGGCCAGGCCGCGGCGAGGTACGGGCCCAAGCTGGCGGAGCACCACAGCGAGATCGTGGACGTCATCAAGTTGTTCGGCCTGAACCTCGATGCGGCCGAGCCGCAGATCATCACGCTGGACAGCCCCGTGGGGGGCTTCGGCGTGGAGATCGGCTACCAGTTCGTGGTGTCGGAGTACCACGTCGTGGCCAGGTGGTGAGGGCGCAGGTGATGACGAACCGGGAGCGCTTGCCCGGGCGGCCGGGACCAGGGTAGCTTACCGGCATTCGTCGACAACATCACCGGAGTCCTTCACTGCTGGATCCTCTTCCGCGGTTTCCGCAAATCGGGAACGAGGCCCGGCCCGGGCCCGTCCGCTTCGGCGTGGACCGGCTCGCCGCAGATGCGCGGCTCGCCTCAGGTGCGGAGCGGTTGGGGCTCCTCACGAACGACGCCGCACGGACCGCGGCGGACGCGAGCCGCCTGTCGCGCACCGCGCTGCTCGACGCTGGCGTGCCGGTCGTCCGGCTGTTCTCGCCCGAGCACGGGCTGAGCGCCGCAGCGCCGGACGGCGCCGGGGTGCCCGGCGGCACGGATCCCGTGACGGGCCTGCCGGTCGTGAGCCTGTACGGCCAGCGGATGCGGCCGGCGCCGGAATCGCTCGAGGGGCTGGACGGCGTGCTCGTCGACCTGCCCGACATCGGCACGCGTTGCTACACGTACGCGTGGACGATGACGCACGTCATCGACGCGTGCGCCGAGGCGGGCCTTCCCGTGTGGGTCCTGGACCGGCCCAACCCGCTGGGCGGCGCGCTGACGGGCGTGGAAGGGCCAATGCTCGAGCCGGAGCACCGGTCGTTTGTCGGGCGGCACGTCATCCCGCTCCGGCACGGCCTGACGATCGGCGAGCTCGCGCGGCTCTGGCAACGCGAGTGCCGGCCCGGCGCGGACGTGCGGGTGATCGCGTGCGAGGGCTGGCGCCGCGACTGGCTCTGGCCGGACACCGGCCTGCCGTTCGTCCCCACCTCGCCGGCGATCCGCCGGTTCGACGCCGCGCTCCTCTACCCGGGCCTGTGCCTCTTCGAGGCGACGAACCTCAGCGTCGGCCGCGGCACCGACTTCGCCTTCGAGGTCGTGGGCGCGCCGTGGCTGGACGCGGCCGCGGTCGCAGAGCGTCTCGCCGCGCGGCAGCCACCCGGCGTCGTCGTCACCACCGACGCGTTCACGCCGGAAGCCGAGCCGTACGCCGGGCAGCGGTGCGAGGCCGTGCGCATCGCCGTGCGGGAGCCCGTTCGCGTTCGGTCCGTCGCACTCGGGATCGCGTTGCTCGCCGACATCGCCGCGCACCATCGCGGCGTCTTCACCTGGGCGCGCTATCCGACGGCCGCGAACCCGATCGGCGCCGGCCACCTCGAGCGGCTCGCGGGCACCGGCAAGATCCGGCATGCGATCAACACGGCGTCCGACGGCGTCGATGCCGCAACGATCGCGGCGTGGACCACGGCGCACGGTTGGGCCGAGCGCTCGGAGGCGGTCCAGCTCTACACCTGACGCGGCCCGGCGCGCCCGCGTGCGCCTACCGCCGGGCCGGCCGCCACTCGATGAGCGGCGCGTCCAGCACCGCGGCCTGCACCGCGTCTGCGATCGCGCGCCGCAGCGGCTCGTGCCGCGTGTTCTGCCGCGTGGGATTCACCCGGTTCGTCAGCAGAATGACGAACAGCCCACGCTCCGGGTCGATCCAGATGCTCGTGCCCGTGAAGCCGGTGTGCCCGAAGGAGCGCGCCGAGAAGTGGCGTCCCGCGCTCGAGCCCGGGCTCGGCGTGTCCCAGCCCAGCGCGCGGCTCGAACGCGGACCCTGCCGTGCCGTCCACCGCGCGATCGTCTCCGGCGAGAGTAGCCGCACGCCGCCGTACTCCCCGCCGTTCAGCATCATCTGCGCGAAGACCGCCAGGTCGCGCGCCGAGGAGAAGAGCCCCGCGTGGCCGGCGACGCCGCCCAGCGCGCAGGCGTTCTCGTCGTGCACGATGCCGTGGACGTGGGTGTTGCGGTACACCGTGTCCACCTCCGTCGGCGCGATGCGCGCGAGCAGCGGGTGGTCCGGATCGTACGTCGCGGTGCAGTCCTCGCCCGGCCCCGGCGGCGCCGAGGCGAGCGGGTTGAACCCCGTGTCGTGCATCCCCAGCGGACCCCACACCCGCTCCTCCAGGAACACGTCCAGCGGCTTGCCCGTCAGCCGCTCGATGATCAGCCCCGTGAGGATCAGGTCCCAGTCGCTGTAGATCGTCGTGTCGCCCGGCGTGTAGGCGAGCGGACCGGCGTTGATCGCGGCGAGGTACTCCTCCCGTCCGCGGGCCGTGCGCCACAGCGGCGCGTAGGGGACGAACCCCGCGTTGTGCGCGAGCACCATCCGCACCGTGATGCCCGCCTTCTCCGGCGAGTCCAGCTCCGGCAGGTACTCACGTAGCGGCCGGTCCAGGTCCAGCAACCCCTCCTCCTCGAGGATCATCGCCGCGGTCGTCGCCGCCACGACCTTGGTGAGCGACGCCATGTCGAAGATCGTCGAGTCCGTCATCGCCGGCGCTCCGGCCGCCGTGTCCATCGTGCCGTAGCCGCGCAGGTGCACGAGTCGGCCCCAGCGACCCACTGCCAGCACGGCGCCCGGCGCGGCGCCCTCCGCCAGCGCCGCCGTCACGATCGAGTCCAGCCGCGCCCCCAGGTCGGCGCTCATGCCGACGCTCGCCGGCTCCGCCGGTGTCAGCGTCGTCGTCTGGTCGAGCCGGTCCGCGGGCCGCGGTGCGCCGGCGCAGGCGGCGAGCAGGAGTGCGCAAGCGGTGGCGAGCGGGGCGATGGTCGCGGCGAATGCCCTCATTGGCAGGCTCCGTCCGTGGTGGTCGGTGGTGTCCGGGTTGGCATTCTAGGGCGTGGAACATATGTTGTCACCCCTCGACCACGACAATCCCCCTCCACCGCCAATCGCCATGATCCGCTTCGCTCGCGTCCTCATCGCCGCCGCCGTTCCGCTCGCCTGCGCGGCCACCGACGACCGCAGCGCCGATGCGGCCGGGCGGGCCGACCCCGGCGCCGTGCGGCCCGGCGTCGAGGTCTTCGTGGAGAACCCGCCGGAGGTCGTGCGCGGCAAGCGGGTGGGGCTGATCACGAACCATTCGGGCATGGACCGACAGGGGCGCGCGACGATCGACCTGCTGCGGGCGATGCCGGAGCTGGAGCTGGTCGCGCTGTTCTCGCCGGAGCACGGGATCCGGGGCGTGGCGGAGTCGCGGGTCGAATCTGGCGTGGACGAGGCGACGGGGCTGCCGGTCCACTCGTTGTACAGCGACACGCGGAAGCCGACGCCGGAGATGCTGGAGGGCATCGAGGCGCTGGTCTACGACATCTTCGACGTCGGCGTGCGGCAGTACACGTACGAGTCGACGCTGGCGCTGGCGATGCAGGCGGCCGCGGAGAAGGGGATCCCGATCGTGGTGCTGGACCGGCCGAACCCGGTGACCGGGCGGATCGTCGAGGGCAACATCCTGGAGCCCGGGTTCGAGTCGTTCGTGGGGATCTACCCGGTGCTCTCGCGGCACGGCATGACGGTGGGCGAGCTGGCGCGGATGTACAACGTGGAGCAGGGGATCGGGGCCGACCTGACGGTGGTTCCGGTGGAGGGCTGGACGCGCGGGATGTGGTACGACGAGACCGGGCTGCCGTGGGTGAACCCATCGCCGAACCTGCGGCGGCTGGAAGCGGTGATCCATTATCCGGGCGCGGTCTTCTTCGAGGCGGTCAACGTCTCGGAGGGGCGGGGCACGGACACGCCGTTCGAGCACGTCGGTGCGCCGTGGCTGAAGAACGAGGAGGTCGCGGCGGAGATGAACGCGCTGAACCTGCCGGGCATCCGGTTCGAGCCGGTCGAGTTCGACATCGAGGAGGGTAGGAGGAAGTACGCGGGCGAGCGCGTGAAGGGCGTGCGGTTCGTGATCACGGATCGCGAGACGTACCGTCCGATCGAGACGTCGCTGCTGATGATCGAGCTGATCCGGCGGCTGCATCCGGACGAGTTCGAATGGCGCGGCGCGAGCGCGGCGCAGCCGGGCGCGCGGCTGACGATCGAGCGGCACGGCGGCACCGCGCGGCTGCGCCAGGCGATCGAGGCGGGCACGCTCCGTGAGCTCCTGCGCGAGTGGGAGCGGGACCAGGCCGCGTTCCTGGAGAAGCGGGCGCAGTACCTGCTCCACGAGTAGAGGCGGCCGGGACGGGCGTGGAGATCGCCGGCGTCCTCGGCCGCCTCGCCAGTGCTGGCCCCGGGGGGATGTTCGACTGCTGAGCGCGCGGCGCCCGAGCGGGCGCCGCCCACTCACGCGCGGCCCAACCTCTCCAGCTCGCGCACCGCTGAAATCAGCCCCGCGAGCGTCGGCTCCTCCTCCTGCTTCAGTTGCGCGCAGATCGCGCGATACGATTCCAGCTCGCGCCCGTCGGGCCCGATCAACTCGTTCACGACAGTCGCGACGTCGCCGTTCGCGCCCGCCGCGCCGACGACGTCCGCCGTCAGCCGCCGGTGCGCCCTGCGGACGTCGTCATCGAGCAGGTGCGCGGCGCGCCGTTCCCAGCCGTCGTTGCCGGCGGCCGCCCGGATCGCTTCGCGCAGCCAGCCGACTTCGAGCGTGCCGGAGAGCAGGTAGAACGCGCGGCCGACGCGCAGCGGGTCGGCACCGGTCGTCCGCGCCACCTCGACGATGCCGAGCAACTGGTCGAGGAAGCGCAGCGTGATGAGCGATGCAGCGACATCCTCGCGCCGCGTCAGTTCTCCCGCCTCCTGCGTGAGCCGCTCGAACAGCTCGCGCTCCTGCCCCACGACGATCGAGCGGAAATCACGCCGCAGCGTGGCGAGGCCGTCGAGGTACCGGTCGACGATGGCGGCGATCGGTGTCTCGTCACTCACGTTCGCGAGGATCCAGCGCGTCGTCCGCTCGAGCACGCGCGAGAGGCCGAGCAGCCAGCGGTGGATGACGCTGCTCGGAAGCTCGCCCTCGTACGACGTGAGCCTGTGGCGCAGCTCATCGGCACCGGCCAGGATGGACGCGGCGAACCACGCACGCGCGACGGCGGCCTCGTCGTGGCCGGTGTCGCTCGCGACACGGTGCACGAACGTCACGCCCATGAGATCGACCATGGCGTTGCAGAGCTGCGTCGCGATGATCTCGCGCCGCAGCGGGTGCGCCGCCATCGGTCCGCCAGCAGCCACGTCGACCGCGCGCGGCGGGAAGTATTCGACCAGATAGCGTTCCAGCGCGGGATCATCCGGCACCGTGCTGTCGAGCAGCGCCTGCTTGAGCGAGAGCTTCGCGTAGGCGAGCAGCAGGGCGAGCTCGGGCCGGACGAGCGACTGCCCGCGCGACTGCCGCTCGACGAGCGTCTCGAGCGAGGGCAGCGCCTCGGCGGCGCGGTCGAGGACGCCGCGCTGCTCCAATGACGCCATGAGGTTGTGGAAGTCCTGGAAGCCCTCCGCCGCGCGCTGGAGATCGAGCGAGATCGCGAGGCTCTGGGAGCGGTTGCCGTCCAGGACGCTCTCCGTCACCGCGTCCGTGACCTCGTGGAGCAACGCGTTCCGTTCCTCGCGATCGATCCTCCCCTCGGCAACGGCCGCATTGAGCAGGATCTTCAGGTTGACCTCGCGATCCGACAGCGCGACGCCGCCCGAGTTGTCGATCGCATCCGTGTTGCAGCGCCCGCCCTCGAGCGCATAGCGAATGCGTGCCCGCTGCGTCATCCCCAGGTTGCCGCCCTCGCCGATCACCTTGCAGCGCAGCTCGGTGGCATCGATGCGCACGGCGTCGTTCGCGCTGTCGCCGACGTCCGCGTGCCGTTCCTCGGGCGCCTTGATGTAGGTGCCGATGCCGCCGTTCCAGAGCAGGTCGACGGGTGCGGCGAGGATGGCGCGGATCAGCGACTCGGCATCCAGCTCGGTCACATCGTCGCTCAGGCCGAGCGCGACACGCGCCTGCGGCGAGATCGGGATGCGCTTGAGGCCGCGCTGCACGATGAACCCGCCCTCGCTCAGCAGCGCGCGGTCGTAGTCGTCCCAGCTCGAGCGGCCCAGCTTGAAGAGACGCTCCCGCTCCGCGTACGACGCCTCCGGGTCGGGGTTCGGGTCGACGAAGATGTGGCGGTGGTCGAACGCGGCCACCAGGCGGATCTGACGGGAGCGCAGCATGCCGTTGCCGAATACATCGCCGCTCATGTCGCCGATGCCGACCACGGTGAGCGGCTGCGACTGCGGGTCGCGGCCCATCTCGTGGAAGTGGCGGCGCACGCATTCCCACGCGCCGCGCGCCGTGATGCCGACTTCCTTGTGGCTGTAGCCGTTCGAGCCGCCCGACGCGAACGCGTCATCGAGCCAGAAGTCGTACTCCGTGGCGACCGCGTTCGCGATGTCGGAGAACCTCGCGGTGCCCTTGTCCGCTGCGACGACGAGGTAGGGGTCGTCCTCGTCGTGCACGACCAGCCCGGGCGCACGCACGACCTTGCCGTCGACCAGGTTGTCGGTCACGTCGAGCAGGCCGCGGATGAAGGTGCGGTACTGTTCCTGCACCTCTGCGAGCACGTCCTTCGGGTCGGCGGGCAGCACCGGCGTCACGAAGCCGCCCTTCGAGCCGGCCGGTACGATGACCGCGTTCTTGACGGCCTGCGTGCGGACGAGGCCCATGACCTCGGTGCGCACGTCGTCGGGCCGGTCGCTGTGGCGCAGGCCGCCGCGCGCGACCGCCGCGGCGCGCAGGTGCGTGCCCGCCATGCGCGGGGACTGCACCCACACCTCAGCGCGCAGCCGGGTCGGCAGCAGCGGCTGGAGCAGCGCGGAGCTGATCTTGAGCGAGATGTACGGCACGCCGCCGGAGCGCTTCGTCGGATCGTCGCCGCCGTTCACGTAGTAGTTCGTGCGGACCGTCGCGTCGATCAGTCCGAGGACGAGCCGCAGTGCGCGGTCGTCCACGAGGGATGCAACCTCCTCCAGCGCCTCGAGCACAGCCTCGCGCGCGGCACGCACACGTTCCGCGCGTTCGTCCGCGTCGGCGCTCGCAGCCGGATCGAACTTCTGCGCGAAGAGCGCGACGAGCAGCCGGGCCACCTCCGGGTGCGCGTTCAGCACGCGCGGCAGCAGCTGTCGTGCGGGCACGAGCTGGCACTGGAACGCGTACTCGCTGTACACGCGCAGGACATCGACCTGACGCCACCGGAGCCCGGCCGTGAGCACGAGCGCGTTCAGCGCGTCGCTCGACGCATCACCGGCCGCGACGGCCAGGATCGCGTCACGCAGCAGGGCGGCGTGCGCCTCGAGATCGAGGCGGCGTTGCTCGCGGTCCTGCACGCTGAACGTGTAGATGCGCGCACCGCCACGCTCGTCCGTGGCGTCGAACGGCTGCATCGAGAGCACCCGCAGGCCGATGTGCTCGAGGATCGGCATGAACTCGGAGAGCACGAGCCCGGCGCCGCGAACGTACACGTTCAGCCAGGTGAACGCGTCGGTTTCACCATCGGCGTCCTTGAGCGACCGGTTCGACAGGCGGATGTCGATGGTTCGCTCGTCCGCTTCCATCGCCTCGATGACGGCGATGTCCGCGGCAGCTTCATCCGGCCCGTTGGACGCCTGGTACTCGGGGCTGAACGCCGCACCCCAGCGCATCGCCTTGCGATGCGCCTCGTCTGGCGCAAGCGTGAGCGCCAGGTTGCGTTCCAGCAGTTCCGTCCACGTCTGGGTCAGTTCGCGGACGAGCCTCTCGACCTGCGCGGCCGTCACGGCCGCCACGCGCTCCGCCGGAGCCGCGAGCCGGAAGTGCAGGCGCGCCTGTGCTCCGCCGCCCATGACGACGTTGTAGCTGAGCAGCGTGGCATCCAGCTCGCGCACGAGCGCGGCCTGCAACGCGCGCTGCACGCGCCCGCTATACCGGTCAGCCGGCATGATGATCATGATGGAGACGCCACTGCCGGCGGCGTCCGGGCGCAGCAATGCCTTCACGTCCTGCGCGTAGTACTGCGCCAGGATGGTCTTGATCTCCTCGGCGATCTCCGCGGCCGACGCGGAGAACAGCTCCTCCTTCGGCATCGAGTTGAAGGCCTTCACCGCCTCGCGCTGGTCGTGCGAGCCCGGGAGCCAGCCTTCCCGCTCGATGATCAGCCGGAGCTTGTGGCGGAGGATCGGGATGTGCTCGGCCTCCTCGGCATAGGCCCGCGACCGGAACAGGCCGATGAACCGCCGCTCGCCCACCACGCTGTCGCCTTCGACGCCGCGGATCACGATGGCGTGCATCCGGCTGCGCCGATGCACCGTGGACTCTGCGAGCGTCTGCCCGATCACGAGCAACCTGGGCGGCCAGCGCCCGGACTCCGGCCGGGAGTCCGGCTCGCCAGGCCAAGGATCCGGCCTGGAATGGCGCCGCACCGCGGTGCCGCTTCGCGCGTCGGTCGCCTCCTGCGCGTGCACGGCCGGCGTTGGCAGGATCGGCCCCGTCCGCGCCTGCAGGTCCGGCCGGGCCAGCCCGAGCCCGGCGCTGTCCGCTTCCGCGACAGGGGCAAGGGCGCTGTCCGGCTGGTCCACGCGCCCCCACGCGTCGTAGCCGAGGAACACGAAGTTCGGCCGCAGCCACTGCAAGAACGCGATGACCTCCGCGATCTCTGACGTCCGGTCCGGGAACCGGCGCGCCGTGACGTCGAGCGCTGCGATCGTCTCGTCCAGCGCCGTGAGCATCGGAGCGAAGTCCTCCGTCACGGCAACCACGTCCTCGAGGCTGCGCTGGATGCCGTCGCGCATCTCGTCCAGCTCCAGCTGACCCTCGACGCGGCGGACCTCGCCGTAGATGAGCGACTCGAGCGGTGCGCCGTCGGCCGCAGGGCCGATCTCGACCACGTTGCCGTCCGCGTCGCGCACCACGCGGAACACGGGATGCAGGAAGCGCTCGACCGTCAGGTCATGCGCGTAGAGGTACTCGCGCACGGTCGCGACGATGAACGCCCGCTCGCCCATGTGCGTGCGGATGACGGTGGCGCCGCCGGCACGGCCCGTGTCGTCCTCGATCTCGACGGTCACGCGGTCCGGCCGCCCGGTCTGCAGGACGCGGAACGAATCCGCCACCAGATCCGCGATCTCGCGGACGCTGCGATTATGGAAGAACTCCGGCGGGGCGCCGGCGAGGAAGAGGTCGGAGAAGCGAAGAATCAGCTCGGCGTCGGCCGGGGAAACGCGGCCGCGCAGCTCGTCGTGAATCTCGTCCGGAAGCACTTATTTTTCCCTGAAACACGTGAATGCCGCTCGGGTGAGCGGCTGGATGAAGTCGGAGTACCGCCTCCCACGGCCGCCCCCATCGCCGGATCGAACCGGATACCTAAATTTATCGATTTTTCTCGCTGCGTGAATGGGCGGCTGGCGGTGCCCGGCACTCAGACCTCCACCTGCTCCTCGAAGAAGCGCGTGACGCAGCGGATGGCGTTGGGGGCGGCCTGGCCGAGCCCGCAGATCGACTCGTCGGCCATGACGCGCGAGAGGCCGCCCAGCAGCTCGAGGTCCCAGCGCTCGGCCTCCATCAGCGCGGCCGCCTCCGCCGTGCCGCTCTGGCAGGGCCCGCACTTGCCGCACGACTCGTGCGCGAAGAAGCGCATGAGGTTGAGAGCGGCGCGGGAGGCGCGGTCCTGGTCC
>Ga0079224_100007718_pt1 | contig 14478 bp, 11 predicted proteins | sample Stecom2015_FD_80414 | JGI IMG/M metagenome (GOLD analysis project Ga0079224, IMG submission 80414) | Agricultural soil microbial communities from Utah to study Nitrogen management - Steer compost 2015 | ecosystem: Environmental > Terrestrial > Soil > Agricultural land | place: USA: Utah...
CCCGAAGGCGGGGACCACGAGGAAGGTGACGACCACGTAGGCGAGCACGGCGGACCGCCGCCGCATCGCCATCTCGGCCAGCCCGTCGGCCAGGCGCACGGGCAGGGCCCGCATCGCCGGCACCGGGTAGTAGAGCAGCGTCCCCGACACGTTGAACAGCGTGTGGACGAGGGCGATCGTGATCGCCTCCGGCCGCGACGCCGCCATCGCGGCGAGCAGCGCCGTGGCGGTGGTGCCGATGTTGGCGCCGATGGCCATCGGGTACACGTTGCGGGTCGTGACGATGCCCGCCGCGGCCAGCGGCACCATCACCGACGTGGTGATCGATGAGGACTGCACGGCGATCGTGATCACCATCCCCAGCGCGATCGCCGCCGTGCCGCCGCCCCGCTCGAGCAGCTCGCCCACCGAGCGCTCGATCCGGGTGGCCACGAGCACCCGCATGTTCTTGGTGATGAAGGCGAGGGCGACGAAGATCATCCCCAGGGCGAGGCCGATCAGCACGATGCCGAGGGCCGTTCCCGACACGAGGTTGCCGACGCCGTCGATGATCGCCTCGCTCGGGCGCTCCACGATCTTCTTGATCGGGCTGTCGAACTCGGCGCCGTCCTGGCCCACGAGCGCCTCGGTCAGCCATCGGGCTGTCTTGGACAGCACGCCCGTGGCCAGCTCGATCGGCAGCATGACGACCACGGTCAGCAGGTTGAAGAAGTCGTGGACCGTGGCCGCCGCGAACGCGTGGCGGAACTCCTCCGGCCGCCGGACGTGGCCCAACGCGGCCAGCGTGCTCGTCACCGTGGTGCCGAGGTTGGCGCCCATGACGATCGGCACCGCGTCGTCGACGCTCAGCAGACCGGTGGAGACGAGGCCCACCACGGTCGACGTGCTGACCGACGACGACTGGACGAGTACGGTGGCGAGGATGCCCACGCACAGACCGGCGATCGGGTTGCTGACGCTGGAGAACAGCGACTCCTGCACGCCCTCGCCGAGCGAGGAGATGCCCCCCTCCAGGACCGAGATGCCGGCCAGGAAGAGGTACAGGAGCGCCAGCACGATGGCCGCCCGCAGCGCGGTCGGCATCGGACGGACGTCCTCGGCAGGGGCGGGGGCGGACACGCGGCGGGCAACCTAGCGCCCCGGCGACGGGCCGGAGAAGCGGAGGTGAACGAGGTCACCCATCGGCGCCGCCGGCCGGCTCGCCTCAGCCGCCGGCCAGGCTCTCGAGGTAGGCGACGATGGCGTCGAGCTCCTCGTCGCTCAGCTCGAAGCGGGGCATGGCGTTGGCGAAGCCAGCCACCACCTCGGCGCCCGGGTCGGTGATCGAGCGGCGCAGGTACTCGGCGTCGGCGACCACCGTGGAGCCGTCGGACAGCTCTCGCTCGCTGCCGGCCAGGCCGCCCCAGCCCGGACCGGCGGCTCGGTCGGTGCCGGTGCGATGGCAGCTGAGGCAGCCCTTCTCCTGGACGAGCTCGGCCCCGCGGGCGGCCTCGGGGGACAGGCCCTCGGTGGAGGGGGCGTCGTCACCGGAGCACGCTGCGGCGAGCCCGAGCGCGGCGACCAGGGCGAGGGAGCGGAGGCGGGGGCGGGCGCGCATGCCGCTCATCGTCGCACCCCGAGCGCTGCCGGTTCGCATCACCGCCGGCCGGTCCGGGGCGTCGGTAGGGTCTCCCCATGGCTCGCCGCCCCCGTCCGGAGCGCCTCGAGGCCTACCTCTTCGACCTGGACGGCGTGCTCACCCAGACGGCCAAGGTGCACGTGGCCGCCTGGAAGGAGATGTTCGACGCCTACCTGCGGGCCCGGGCCGAGGCCACCGGTGCACCGTTCGAGCCCTTCGAGCTCGCCGACTACACGGTCCACGTGGACGGACGGCTCCGCCAGGACGGGGTGCGCACCTTCCTGGCCTCCCGGGGCATCGAGCTGCCCGAGGGCACCCCGGAGGACCCGCCCGAGCTCGAGACCGTCCACGGGCTCGGGAACCGCAAGAACCAGCTCGTGCTGGAGCTGATCCGCCGCGACGGCGTCGAGACCTACCCCGGGTCGGTGCGCTACCTGGAGGCGGTGCGGGCGCTCGGGCGGCCGTGCGCGGTCGTGTCGGCCAGCCGCAACTGCCGGGCCGTGCTCGAGGCCGCGGGGATCGAGCACCTCTTCGACGTGCGCGTGGACGGCGAGGTGGCCGCTCGCGAGGGCCTCGCCGGCAAGCCCGCCCCGGACACGTTCCTCGCCGCCGCCGAGCGCCTCGGCGTGGCGCCGGCGCAGGCCGCCGTGTTCGAGGACGCCACCTCCGGCGTGGAGGCCGGTCGGGTCGGCGGCTTCGGGTGGGTGGTCGGGGTGGACCGGGCCGGCCACGCCGACGCCCTCTACCGTCACGGGGCCGACCTCGTGGTCGGCGACCTCTCGGAGCTGCCGGAGCCCACGTGAGCGAGCACCCCACCTTCACCGTCGACCCCTGGGCGATCACCGAGACCCGCCTCGACGTGGACCACCTGGCCCGCACCGAGACGATCTTCGCCCTCTCGAACGGCCACATCGGCCTGCGGGGCAACCTCGACGAGGGCGAGCCCCACGGCGTGCCCGGCAGCTACCTGAACGGCGTCTTCGAGACGTTTCCGCTGCCCTACGCGGAGGACGCCTACGCGTACCCCCGCGAGGGCCAGAGCCTCATCGACGTCCACAACGGCAAGCACCTGCGCCTCCTCGTGGACGACGAGCCGCTCGACGTGCGCCTTGGCACGCTCGAGCACCACGAGCGCACCCTCGACCTGCGAGCCGGGGTGCTGCGCCGCGAGCTGGTGTGGACCTCGCCGTCGGGCAAGACGGTCCGGGTGCGCTCCACTCGGCTCGTGTCCTTCTCCCACCGGTCGGTGGCGGCCGTGGAGTACGTGGTCGAGTCCGTCGGGGCGCCGGCCCGGGTCGTCGTGCAGTCGGTGCTGGAGGCCAACGAGCCGATCCCCGCGTCGAGCGGCGACCCCCGGGCCGCGGCCGCGCTGCGGGCTCCGCTCGTCGGCGAGCTCCACAACCACCACGGCCTCGAGGTGATCCTCGGGCACCGCACCCGCGCCAGCGGCCTGCGCGTCGTCGCCGCTATCGACCACCTCGTCGAGGGCGCCTTCGACGTGGCCACGAACGCCGAGAGCGACATCGACCTCGGGCGGGTCACCTTCAGCACCGACGTCGCCCCGGGCCAGCCGCTGCGGGTGGTGAAGCTCCTCGGCTACGGCTGGTCGAGCCGCCGGTCGATGCCGGCGCTGCGCGACCAGGTCGACGCCGCGCTGGCCGCCGCGATGCGCACCGGCTGGGAGGGGCTGCTCGCGGACCAGCGGGCCTACCTCGACGAGGTGTGGGCCCGCGCCGACGTCGAGATCGACGGCGACGACCTGCTCCAGCAGGCGGTGCGCTTCGCCACGTTCCAGGTCGTGCAGGCCGGGGCCCGCGCTGAGCGCCGCCCGATGCCGGCCAAGGGGCTGACCGGGCGGGGCTACGACGGGCACACGTTCTGGGACATGGAGGCCTACGTGCTGCCGGTCCTGATGCGGATCGCCCCCGACGCGGCCCGGGACGCGCTGCTGTGGCGCCACGAGACGCTCCCGTACGCCCGAGCCCGAGCCGAGGAGCTGCGCCTCGGCGGGGCCTCGTTCCCGTGGCGCACGGTGCGGGGCGAGGAGTGCTCCGGGTACTGGCCGGCCGGCACGGCCGGGTTCCACCTGAACGCCGGGATCGCCGATGCCGTGTGCCGGTACGTCGGCGCCACCGGCGACCGCGTCTTCGAGCGGGAGGAGGGCTTCGAGCTGCTCGTCGAGACGGCTCGCCTGTGGGCCTCCCTCGGGCACCACGACACCGAGGGCTGCTTCCGCATCGACGGCGTGACCGGGCCCGACGAGTACTCCGCGCTCGGCGACAACAACGCGTACACGAACCTCATGGCCGCCCGGAACCTGCGCGCCGCGGCCGCCGTCGCCACCCGCCACCCGGACCGGGCGGCGGAGCTCGGCGTCACCGCAGAGGAGGTGGCGGCCTGGGAGCGGGCCGCCGGCAACGTGGTCGTCCCCTACGACGAGGCGCTCGGGGTGACCCAGCAGGCCGAGGGGTTCACCCGCTACCGGCACTGGGACTTCGAGGCCACCGACGACGACCACTACCCCCTGCTGCTCCACCACCCCTACTACGCGCTCTACTCCAGCCAGGTGGTGAAGCAGGCCGACCTCGTCCTCGCCCTCTACCGCTGCGGCGAGCACTTCAGCCCCGAGCAGAAGCGACGGGACTTCGAGTACTACGAGGCGATCACCGTCCGCGACTCGACGCTGTCCGCCTGCATCCAGTCGATCGTGGCCGCCGAGGTCGGTCACCTCGACCTGGCCTACGAGTACCTGCGGGAGACGGCGCTCGTCGACCTCCACGACATCGCCGGCAACACGGCCGACGGCGTGCACCTGGCGTCGCTGGCCGGCGCCTGGCTGGCGGTGGTGGCCGGCTTCGGCGGGCTGCGCGACGACGACGGCGAGCTGTCGTTCGCCCCCCAGCTCCCGGCGGCGCTCGACCGGATCCGGTTCCGGCTCCTGCACCGCGGTGCCCGCCTCGAGGTCGAGCTCACCCCCGGGGCGGCCCGCTACGCGCTGCTCGACGGCGACGACCTCAAGATCGCCCACCACGGCGAGCGCCTGCGCCTCGTGGCGGGGGAGCCCCGGTCGGTGCCGTGCCCGACGCCGCCCACCCTGGCGCCGGTGCGCCCGCCGCACGGCCGGGCCCCGATGAAGCGGGGCATCGGCGCCGACAACGGCCAGCGGACCGGCCCGCTGCTCTGAGCGGCGGCGCCCGGTCAGGCCACGGTCGCCTCGGCCGCCCCGCCGTCGGGCTGGAAGGTCCACGTGGTGATCGGGCTGGAGCGGCCCCGCACCTCGATCGTGCCGACCTCGTGCCAGCGGGCCCGCTCCGCCTCGTCAGCGGCCTCGATCGTCGCGGCGGCGGCGAGCACCCGGGGCCGGTGCTCCTTGGCCTCCTCGGTGAGCCGGGCGGCCACGTTCACCGCGTCGCCGATGATCGTGTACTCGAAGCGCTGCGCGGCGCCGACGTTGCCGGCGGTGACCGTCCCGGTGGCGACCCCGATCCCGGCGGCGAGGGCGTGCGTGGCGCCGAGCCGCCCGAGCCGCTCGGCGAGGTCCCGCACGGCCCGCAGGGCGGCGGTGGCGTGGTCCGGCAGCCCGGCCGGCGGGCCGAACACGCACAGGGCGGCGTCGCCCTCGAACTTGTTCACCCAGCCGCCGTGGGCCTCGACCGCCGCCACCACCTCGTGGAAGAAGGCGTTGAGCACCTCGACGACGGTCTCGGGCGGCACGGTCTCGGTGAGGGTGGTGGAGCCGATCACGTCGACGAAGACGGCGGTCGCCTCGTGGCGCTCCCCGCCGAGCTCGGTGCCTCGCTCGAGCGCCGCTCGGGCCACCTCGTCGCCCACGTGTCGGCGGAACAGGTCGCGCAGCCGCTCCCGCTCCTCGAGCTGCGCCACCATCTGGTTGAACGCCGACTGGAGGCGACCGATCTCGCTGCCGTCGTAGACGACCACCCGGGTGGTGAGGTCGCCCTGCTCGACCTGGCGCAGCGCCGCGGCCAGGGCCCGCAGCGGGTCGGTGACCGCCTTCGTGCCGAGCATCTGGAGCCCGAGCCCGGCGACGATCGTGATCAGGCTGATGACGAGCGTGGTGCGGGCCACCACGGTGGCGGTGACGTCGCTGTCGACGAGCGACACGACGGCCACGATGACGAGCCCGGCCGCGGGAGCGCCGGTGCCGGCCAGCCACACGAGGAGGGTGCGGGAGCCGAGGCCGGGGGTGCGCACCTGGGGTGGTGCGGTGGCGATCGCCCGGGCGGCCACCGGCCGAAGCGCCAGCTCGCTCAGCAGGTAGGCGAAGGCCCAGGTGACGATGGCCCCGAGCAGCACGGTCAGGGCGGTGCGGATCGACACCCGCACGCCGCCGCCGAGCGCGAGGAGGCCGAACAGCACGATCGCGCCGCACCACAGCACCATCGGGACGACGAGGAGCCGGGTCGGCAGCAGCAGCGACGCCCGCTGCTCCTCGGGGGACGGCGGGCGCTCCTCGGGTACCCAGCGCAGCACGTCGAGGGCCCGGCGGGTGCCCCACCACCCGCCGACGAGCACCGCGGCGCCGACGTAGCTGGGGGCGAGGACGAGGGCGAGCGTGCGCTGCGGGGTGTCGAGCAGGTTCGGCCGGGGGATCACCCACACCGCCAGCGCGGCGACGGCCGCCGCCCCGACCAGGTTGGCCACCACCATCGCGGTGGTGGCGAGCAGCTGCATCCGCCATCGCAGCCGGTCCGGTGGCTCGTCGACCGGTCCGAGCACCCGGAAGCCGAAGGGGCGCGCCTGCCGATCCGTTCGTCGCAACCCCCGCATCCGAGCATGATCGCAGGCCCAGCCCCACCACCCGCGCCGCACCGACGCGCCGGTGCCCCGGCACGAGGCCGGGGCACCGGGATCAGGTCAGGGCGCGGTCGTGCGCTACTCGATGCGCAGGCCGCTGATGGCCCGGGAGATGACGAGCTGCTGGATCTGCTCGGTGCCCTCGAAGATGTCCATGATCTTGGCGTCGCGGTGGAAGCGCTCCACCGGGTACTCGCGGGTGTAGCCGTAGCCGCCGAGGATCTGGATGGCCCGCTCGGTGACCCACACGGCGGTGCGAGCGGCCTTCAGCTTCGACATCGAGCCCTCGGCGTTCTTGTAGCCGCCGTTGCGGTTCAGCCACGCGGCCCGCCACACGAGCAGGCGGGAGGCGTCGATCTCGGTGGCCATGTCGGCGAGCATGAACGCGATCGCCTGGTTCATGATGATCGGCTTGCCGAAGGCGACGCGCTCCTTGGCGTAGTCCAGGGCGTACTCGTAGGCGGCCCGAGCGATGCCGACGGCCATGGCCGCCACGGCCGGGCGGGTGGCCTCGAAGGTGCTCATCGCCGGCTGCTTCTCGCCGGTGCGCTTGCCCTCGCGGGCCTTGGCCAGCTTGGCGTCGAGCTTCTCCTTGCCGCCGAGGAGGCAGTGGCCCGGCACGCGCACGTCGTCGAGGATCACCTCGGCGGTGTGGGAGGCGCGGATGCCGTGCTTCTTGTACTTCTGGCCCTGCGACAGGCCCTTGGTGCCCGGCGGGACGATGAAGCTGGCCTGGCCCCGGCTGCCGAGCTCGGGGTCCACCGTGGCCACGACCACGTGGACGTCGGCGATGCCGCCGTTGGTGATCCACGCCTTGGTGCCGTTCAGCACCCACTCGTCCTTGGCCTCGTCGTACACGGCCCGGGTGCGCAGCGACGACACGTCGGAGCCGGCGTCGGGCTCGGACACGGCGTAGGCGCCCAACTTCACGTCGTTGGCGTCGCCGTAGCACTGCGGCACCCACTCGAGGACCTGCTCGGGGGTGCCGGACCCGGCGATGCCGGCGGCGGCGAGTCCGGACCCGAAGATCGACAGGGCGATGCCCGCGTCGCCCCAGAACAGCTCCTCCATCGCCACCGGCAGGGTGAGGCCGGTGGGGTCGCCCATCATGGCGTTGGCCATGAAGTCGAAGCCGTAGAGCCCGATCTTGGCCGCCTCCTCGATGATCGGCCAGGGCGTCTCCTCGCGCTCGTCCCACTCCTCGCCGGCGGGCCGGATGACCGTCTCGGCGAACTCGTGGACCCAGTCGCGGATCTGCTTCTGATCGTCGTTGAGCTCGAGTGAGAACTCGGCCATGGCGGCACCTCGCTTGGGGAAAGGGGACAGGGAGAGACCGTCGAAGTTACCGACTGGTAACCAGCGGTCACCCTACACGGGCAGCTGCGGAGTTCCTCAACCGGGGAGCCGGTCCCTGCCCCGGTAGCGTGCCGGCATGGCCACGCTCGCTGCCGTCGACTGCGGCACCAACTCGGTCCGGCTCCTCGTGAGCAACGGGCAGGGGCGCGACCGGCGCGTCCTCGACCGGCGCATGACGATCACCCGGCTCGGCCAGGGCGTCGACGCGTCGGGTCGGCTGGCCCCCGAGGCGATCGGCCGCACGCTCGACGTGCTGCGCGGCTACCGGCGGGTCATCGACGAGCTCGGGGCCACCGAGGTCACCGTGGCCGCCACCGCCGCCGCCCGCGACGCCGCCAACGCCGCCGAGCTCCTCGAGCCGCTGGCGGCGCTCTTCGGGGCGGCGCCGCGCTGCCTGACCGGCGAGGAGGAGGGGCGCCTCGGCTTCCTCGGCGCCACCGCCGGGCTGGCCCCGGAGCAGGGCCCGTTCCTCGTCGTCGACCTGGGCGGCGGCTCCACCGAGTGCAGCGTCGGCACCACCGAGCCGGTGGCCGTGCGGTCGCTGCCGATCGGGGCGGTGCGCCTCACCGAGCGCCACCTCGACGGCGACCCCCCTGAGCCCGAGGGCCTGTCCAACGCCATCTTCGAGGCCACCGAGGCCTACGACGAGCTCCTCCGGCAGGTGCCCGAGGTGCTCGACGTGCGCACGGTGATCGGCGTGGCGGGCACGATCACCACCGTCACGGCGGTGGAGATCGGCCTCCTCGAGTGGGACGACGCCGCCATCCACCACTTCACGCTCACCAAGGACGCGGCCGAGGACGTGTTCCGCACGCTCGCCACCGAGACCCTCGCCGACCGCATCCACAACCCGGGCCTCGACCCGGCCCGAGCCGACGTGATCGTGGGCGGCTGCTGTGCCCTCGTGGCGCTCTACCGCACCCTCGGGCTCGACTCGATCCTCGTCTCGACCACCGACATCCTCGACGGGCTGCTGCTCGACCTGGCCGACCGCACCGGGGGCTGAGGGCGGCCCGAGCGCGGCCGGATCGGGGTCGGGGCGAGCAGTAGGGTCAGCGCCGTGCGAACGGTCCCCGCCGTCCCCCCGCGAGCCCGAGGGTGAGCACGCTCATCGGCCGCCGGGTCGTGCTGCGACCGCTCGTCGTCGAGGACTTCTGGGCCTGGCAGGAGGTGCGCCGCCGCAACGCGGACTGGCTCCTCAAGTGGGAGCCCCAGCGCCACCCCGCCGCCCCCGATCCGGTGGAGAGCCGGGACGCCTTCGCGGTGCGCTGCGGGGCCCGCCAGCGGGAGCGCCAGCTGGGCACCGGCTACGGCTACGGGATCTTCATCGACGGGCACTTCCGGGGCGAGATCAACCTGTCGATCGTGCAGCGGGGCCCGTTCCAGAGCGCCTACCTCGGCTACTGGATCGACGAGGCCTGCGCCGGGCAGGGCTACATGCCCGAGTCGGTCGTGGTGATGCTGCGCTTCGCCTTCGAGGAGCTGCGCCTGCACCGGGTGCAGATCTCGATCATCCCCCGCAACAAGCCGAGCCGCCGGGTGGTCGAGAAGCTCGCCATCCGCGACGAGGGGGTCGCCCTGCGCTACCTCGAGATCAACGGCGTGTGGGAGGACCACATCCGCTACGCGATCACCGCCGAGGAGTGGGAGGAGCGCCGCGAGGAGCTCCTCCGGGCCTGGGTGGACTGACCGGCCGGGGGCGCCGCTACTTCGAGGAGATCCGGGCCTGCAGGGCGGCGACGCGCTCCTTGAACGCCGGCTGCTCGAGGGACCACACCTGCGGCTCGAGCTCGCGGTCCACGGCGGCCTCGTGGTCGTGGACGTCGGCCATGTCGTCGATCGTGTCGAGGATCTTGGCCACGAGGTCGTTCGGCGCGGCGGCGGCCCGGACCGCCATCTCCTGGGCGGTGGGGAGCAGCTCGTCCTCGCCCACGCAGCGCCACACGAGCCCCACCCGCTCGGCCTCGGGTCCGTCGAGGACCTCGCCGAACACCACGGTGGCGGCCACGGCCTGCGGGCCGGCGATCCGGCGGAACATCCAGGTGTGGCCGCCGCCGGGGTGCAGGCCCAGCTGCAGGAAGCGGGTGTCGAAGCGGGCCCGGGTGCTGGCCAGGCGCACGTCGCACACCAGCGCCAGGTTCATGCCGGCGCCCACCGCGGCACCGTTCACGGCCGCGATCGTGGGCAGGGGCGACCGCCCGATGCGGAGGAACCCCTCGTAGATCGCCCGCAGCCCGGCCTCGGCGCCGCCCTCCGCGGAGGTCGACAGGTGCGACAGGTCGGCGCCGGCGCAGAACGCCGGCGGCTCGCCGGTGACGACGACGGCCCCCACCGCCGGGTCGGACTCGAGCTCGTCGAAGAGGTCGACGATCTCGGTGACCATCGGCAGCGTCAGGGCGTTGCGGCGGTCGGCGTCGGACAGGGTGACGGTGGCGACGCCGTCGGTGATCTCGGAGCGCACGAGGGACGACATGGCCCGAGTCTGGCAGGCCGGGGTGGGCCGGGTGACGAAGTGCACGGCCCCGCCCGCTCAAGGTCGGCGCGGTTGTGGCCGATCTTGTGACAGCTCTTCCATGTCGATGACGTGACACGCGTGAGCGACATTGTTACGGTTCCATGTCAGCCCCAACGCCAACGGGGCTCGGGCACTCCCGGTGGTGATGTGGGTCTTGTGGTTCACGAGGCTGCAGGTGACCATGGGGAGAGCGCGGAGCAAGGTCCCCAACAGCATCTGGTGAGGTTCGTGCGCTTTCCTTCCTTGTCACTCCGGGCGGTCGTCGGTGCGCTGGGCGCGCTGCTGGTCGTCGGTCTCGTCTCCCTTCCCGGGATGGTCGGGGCCAAGACCAACCAGGATCCGTCCGCTGAGCGTGAGAAGGTCCGGGCCCAGAAGGCCAAGGTGGCCAGCCAGGTCGACGCCCTGCGGGCCACCGACGCCGAGGTGTCGGCCGCCCTCGACGCCCTCCAGGCGAACGTGAAGGGCCAGGAGGCGCTGCTCGCCGAGGCCAACCGGGCCGCCGAGCAGGCCGAGCAGGCGTACTCCGAGGCCACCGCCGCCGTCGAGGCCAAGCAGGCCGAGATCGAGGCGCTGCGGGAGGAGATCCGTGAGTACGCCGTGCAGGCCTTCGTGCACCCGCCGGCCGACGACGCGATGGCGGCGCTCGACTCGGCCGACCCGAGCGAGGCGGCCCAGAAGCGAGCCCTGCTCGACGTGCAGAGCACCAACGAGCTCGACCTGCTCGACCGGCTCAGCGCCCTCGAGGAGGACCTCGAGGTGCAGCGCCAGCTCGCCGAGGAGGCCCACCAGCGGGCCCAGGAGAAGCGGGCCGAGGCCGCCGGGCGCCTGAAGGAGCTCGAGGCGGCCCGGGACCAGCAGGCCGCCTACGCCGCCGAGGTGGAGGCCCGCCTCGACCGGGCCCTGGCCGAGGCCGCGTCGCTCGAGCGGATCGACAAGGAGCTCTCCGCCAAGATCCAGAAGCAGCAGGAGGAGCTGGCTCGCAAGGCGGCGGCCGCGGCGGCCGCTCGCCGGGCCTCCGGCGGCGGGCGCAGCGGCGGCGGCTCCCGGGCCCCGGTCACGATCATCCCCGAGGGCAGCCTGGCCTCGGTCACCTGCCCCACCGGCGGGTCGATCACCGTGCACCAGTCGATCGCCGGCAGCGTCAAGGCGATGCTCGACGCGGCCGCGGCCGACGGCGTGATGCTCTGCGGCGGCGGCTACCGGTCCCCGCAGGGCCAGATCCAGACCCGCATGGCCAACTGCGGCACCAGCCACTACGCCATCTACGAGATGCCGGCGTCGCAGTGCCGCCCACCCACCGCTCGGCCCGGCACCTCGATGCACGAGCAGGGCAAGGCCATCGACTTCAACAACTGCTCGAGCCGCTCCACGGCCTGCTACCAGTGGCTCGCCAGCAACGCCAGCCGCTTCGGCTTCCACAACCTGCCGAGCGAGCCCTGGCACTGGAGCACGAACGGCAACTGACCCCGGCGCCCCCAGGGGCCGTCGAGATCTGACCGAGGCCGGCGGCCCCCGGGGCCGGCCTCGGCACGTCCGGCGGGCCGTCTACGGCTGGTCGCGCACGATCGAGGGGCTGTGGCGGAAGAACTGCTCGACGTCGCGCTCGTACTGGTAGGCGGCGGCCGGCTCGATGCCCCGCACCCGCAGCGACTGCACGAAGTCGGCCACGGCGCCGGCCGAGGTGTACCGGTACTCGAAGCCCGCCGCCTTCAGGCGCCGGTTGTCCACGCCGCGGCCGTGGCGGAGCAGGGCGAGCAGCTCGGGCGGCAGGTCGACGAGCCCGAGGCGCTGCAGCGGTCGGGTGGCCAGGCCGAGCCCGTACGGCGGCAGGGGCAGGTTCCGCTTCCCGCAGATCGCCGTGATCTCGCTCCAGGGCAGCAGGCCGTCGCCGGCCACGTTGTAGACGCCGCTCAGGTTCCGCTCGAGCGCGAGGAGGATCGCCCGGATCACGTCGGTCTCGTGGACGAGCTGGAGGCGGGGGTCGAACCCGAAGATGCTCGGCACGAGCGGGAGGGCGAGCAGCTTCGACAGCGGGGTGTCGATGTCGGGGCCGAGCACGTTCGAGAACCGCAGGACCGTGACCGACACGTGCGGGTTGTCGACGGCGAAGTCCCGCACGTACCCCTCCACCTCGAGCAGCGTCTGCTCGACGACGCTCTTGGGCGGGGCGCTGCGGCGGGTCTCCTCGTCGAACCACACCGGGTCCCGGGGGTCGGACCCGTACACGAGCGTGGACGACTTCACGACGACGTCGCGCACGGTCGAGCCCGGTGCCGACGCCGCCGCGAACAGGTTCATCGTGCCGATCGTGTTGATCTCGTGCATCGTGCGCGACCGCATCTGGGTGGAGTCGACGACGAGGAAGGTGTGCACGATCGTGTCGATCCTCGCCGCCTTCACGATGCGCGACAGGATCGAGTAGCTCTCGTCGCTGCGGACGTACTCGGTGCGCTCGAGCGGCACGGTCGGCTCGTAGCGGTCGAGGCCGATGATTACGTCGACGTCGGGGTCGGCCTCGAGGGCCTGCGCCACCCGGCCGCCCCAGAACGTGCCGAGCCCGGTGATGAGGACGCGCCGGCCCATCAGCCGAACCACACCGATCGGCGGTGCCGGAGCATGTCGAGCAGCGCCTCCTGGATGCGCTGGCGGATGGCCTCGGACTCGTCCATGATCCGGCTCCGCGAGTAGCGGGGCTGGTCGGGCTCCACGTCGAAGGTGACGGGGTCGAGCACCCGCACCCGGATCTTGGCGGGGAGCGGCACCAGCGCGCCGAGCGGGCCGAGGGCCCCGAAGGCGAGCATGTTCGCGGTGAGCGGCACGTAGGGGAGCCCGGTGAGCCGGGCCAGCTGCGGGCTCTTCCACAGGATCGGCATCGACTCCTCGGAGCCGACGACGGCGATCGGCACGATCGGCACCCCGGCCCGCATGGCGATCTCCACGAACCCGCCCCGACCGAAGCGGCGCAGCTGGTAGCGATCCCGGTAGGTCTTCCCGGTCCCCTTCGTGCCCTCCGGGAAGACGAGGGCCAGCTGCTGCTGCTCCCGCAGGAGCCGGTAGGCGTTGTCGGGATGGGCGAGCACGCCCCCCACCCGAGACCACAGCAGCCCCACGACGGGCAGCCGCTTGAACATCTCGTCGGCCAGGCCGTACACGCGGCGGCCGAGGTGCTCCTCGATGCCGTGCATGATCACGGGCGCGTCGGCGGGGATGGCCCCGGCGTGGTTGGCCACGAGCAGGGCGCCGCCGGTGGTGGGGATCTTCTCGAGGCCCTCCCACTCGACGCGGTGCCAGCGCTCGTACACCGGCCCGTAGAGGGTGCGGGCCAGCTGGCGCATCCGCTCGGAGCGGCCCCACTCGTCGACGTCGGAGCGGCGGGGGTCGTCGAGCTCGGCCGCGGGGCGGGGGACCGGCACGAGCGCGGTGGAGGAGCGGGGCTCGTCGGCCACGGCCGCGAGGGTCGGGGCGGTCCGTCGGGCCGTCGCGGCGCGCTTCGCGCTAGCCTTCGCAGCCGGTGTCCGCTTCGTCGGCTTCGCGTCGGCCATGGGGCGGATCGTACCGGCCCGTCCGCTCCGCCCAGGATCGGGCCCGGCGCCGTGGTCAGGCGTCGTCGAGCGAGACGGCGGTCCAGCCGTCGGCGTCGTCGCGCGCCTCGATCCACTGGCGGCCGGGTCCGCAGTCCGCCGCCACCGGGCACCAGCGGCACGGGGGCCCGGGACGCAGCTGCGGGGGCCGCTCGCCCCGGCGCAGCTGGACGGCGGCGGCGATGCCCCGCACCACCCGCTCGACGGTGGCCTGGAGGAGGCCCTCGGTGACCGGCTCCTCCTGCAGGCGGCCACCGTCGAGGTAGTAGGTGGCGAGCAGGCGGGGCGGGGTGCCGACCCGGAGCGTCTCGAGGAGCGCGTAGAAGCGCAGGTCGTCGATGTGGCCGGGGGAGAAGCCCCCGGTCTTCAGGTCGACGAGCACCTTGCCGGCCCGCACCCCGTCGGCTCGGCCCACGGTGAGGTCGACCTTGCCGGACAGGACGATGCGGTCCGCACACAGGTCGGCCCGCAGGCGGCTCTCGGGCACCGGGCGCCAGCGGGGCTCGAGCGGCGGGAAGCACTCCTGGAACATCGAGACCCGCTCGGTGGCCTCGCCGTGGAGCTCGGCCCGCTCGCCCTCGCCGAGTGCGGCC
>Ga0079224_100007720_pt1 | contig 14477 bp, 11 predicted proteins | sample Stecom2015_FD_80414 | JGI IMG/M metagenome (GOLD analysis project Ga0079224, IMG submission 80414) | Agricultural soil microbial communities from Utah to study Nitrogen management - Steer compost 2015 | ecosystem: Environmental > Terrestrial > Soil > Agricultural land | place: USA: Utah...
CCTGAGGTTTCAAAAAACTCTCAAAGGTAAAGATGTGCCGATTTAGGACGTAAATCGGCCATTGATACCGCATTCCTCAGGTCTCGCTTTCGGCGAACATACCCATTCTGGATAGGCTTGGCTAGGGCAACCCGTGTTCATTCTTCTCGGTTACATCATCGTCGTATTCTCCGTCATCGGCGCCTATATTTTTATGGGCGGCGCGTTGGGGGCCCTTTATCAACCCTTCGAGCTTCTGCTCATCGGCGGCTCCGCGTTAGGCGCGTACGTTGCGTCCAGCAGTGGCCAGTCCGTGAAAATGATGTTCGGGGCTGTACCGAAGGTCCTGCGTCGCAACCCCTATGGCAAGGAAACATATATGCAGCTTATGGCGTTGCTGTATGTGCTCCTTAACAAGGCGCGTCGGGACGGCCTCATGTCTGTGGAAAGCGACATCGAGGAACCCTTTTCCAGCCCCATCTTCGCTGAATATCCCAATGTGGTTGGCGACCCCGTGCTGGTCGAATTCATTTCCGACTACATGCGCTTGATCATCAGCGGCAATATGAGCTCTTTCGAAATCGAAACGCTCATGGATCAAGAAATCGAAACGCATCTGCATGAGCGCAACATTCCATGCAATGCCTTGCGAGCGGTGGCCGATGGGCTACCTGCTTTCGGTATTGTGGCTGCGGTTCTGGGTGTGATCAAAGCCCTGTCGGCAGTCGATCAGCCCCCGGCCATTCTTGCCGACCTCATCTCCAAAGCCATGGTGGGTACCTTTCTTGGCATTCTGCTGGCCTATGGTTTTGTGGCGCCGCTGGCTGCAAGTATGGAGCGTCGTTCCATTTCCTCGGTAAAGGTGCTGGAGTGCATCAAGGTCACCCTGTTGGCCAGCATGAACGGTTACCCGCCTCAGCTCGCCGTGGAATTTGGCCGTAAGGTCCTGTATTCCCATCTGCGTCCTTCCTTCATGGAGTTGGAAGACCACGTCAAACAAGTGCGCGCGGGCGCACGTCGCGGCTGACGGCAGCATGAGCAAAGGGGAACCGCGCGTCGTCATCCGGCGCAAGAAACTGCATCACGAGCAGCCACACGGAGGCAGCTGGAAGATCGCATACGCTGACTTCATGACAGCCATGATGGCCTTTTTCCTGGTCATGTGGCTGTTGTCGCTGATTCCAGTACATGAACTCACTCTGGTGGCTGAGTACTTCCGCAAACCACTGGTCGAAGCCATTCGCTCGCAAAACGAGAACCGGCCCTTGGGCACGGATGCCGTGATTCCGGGCGGTGCGCCCAGCGTCATTCCCAACTTCCAGCTTACGCCTCGCACGCCAAAAGATTCCGGCGACATCAGCGATATGGAGCGGCTGGAGAATCTGCGTGAAAACCTCGAGCAGCTAATTGAACATGACCCCGTCATGTCCGAGTACCGGCCGCAAATGCTGCTGGACATGACGCCCGATGGCTTGCGGGTGCAGATTCTCGACCGTAAGAATCGGCCGATGTTCGACACCGGCAGCGCCACATTGCAACGGGAAATGCGTGTCATCCTTCGACAACTTGGGCCCGTGCTGAACGGTATGCCTAACTCCATCACGATCACCGGACACACCGACGCCCGGCAATACGCCACAGGCGAGCGAGAGTATTCCAACTGGGAACTGTCCGCCGATCGCGCCAACGCGGCCCGCCGTGAACTGGTGGCCGGGGGAATGGACGATGCCAAGGTGCGCCGCGTGCAAGGCGTTTCGTCAACGGTGAATTTGGTCGACGACCCTTATGCCGACGCGAACCGTCGCATCAGTATTCTCGTTCTCAATCGCCGTGCGGAACGCCGTATGGACGAGCAGGACGCCAGTTACGCCAAACCTATCGATTTGGATGAAGTCCTCGGCAAGGGTGCTTCTAAGAATCTGGGTGTGGAACAGCGGGAGCCATTTGATTTTGACGAAGCGCCCATGCTGATTACTCCAGATTCTGTAACCGAGTTGCCCGCTCCACCGGTTAGCGAACCAAACCACGGCGCTGCGAAGCCTGCGGTAAACCTGAGCGCACCTTTCGAGATGCCCCTGGCTCCGAAAGCCGGAGGACTCGTGGAAACGGTCATCCCAGCTCAGCTGGGTGTGGCAATTGGCAGCCCCTCAGCTGGTACTGCGGGTAACATTAGGTAATATTGCCGTGGGCCGGCGCCTTTGCCGGGGCAGCATCACGACACAGACGTGTTTATAGGGAATCGATCATGAGTGCAGGCGTGGACCTGAGTCAGTTTTTCGATACGTTCTTTGACGAAGCCGACGAGTTGCTCAATGACATGGAGCAGTTGCTCCTAAGCCTGGATATAGACAATCCGGACATTGACCAGCTCAACGGTATTTTCCGTGCCGCGCATTCCATCAAGGGCGGGGCGGGCACGTTCGGCTGCTTCGGTATGCTGGCCGATACTACGCACCTGCTGGAGAACCTGCTCGACTACATTCGTCGTGGCGAGATGACGCTCCGCAAGGACATGATTGACCTCTTTCTTGAAACCAAAGACGTTCTAATGGACCAAGTTGCCGCGTACCGCAACCAGCAGGAGCCGAGCCAGGAAGCTTACGACCGCATCTGTGCGCAATTGCGCACGCTCGCGGAAGAGCGACTAACTGGCGGCCAGGCTGCCCCCGCAGCCGCAGCAGCTCCAGCCCCGGCGGCTGCGCAGCCCGCTGCAGCTCAAGCACAAGCCGCTCCCGCTGAGCCACAGGCCCAGCCAGCACCAGCGGTGCAAGCGCCGGTTCAGGCTACAGCTGCAGCGCCTGGCAATCTGCCCATGAAGATTCAGGTGACGCGCATCAAGGAAAGCGACATGCTGTCGCTGGCCGCCGAAATGGCCTTGATGGGTGAGGTGCTCCACGAAGAACGGCAGGGCGACAGCATCACCTTCTGGCTCAAGACCAGCACAGCTGAAGCAGACATCGTCGCGGTGTGTTGCTTCATCGTGAACGACGATCAAGTCAAGGTGAGCTACGAGGCCGCGCCGGGCGGCCAGGCTCTGCCCGCGGCTGCGGCCGCGGCACCTGAAGTCACTGCGTCTTCACCAGCTCCGGCCACACCAACACCGGCGCCCGCTCCAGCCGCCGCTGCACAACCCTCCGCGCAGGCTACTGCACCGGCCCCTGCCGCTGAATCGGCCGCCGCCAAACCTGCCGAAAAACCGGCTGCACCAGCCAAGCCGGCTGCGAAGTCGTCTGCGGCCTCCATCCCCACCGGGGGCAGTTCAGGCAGCAGCACTATTCGCGTGGGCGTGGAAAAGGTGGACCAGATTATCAACCTGGTGGGCGAGCTGGTCATCACGCAGGCCATGCTGGTACAGACCGCCTCGACACTCGATCCTGTCCTGCATGACAGGCTGCTCAATGGCATCGAACAACTGGACCGTAACGCACGCGACCTCCAGGAAGCCGTGATGTCCATCCGGATGGTGCCCATGGACTACGTCTTCAGCCGCTTCCCGCGTGTGGTGCGCGAAGCTGCTGCAAAGATGGGCAAGAACATCAAGTTGGTAACACAGGGCGCCGCCACGGAACTGGATAAGAGTCTGATCGAGCGGATCATCGACCCGCTTACCCACTTGGTGCGCAACAGCATTGACCACGGTGTCGAAACGCCCGAGCGCCGCATGGAAGTCGGTAAGAGCCCGGAAGGCACTATCACCATGGCAGCCCAGCACCACGGCGGCCAAATAGTCATCGAAGTGCGTGACGACGGTGCTGGCCTCAACCGTGAAAAAATCCTGAAGAAGGCCATGTCGCAAGGCTTCCCGGTCAATGAGAACACGCCGGATGAAGAGCTCTGGCCGCTCATCTTCGCGCCTGGCTTCTCCACGGCTGAGCAGGTTACGGAAATCTCCGGCCGCGGCGTGGGCATGGACGTGGTTCGCAGAAACATTCAGGGCATGGGCGGCCACATTCAGATTTTCTCCAGGGCGGGCGAAGGGTCCACCATCCGTATCGTGCTGCCTTTAACGCTGGCCATTCTCGATGGCATGTCGGTGCGTGTGGGCGAGGAAACCTTCATTCTGCCCCTGAGCAATGTCACAGAGTCCTTGCAGCCCACCAAGGAGCAGATCCACTCCATCTCTGAAACCGAGAAAGTGTTGCAGGTCCGCGGCGATTACTTGCCGCTGGTCGCCTTGCACGAAGTCTTCGACGTGGCCAACGCCGAAACGGAAATCACCCGCGCAATTGCCGTGATCCTGCAGGTGCAGGACGTGCGCTTCGCACTGTTGGTCGACCACCTGGTTGGTCAGCATCAAGTGGTCGTCAAGAACCTGGAAGCGAATTACAAGAAGATTCCAGGTGTGTCTGCTGCTACGATTCTCGGAGACGGCAGTGTCGCCCTCATCGTCGACGTCTTCGCCCTCATGCAGACTTCACAGAATCAACGTCCGGCAACCGTATAGTCACTACCCAGAATTCCGGAGAATTAAATGTCCTATCAAGTTGACGCTCAGAAAACGTCCGAAACCACCGGCCAGGAATATCTCATCTTCACTCTGGCGGCGCAGGAATACGGCATCGATATTCTGAAAGTGCAGGAAATTCGCGGCTACGACGCACAGACTGTCACGCGTATCGCCAACGTGCCACCCTTCGTGAAGGGGGTGACCAACCTGCGCGGCGTGATCGTGCCCATCGTAGACATGCGTATCAAGTTCAACTTGGCGAATGTGGAGTACGACCACCAAACCGTCGTCGTCATCCTCAATCTCAAATCGCGCGTGGTGGGTATTGTGGTGGACGGAGTGTCCGATGTGCTCATGCTGCAGAAGTCACAGGTCAGTGCTGCACCCCAATTTGGCACTGCTTTTTCCACGGAATACCTCACGGGCATCGGAACCGTGGGCGACCGCATGCTGATTCTGGTCGATATTGAAAAGCTCATGACGAGCGAAGAAATGGCACTGGTGGAGGCCGCGGCCGCCGTCTGAGCGCGGTTCCATGGAGGGGCCGGCTTCAAACCGGGGCTGTTTTTAATAACGAGGCAGGGTAGGGAATATGCGAAAGTCGTCGCTGGCAAATAACATGAAGATCCGCACCAGCATCATCCTGGTATTGGTTTTCTATTTACTCATGTTGATCGCAGGTGCTGCGCTGGGTGTGTTGTCCCTGCGTGCCGGCAACATTTCCCTGGATTCCATCGTGCAGAACCAGCGCGCCGGTGCTGCACTCGCGCAAGCGGTGGACGGCTATCGCAATGTTCAGGCGGCTCTGGCGCGTGCAGCGAATGCGCGCATCTTTGGTACCGCCACCGCGGTCGACGAGGAACTCAAACTCGGCCGTACCCATCGCGAAACTGCCCTGAATGCATTCCGGAGCTTTCAGGATGCTGCCCAGCACACCGAAAGCGGCAGCCAGCTTGCCCCGCAAATCGCGCAGCGCTTCGATGCACTAATGAATCGCGGCGTCAGCCCCATGTTCGATGCCCTGGCAGCCGGCGAGGACACCGATTACGAACGCTTGCGCGATTCCGTTGTTCCTGGCTTGGAGCGCGAGCTTTTCGATTCCTGGAACGCATTGCAACGCGCTCAGCAGGCGGTGATCGAAACCACCTATCAGGGTGAAATCAACCAATACGAACTGGTGGTGAAGCTGGTGGCAGTAGGCATGCTGGCGTGTTTCTTGATTGCCTTTCTCACCTATGCATTCCTGAACCGCATGGTCCTTCGCCCATTGCGGGTAGCTGGCTCTCATGCCGACCGCATTGCAGGCGGTGATCTCACCCAACGCATTCAGGTCGACTCCAGCAACGAGATCGGCGTGTTGCTGCAGGCCATGGCTCGCATGCAGGAAAGCCTCACCCATATTGTTGGTACGGTGCGTCGCGGCGTAGAGGAGATCAACGTTGGTGCGCATGAAATCTATTTGGGCAACACTGATCTCAGCGACCGCACCGAGCGTCAGGCGAGCTCGCTGCAACAGACCGCCGCAAGCATGGAGCAATTGGCCAGCACGGTGCAGCAGAATACCGAGCATGCCACTGAAGCAGATCGTCTCGTCAAGGGCGCTGCTGAAGTGGCCCAACGCGGTGGGTCTGCCGTCACCGCGGTAGTTGGCACCATGGGCGAAATCTCCGACAGTTCGCACAAGATGGCGGAAATCGTCAGCGTGATCGACGGCATCGCCTTCCAGACCAACATTCTCGCGCTCAATGCCGCCGTGGAAGCTGCACGTGCCGGGGAACAGGGCAAGGGTTTTGCTGTTGTGGCTGGCGAGGTTCGCTCGCTGGCACAGCGCAGTGCCCAGGCAGCGCGTGAAATTAAGCAGCTTATCGACGAGTCACTGGAGAAAGTTGCCAACGGAGCACAGCAGGCAAGTGCCGCAGGCGACATCATGCAGGAAGTCGTGCGTTCGGTGGACACCGTTACGACCATCATGGATGAAATTGCTACGGCTTCGCGCGAACAGTCTGATGGTATCAGTCAGGTGAACGCGGCAGTTGCCGATATGGATGGCGTCACTCAGCAGAATGCTGCCTTGGTGCAGGAAGCCGCTGCTGCAGCCGGCTCGTTGCAAGACCAGGCCCGCCGCCTGACTGAGCTCGTCGCCATTTTCAAAGTAAGCGCGAACGAAATCATTGATGTTACGTCGGCACAGGCCCAACGCAGAGAAATCGCGCAGGAATACGAATCGTCCGGAGCCTTGTTGCACCCGGACAAACGGGCAGGGGCTTTGTTAAGCTCCTGAAGCAATGGATCCTTTGAATAATCCCAATTCCATCTTTGCGCTCCCGGAACGGGCTCGGTTGTCTCAAGGCGACTTTGAGTATGCGGCGCGGCTCCTCCAGGGCCGCGCCGGCATCGTTCTAGGCGAGCACAAGCAGGAGATGGCCGGCCGTACACTCGCTTTGCGAGCGCACCAGGTCGGCCACGGCAGTGTGCGCGACTATCTGGATGATCTCGCGCGTAATTCGCATTCGCCGGAGTGGGAAGTATTCGTCAATTCCTTCACCATCAACCACACGGCGTTCTTCCGCGAACAGCATCACTTCGAGATCCTGGCGCGGTTCGTACGAACTCGTCAAAAGCCGATCTCAATCTGGTGCTGCGCTGCCTCCACTGGCGAGGAGCCCTACACCATTGCCATGACGCTGCGCGAGGCCGTTCCACAGCCCGATGTCGGCGTCTCCATTTGGGCCACGGATATCGACACCTCGGCCATACAGAAAGCGCGCGACGGGGTGTATTCAACTGAGCGAGTCAAGCCGGTGTCTGAAGAATACCTGCGCAAGTACTTCCAGCGGGGGACAGGCCGGCGTGCCGGCATGGTCCGGGTCAAGGACAACCTGCGTAGCATGGTCGAATTCGGGGTGTTCAACCTGCTGCAGAATGATTGGCCGCCGCCGTCGAGCTTCGACGCCATTTTCTGTCGCAACACGATGATCTACTTCGACAAGGACACGCAGGTAAAGGTGCTGGAACGTTTCGCTCCCACCTTGAAGACCGGCGGTTTGCTGTTCGCAGGTCATTCCGAGAATTTTACCTACCTCACGGACGCGCTCCGTTTGCAGGGCCAGACCGTCTACGTGAAGACGTAAGCGTTAGGCGCAGTACGAAGGTGATATGTTGCTATGACAAAAAAAATTCGCGTTCTGTGTGTCGATGACTCCGCCCTGGTGCGCAGCTTGATGACTGAGATCATCAATAGCCAACCGGACATGGAAGTCGTGGCTACCGCTCCCGATCCTCTCGTGGCCCGTGAGCTCATCAAGCAGCACAATCCGGATGTCCTCACACTGGACGTCGAAATGCCGCGCATGGACGGTCTGGATTTTCTCGATCGCCTGATGCGTCTGCGCCCAATGCCCGTCGTCATGGTTTCGTCACTGACTGAAAGAGGGTCGGAAGTCACTATGCGCGCACTGGAGCTCGGTGCCGTCGATTTCGTCACCAAGCCCAAGCTGGGCCTGCGCGACGGCCTCATCGAATATACCGATCTGATCGCAGACAAAATCCGTGCGGCGGCTGCTTCCCGTCCTCGACAGGCAGTCAGAGGTGAACCGCGCAAGCTTCTGCATTCTGCCCGACCTTTTTCCACGACGGAGAAACTGGTCATGATCGGAGCCTCTACGGGTGGTACGGAAGCAATACGTCAGGTACTGGAGCCGCTGCCGCCCAACAGCCCGGCCATCATGATCACACAGCACATGCCGGCGGGCTTCACGAAATCCTTTGTGCAACGGCTCGACAGCTTGTGTGCCATGCAGGTACACGAGGCAGAGGATGGCCAGCGTGTCCTGCCGGGCCATGTTTACCTCGCTCCCGGTGGCGTCGCCCACATGAAGTTGGCGCGCTCGGGCGCGAACTATATCGTCCGGCTGGATCCCAGCGAGCCGGTGAACCGCCATCGACCTTCAGTCGATGTGCTGTTCCATTCAGCGGCTGAAGTGGCCGGCCGCAACGCCGTGGGGGTGTTGCTAACTGGCATGGGCAAGGACGGAGCCCAGGGGCTACTGGCCATGAAAAAGGCCGGAGCCGTTACCTTTGCACAGGATGAAGCAAGTTGCGTCGTGTTCGGCATGCCGCGCGAAGCCTTGCACATTGGTGCGGCCGACGAGGCCGTCCCCCTGTCGGAAATCAGTGAGCGCATTCTGGCCAGCGCAGGCACTACCCATCTGCGCGTGTAGAAGCGGACTGAAAACAATCATTTACCGGAGAGTCTCAAGTGGTACAGAAAACCATGAAAATTTTGATTGTTGATGATTTTCCGACCATGCGTCGGATCATCAAGAATCTGCTCAAGGACCTTGGGTTCGAAAACGTTGACGAGGCCGAAGACGGTGCCATGGGTCTCGAGAAGCTGCGTAACGGCAACTTCGAGTTCGTGGTTTCGGACTGGAACATGCCCAATATGGACGGCCTCGAAATGCTCAAGGCCATTCGTGCCGACCCCAATCTCAGCAAGCTTCCGGTGCTGATGGTCACTGCCGAAGCCAAGAAGGAAAACATTATTGCGGCTGCACAGGCGGGTGCCAATGGCTACGTGGTGAAGCCCTTTACTGCGGCAACACTTGAAGAGAAGCTCAACAAGATCTTCGAAAAACTTGGTGCCTGAGGAGAGGGTCATGGAAATGCAGAACGCTCCCGAAGGCGGTAACGTCGATGACAAGCTGATTCTCCGAATCGCGCAGTTGACGCGCATGCTGCGTGACAGCATGCGCGAGCTCGGCCTGGATCAGGCCGTCAAGGAAGCCGCGTATGCGATCCCTGATGCGCGTGACCGCCTGCATTATGTCGCCCGCATGACCGAACAGGCGGCCAACCGAGTGCTCAACGCAGCTGAGGCTCTTCAGCCCGTTCAGGATGATCTTCAACGCCGGGCTGTCGCTCTGGATGAGCGCTGGCAGGCCTGGTTCGACCGTCCCGTGGAGCTTGCTGAGGCACGCGAGCTGGTGGATGACACCCGCGCCATGATCAAGGAGATTCCCGAGAGAACCAAGCAGACTCAGGATGCCTTGCTCGACATCATCATGGCTCAGGATTTTCAAGACCTCACCGGTCAGGTCATCATGAAAATGCTGGGGGTCGTCACGGCCATCGAAACTGAGCTGGTTCAGGTGCTGATCGACAGCGTTCCGCAGGAACGCCGCGATGAAGCGAACTCACTGCTGAACGGTCCTGCGGTGGATCACTCCAAACCGGACATCGTCACCAGCCAGGATCAAGTAGACGATCTGCTCGACAGCCTCGGGTTCTGATTTCCGGCAAGCCCGGATTAATACCAGCAACATTGAAACGTTCCTTCAACTAGAACGTCACGAAGCAGATGGGCTAATTAAAAGAAAACCTCGGAGGGGGAGACATATGAAGCACGGCACACGTCGTTTGCTGGGTGTTGGTCGTTTGTTAGGGCATCTGCGTACGGGCAGGGCAACCTTGGCTGACAGGGCATGGACGCTCAGCGCGGTAGCCATTCCTCTTTCCCGTTTTCTTGGTGATCTTCGTGAGCGTCTGGTGGTGATGCGGCGCTCTGCGATCGATATTTCCCTGAGCGCCGCCCGCCTGAATGCCCAGACGCGCGCCTGTAGAGACATGTCGCGTGAACAGGTGGAGCAGGCGGAGGGGCTGGCTCAACGCAGTGAGCAGATTGCTGCCATGTCGGAACAGACGGCGGCCTCCACCCGAGACATTGCCGACGGGTTCCATGCGCACATGGCCATAGCGGAACAGACGCTGGGCCAGCTCAAAGTACTGAACGAGCGCATCGACCGAGTTGTTCACGACATGCAGGTGTTTGCTGGTGTGGTCGGGCAACTGACCCGCCGGGCGCAATCTGTTGACGATACGAGCCGACTCATTAAGGACATTGCTTTGCAGACTCACCTGCTTGCCCTGAACGCAGGGGTTGAGGCTGCACGCGCAGGGGACGCAGGGCGCGGCTTTGCCGTGGTAGCCAGTGAAGTCGGTAAGTTGGCCGAACGTGTCAATTTGGCCACGGGCGAAATCGTTCAACATGCGGGTCAGATTCTCTCGCTGGTGCAGGACACCAGCAAGCGCAGCCACGACATTCAAGGCGAACTCGATGCCTCAGGCGAATTGGTGCGCACCTTCATGGGCAACTTTGATCAGCTCGTCAGCGATTTCACGCGTTTGAACGGGGAAATGACTGAGGTCGCCGATACTGTCACGCAGGTCAGTTCCACTAATCAGGAAATGTCGGCAGCTATTGGGCGCATCGCACAGTTGAGTAATCAAGTGCAGGGTCGGCTCAGGGTGATGGTGGAAGAAGTGGGCGGCGTACGGGAAAAATCCGAGCATCTGCAGGAAATGCTCGCTGCGCTGCGTACGGGAAACACGCCCTTCGATGCGTTGGTATCGCTTTTGGAAGCAACCAGCGAAGCCGTAATCGCGGTGCTGCGCCAAGCACAATCACAGGGCGCAGATATTTTCGATGAACGCTACCTGCGAATAGCCGGCAGCAACCCCCCGCGGTATCACACGTCCTACGACCGCAATGTAGACGAAGCGCTGACCCGCATTGTCGACCATACATTGGACCAACTCCCTGGTGGCAGTTATACCCTGGCGATGGATCGCAACGGCTACGCGCCCGCCCATAACAGCAAGTATTCGCTCCCGCCCACCGGCGACCCAGCACACGACACCCTGCATTGCCGGGACAAGCGCGTATTCGACGATCATGTCGCCCTGAATGCAGCGCGGTCCACCAGTGGTGTGCTATGCCAGACTTATATGCGGGATACCGGGGAAATCATTACCGATATTTCCATGCCTATTGATATCGACGGGCAGCGTTGGGGTGCGGTACGCATTGGCGTCGACTACCTGATATTTGACCGGGCCCTGGGTGGCGCAGGCGAAAGCGCTGCCAACTCCAGCGCTTACTCTCAGCCGAGAATTGCCTAGCAATCAGGGGCTTGCTCCCACCTTCGTGGCCAAGGCCATCGATTAGAATCCATGCTGGCTTTCATGTATCTCGGCTGAAACTGCATGGCAGAGGATAGCGACCTCGAAAAAACAGAACCTGCCTCGCCCCGGCGCCTGGAAAAGGCGCGCGAGGAGGGGCAGGTGGTGCGTTCTCGCGAGCTGAACACCTTTCTGGTGTTGTCAGCTGGCGTCGGCACGCTCTGGGTCATGGGTGGCTTTATGTTTCATCAGCTGCGGGAAGTCATTCATCACTCCATGTGGTTTGACCCGAATGTCGGTCGCGACACAACCGTCATGGTGGGCTCGGCCGTGGGGCTGGTCCTGAAGGCCTTGATCACCTTGCTGCCATTATTTGGGGTGCTGGTGGTGGTGGCCATTCTCGCATCCGTCCTGCTCGGGGGCATGGTGCTGTCGGGCAAGGCACTGCAGCCAAAGTTCGAGCGCATGAGCCCCCTGAAGGGCATTAAGCGCGTGTTTTCGGCTCAGACTCTGGTCGAACTGTTCAAAACGCTGGCCAAGGCAACGGTAATCGCCCTGGTCGGCGTGATGGTCATCATCCACTATCGTGACCAAATGCTGGCACTGATGCATGCCACGCCTTCGGAAGCCCTCACTTACGGCATGTCGCTGGTGGCGCTGTGTTGCGGCCTCATCGTGGCATCGCTGATTCTGATCGTCATTATTGACGCTCCGTGGCAGGTGTACAGCCACTTCAAGAAGCTGCGGATGTCGCGCCAGGATGTGAAGCAGGAGCACAAGGAAAGCGAGGGTGACCCCCATGTGAAAGGCCGTATTCGCCAGCAGCAACGGGCAATGGCGCGCCGCCGCATGATGAGTGAAGTGCCGCACGCCGATGTGGTCGTTACCAACCCAACTCACTATGCCGTGGCTTTGCGTTACCTGGAAGGCAAGGGTGGGGCACCGGTGGTCGTTGCCAAAGGTGCAAACCTCATTGCTGCGCAAATCCGTCAATTGGCCAGCGACAACAAAATACCTTTGCTCAGTGCCCCTCCGTTGGCGCGAGCGCTTTATCACCATGTGGAGCTGGGCCGCGAAATTCCCATGGAACTCTATTCTGCCGTAGCCGAGGTGCTGGCGTGGGTTTATCGCCTGCGCACCTGGGCACCGGGCATGGGGCAGGAACCAGAACCGCCCACTTCATTGAACATTCCGCCTGGCCTTGATCCCGACTCCGGCAAGGCTGTGGCACAGGCATCATGAACGATTTTCTCGCAATACTGAAGCAAGGCGGTGGCCAGCACGCCCGCCTGATGGTTGGCCCTGTGCTCATCCTCATGGTTCTTGCCATGATGGTGCTGCCCCTGCCGCCCTTCATGCTCGACTTGCTGTTTACCTTCAATATTGCGATCTCGGTGATGATCCTGCTGGTGGCACTGTTCACCCGCAAGCCACTGGATTTTGCAGCGTTTCCTACTGTTCTGCTGTTCTCCACGCTGTTGCGGTTGGCCCTGAATGTGGCTTCCACGCGCGTGGTGCTGCTGCACGGCCATACTGGCCCTGACGCCGCCGGTAAAGTGATTGAGTCTTTCGGTCACTTCCTGATTGGTGGCAATTTCGCGGTCGGTCTGATCGTCTTCATCATCCTGGTCATCATCAACTTTGTGGTGATTACCAAGGGCGCCGGGCGGATCGCCGAAGTGGGTGCGCGCTTCACCCTGGACGCCATGCCCGGCAAGCAGATGGCCATTGACGCCGACCTCAACGCTGGTTTGATCGGTGAAGATGAAGCCCGCGCGCGCCGCAAGGAAGTGGGGCAGGAAGCCGAGTTCTACGGCGCCATGGACGGTGCTAGTAAGTTCGTGCGAGGCGACGCCGTCGCTGGCTTGCTGATCATGGTGATCAACATTATCGGCGGCCTGATTGTGGGAGTTGGACAGCACGACCTCTCCTTTGGTCAGGCAGCCGAGGTCTATACCATCCTCACTATTGGTGACGGCCTGGTAGCTCAAATCCCTTCGCTGATCATCTCGACTGCTGCGGGCGTGGTGGTATCCCGCGTCGCGAATGACGAAGATGTGAGCCAGCAGATGCTGGGGCAGCTGTTCACCAACCCCAATGTGATGTTCATTACGGCCGGCATCATCGGTCTTATGGGGCTGATTCCCAATATGCCGCATGTCGCATTTCTGTCCCTGTCGATTCTTATGAGCGCCATTGGTTGGTCCGTGCTCAAGAAACGCGAGAAACTCGCGGAGGCTGCAGCCGTGGAGCCCGCCCAGAAACAGGCGGCAGTCGAGGCGGCCGCCGCTGAAGCGACGTGGGATGACGTGGAGCTGGTCGACCCCTTAGGGCTGGAAGTTGGATACCGCCTCATATCGCTGGTGGACCACTCCCAAAATGGTGAACTGTTGCACCGCATCCGCAGCCTGCGCAAGAAATTCGCGCAAGATGTCGGTTTCCTTCCGCCGGTTGTGCATATCCGCGACAACCTCGAGCTTAAGCCTAACGAATACCGCATCCTGCTTTCGGGTGTGGAGGTGGGGCGGGGCACGTCCACACCAGGGCAGTGGCTGGCCATTGACCCAGGTGGTGTCACCATGAAATTGCCGGGCACGCCAACGACCGACCCGGCCTTCGGCCTTCCTGCTGTATGGATCGACGTTTCCCTGCGCGAACAGGCGCAGATTGCCGGCTACACCGTGGTGGATGCCGGTACTGTCGTTGCCACCCATCTGAACCACATAATGCATCGCCACGGCGCTCAATTGCTGGGTCGCCCGGAGGTACAGCAACTGCTCGACCATATTGAGCGCGAAGCGCCGAAGCTAGTGGAAGACCTGGTTCCCAAGACCATCACGCTGGCGGCGTTCCAGAAATTGCTGCGTGGCTTGCTGGAGGAAGAAGTACCTATCCGCGACATGCGCAGCATCATCGAGTCCATTACTGAGCATGCACCACGACTGGCCGCGCAAAACGCGGCTGGCACGGGGCCCGATCCCTCTGAGTTGCTGGCCCTCACCCGCGTAGCACTAGGCCGCGCGATCTGTCAGCAGTGGTTCCCCGGCGACAGCGAGATGAACGTCATGAGTTTGGAGCCGCGCCTGGAACG
>Ga0079224_100007721_pt1 | contig 14476 bp, 18 predicted proteins | sample Stecom2015_FD_80414 | JGI IMG/M metagenome (GOLD analysis project Ga0079224, IMG submission 80414) | Agricultural soil microbial communities from Utah to study Nitrogen management - Steer compost 2015 | ecosystem: Environmental > Terrestrial > Soil > Agricultural land | place: USA: Utah...
ATCCGGACAGTAACGATAAGTAATAGTTTCAATAAGTGTAGGCCCTTCTCCATTAATTGCACGTTCCCTGGCATGTTTTGTCGCAGCATATACAGCAAACACGTCCATACCGTCTACTTGGATACCTTTAATTCCCGCTGCTACTGCTTTTTGTGGCAATGTTTTCGCGTTTGTTTGCAGTTCCCGCGGAACAGAGATAGCAAAGCCGTTATTTTGAACAATGAAGATAGCAGGAGCTTTATAGACCCCGGCAAAGTTAATTCCTTCATAGAAGTCCCCTTGGGAAGTACCGCCATCGCCTGTGTATGTTACTGCAACAGCTTTTTTGCCGCGTTTTTTCATTCCTAAGGCTACTCCGGCCGTTTGGATATATTGGGCGCCGATAATAATTTGCGGCGGCAGCGCGTTCATATCTTCAGGAATTTGGTTTCCATGGAAATGACCTTTAGAAAACAGGAAGGCTTGATATAGCGGCAAGCCATGCCAAATTAATTGCGGAACGTCCCGATACCCTGGCAGCAGGAAGTCTTCTTTTTCCAGCGCAAAATGACTAGCAAGCTGGGATGCTTCCTGGCCGGCAGTCGGCGCATAGAATCCTAGTCGACCTTGACGGTTTAATGCAATGGAACGCTGGTCTAAAATACGGGTGTAGACCATTCTCCGCATTAGTTCCTTCAACTCATCATCCGATAAGTCAGGAACTAGGTCTTCATTGACAATTTTTCCTTCTTCATTAAGAATCTGGAGCATTTCAAACTGATTTTCAACAGTTTCTAGAACGTGTTTCAACATCGTTCACCTCTTCCTTTCTCTCGCAAATTTTAATATCATTTCTAGCCTTTCCCAAAACAGAAAAAACTGTACTTTAATATTTCTTTTGTATCCGTTTTCTTTAATATCCTAAAATAAAGTGTAAAACTGTTATAAAAATATTAAAAGAAAAACTGATACAATAGAACCAATTACAATATAGCTCATTCAACTATAAAGGTCAATAAATTTGTACAGTTATATATGGAAAAGTAATAAATTCATATACCGTTGCCATCAAGCTGTACTACTCTGTTATATAAGTTTTTGTATCTGTGTTATCACAGTTCATTCCATTCGGTGCCGATTTGGATTTCGGACTGTAGCATAACCTAATAATGAAAAGATTATTCCGATGTTTCCGAAATAAAAAGAGGGGCATCCTTAAGGATACCCGTCCTAATCGTTTTCAAGGGAAACATCCAACTCCGCCAATTCATAAAATTCCTTTTTTAAGTTATTGTATTCAATCGTCAGTTCATTAAATTCGTCATTAATTTCTAGCACTTGTTTATAGCTGTCATTTATTTTGTTAATTTGCTCGGTTAATGTTTCCTGCTTCAAGTCTTCGTCCTTCAGCATTTCATATAATTCCTTTTCCAGCTCCAATGAAGCTAAATACGCAGCATGCAGTTCATCATAGGAAGCGTAACGGTCCTGCATGACGTGAAACATCGTTTCGCCTTTTTGCTGCAGCTTTTCTTCCTTTAAATCGTTTAATAATGGTTCGATTTGCAGAAACGTTTCCTCGGATTTTTTTATGCTCTCCTTCTCCTTATCAATCAATTTTCTCCTTTCTTCAATAATTTCAATCGCTTGGTCCGATAAATTGACGATTTTATCAAACTCGTCCATTCCAAGTTCAATAATCTCACTATAAATTTGTTGCTCTTCCCGCTCCAGATCAGTAATTGCTTCTTGCTGCTGCTCAAAGTCCTCTTCCAATTGAACCGCTTCCTCCAAATGGGTGTAAATTTTCTCGGATGCGTTTTGTCCAGCACATCCGGCTAATAGCAAAAGGAGGCTGAATAACATCATATGAAATAAAAGAAAATTACGCGTTAACACTCCCAATCCTCCCCAACATTACGATATTTTTATGTTTTACAGTATAGCATAAAACATACAAAAAATAGGGCTTGTCTATCATATCTATTAGCAATTATATGATAGTCATAGAGTATTTATGTTAAAATATTTTTATCACACAAGATCAACAATAAAGGAGTATGGACGATGATTACAATGAAAGATATTGTCCGGGAAGGGCATCCTTCCTTAAGAAGGCAAGCAAAAGAAGTTCCCTTGCCTATTGGAGAAGAAGAGAAAAAATTGTTAAATGACATGCTTGAGTTTCTAAAAAACAGCCAGGACGAAGAAATGGCGCAAAAATATCAGCTCCGGGCCGGAGTCGGATTGGCGGCACCCCAGTTAGGGATCGAAAAAAGATTAATCGCTGTTCACTTTGAAGACACATCTGGCAAATTATACAGTTACGGCCTCGTCAATCCCAAAATTGTCAGCCATTCGGTGGAAAAGTCCTATTTAGCCGGCGGGGAAGGGTGTCTATCTGTCGACCGCCCTGTCGAAGGATTCGTTGTCCGCCATGCACGGATTACGGTGAAAGCGACAGATATGGATGGAAAGGAACTGAAATTGCGTCTTAAAGGCTACCCAGCCATTGTCTTTCAGCATGAAATCGACCATTTAAACGGGATTATGTTCTACGACCACATTGATGAAAAGCACCCTTATAAAGTTCCGGAAGGTGCGATACCCATTGAATAAATTTATTTCAATGGGTATTTTTTTTGCCGCAATGCCCGCTGCTCCAATGAATAAATCCGGTATTTCTGTTCAAAATATGCATATCAATGCCTATTTTAACCGCTCGATTTGCTTTTTTTGTTTCCATATTTTCCAAAACATACTATACTATAGATAAGAGGGATTGGAACGGTAGATGTTTTTAAAGCTTTTCTTAATCTATTGAAAGGAGTCGTGAACATCATGTTAAAACGGTTAAAAGAAAAGCTAAAGAAACGTTGGAAGGAATTATTAGGTAAAGAAGGACGTGTACCGACAACATTTGAACAAGACTACCAGTAAGCAAACCAATCAAAGGATATAGGCACGTATATACAGAGAAAGAAACGGAAAATAACACATCGCTCCTGATAAAATTACTGTTGTTCATCATCGGTAATGGAAGATAGGAGAGATTTGTATGATTTTTAAGGTATTATATCAGGAATTAGATGGTGAAATGCCTATTCGTGAACGAACGAAAAGTATATATATAGAAGCACAATCAGTAAGAGAAGTACGGCAAATTTTAAGAGAAAGAAATTTCCAGCACAATATTGAATATATCCAGCCATTGAACGAAGCCCACCTAAATTACGAAAAACAATCAGATCATTTTAAATTGGAGAATGCGTAACGATGAAATTTGTAAAAAATGATCAGACTGCTGTCTTCGCTTTAGGTGGATTGGATGAAATCGGAAAAAATATGTACGCTGTTCAATTTCAAGATGAGATTATCATCATCGATGCTGGAATTAAATTTCCTGAAGACGAACTGTTAGGAATTGACTATGTCATTCCTGATTATACGTTCCTCGTCCAAAATCAGGATAAAATTAAAGGTCTGTTTATTACCCATGGACACGAGGACCATATTGGCGGTATTCCATATTTGCTGCGGGAAATTAATGTGCCAATTTATGCTGGAAAACTCGCAATCGGACTGATTCGTAACAAATTGGAAGAACATGGATTGCTCAGAAATGCAAAGTTAAATGTAATACAGGAAGATGATGTTATTAAATTCCGTAAAACCTCTGTTACTTTTTTCCGGACTACCCACAGCATTCCTGATGCTTACGGGATTGTTGTGAAAACACCGCCAGGCAATATCGTTCATACCGGTGATTTTAAATTTGATTTTACGCCGGTAGGTGAGCCGGCAAACTTGACGAAAATGGCGGAAATCGGAAAAGAAGGAGTATTGTGCCTATTATCAGACAGTACAAATAGTGAAGTGCCCGGATTTACCATGTCCGAGAGAGTTGTTGGTGAAAGCATAAATGATATTTTTAACCGAATTAGCGGCAGACTAATTTTCGCTACCTTTGCCTCCAATATTTACCGTTTAAAACAAATGGTCGAAACAGCTGTAAAACATAACCGAAAAGTAGCAGTGTTCGGCCGCAGTATGGAATCTGCGATTAATTTAGGCCAGGAACTTGGGTATATACAGGTGCCAAAAGATACATTTATTGACGGTAATCAAATTAATCGATTGCCGGCAAATGAAGTCGCCATTTTATGCACCGGTTCCCAAGGAGAAACGATGGCTGCCTTGTCACGGATTGCAAATGGCACCCATCGCCAAATTCAGCTGATTCCTGGTGATACAGTCGTATTTTCCTCCTCTCCAATCCCTGGAAATACGGTGAGCGTATCGAGAACGATTAACAAATTATACCGGGCCGGCGCCGAAGTTATTCATGGCAAGTTAAACAATATTCATACATCAGGCCACGGAAGCCAGGAAGAGCAAAAACTGATGCTCCGACTGATGAAACCAAAATATTTTATGCCAATTCACGGGGAATACCGCATGCTTATCGAACATGCAAAATTGGCTGAATTATGCGGTGTTGAAAGAGAAAACTGTTTTATTATGGATAATGGCGATGTATTAGCTTTAGGCAAAGATACCGCTGAAATTGCCGGAAAAATTCCATCTGGTTCTATTTACGTTGATGGAAGCGGTATTGGGGATATCGGCAATATCGTACTTCGCGACCGGAGAATTTTATCCGAAGAAGGACTCGTCATCGTTGTTGTGAGCATCAACATGAAAGATTATAAAATTGCGGCAGGACCTGATATTATTTCCCGAGGATTTGTCTATATGAGGGAATCGGAAGATCTGATCAATGAAGCGCAAAAGCTCGTTTCCAGCCATTTGGAGAAAGTAATGGAACGGAAAACGAATCAATGGTCCGAAATTAAAAATGAAATTACTGATACAATTGCACCGTTTCTTTATGAGAAGACAAAACGGAGACCGATGGTATTGCCAATTATTATGGAAGTATAAAAGCAAAGGGCCCTATTTTTTACGGGGCCCTTTTTCTGTTCATTATTCTTCGATAACCAGGTTTTTCTCAAACCGGGACAAATCTTTGTCTGCTCCAATGACGATTAAAATATCCTCTTCCTGCAATGACTCATCCGCTGATGGCGATACGATAATCTCCCTTCCTTGTTTAATCGCTACTACCGTACAGCCGTATTTTGCGCGAATATCCAAATCAGCCAACGTTTTTCCGGCCATTTTCCTGCCTGCTTTCACTTCGGCAATGCTATGGTCATCGGAAAGCTCCAAATAGTCTAATATGTTGCTGGAAATAAAATTGTGCGCAAGCCTCCTTCCCATATCCCGCTCCGGATGAACAACTTGATCTGCCCCAATTTTCCTTAAAATTTTTTCATGATAATCATTTTGCGCCTTAACGGTTACTCTTGACACTCCCAGCTCTTTTAATATAACCGTTGTTAAAATGCTCGCCTGAATATTTTCACCAATCGCGACGATAACATGTTCAAAATTGGAAATGCCAATTTCTCTTAACGCATCCTCATCAGTAGAATCGAGGATAACGGAGTAAGTTGCAATATTTTTAAATTGATTCACTTTATCCTCATCTTTATCGATGGCTAAAACCGCCATGCCTTCTGCGCTTAATTCCCGGCAAATACTGCCGCCAAACCTTCCTAAACCGATAACTGCAAATTCCTTTTTCATTGAATTTCCTCCAGCAATTACGAAATTGTCACTCTCATATTAGCATAACTTTTGCCGGAGCAATATCCATTTTTTAATCTGCCGTTTCTGCTTCAAGCACCAATTTTTTAATTCGATGCATTAAGGGCCTTAATCCCTTTGTCGCCTGGAAATGTCTCAGTCTTCCCTTTCCATCAAACAGGTAAAAACTGGGAACAAATTTTGTGCCAAAGATGGTTGAAAAATAGTAATCATTGTCAATGATAATCGGTTCTTGAATTTTGTACTTTCTGGAAAGCCTTTCGATTTCTTCCACGTTTTCGTCGGCTTTGCTCAGCGGCATATGAATCGAAATCAGCTGTAATCGTCCGTGAAACTCCTCTCTTATTCGTTCGATTTCCGGCATTCGCCGTTTACAGTCCCCGCAACTGATGGACCAAAAATAAACGAGTGATGGTGTTGATATTGGATTAACCGGTTTTTCGTTTAAAAAATTTACCGCCTTTTCTAAATTTGGCAATGGATCTCGTAAGCGCATCCTTTATCCCCCTAAAAATTTTTCTACAATCTATATATGAATATATTTAAAAATAGGGAACAAAACTTCATATAATTTTGCAAACCGTGCTCTCCCGAAAGGAAAAAGACTTCTTCAGCTGAAGAAGTCTTTGTTTCTGTTCTAGCTTAATTTTTCATCGACCATTTGACAAATCGCCTCTGCACTATATCCGTGTGCATTAATAACCGGACCGCCTATGCTCGCATCTTGAATTCCCATTACATTTTCATCCATACCCGTAACAATGCAACAGTCACACCCTGCTGCATCACTTTCCGACCGTAAATCAACGACTTCATGACCCATTTCTATTAATGCCTGTTTTACGTGGGTCAGCGATTCTTCTACCCCAATTCGAGCCACTTTGCTAATCCTCCTCTACATATGTTGTTACATATGTAGTTTCACCATTAGCAAATAATATATGCAAATAAACAAATGGGAATCACGACTTAACTTTGAAGATGATGTATCATCCAATGAGAATAGTAAGTGAGGAAAAGAAAAGAAAATATCGGCTTTATTTTTTGAACCATTTCGAAGTATATATTTCCTTTTTTAATAGCTTTAAAATGGCTCTGCGGGTTAAAATTCCGTCAAAATAGCCATCCGGGTCGACTACACAGACGAAGGTATTATTAATTACCGCATTTAAACCATCTAAAACATTATCATCCTTCGTTAACGTAGGAATGTCCCGCTTCATTACTTCTTCCACTTTCAATTCGGATAGTTTTTCGGTTTCGATTCTTTCCAAACCTAGTATGTTATTTAAGATCATCGTTTTTCCGATTATTCCAGTTAATTTATACGAAGCGTCCAATACCGGAACTGCGGAGTATCCGGATTTCACCAGCACTAATAAAGCATGCTCTAACGGGTTGTTCACTTGTACATGGGCAACTTTTTCAGAGGGAATCATCAGCTCACCTACAGAAATCTCTGTGAGCTGCTTATTTTCTTGAATCATGCTCATCGTATTACTCCCCTTTAAAAGAACTTTATAACACACACGTTTTCTTTAATTTAAGTTTATCATGAAATCGGTTTAAATCATAACATTTGATTTCCCGATCAAAACGGTTAGCTTCCCGTGAAAAAAAGTCAAAAAAACATATATATTATTATTCCGCGGAAGCTGAACATGTTAGGATGTTATTAGAGCAAACGAAAGTTGCTCAGTATCACTGATGAATACAATCCCATATAGTTCTTATATCTCATCGGCAAATACATATTTCAAGGCTGCAAGCAGATTTAAACTCCATCATGTCTTATCCATTCATAAAATATGTCTTGAAGATGAAAATTCTATACACGGGTGCATATTTCGCCAATAAAGATTCCATTTTTCAACAAAAAAAGATACCGGAGAGAGGTTTGACATAGATGAATCGACGTTCCTTCCTAAAAAAAGGATTAACCAGTTTGTTTGTACTTCTCGGCATCGGGAGCGGAGGATATTTATATGCGCGGGAAATTGAACCATCACTAATTGAAATCCGGAAAGAAAAAATTTTTTCTGATAAAATTGCCCGGCAATTTGACAATTACACGATTATCCAATTTTCCGATACCCATGTCGGCTTCCACTATTCCATTGACCAGCTGCATGAATTGATTCATCTCATCAATGCCCAAGAACCTGATATGATTGTATTTACCGGAGATCTCGTCGATAATCCAAACAAGTTCCATGACTATGGCCGATTGCAGGAAGCATTGTCGATGCTGACGGCGAAGGATGGGAAATATTGGATTTATGGCAACCATGACCATGGCGGCTACGGAACAGAAATTATCCGCCAATGCATGGATAATTCCGGTTTTGTCCTTTTACAAAACAGTCATACTGTCATTCAAAGGGAACGGGAAAAATTAATTCTTGCAGGAATTGATGACGGAATGCTTGGGAAACCAGATTTTGAGCATACCCTTCGTTCTGTAAGTGAAAATGATTTTACCATTTTGCTTGCCCATGAGCCGGATCTTGCCGACAAAGCTGTACATTATCCTGTCGATGTCCAGCTGTCTGGCCATAGTCACGGCGGGCAAATTCGCCTTCCTTTTATCGGCCATGTATATACTCCGCTGATGGCAGAAAAATACGTTCGGGGCAAATTTGTCCTCAACCCAAACTTTACGTTATTTGTAAACAGCGGCATTGGAACAACAAGACTTCCATACCGGCTGTTCTGTCAGCCGGAAATTCATGTATATCAGCTTAAATCTTCACGGTAAATGTCCAGGCTCTATTCAAAAACGAGTCGCATACAATGTAGAATAAATTAATGTGAAGAGGAGAGAGTTTTGATATGAACGAGCAATATCCGATTTATCCCTCTTATTTCGGAGATAATCAGCGGGTATTTCCGGTCGTGCCATTTTTAACTGGATTAGTTTTGGGTCCGCTTCTATATAATGCGTTTCAGCCGTATCCATATTATCCTTATACGTACCCGCCGGTTTATCCGTATTATCCTTATCCAACCTATTCTTATAACTACTATTCCTAACTGGACATGAGAGCTTTTCCTTTAAATGTTTTGGAAAAGCTCTATTTTTGCAGCCCTTCACATCGAGGAACATTTGTCATAAAGTTTTCACAACATACCCTGTCTCCTTTTCTGGCAAATCTCCGCTGTAATGTTATACTTAAATTGGAAACAATATACGTAAAAAGGAGCATTCGCATGAGACAACTATTCCTGCTCATCGGCTTAAGTATCATTCTTTCTGCATGCGGCGGGTATCCGATCGAAACGACGATGTCCGAAGAAGTGCCGGAGTTTGAATTTGTGAATCAGGAAGGGGAAAGTTTTGGCTTAAAAGATTTAGAAGGAGAATGGTGGATTGCCGATTTTATCTTTACGAATTGTACTACCGTCTGTCTGCCAATGACAGCTAATATGGCAAAATTGCAAGAAATGATGAAAGAGGAAGGAATCGACGCCCAATTAGTCTCCTTCAGCGTTGATCCGGATTTTGATACCCCGGAAATATTGAAAGCATACGGTGAAAGCTACAAGGCAGATTTTTCCAACTGGAATTTTCTGACGGGCTATGATTTTGATACGATTAAAGAACTTTCCATTAAAACATTCAAAAGTATACTCGCAGAACCGCCTGAAGGGACAAACCAAGTGACCCATGGCACCTCCTTTTTCTTAGTCAGTCCTGAAGGTGAAGTAATTAAGTCTTATAACGGTGCAATCTCTGATAATATGAAATCGATTATTTCGGATCTGAAAAAAGTACAGTAACAATAAGAAAGAGTTCCAATTCGGACAGGGATTGGAACTTCTTTTTTCTTATAAGTTTGTCCATCCAGCGGCATTATGATTTTTCTTGAACTTGGACAGGCTTTACGGTACGATAATGGATGAAACCAAAATATGTCAATCACCATCCATAATTTAAATGTGTGAACCTTAGCAATAGAAGCAGCCGATTTATCGAAAGGAGGAGCATGATGGATTCAGACACTCCGCTAAAAGAATTAGCACAGGCGTTATATACGGTTAACCGACATGCGAAAACCGCTCCTGAACCACAGCATTTATACTATATTAAAAAGGAAACAATTCATAAACTATTAAAAGAAAATCGGGCAAAAAAAATAGGTCTGCATTTTTCCGATCATCCAAAATTCAGCAACCAACATTCTACTTTACTTGTGCAGGTGGATGAATATTACTTTCACATTCCCCCAACAAAAGAAGACTTCAAACAACTGGAACATTTAGGTGCATTGGATCAAAATTACCGGAATCCCCAAACGAAAATGTCCTTATCTCAAGCAAAGCGAATCATTTATAAATATATGAATTGGAAAAACGACCACAAACCGCCTGGGTATCGGAGATCTTTTTCATCATCCTATTACACCCCTTCCTCATTAGGAAAAATGAACTGGTCGCGAAGAAATACGTTTAAATACGAAAGAAAGAAGCTTTTTTAAAAGCTTCTTTTCTTTATTTAAAATTATTTTTTGAAATAATAGTAGAGATGGCGAAGGCTATTAAAGAGAACCAACACCATTCCATACAATGCCAAAATTTGCAAAGTCAAGATAAACAAAGGCATTACTTTTCCTGGCTGAACATCAAAAAAAGCCGGGATGCTGAATAGGGCTAACATTATAATGAAACTTGAAAACAAATAACTTATTAGCCGCTCAGACTGCAAGGATATTAGCCATTTTACGAAGGATGAAACGATGAAATAACTGACAAGTGTTGCAATAGCCACTATAAGTACATATTCATATTGCACTTCGGTTCCGAAAAGCGCAATATAAGGAAACTGAAATAATAATAATCCCATGCTGCCAGTCCCCCTCCTTTTTTACCATATTAGCCGAATTACATTTTTCTTATACCGTTTTTTGCTTTTTAATTTTCGAAAATTTGGTATAATTGCTTCGAAAGGTAGGAGATACAGATTGAACCGGGCGTTTTTGTGTATCATTGCAGGAGCAGCACTTTGGGGAACGATTGGCTGGTATGTGAGGAACTTATACGAATTCGGAATGACTCCAATGGAAGTAGTAACCTTTCGGGCATGGATAAGCGCATTCATACTTACAGCTTTTTTATTTATCCGTTCGCGGAAGAGTTTGCGAATCTATCGTTGGAAGGATCTCCGGTTATTTATAGGCACAGGTATTTTCAGCATTATCTTTTTTAATTTTTGTCTTTTTAAATCGATAGAAATTTCCACTATTCCAGTTGCCACCGCGCTATTGTATACCGCACCGGCTTTCGTAACCATATTTTCTTATTTTCTTTTTCAGGAGCCGGTTACGAAAAATAAACTTTTTGCCTTAACGATTACATTCATCGGTACTTGTCTCGTCGTCGGACTATTTCCTGGTGATCTGGATTCATTGCCATGGATAAGCATAATTATTGGCCTTGGCTCCGGACTTGGCTACGCACTGTACAGCATTTTTAGCAAAATTGCCTTAAGAACCTATTCAAGCATACAAATCACAACTTTTACATTTATTATTGCTGCCATTTCACTCACGCCCTTTTTCCCTTTTAAAGAAAAAGCCTATCTCTTCTGGCAGCCGGAAGTCCTCCTTTTTAGTTTCGGCCTTGGTTTATTGCCAACCGCACTCGCATACATTATTTATACCTACGGTCTTGAGAAAACCGAAGCTTCGAAGGCTTCCATATTATCAACGATTGAACCGGTAGTGGCAACGGTAATCGGGGTCTTCGTCTTTCAGGAAAGCTTCACTTTCATTCAGCTTATCGGAATGGTCTTCATCATTAGTGCCGTATTTCTTATCCAGAACCAGGAAAACAGAAAAAAAAGGCTTCCGAAATCAGCTTAATTTTCTCTAATAAAAAAGTGTCCTTCCATTTGGACACTTTTTGTCTTCAATATCGTACCGCCTGTTCTTCTTTTTCTTCAGCATATTTTTGTAATTTGTTTTCCAGCCTTAATTCAATCTTCCGAATTGTATCTTCGTCTCGCATTAATTCTTGTTTATTTTGTCTTACTAATTGTTCAAAACTTAACATTCTTGGTCTCATTTTCCTGCACTCCCCATTTATTCTTCTATGTACATTATACGCCATATTTCGTCATATGAATTTTAATTGTTTGAACATTTTGTTAAACTTTGCAGCTGGAGGAATGAATAATTGGGATGGATGCAGAAATATCTTAGCTCCAATTGGCTAAACCCCCTTCTTCGCCACAATCAAAATCCGGGAAATTTGACAATTGTATACGAAGTGCATCTCAAGAGGAGCAATCATTGGGAACAGGATTGCAATTGGTCAGCGCATTTTGCAGACTCAAATTTTTGCGAGAGGAAGAAATAGGAGGTGTTCCAAGCACAAACAGAGGGAAATTTAACAGATTAGAAACTTCCGATATAAGCGCTTATTTTTTTTCCTTTTTTAGCTGTTCGTACTTATTTAATAACCGGTCTAATTCTTGACTTAATGCCAAGGATTCAGAATCCGTCAATCCTTTTTTTGAAGCCGTTTTTGTCATCTTGTTTCGCAGGTCCTCTATTTTGATTAATAAATTTTCGAGTGCATTCATTAGACAATTCATTGCCTCCTTTGTTGGATTGGTGGTATTCAAAACAGTTCCTGTATAATTTAACACAAAAATAGGAATGATAGCAAATTTTATCTATTATTTTTCTTTTCTGCCTTTTCCTCAAGAAAAATCGGAAGGAAAGAAAAATTCGTCATCTCATTAACACTATGCTACTATAAACATGGATACCAAATCGGAAGGAATGTCTTCAGTGACAAAAAGCAATAATGAATGGATAGAGTGGGGAAAAGCAATTGTCATTGCTTTAATTATTGCCATCTTTATACGATCTTTTTTATTTGCTACTTCTATTGTGGAAGGAGAAAGCATGGAACCCACTTTGGAACACGGGGAAAGGGTTGTTTTTAATAAATTTGTTTATATATTCGGCGAGCCGGAACGGGGTGATATTGTCATTATCGAAAAACCGGTAAAAAACTACGTAAAACGCATTATAGGACTCCCCGGTGAAACGATTGAAATTATTGACGGTGAACTGTTCATCAACGGCAAAAAACACATCCAATCCTTTCTGTCTCTGGACGCCATTCAGCAAACAGGGAATTACGGCCCGATTGTAATTCCTGATAATCAGTATTTTGTTATGGGTGACAATCGAGGAATTAGCAAAGACAGCCGGAACGGTCTCGGTTTAATTGCGAAAGAAGAAATAATCGGGAAATCAGAATTAATCATTTTTCCTTTTAGTGAATGGGAATTTACAAAATAAAATTCCTGGCATATTTAAGAAACAAAAAGCTGTCCCATGAATGGAGACAGCTTTTTTAATGTGAATGTGCCATTGGCCGTTTGTTATTTTTCATTATCAACAATGCATGAGCCAATATTAAAGGCAAGAATTAAAAAACAAAGGACACCAAAAAGAATTTCCATTTCATTGCACTCCTTTCCTGTTGTACAAACAGTTAGTCCATCTGCTTTCAATCCGATGCAAATGAAAAGCTCTAACTATGAAGACATGTAATGGATAATCTTCCCTCTCTATCATATACCATAATAGCCACCTAAATAAAGTGAAATTATGTTAAAATATTTACATATACGTTTGTTAAATTCAGCTTGCAGGGGGAAATCGAATGCTTCATTGTCCATATTGCGGAAATTATGTCAAGGAAGAAGAATTATACTGTATACATTGCGGAAAGCAGCTGCCCGACGATTTGAATAATAGAAGGAACAATAGCAAAACTCCTTCTCCTAAAAGTTGGCTCTTTCCCCTCACCGTACTTCTCTCCACCCTATTTATTATCGGTATTTCTTACTTTTGGCTGGAAAGCAAAATTTCCCATGCGAAGGAATTATATATAGATGGTGAAGAAAAGCTGTTGGAAGGAGATTACAACTCAGCAAAGAATTTGTTTGCCGAAGCTTTGGAACATCATCCTAATTTTGAACAGGCAGCCGTCGCAAGGGAGTTTGCCAACAAGGCGCTTCAAATTGCCAATAGGCTTGAACAGGCAGAAAAGCATATTGAAAAAAAGCAGTATAAAGATGCCATTGATATTGCCGCACAAGGCGAGAATGAACTGAAAAATTATAATGGCCGGGCAGTGAGTGCATTAATTGACCACATTAAAGAGAAACATCATGAATTTAAAATAGCCCATCTCAATCATTTGTTAAACGATGAGACGAGTATCGATGATTTGAAAGTTCTGTTATGGGAAGCGGAAAATATCGGGACAAAAGCAGAAGACATTACCGCCTCCATCCGGCAGCAAATTGTCGATTATACGTTTTCCAAAGCTAGTGAACTATTAAATGAGAAACAATTTAACGACGCTCTCCTCATCGTGGAAGACGGATTAAAGTTTGCACCTAGTTCGGAAAAACTATTAAGCTTAAAAACTACGATTGATAAGGAAAAAGTTGCCTTCGAAACAGCTCAACAGGAACGCATTGAGCAGGCATTGACGATTGCTGAAGAGGAAAGCAAGCGCAATGAAACAGACGCTGTAGAACTATTAAACGTAGAGTTAGGCAAAGATAAACAAAACAATCTTATCGTGAAAGGGGCAGTAAAAAGCACGGCTACCATTCCAATCCATTCGATTCTTATCGAATATGAAATAGTTACCGAAAAGGGGAAGCAAATCTTAACGAATGAAGTGTTCGTTTACCCTGACACAATCTATCCGGATGAAAAGGGAAACTTTGAATTTACCCATTATGAAATGGATGGAAATCCGAGCAAATGGAAAGTTCATGTCAAAAAGATTA
>Ga0079224_100007722_pt1 | contig 14474 bp, 14 predicted proteins | sample Stecom2015_FD_80414 | JGI IMG/M metagenome (GOLD analysis project Ga0079224, IMG submission 80414) | Agricultural soil microbial communities from Utah to study Nitrogen management - Steer compost 2015 | ecosystem: Environmental > Terrestrial > Soil > Agricultural land | place: USA: Utah...
CGGTGCGGCAGACGATGTACAGGTCATCGTCGGTCTCCGGGAGCTGGTCGAGGTTCTGCACGAGGGTGCTCGCCGGCAGGTGCTGGGCAGTGGCCGCATGGCCCGCATCCCACTCGTTCTGCTCGCGCACATCGATGAGGATCGCTCCCTCGGGCACGTCCTTCGGGGCGACGGTCTGCATGTCCTCCATGTCCATGCCTCCAGCGTAGCGGCCGCGCCCCGTCCCGCGGGAAGACGGGACGGGGCGCGGGGCTGACCTGTGAGAACGCAGTCCTGTTCAGGCGTCGCGCAGCGCGTACCGGCGCACGAGCGGCGAGCCGACGAGCACCGCCGCGATGACGAGCGCGTAGGCGCCCGCGACGCTCACGAGGTACTGCACGGCGACCAGCGGGTCCTGCGGGGCGGCGCCGAGCACCGTCGCGATCACGAGCAGGGAGGTGAAGGTGGCGAGCACGGAGCTGAGCAGCACCGGCAGCACGATCTCTGCGATCCGAGAGCGGTGCAGCTGGGCCACCTGCGCGCCGGCGACGTGCTGAGAGCGCAGCAGCGGGCCCTGGTCGATCACGCGAGCGGTCTGGGTGACGCCGGTGCTCACTGCGGCGAGCACGGCGGCGATCCCGAGGGTGAGCAGTCCGCCGGTGGCCAGGGCGGTGGACATCATGAGGTCCTCCGCACCGCGGAATCCGTCGTCGCGGGTCATCAGCGAGATGACGGTGAGGAAACCGGCGATCACGAGCGCGAAGGTGATCCCGGAGACTGCCCGCCAGCCGGCCTTCGGATCCGCGGCGAGGCGCCTCGCGCCGACCAGCAGGGAGGGTGTGGGGGCGAGGCGGGCGACCAGCAGCGCCACGACCCACACGAGATAGGGGCCCACGATGTTCACCCCCGCGACCACTGCGCCGATGAACAGAACCATCACCGCGATGACCACCACCTCGCCGGCGACCGGGCCCAGCACCATGCCGCCCACCTGCGCGAAGACCACGAACCCGAGCACGAGGCCCACCCAGATCACCACGCGCATCACGGACATCTTCACGGTGCGGGAGCGCCGGGCGACGCCGAGGGGGCTGAGGATGACGGTGGTCAGCGACACGGCCGCGGAGCCGGCAGCGAGCAGGACCATGCCGAGGACGAGCAGCGGATAGGTCCACCAGGGCATGAGCAGGTCCGCGGTGGTGAACGGAGTGATCCCGAAGTCGAGCGCGGTCAGCGGCGGTGTGGCGATCAGGTGCAGCACCACGCCGAGCAGCCCGCCCATCAGCGCCTGCGCGGCGACGTCGAGGACCGCGACGGCGCCCACCTGCCCGCCGGTGCCGCCCACGAGGCGGATCGAGGCGAGGTCCTGCTCGCGCCGGGCGAGCGAGAGCCGGGCCGCGGAGCCGCCGAGGCCCACGGCGCTCGGGATCAGCAGCACGGAGGCGACCATCGCGCAGGAGACGAGGAAGGGGATGACCGCGCCTTCCGGGGTGTAGCCGGTGTCGCCGCCATCGGGAAGACGACCTACGAAGGCGGCGGCGCCGCCGAGGACGGTGCCGGTGATCGCGGTCGCGGCGGCAAAGGCGATGATGGGCAGCACGTCAGCGAGTGCGCCGCGGCGGCGCAGGAGCAGCGGGGCGGAGGTGAGCAGCGCGTTCATCGGCCGACCCCGCTCCCCTGCATCGCGGCCTGGGGCGCGGCGGCCTGGGGCGCAGCGTCCTGCGCGGCGGGGCGCACGTACTCGCGGGCGATCCGGCCGTCGCGCATCGCGACGGTGCGGCGGCAAGCGGCGGCGACACCGGCGTCGTGCGTGACCATGACGAGGCTCGCGCCGGTCTCGAGGCAGGAGTCCACGAGGATTCCCAGCACGGAGCGGCCGGTCTCCTGGTCCAGGGCGCCGGTGGGCTCGTCGGCGAAGACCACGCTGGGGCGGCCAGCGAGCGCGCGAGCGATCGCGACGCGCTGGGCCTGGCCGCCGGAGAGCTGGCCGGGGCGGCGGTCGTGCATGCCTGCGAGCCCGAGCCGGTCGAGCCACGCCCGTGCCTCGGCGGTCGCGGCGCGGCGGGAGGTGCCGCCGAGCATGCGCGGCAGGATCACGTTCTCCAGCGCCGTCAGCTCGGGCAGCAGCTGGCCGTCCTGGAAGACGAAGCCGAAGCGGCTGCGGCGCAGCAGGGTGCGGCGTCGGTCGCCGAGGGAGGCGAGGTCCTGGCCGTCGAGCTGGACGGTGCCGGAGGTGGGGGCGAGGATCCCGGCGAGGACGTGCAGGAGCGTGGTCTTGCCGCAGCCGGAGGGACCCATCACCGCGAGCGAGTCCGCGCGGGCGATATCGAGGTCCACGCAGTCCAGGGCGCGGGTCGCGGCATTGTCCTGGCCGTAGGAGTGGACGAGCCCCCGCGCGGAGAGCACCGGGACGGGATGGCCCGCCGCCGACGGCGCAGCAGCGGGATGGGTGGTGGTGGGATGAGCTGTGGTCGGGGAAGCCATGGAGGCGTGCGCAGTGGTCATGCGTCCACTGTCCTGCGGGCACGACCTGCGTCGCGTCCCCCTGCAGTCCCGTCCGTGCCCGGCCAGGTACGACCCCGGTCGGACGAGAGCGGCCGACGGGCACCTGCCCGTCGGCCGCTCGTCGGGGCGCCCCGTCGGCCCCATCGGCCGCGTCGGCCGCGTCGGCCGCGTCGGAACTACGTCACCCGAAACGACCGGAGATGTAGTCCTCGGTCTGCTTGTTCGAGGGGTTGGTGAAGATGGTGTCGGTGTCGTCGATCTCGATGAGGTGGCCGGGCTTGCCGGTCCCCGCGATGTTGAAGAATCCGGTGCGATCCGAGACGCGGGACGCCTGCTGCATGTTGTGCGTGACGATCACGATCGTGTACTCCTCCTTCAGCTCGTGGATGAGGTCCTCGATCGCGAGGGTGGAGATCGGGTCCAGCGCCGAGCAGGGCTCGTCCATGAGGACGACCTCGGGCTTCACCGCGATGGTGCGGGCGATGCACAAGCGCTGCTGCTGACCGCCGGAGAGTCCCATCCCGGGCTTGTCCAGGCGGTCCTTGACCTCGTTCCAGAGGTTCGCGCCCTTCAACGCTCGCTCGACCAGCTCATCCGCGTCGGTCTTCGAGATGCGGCGGTTGTTGAGCTTCACGCCCGCGAGCACGTTGTCGCGGATCGACATGGTCGGGAAGGGGTTCGCCTTCTGGAACACCATGCCCACGCGGCGGCGAACGTTGACCGGGTCCACGCGGGAGTCGTAGATGTCCTCGCCGTTGATCTCGACCTTCCCCTTCGCGTACGCGCCGGGGATGACCTCGTGCATGCGGTTCAGGGTGCGCAGGAAGGTGGACTTCCCGCAGCCGGAGGGACCGATCAGGGCGGTCACCGAGCGGGGGCGGATCTGGACGTCGACGCCCTCCACGGCGAGGAAGTCGCCGTAGTAGATGTTGAGGTCCTCGACGGTGATGGGCTGGGGCGCGGCCATCAGGTGTCCTTTCGCAGCAGGGGCCCGGCTCAGCGGCTGAGCTTCGGGGAGAAGTAGTGGCTGATCAGGCGGGCGATCAGGTTCAGGACCATCACGATGACGATCAGGGTGAAGGCGGCGGCCCAGGCCCGGTCGATGTTCGTGGTGATCGAGCAGGCGTAGACCTCGTGGTTGATGGGGTTCGTGACCGAGTCCGCCATGCAGTTCGCGTTGCCGTTGCGGTACTGCTGGTTGATGAAGGTGGGCAGAGTCGCCATGCGTCCGTCGAACATGTTCCAGTTGAGGGAGGTGACCATGCCGACCGTGAGCAGCAGCGGGGCGGTCTCGCCGATCACGCGGGCGATCGCGAGGGTGATGCCGGTGGTCAGGCCCGCGATCGCGGTGCGCAGCACCACCTTCACGATCGTGAGCCACTTCGGGACGCCGAGTGCGTAGGACGCCTCGCGCAGGTCCATCGGGACCAGGCGCAGCATCTCCTCGCTGTTGCGGACCACGGTGGGGATCATCAGCAGGCTCAGCGCGACCGCGCCCATGATGCCCATGCGCACGGACTGGTCCGGCATGAACGAGATGAACAGGGCGAGGCCGAACAGGCCCGCGACGATCGAGGGGATGCCAGTCATGACGTCCACGAGGAAGGTGACGCCCTTGCCGAGCGTGCGCTTCCAGCCCTGGTCCGCGTACTCCACGAGGAAGATCGCGGTGAACAGGCCCACGGGGATCGAGATGAGCGAGGCCCACAGGGTGATCAGCAGGGTGCCGATGATCGCGTGGGTGACGCCGCCGGCGTCCGCGCCGCCGATGATCCCGGACATGTCCGTGGTCCAGAAGGACAGGATGTTCGGCTTCGCGGCGAGCACGCGGGTGAGGCCGCGGGCGATCACGGACCACAGCAGCGAGACCAGCGGGAACATCGAGATCGCGAAGGCGCCGATGACCAGCAGGGTCATGAGGCGGTCGGTCGCCCAGCGGGGGCCCTCGCGCAGCAGGGAGTAGCCCCAGCCGAACAGGAGGTGCAGCACGAAGCCGAGCAGGATCGCGCTGGTCACGGACAGCGCATCGAAGATCGCGAGCGCCGCGACGGCGACGAGCAGGCCGGCGAGACCCGTGAAGACGAGGTGGTACCAGGGCAGGCGCCGTTCCTCGGCGAGCCGGCGCGGGGCCGAGCTGGAGGTGGGGCGGCTGGGGGCGGGGGCAGTAGTGCTCATGGGGGCCTCTCAGCTCCGGGGGCCGCTGCGGGCGACGATCCACCGGGCGATCGCGTTGATGACGAAGGTGAGCACGAAGAGCACCAGGCCGGTGAAGATGAGCAGGGACATGTCGACGCCGGATGCTTCGGCGGACTTCGAGGCGATGTTCGCCGCGATCGAGTTGTGGCGGCCCACCTCGAGGATGTGCAGGGAGAACGTGGCGCCGGGCGCGAGGATCATCAGCACCGCCATCGTCTCGCCGAGCGCACGGCCCAGGCCCAGCATCGACGCGGCGACCACGCCGCCGCGGCCGAAGGGCAGCACGACGGTGCGGATCGTCTCCCAGCGGGTGGCGCCGAGGGCGAGCGCGGCCTCCTCCTGCAGGCGCGGGGTCTGCAGGAACACCTCGCGGGAGACGGCGGTGATGATCGGCAGGACCATCACCGCGAGGACCACTGAGGCAGAGGCGAGGTTGCGCATCGGCGCGGTCGGCTCCCCGGCGAACAGCGGGATCCAGCCCAGGTACGTGTTGAGGAAGACGTACAGCGGCTCGAGCTTGGGCACGAGCCACACACCGCCCCACAGGCCGTAGACGACCGAGGGCACCGCGGCGAGCAGGTCGATCATGTAGCCCAGGCCCGCGGCCATGCGGCGCGGCGCGAAGTGGGAGATGAACAGGGCGATGCCGACGGAGATCGGGATCGCGATGACCAGGGCGATCGCCGCGGCGAGGACGGTGCCGAACACGAGCGGCAGCGCGTAGTCGACGAGCGAGAAGTCGGCGGTGCCGGAGAACTCCTGGCTCGCGATGACGGCGGGCATCGACTCGGTGGTGAGGAAGATGGCGACCGCTGCGAGGGTGAGGAAGATCAGCAGGCCGGAGCCGACGCTCAGGACGGAGAAGACGGTGTCGCCGTAGCGGCGTCGGTCGGAGCTCATGGAGGTGGAGGGGCTCGGGGACCGCTCCGCCTCGACATCGGCTGTGCTCATGGGACCTTCCTCGGAGCTGGGGGTCCGCGCCGTGCGCGGATGGGGTGGGCGGGAGCGGTGCCGCCGGGCTCATGCGCCCGGCGGCACCGCTCCGTCGTCGGCCCCGGGGCCGACGGGGTGTCGGCCGACGGGATCAGCCGACGGAGGTGTCAGCCAGCGTTTCCGGCCGACTGTGGGTTCAGCCGACGGCGATGCCGTCGATCGCGGCCTGGGCCTCGGTGCGCAGCTCGTCCGAGATCGGGGCGGAGCCCGCGTTCTGGGCGGCGACGTCCTGGCCCTCGGCGGAGATGATGTAGCTGGCGTAGGCCTTCACGGCCTCGCCCTCGGCGGAGTCGGCGTAGGAGCCGCACAGCGCGAGGTAGGAGACCAGCACGATCGGGTAGACGCCCGCCTCGGTGGTGGTGCGGTCCAGCTCCACGACGATGTCGTTCTCCTCGCGGCCCTCCTCGCGCGGGGAGACGTCCACGGCCTTCGCGGCAGCGTCGGCGCTGTACTCGACGAACTCCTCGCCCACCTGGATCGCGGCGGTGCCGAGGTTGCCGGCCTGCGAGGCGTCGGCGTAGCCGATGGTGCCGTTGCCGCCCTCGACGGTGGAGATCATGCCGGAGGTGCCGTCACCGGACTGGCCGCCGTCGATGGGCCAGGTCTCGACCGGGCCGTGGGTCCAGGCGTCGGGTGCGTTCTGGGAGAGGTACTCGGTGAAGTTCTCGGTGGTGCCCGAGTCGTCGGAGCGGTGGACCGGCACGATCGCGAGGTCGGGCAGGGTCGCATCGGGGTTCGACTCGGCGATCGCCGGGTCGTTCCAGTTCGTGATGTCGCCCGCGAAGATCCCGGCGATGACCTCGGGGGTGAGGTTCAGGGAGTCGACGCCGTCGAGCTTGAACACGACCGCGATCGGGGAGATGTAGACGGGCAGGTCGAAGGCCTGCTCGCCGTTGCACACCTCGGCGGACGCGGCGAGCTCCTCCTCCTTCAGGGCGGAGTCGGTGCCGGCGAACTTCACCTGACCGGAGAGGAACTGCTCACGGCCGGTGCCGGAGCCGGTGGGATCGTAGGTGACCGTGAGGTCGCCGCCGGAGGCCTGGGTGAGGCCCATGAAGGACTCGGTCCATGCGGTCTGGGCGTTCTGCTGCGAGGAGGCGCCGGAGCCGGCGAGGTTGCCGGTGAGGGAGGCGTAGTCGCCGCTGGCGGCCGCGCCGCCCGCGTCCGAGGAGGCGCTGCCGGCGCCGGTCTCGGCACCGCCGCCGCATGCGGTCAGGGCGAGACCACCGATGAGGCCGAGGGCGGCGAGCGAGACGAGCTTGTTCTGGCGAACGTTCACTGCGGGTCCTTTCGCGGGCCGAGGGCCCGGGGGCGTTGTCCAGCTGGGTCGATGACTGACAGCGGCGACGCTAAGGACGGCAGATGACGTACCGCCCGTCGTTCTGTGAACGACGGGTGAACACCCCTTAGCAAGGGATGAACTCGCAGGTGGGAGGGGTTACTTGCGCCCCGGAACGGAAGGTCACGGCTCGATCACGGCGTGGTGCGCGCCACGGCGCGCGCGGTCGGAGGCTCAGTACGAGGAGGTCGACCCGAGCGCGATGGCGACGATCCCCATCACGATGTAGAAGACCACGACGAGGAACGGGAGGATCCCGACGAGGGAGGTGACCAGCCCCGCGATCGCGAGGCCCCGCCCGCCGAGGGGCTGCGGCGAGACCGGCGAAGTGTCCTTCATCCCCTTCGCGGCGAAGATGATGCCGACGGGCGCAGTGAGTCCGGCGCAGAACGTCAGCGCCAGTATCCCGAGCACCAGGGCGGTGATCGCCGAGCCGGAGGTCTGGACCGGAGGGCCCATGGGGACGACCTGATAGCCGTGCCCCGTCGCGTAGGGCTGCGCGGGCGCGGCCGGGGTCATGCCGAACTGCGGTCCGAACCCGTCGGCCGCGAGAGGCTCCTCGGCCGACGGGGCGGGTGCGTACGGCGCGCTCGCCGACGAGCTGCTCGCGTACGGGTCGTTGTAGTTGTGGTCGCCGTAGCTCTGGTCGGCGCTGCCCTGGTTGTAGGCGTACGGATCGCTGAAGCCCTGATCGCTGCTGTACGACTCACTGCCGTACGAATCGCTGCCGTATGGATCGCCGCCGTAGGGCGCGGTGCCGCCGGGTCCTGTGCTCATCATCTGTGGTTCTCTCCCCTGATTCCCCGTTGTTCCCCGTGCTGTCCTCGCGTCCAGTGTCCAGCTGCTCGGTCGTCCATAGTTCAGTCGATCATCGGCAGATGCCGTTCGATCGCGACGACCTCCCCCTTCGGGGTCGTGTGCAGCAGCAGCGCCTCCCCGGCCGCGAGATACGGGTCCTCGCGCGGCAGCTCGAGGGCGACCCCCGGGCGGGCCACAGCGCGCACCGACTCGATCACGGTGGGCAGCACCGGACGGTGCGTGCACACGATGGTCGCACGAGCCTGTGCGAGGACACGATCGATCACCGCCGCGGTGCGCGCCGGATCCTCCGCATGCCCCGCCTCGGTGAGCTCGTCCTTGATGCGGACCTTCAGCCCCTCGAACTTCGCGACCGGGGTGACCGTGTCTCGGCAGCGCCGCCACGGGCTGCTCACCACGGAGCCGGGATCGAAGGCATCCAGCAGCGCGGGCAGCGCCTGCGCCTGCTTCTTCCCCTTGCTGTTCAGAGGCCTGGTCTCCTCGTCCTTGCGCCACTTCGCGCGGGACATCGCCGCGCCGTGACGCTGGATCACGATGGGGGCGGTGCGCAGTTCATCGTCCTCGAGGAAGCGGCGCAGGGTCTGCAGCGGCACCTTGTCGCCCTCGCGAGTGAGGAGCTGCTCCGCTTCAACCAGACTCACCCAGCGGGTCTGGTCGACCTCACCGCGGTCCTCCGGGCCGGGCCCCACCTTCGCCCGCACGGTCGCGGTCCAGTACTTCACCATCTTCGAGCGCCCGCCGGGCAGGAGGTAGACGGACGTGGGCAACGGGCGGTGCAGCCGCACCCGGTAGCCGGTCTCCTCGGCGACCTCGCGCACCGCCGCCGCGGGAAAGGTCTCGCCCTTGTCCAGCTTGCCCTTGGGGAAGGACCAGTCCTGGTAGCGAGGACGGTGGATGAGCAGCACCTCGACGCGGTCGTGCTTCTCCCGCCAGACGAGCGCGCCCGCGGCGAGGGCGGGCGCGGGCTTCCCCGGATCGACGCGCACCTCTCAGCCCTTCCCGGCCGTGCGAACCTGCATGCGCATCTGCACGTCACGGCCCGAGACCGCGAAGCCGCGGTCCTCATACAGGCGCAGCGCCGGAGCGTTATCCGCCTCGACGTACAGCTCCACCCCGGGCACGCCCGCCTCCGCCAGTCGCGTGAGAGCCCTGCCCATCAGCGCGCCGGCGAGGCCCCGGCCCTGCACCGCCGGATCAGTGCCGACCACGTAGATCTCCGCGTCCTGATCGACCGCGCCGCGGCGCTCCCGCTTGATCCACACGAAGGCGACCAGGCTCCCGTCCTCGCGCGCGACCAGCAGGTCCTCGGGGTCGAACCAGTCCTGGGCCAGGCGCTGGTCGAGGTCGTCGCGGGTCAGCGCCCCCTGCTCGGGATGGTCGGCGAAGGCGGCGGCGTTCACCGCGACCCAGCGCTCCGCGTCACGGTCCACGTCGAAGGAGTCGAACTCGATCCCCTCCGGCAGCGGGCCGGGCGCCGGCACGGGATGCGCCTCGTCCAGCGGGCGGCGCAGGGTCAGCAGACGACGTGTCTCGACGAGCCCGGCCGAGGCGAGGAAGGCCAGAGAGCCCTCGAGCGCGCCGTGCGCCCACACGCCGGCGTCGGGCCGCGCCTCGAGCGCCGCACGCAGCAGCGCGGTGCCATGGCCCTGACGGCGCTGGGCGGGATGGACCATGCCCTGCACCGTCCCGTCGGCGAGCACGCTCGTGTAGCCGAGCAGCACGCCGTCGGCCTCGAGGAGAAGATGCTGGGCGTCCTCGCCGTCGAGCGCGAGGACCGCGGCCTCGTCGAGCGGGGACACGCCGTCCTGTGCGATGACCGAGGCGAGCAGCTCCCGCACCGCTTCCCGGTGGTCCGGCGCGAGGGCGACGGTCGTGATCATGGGGTCCTTCCGAGGGTGCTGCGGAGCAAGGAGCGAGGGGCGTCGGCACGACGCGCCGGGCACCGAGATGCCCTCACCAGCGGGCGCTCGTAGACTGCCCCCTCGTAGACTGCCAGCGTAGCGTCCGCCGGAGATCCGGCGTCGCCGTGTGCCGAGACCCGAACCGACCTCGAGGGAGGACCTGTTGACCGTCCCCGAGCGCGCCCCTCTCGGTGCCGCCCTCGCGATGCTGATCGGCGTCGTCTCCCTCACGGGTGAGCTCTCCCCTGCGCTGATGGCCGCCGTGGTCGGGCTGCTCTCGCTGCTGCTGGGGATGGCCTGGCCGGACCTGCTCGAGCTCCCCTCCCCCGGCGGGACCCGGGCCGTGGTCGCGGGGACCGGCATCCTCGCCGCGCTCGTCACCGTGGTCACCCCCGAGCGGTTCATTCCGCTGACCGGCGTGGTGATGGTGTGCGCGGCCGGTGTGCTCGCCTCCTTCCTCCACCAGATGCTGCGCTCCGAGCGACGAGACCTCACCCACTCCCTCACCGGCACCGTCGCGGGAGTCTTCGTCGCCGGGATCAGTGCGTGCTGGGTGCTCGCCCAGAGCGGGGCGCTCGCCGGCGGGACCACGGGAGTGGTGACCGCGCTCGCCGCCGGGATGGCCGCGACGCTGCTGCTGAACACGCTCCCGCTGCCGTCCCTGCCGCGCTTCGGTCTCGCCGCCGTGGTCGGGGCCGCGCTCGCCGCCGTGCTGCTCAGCACACTGGTCGGGGTCTCACCGTTGCTCGGAGGGCTCGTGGGGGCGATCACGATGATCGGCGGCGGCTGCGCACATCTGCTCGTCGGCTCCTCCCTCGTCTCCCGCGAATCGGTCCCCTCCCTCGCGGTCGCCACGGTGCCCGTCGCGACGATCGGCGTCGCCGCGCACCTCGCCGTGCTGCTGCTCTGAGAGCCCTCGCGTCGGCCGGGGCCCTCGGCCGCTCCCCCGCCGCCTCGCACGCCTCGCTCGCGTTCTGAGGGCCCGCCGCGGGACGGTCTGCGGACGATAGACTGCGGCCATGTCCGCGCTCTCGCTGTTCTTCATCGCCCTCGTCGTCCTCGTCGGTCTCGGCACCTTCGCCTTCGCCGCCCTCGTGCTCGCCCGCCTCTTCGAGCGCTGAGCGGCCGCGAAGGAACTCGATGCCCATCACGCTCGACACCTCCCTGCCGGAGTCGCTCTACCCGCTGGCCTGGCTGATCGGGTCCTGGGAGGGCAGCGGTGCCCTCACCTCCACCACGGAGGGGGAGCCTGACGCCCGCCTCGAGCAGACGCTCGAGTGCAGCGCCCGCGAGGACGGCACGCTGGAGTGGAGTGCGACGACCTACCGGGTCGACGCCCCCGCCCCGCTGCCGCCCACGAGCGCCTTCGCCCGTGACGAGGCGCCCCGCCCCGCCCCTGACGGCTCCGGCGAGCGCCGCCTCCTGCACCGCGAGAGCGGGATCTGGACCGTCGGCGAGATGCTGCCGGGCCAGGATCGCGCCGCCGCCGAGGCCGCCCGCCCCGGCACCCCCGAGAGCTGGCTCTCGCACCGCCTCGCGGCCCGCTTCTCCCGCGACGACGTCGCCGAGGACTGGGCCGGAGAGGTCCGCGGGCCACGCGCCCGCCTCGCCCTTGCCGGCTCCGACGGCGAGGTCATCGCCACCCGCCTCTTCGGCTACGTGAGCGGACGGCTCATGTGGCTGTGGGAGCACCGCACCGAGGTCCCCGGGGGCCAGCCCGGCGAGACCGCCCTCACCCCCCTGCTGTCCCTGGAGATGCATCGTGCCTGAGAAGGTTCGTCCCGTGGTTCCCCTGCTGCGCACCGGAGCGGTGCTCGGGGAAGGTCCCGACGCCGCCATCCCCGTGCACTACGGCGCCCCGCTGCGCGAGCAGCGCCGCCTGCTCGACGGCCGCGCCGTCGTGGACCTCGGCCAGTTCGAGCTGCTCGAGGTGCGCGGCGCCGACGCCCGCTCCTGGCTCACCACCATCACCAGCCAGATCGTCGAGGGCACGCCCGTCGGCTCCTCCGCCTCCTTCGCGGTGCTGTCCCCGCAAGGCCGGGTCGAGCATCTCGCCTCGAGCGTCGTGATCGACGAGGACGCGCTGCTGCTGGTGCTCGATGCGGACTGCCGTGCCGGGCTGCGCCAGTACCTCGAGATGATGCGCTTCGCCGCCCGGGTCGAGCTGATCGATCGCGATGACCTGCGCGTCCTCGGTGCCCTCGCCCCCGCTAGCGAGGTGCTCACGGACCTGGACCTGCCCGCCCCGGTGGCCGTCTGGTCCGAGCCGTGGCCCGAGGTCGCCCCCGGCGGCGTCGCCTACGGCCCCGACCCCGAGGACCCCGTCGGCGCCGTGCTCACCGTGCTGGACGCCGAGGCGCTCGCGGCCCTGCCGTGGCGCCCCGAGCACCTGGCCGGGATGAGCTCCTGGGAGGCGCTGCGCATCGCGGACCACCGTGCCCGGGCCCGCCGCGAGGTCGACGAGCGCACCATCCCGCACGAGCTCGACCTGCTGCGCACCACCGTGCACACCACCAAGGGCTGCTACCGCGGCCAGGAGACCGTCGCGAAGGTCCTCAACCTCGGCCAGCCGCCGCGCCGCCTCGTGATGCTGCACCTCGACGGCTCTCAGGACATCCCCGTCGCCCCCGGCGGGCAGGTCACCCTCGGCGGGCCGGACGGCAAGGCCGTCGGCACCGTCACCTCGTCCTCGCTGCACGCCGACCTCGGCCCCATCGCGCTCGCGGTGGTGCGCCGGGCAACGCCGCTGGACGCACCCTTGTCGGTGCAGGTCCTTGTCAGCGAGGCCGACGGCGAGGAGGCCTCCGCCTGGATCGACGCCTCCCAGGAGCCGATCGTGCTGCCGCGCGAGCACGGCGCCCGCCCCAAGACCGCGAAGCTCTGACCCGCGCGGAGTCGGCGCATCCGTCAGCGAACAGCCGACCCGCCCGGGAGCGGCTGCGCTTCCCGCGGGCGGCGGCACGGGATCCTTCACGGTCCCGCCACCGCTCCCCCACCACAACCCCGCGCGGAGCCCAGGCGCACCTGGAACAATGAGGGCATGACCTCCCCAAGCGAGCAGCAGGAATGGAGCCGGCGGCGCCAGGAGGTGTTCGCGGCGAAGGAGCAGGCGCTGCAGGCCGCGCGGGAGCAGGAGCACCTCGAGGCGACCGCGCTGATCCGCGAGGCGGTGGAGCGGTATCGCGCCGCCGGCATCGCGCCCGTGCCGCTGCGCGCCCGCCCCTATCGCGGCAGCGGCACGCTCCGCACCGGCCTCGAGGGCTGGTATCTCAAGCACGACCGCTCCCTCGCCGTGGACGCGGAGGGCCGCTACTACGTGCTGCGCGTGGACGGTGGCCTGCGCTCCCGCCTGCTGGGCGCGACCCCCGAGCCGAGCCCGGCCCCGATGATCGTGGGCCGCGGCGGCCGCGACGGGGACAGCTTCGCCCTCCAGGAGCTGCTGGACATGCGGCTTACGGACCCGGTGACGGCATGACCACCCCTGCTGCCACGTCGCGGCTCGAGCGGGTGCGCACCGCCGTGACAGGCTGGCTCCTCCAGGGCACCTCCCGCGGCCGCAACGACGCGCTGACCGTGCTGCGCGCCGCGGTCGCCGCGTCCCTCGCCTACCTGGTCAGCGGCCTGATCTGGGGTCACGAGCACCCGTTCTTCTCCTCGATCGTCGCGTTCATCATCATCGGCTTCGGCATCGAGAAGAAGATGCGCAAGATCGTCGAGATGTCCTGCGGCGTGATGCTCGGGGTGCTGCTGGGCGAGTTCATGCGGGGCCTGCTCGGCTCCGGCACCTGGCAGATCCTCGTGATCGTCTTCGGGGCGGGGATGCTCGCGCGCTTCATCGACTCGAGCAACCTCTTCGGCTTCCAGGTCGCGATCCAATCCCTGCTGGTGATGATCATGCCCGTCACCCCCTCGATGACGCCGGGCGGGCGCGTGCTGGACGCCCTGACCGGCGTGAGCGTCGCGATCGTGATCCACCTGCTGCTCTCCGGGGATCCACGCCGCCTGCAGAGCCGGGCCGCACGCTCCTTCTACCGAGAGCTCGAGGACACGCTGGTCAGCCTCGCCCTGTCCGCGCGCAGCGGTGACCGGGACGTGGCCCGCGCGGCGCTGCGCACTCTGCGCGAGGTCTCCCAGAAGTACACCGACGAGTGGAAGCTCGCCAACGACGTCGCCGACGAGATGTCCACCTTCTCCCCCACCAACCTCCGCCACGCCCACGACGTCAGCCGCCTGCAGCACCTGCTGGTCGGCTCCGACCGGGCGATGCGGAACATGCGCGTCATCGCCCGGCGCCAGGTCGAGTTCCTCGAGGCGGTGCGGGGAGACGCCCACTCGACCCTCGCCGACGCACTCCTCGCCGCGCGCGACGCCGTCCAGGAGCTCAGCACCGCTGTCTCCCATGAGGAGGTCGACTTCACCGAGGCCCGCCGGAAGCTGCGGCTGTACGGCTCCTATCTCACCCCCGAGATGCTGCTGCGCAACGATGAAGGGCTGCGACCCGGGCGCGCCGGGCACTTCGAGGGCGTCACCCTCACCGTGCAGCTGCGCTCGCTCGCGATCGACCTGCTGCAGGCCACGGGCCTGACCGCCGCCGAGGCGAAGCGGTTCCTGCCCAGCCTCGTGGTCGCTTCCGACGGTGACTCGATCGGGCCCCGCCCCCTCACCGTCGAGATGAAGGCGCTCGAGCCGCCCGCGACCACGGAGGCGCTCGAGCTGCTCATCACCGACCGCTCGGACCCCGA
>Ga0079224_100007723_pt1 | contig 14473 bp, 13 predicted proteins | sample Stecom2015_FD_80414 | JGI IMG/M metagenome (GOLD analysis project Ga0079224, IMG submission 80414) | Agricultural soil microbial communities from Utah to study Nitrogen management - Steer compost 2015 | ecosystem: Environmental > Terrestrial > Soil > Agricultural land | place: USA: Utah...
GTCCTTCGCGACGCCCAAGGCGACATCGTCGATTTGGTCTATGCCGAAGGGGCGGGTTTGGGCATCGGCCGCGGGATGAGCATCGTCGACCGCCCGAAGGTCTACCTCGGAGCCAACCTCGCCGGTCATCCGCTGATCGGGAGCATCGCGCCGGGCGTGCCGGATCTCGGCGAGCTCACCCCCAATGGTCTGTGCCGCGAAAATGGCTGCGGTGCGGGCCCGGACGGCGCGTCCGGGGGGCGTCCGAACAACCTCATCATCTGCCCCATTCCCACGCAGACGAACGATCAGACGTTCGTGACCTTGGGCGGTGGTGGATTGTTGGTGGTGGATCACAGCACCACGCCGATCTCCATCGTCGGTGAATACGGCAATCAGGTCATCAATGGCGCGGGTTGTGGTGGCATCGAAGCCGACGGCAAGATGTACGTCAATTCCGGCGTCTCCGCGGCGCCTGCCGGGCTCACGCAATCGACCTTCACGGTGTATTCGCTCCCGTTGGCCTTCCCCGCGGCGCCCGGATTCAGCGCAGAGAACACGCCGGCGCCCGCCACCGTGATCCGCGATGCCGGCAACACCGCCTCCAACGGCGCCCTCGTCGGCCCACCGAGCAACGGCACCGGGCAGCTCCCGGGCACCACCACCCGCCGCGACAGCCACGGGATGACCCGGACCCTCGATGCCGCGTACCTGCACATCGCCGACCGCATCCGGAACGTGATCGAGGTCGTCCGCGTCACGCCGGACAAGCACCTCCGCACCTACGACCTCGTCTCCGCCGACGGCAAAGGCAAGGGCGTGGGTCCATGCGCCGCAGCCTCGATCACCGACGACCCCGGATTGCCGATCAACGATCCCGCGCCGGACTTGATGGACGTCGAGCCCAACGGCGACTACCTGTTCGTCGCCTTCCGCGGTCCAGTCCCCGTCTCCTCCTCGCACGCCGGTCAGGGGAGCTGTCCCGGCGTGGGCGTGGTCGAGCTGTCGGGCGGCGGCAACAAAGGTCGTCTCGTCGGCGTGCTACGGACGACGAACACCGTCGATACGGTCGACGCGGGCAATGCCGTCGTCCCGGGTGGGCACACCTACACGGGCGCGGAGCGGACCGATCCCCACTCCACCGCCGTGCGACGCAAGGTCGAAGCCCCGTAGCGCACGTCACAGCGTGCAGTCTTCGACCGACGCGATCGCAGAGAAGCGCGCGTACTCCCAGCGCGAGATCACGTCCGGCGGCACCGTGTCGTCGGGCGTGCCGCGATGCGTGTTCCAAGCATTGGTGCAGAGCCCCGCCTGCAGCACCTCCGACAGGTCGGGGCGATCGAACACGTGCCGGATCGTGAAACTGGTCTCGTTCGCCAGCTGCTGGGCGAGCAGCACCTGCGCCCCCACGCGACACAACCGCAATCGCCCGGCGTTGGACCCGGGCAATAGATAGAGGGTGGATCGGGAGTCCACGGTGTTCTTGCCTTCGGTCTGGGCCAACGCGTTGAACTGCGCGCCCACGTCCCACATGATCCAGTTCTCGAGCAGGGTCGCTGCTGCCGGATCGCGCAGGAGCAACCCCGTCGAGTTGAACGGCCGCGTCGGCACCCCACCCGGGTTCACGATCGACGTCGCCGACGCTTCGACCTCGAGCATGAAGTCGCCCGCGACCTCCTTGTAGAGGAGCGGTCCGTGGAAGTGATGGAACCACCCGCCCGCGCGCGGGAGCATCGTCATGGCACCGGGCACCGTCTCGGCGATGTCGAGGTGATCGAACGTGGGCGCCGCGCCCTCGACCTCGTGGAGCACGAACCAACACGCCCGTGTGTTCGGATCGTCGAACTCGTCGGAGAGCTCGCCGAGGTGACCGCTGCCGTCGAAGGTCGAGCGACACGAGATGCCGCCCGTCTCCTCCGACGTCTCGAACGCGTCCGAGTCCGCGAACGACCCGGTTCCGCCGGAGCTCTCGCCGCTCCCCGAATCCACGGCCCCCGTCCCGCCCGTGCTCTCTTCGCCCGAACTCGCCCGCGCGTCGCCGGAGCCCGACTCGCCCGCGCCTCCCGTTTCGCCCGAACTCGCCCGCGCGTCGCCGGAGCCCGACTCGCTCGCGCCTCCCGTTTCGCCCGTGCTCTCCCCGCTCCCCGAATCCACGGTTCCCGTCTCGCCCGTGCTCTCTTCGCCCGAACTCGCCTCGGAGCTCGACGAGCCTCCCGCTTCGCCCGTGCTCTCCCCGCCCGAACTCGCTTCGGCGTGGGTCGAGCCTCCGGATTCCTCCGTGCTCGACCCCGAATCCGCGGCCAAACCGCTCTCCGACGAACTCGCGCCCCCCTCCCGGAATTGCACGTCCGCCCCGGGCCGCGGCTCGTCGCGCTCGCAGCCCGCAAATCCTCCGACGATCGCCAACAAGACTGCCGCCCCATGACGGACGAATGGCATCCTCTCCATGGTCTCCACCCCTTCGTTCGCGGTCGCCGAGATTCGACCGTGGCGGCAGTGTAGCGGTGGCGGCGGCCCCGGAAAATGGGCGGAATCGCGGATTTTTGGCGTACGAACGCCCGATTCCCTAACCTCACGACGTGCCCGAAGATCGCGAACAGGACCGCCCCGGCGACCATGATCGCCCCGCCGCGCGTCCCATGGATCCTTGGCTGTTCTTCGCCGCGACCGCGCTTTCGGCTTTGGGCCTCGTGATGGTCTACAGCGCGGGTGCCTGGTTCGGCCACCACACGTTCCAGCAATGGGAATACTTCCTCGTGCGCCAAGCGGGGTTCTTGGCGGTCGGCTTCGTCCTCATGCTGGGGCTCAGCCGCTTGGACTACCGCATCCTGCGGCGATTCGCGCCGCACCTGATGCTCGGCGCGTTGGCGTTGCTGATCCTCGTGTTGTTCGCGGGCCAAGAAGTGAACGGCGCCCGGCGATGGATCCGAATGGGGCCGGTCGGGCTCCAGCCGAGCGAAGTGGCCAAGACGACGCTCGCGATCTTCCTCGCGGCAACGCTCGCCCACCAAGGCGAGCGTATCCGCAACTTCAAAACGGGGTTCATGCCGGTCATCACGATCGCCGGCGTGACGATGGTGCTCGTCCTCCTCGAACGCGACCTCGGGACCACGATCCTCCTCGGCGCGCTGACGCTCATCATGCTGTTCGTGGCCGGCACACGGCTCTCGTACGTGGCCGCGGCCGTGATGATCGCGTTGCCCGTCGCGTGGCAGCAGATCGTCGGGGTGGACTACCGCCGCGGTCGCATGGAGGAGTTCCTCTCGGGCGACGGCTACCAGGTGCAGCAGTCCCTCATCTCGATCGGTTCCGGCGGACCGTGGGGATTGGGATTGGGCCAGGGGCGCCAGAAGCTCGGCTTCCTCCCGGAGAACCACACCGACTTCATCCTCGCGACCCTCGGCGAGGAGCTCGGCTTCGTCGGGATCCTGACCGCGATCGCCTTGTTCGCGCTGCTCGTCTGGCGCGGCATGTGGGTGGCCGAACGTGCCCAGGACCGGTTCGGGACGTACCTCGCGGCGGGCCTGAGCGCGTTGTTCGGGCTCCAGGCGCTCGTCAACATGGCGGTCGTGCTCGAGATGATCCCCGCCAAAGGGATCACCCTGCCGTTCCTGAGCTACGGCGGATCGTCGCTGCTCGTCAGCCTCGGCTCGATGGGATTGCTGCTCTCGATCTCGCGACGTCCCGAAGCGTGGCGCTGGAGCGATCAACGGTCGGCCCCGCGAGGGCCCGCTCCGGAGCGCGGCACCAAGAAAGACGCCCGCGCCCCCCGCGGAAATCGTCGCAACGCCCGCCGTGACGACGACACGACGGTGTCCGCCGAAGGACCACCGCGCAACCGAAGGAGCGACGCCTCCGAGCCCTCCACGCCGACGTGAGCGCGCGCGGCCGCCGGGTGGCTGAGCCTCCCGACATCGCAGCTGCTACATCGAGCACCCATGCCCTCGCCTCGCCCTCTGGAGCGTCGCAGCACCCGCGTGGCCATGCGCCTCTCCGTCATCGAAGGGGCGTTCTACGCGGTCATGTTCGGCCTGGCGGAGCTCTACTTCGTCCCCGACGCGATCCGCATGGGGGCCTCGCCGGTCGTCGTGGGGTTGATGGTGGGCTTCCCGCTCGCCACGGGGGCCTTGGGCGCGGCGCTCGGGCTCCAGCTGCTACGCATCGCGGGCACGCGGCGGCGCGTCGTGGTCGCGGGCGTGAGCTGCCAAGCGCTGGTGCTGCTCGCGACCGCGTGGATGCAGTGGACGGGGCTCGGCACGATCGCGACGCTGCTCGCCAGCGTCTGCATCTACCACTTCTTCGGTCAGCTGCTCGGGCCGTCGTGGTCGTCGTGGTTCGGCGATCTCGTCCCCGCGCCGATTCGCGGCCGCTACTTCTCGCATCGGACGCGCACCGTCCACCTGACGAGCTTCGTCGCGTTGCTGGCCGGCGGCGGCGTCCTGCAATGGCTCGAGCCCCCGACGGCGGCGGGCGCCGGCGGGCTCGGGTTCGCGGTGCTCTACACGGTGGCAGGCATCGCCCGCGCGGTGAGTGCCGCCATGCTCGCGGCGACGCCCGAAGGACGGCGCTCGCACGACGAACGCACGATGCCGGTCGAGCTGCGACCCCATTGGCATCGCGAAGGGGATCGCTTGATCCTGCTGAGCGGGCTCCTGTTCTTCGCGGTCTACCTCGGCTCGCCGTTCTTCACGCCCTACATGCTGGAAGACCTCGGCTTCAGTTACCTCGAATACACGCTCGCGAGCGCCGTCGTGGTGCTCTGCAAGGTGCTCTCGATGCCGCGATGGGGCCGCGTGCTCGACCGCCATGGCGCCGCCGCGCTGTATCGCCTCGCGATCCTCCTCACCGCGCTCGTGCCCTTGCCCTGGCTCGTGTTCACCGATCCGATCTCGATCGCGATCGCCCAAGGCCTGTCCGGCTTCGCCTGGGCGGCGCACGAGGTCGCGTTCTTCTCGCTCGTCCTCGAGACCCACGGACCACGCGAGCGACCGCGGGCCTACACCCTGCAGAGCATCGCCCAAGGCGGCGGTCAGCTCCTCGGGAGCCTCGCCGGCGGCGTCGCGCTCGGAGGGTGGGGTGACCCGCGTTGGGTGTTCGGCCTGACCACGGTGGCCCGCCTCGGTGCCGCGCTCGCCACCGCGATGCTCCTCCGCGAACTCTACGCACACATCACCGTCGGACGCCGTGCGCTCCTCCTCCGCGTCATCGGATTCCGCCCGAGCGGAGGCGCCATCCATCGTCCGATCCTCGCGCCCCAAGTCGGTGAACGCGAATCCGATGAAGATTCGCCCGCCGCTCCCTCGTGAGCGAAGGCCTTGCGCGAGCCGTGCGGTGGGCACCGCAGCGCCGTTTGGTAGCTTCCCCGAGGCATGAACGCGGCGCAAACACCCCACGTCGTCATCATCGGGGCCGGGTTCGCGGGGTTGGAAGCCGCGAAGACACTCCGGCGCGCCCCTGCGCGGGTCACCCTGATCGATCGGCGCAACCATCACGTGTTCGCGCCGCTCCTCTACGAGGTCGCCACGGCCGCCCTCAGCCCCTCCGACGTCGCCACGGCGGTCCGCACCGTCGTGTACAAATCGCCCAACTTCTTCGTGCAGATGGCCGAGGTCACGGGGATCGATCTCGCCGCACGACGCATCGACACTCACAGCGCGCCGATCCACTACGATCATCTCATCCTCGCGGCGGGGGCCGAGCCCAACTATTTCGGGCACCCCGAATGGGAGACGCACGCGCCGTCGCTCAAAGATCTGACGCACGCGCTCGAGATCCGGCGCCGCATCTTGAGCGCGTACGAAGCCGCCGAACTCGAGACCGATCCCGTGCGCAAGCAGGAGCTGCTGACGTTCATCGTGATCGGAGGCGGCCCCACGGGCGTCGAGCTCGCGGGCACGATGGCCGACGTCGCGCACAAGACCCTCGCCTGCGATTTCCGCCGGTTCGATCCCAACGACACGCGTATCGTGCTCATCGAAGGCGGACCCCGTCTGCTCCCTGCGATGAAGCCCGAGCTCGGCGACTACGCGGCCGAGACCCTGCGTGAACGCGGCGTCGAGATCCGCCTCGGCCAGATGGCGAGACGCATCGACGAGACCGGCGTCACCGTGGGCGAGGAGCACATCGCGGCCGCCACGGTGCTGTGGGCCGCGGGCGTGAAAGCCTCGCCGTTGGTCGCCGACCTCGGCACCCCACTCCAGAAGGGCCACGTCGTCGTCGAGCGCGACCTCTCCATCCCCGGACATCGCGAGGTGTTCGCCGTCGGAGACCTCATGTGGTTCGAGCAGGACGGCGCACCGTTGCCCTGGGTGGCCCAGGTCGCCCTCCAGAGCGGTCGTCATGCCGCCCGCTGCATCCTCGCCGACTTCGCGAAACGGCCGCGTGCGCCGTTCCGCTACCGCCACAAGGGCGCCGTCGCATCGATCGCGCGTGGCAAGGCCGTCGCCGAGCTCCCCCACGCCACCTTGACAGGGCTCGCAGCGTGGTTACTCGCCTGGGTCGTCCACATCTTCTGGCTGATCTCGCGCCGCGATCGATTCGCGGTGTTCCTCGGGTGGGCCTACTCGTACCTGACCTGGCGCCGCGACGCGCGGCTCATCCTGCCGCAGACGAACGTCGAACCGCGGCGTCCCGTCCTCGAAGCCGCCCCCCACGACTCACGTGAGGTAGCCGCGATCGAGCACTTCGAGCGATTCGCCGAGCGTGTACCGTAGCGGAATCCCGGTGGGAATGTTGAGATCCGGGATCTCCTCGTCCGAGATACGCTCGAGGTGTTTGACCAGCGCGCGCAGGCTGTTGCCGTGCGCGACGATCAGCACCCGGCGATTGCTCTGGAGATCCGGAACCACCACGTCGTACCAATACGGTAAGAAGCGGGCGACCACGTCGGCGAGACATTCCGTCGCGGGAAGCAGCTCGGTCGGCAAATGTTGATAGCGCGGATCGTGCCGAGGGTGCCGTTTGTCGTCCGACGTCAATGCGGGTGGGCGCACGCGATAGCTGCGTCGCCACAGGTGGACCTGCTCGGGACTCTCGAGCTTGGCGGTCTCCTCTTTGCTCAGCCCCTGCAGCGCGCCGTAGTGGCGTTCGTTCACGCGCCACGAACGACGCACCGGTAGCCACAAACGATCGAGTTGCTCGAGGGCCAAGTTCGCCGTCCGGATCGCGCGCGTGAGCAACGAGGTGTGCACGATGTCGAAATCCACGCCTTGTCCGCGCAGACGCACCCCCGCCTCCTGCGCCTCTCGCACGCCTTGCTCGGTGAGATCGACATCGGTCCATCCCGTGAACAGGCCGCTCTGGTTCCAGGTGCTCTCGCCGTGGCGTAGCAAAACGAGCGTGTGCATGCGTGGGTCTTAGCAACCATGTCGCCTATCGCACGTCGTCCACCCGCGCCGGTTGCATGGGAGGCCATTCTCGGGGTGAAGCATCGTTCGAACGCCGCGACCACCGACGTTCGCCGGGGACACGCGCAGACCGCTACACTGGCGCGTGATGGCACCCGAGTCCCCCCACCCTCGGCCCGGCGACGCGCCGCCGGGCTATGCCCATCCCGGTCATGCACCCCCCGGCTACGGCTATGCCCCGCCCGGTCACGCGCCCCCCGGTCATGCGCCGCAGGGCTATCCGCCGCAAGGCTACGGCGCGCCACCTCCGTACGGACACTTCGCCGCTCCGGTGGATCCCCGGGTCGCACGCCTGAAGGAGCACGGGACCACGTGGTTGATCGTCACCGTGCTCGGCTTCGCCGTCGGCCTGGGTTGGCTGACGGGTCCCCTCGCTTGGTACAAGAGCGCGAAGATTCGCGCGGAATATCGCGCGCTCGGGATGACGCCGTGCGGCAACGTGAGCGCGGCTTGGGTCATCAGCATCGTGACCACCGTGCTCCTCGCGCTGTTCCTGCTCTTGATCGTCGGTTTCTACGCGATGTTCTTGATCGCTTACCTCTGACGGGTCGACTCGGGGGCCCCGCCTCGGTCCGCCGCCGGACCGAGCGCGAGCGCGCTCTCGATCGCCAGGCGAAAGCGAAACTCGTGCTCGACGGCCAAGAACTCCGCATGGCGCCCGCCTTCGACCCACACGAGTCGCTTGGGGCCGCCGTACGCGGCGTAGACCCGGGCGCTGACGGCCGGGGGCACCAAGCGGTCGCGATCGCCGATCATGAAGACCGCGGGAATGCGCAGATCGGGGGCCACACGGAGCGCCGAACCGCGATGGAACGGATTGCCATAACGCAGGGTGACGCGACCGCCTGCCCAGCGGCGTCGCGTCACGCTTTCGGGCTGCAGCAGGAGGCTGAGGCCCTGCGCGAGCGGACCACCCGATCGAATCACGCCGCCCAGGGTCGTGGGCGGTGAAACGAGCAAGAGGCGATCGATCGCGTCACCCGCCAGCGCGGCGGTCTGGATGCCGATCGAGGCGCCCATCGAGAACCCCGCGACGACGACTTCCTGGTAGCGCGCCTCGGCCCAAGCGACCGCCGCCCGGAGATCCAGCACCTCCGCGCCCGCGAACGTGTAGCGACCTCCGCTTTGGCCCGTCCCGCGGAAGTCCAGACTGAAGGTATCCCCATAATCGCGCAGGATGTCCGCGACGTGCCGCATCACCCGCGTTCCGCTGGATTGCGTATACCCGGGAGCGATCACCACCACGCGCTCGTCCGCGTGCTTTGCCCGTGGGCCCCACGCCGCATGGATGGCGACGCCGTCCTCGGTGTGCAGCCGAATCGCGCGCTCGTCCATGCACGTCGAGCTATGCCACGATCGCTGCCGCGCTTCCACGTGAAAACGGCGCAGGGTCGCGCGGGCACCGAAGGAAGTGCCCGCGGATTTTTTCCGGCGCTTCGGGAACCGAACGGAAGCGTCGTGCGTTGTCGAGGTCCCATGCCTACCGTCGATCCGTGGTTCCATTGGCGCGCTCGCCTGCGACGCGCCCTCGCGTTGTCGATCAGCACCACCGCGTTGAGCGGCTTGGTCTACTTGGAGGGATTCCCCGCCCGGGCCGACACGCCCGAGGCGACCTCGGACCCCATCTCCGCGGCGTCGCCCGCCGCAGAGCCCTCGCCCGAAACCCCGCCCGCAGACGTGGAGACGCTCGCGAATCCCGAATCAGGGTCCTTCGCCATGCCGGACCTCGCAGGCATGAAGCTGCGACAGGCCCGGCGCGAGCTCAAAGCCGCAGGTCTGCGCCTCGTCGTGCGAGACGAATACGGCGGCACCATCGATCCCGACGACGTGTCGCGCTACGTCGTCCGCGGCCAGACGATCGAGCCCGGCACCGTCGTCGCACCGGGGTCGTGGGTGCGCCTCGTCGTCGGCGAACGTTGGCGCTCCGCCCAAGGCTACTGAAGCGAGTCATGGGCGAAGAGATCACACGCGCGCTGATCTTCGCGGGTCTGGCCTGGTTGACGTTCGCCCCGCTCGAGCGCCTCGGCGCGACGCATCGCGAGCCACGCCCCGAGCGGCTCGTCGACACCGGATTCGCGACCGTGGGCGTCGTCGTCATGCAGGTGGGGGTGAGCTTGGCGATGGCGGGCGTCCTCATGCTCCTCGATGCGCTCCGCCCCGAGCGCCCGCTGTTCGCGGACGTCGGATCCCGGGGCCTGCGGATCGCGGCGGAGGTCGTCGTCGGCTTACTGGTGTTCGATCTATTCGGATACGCCTACCACCGCCTCGCCCACGCCGTCCCGTGGATGTGGCGCTTCCACGCCGTGCATCACAGCTCCACCCGCATGGACGGGCTCGCATCGTTTCGCCAGCACCCCGTCGAGCTCGTGCTCGTGACCGTGGTCCAGAACACGCCGCTCCTGCTCCTCGGCATCCCCCTCGGCGCCCACGCGTTCGTGCTGCTCGCGCTCCGCCTACACACCGTGTTCGTCCACGCCGACCTCCAGCTTCACACCTGGTTCTGGCGCACCCTCATCGCGGGGCCCGAGGTGCACCACCGGCACCACGACCGCGACCTCCCGCCGCGCAATTACGCGGCCATGTTCCCCTGGATCGATCGATTGTTCCGCACCTACGACGCGCGACGGGCCACGATCTTCGGGACCTTCCCGGCACTCCCCACCACCTTCACGGGGTTGCTGCTGCACCCGTTCCGCACCTCGTCCCATCCGCGGCACGGCGGACGACCCGCACCGCACCGCGATTGACCGCGATGCGGTGCGCGATCCAAGCTGACGCATGCCGTGTCGCGCCCGCGTCGCTGCCGGGAACACCGGAGACGTCGGATGGCTCGTCGCCGAACGCCGGGTCTGCCCGCCGCTGCAACCGTTCGTCCACGCGATGCAGGGATACGTCGAGCGCAGCCCGGATTGGCTCGCCCGCCGTGAACTGCCGGCACCGCAGTGCGTCGTCATCCTCGACCTCGGCGCGCCGATCGAGGTGTTCGCCGAAGGTCCCGACGCTGCGCCCACGCGCTTCCCCGGGGGCTTCGTCGCCGGACTCGACGATCGCTTCACGCTGACCCGGTATCGCGGGGAGCAGCGCGGCATCCAGTTGAACCTCACGCCGATCGGCACGCGCCTGCTGTTCGGCGTGCCCATGCGCGAGCTGACCCGCCGCGTGATCGGCTTGTCCGAGCTGTGGCCCGGCGAGCGCTCGATCGGCGACGAGTTGCGCGACCTCCCCTCCTGGGACGCGCGGTTCGACCGCCTCGAGGCGCGGTTGTGCCAGCGATTGCGCCACGCGAGCGCGCATACGCGGATGATGGCGTGGGCCTTCGCGCGTGTGCTCGAGACCGGGGGTCGCGTTCCCGCCGCAGACGTCGCGAACACGCTCGGGTACAGCCACAAGCACACGATCGATCTGTTCCACGAGCACATCGGGATGACCCCCAAGGCGCTCGCGCGGCTCGTGCGATTCGATCGGCTCACGTCGGCGCTCCGGCGCTCGCCTCCGCGGCCCTGGGCCGACCTCGCGATCGAGCTCGGCTTCACCGATCAGGCCCACCTCGCCCGCGAGGTTCGGCGCTTCTCCGGGCTCACCCCGTCCGCGCTGCGAACCGTCCTGGGGGCGCCCTCGCAGCCCGAATCGCCCGGGTGAAATTCGTCCAAGACCCTCGCACGCGTCCCCGCTAGATCGGGTTCCATGAACGAGACGCAGCTCATCCCCCACCTCATCGTGCGCGGCGGCGCCGAAGCGATCGCCTTCTACCAGCGCGCCTTCGGAGCGGAGCTCGACTACGACTTGGTCGAACCCAGCGGTCGCGTCGGGCATGCCGAGATGCGCATCGGCGCCGCCCGTTTCGCCTTGGCCGACGAGTACCCCGAATACGACTGCCTGAGCCCCACGACGCGCGGCGGCACGAGCATCGCGCTCACGTTCTACGTCGCCGACGTCGATGCCGCCGCGGCGCGGGCGATCGAGGCGGGAGCCACGCTCGAGCGCCCGATCGCGGACGAGTTCTACGGTGACCGCGTCGCCTCGCTGCGCGACCCGTTCGGGCACCGCTGGTCGTTGCACACGCGGATCGAGGAGGTCTCGCCCGAGGAGATGCGCCGCCGCATGGCCGCGGGCTGCTAAACCCCACCCATGCGAACACCGCATCCCCTGCTCCTGCAGCTCAACACGCAAGTCGTGCTGCACGAGCGGGGGGAGTCGCTCGGTCGCGCCGCAACGCTCGACGACATCGCCGCATCGGAGCTACGAGCCATCGCCGCCGCCGGGTTCCACTACGTGTGGATGCTCGGCGTGTGGGAGATCGGAGAAGAGGGTCCGAGCGTCTCGCGTCGCCATCCCGGGGTGCTCGCCGAGCTCGCGACCACACTCCCCGACTGGCGCGCGAGCGACATCTCCGGGTCGCCGTTCGCGATCCGGAGCTACACCGTGCGCGCCGCGTGGGGCGGCGACGAAGCTCTCGCACGCCTGCGTCGGCGCCTGCACGCCGTCGGCGTGGGGCTCATCCTCGACTTGGTGCCCAACCACGTCGCGCTCGATCACCCTTGGCTCGAGCAGCACCCCGAGTTTCTCGTCGGCGCAGATGCGGACGCGCTCGCGCGTGAACCTCACAATTATGTGATGCGACCCTCGCGGGGCATGCACCGCGTGTTCGCGCACGGCCGAGACCCTTACTTCCCAGGTTGGCCCGATACGTTGCAGATCGATCTGCGACATCCCGGCGCTCGCGCGGCGCTCCGAGCCGAACTCGCGGCCGTGGCCGCGCGCTGCGACGGCGTACGCTGCGACATGGCGATGCTGCTCTGCCCGGACGTGGTGCAGCGCACGTGGGGTGCGCCCACGAGGTTGCCCGACGGCCACGCGCCCGTATTCGAGCCGTTTTGGCCGTCCGCGATCACGGAGATCCGGGCGCGAACCCCCGGCTTCGTCTTCATCGCCGAAGCCTACTGGGACCGCGAACGGCAGCTCCAGGAGGAGGGCTTCGACTTCACGTACGACAAGGCGCTCTACGATCATCTCCGCAGCGCGGACCGAGAGCGCCTTCGTGCGCATCTCGGCGCCGACGCGGAGCATCAGCGCAAGTCCGTGCATTTCCTCGAGAACCACGACGAGCCGCGGGCTGCGGCCGTATTCCCCTCGGACAAGCACCGCGCCGCCGCGCTCGTCACCGCTCTCGCACCGGGCATGCGCATGTTCCATCACGGGCAGACCGAAGGTCGACGCGCTCGCGTGTCGATCCACGCGTCGCGTCGTCTCGCAGAATCGGTCGATCCCGAGCTCCACGCGTTCTACGAGCAGCTGCTCGCGATCCTGCGCGATCCGCTGGTCCACGACGGCGCATGGGCGTTCCACCCCTGCGGTCCCGCCCACCAGGGGGACGACGCCCATGGCGACATCGTGGTCTACTCGTGGCAAACCGAAGGTCGCGGCCTCATCGTGGCCGTAAACTTCAGCGATCGACCCGCGCGCGGATACGCCGAGATCGATCTGCGGAGCTTCGTCAGTCCGCGCATCGATCTCGGCGAACTCTCCGGTCGGCGTCGCACGACCTGCGACGCCCACGCCCTTCGCTCACCCGGCTTGTTCCTCGACTTGGGTGCCTGGGCATACCAAGTCATGGAAGTTCGGGCGTCCTATTCTTCGAGCGATTCCGCCGCCACGTAGGTCGTGATCGTCGGATAGGCGCGACCGCCGGGATCACAGTCGCCGTAGGTGCGTCCCTCGGCTCCGTATTCGTCCGAGAAACTGCACAGTTCTTCTTCGTCGCACGAGCCCGTAAAGATGAACTCGCACTGATCGTGCGAGCATGTCCGCCCGATCGCCGTCGCAGCCGCGACATCGTCACTGACGCAATAGAAGGCTTGCGGAGGATCGGCGAAGACATTGCCGAAGAAAGCGCCCTCTCGCGCCGTGAAATCCGGATGCGGCGTTTCCGTGATCGCTTCGTGCGACGCTTGCATCCAGATCGTGATCGACTGACCGCTCACGTTGGTCCGCGCGAGCAGACACGCGGAGACCCATTCCTGGCACGTGACGTCGCAAGCACCCTCTCCCCATTCGGGAGCGAGCCCGATCATCCCGTGGAAGGTTCGCTCGCCGCCATGCACGAGGTCTTCCAACGTGACGCTCGAGCCTTCGGGCAAGGCGCACTCCACCAGGTACTTGTAGAGGCGTTGCCCGTCTTCCGAGGCCATGAGGAACGAAGGTTCGGAGACCTCCGTCTCGGGCTCGGCGCCGTTTCCGATCGACAAGCCATTCCCGATCGAAAGCCCGTTTCCGATCGACAAGCCGTTCCCGATGGAAAGCCCGTTCCCGATCGACAAGCCGTTCCCGATGGAAAGCCCGTTCCCGATCGAGAGACCGTTGCCAATCGACAAGCCGTTGCCAATCGAAAGGCCGCGGAATTCGGAATCCTCGCCGGTGTCGGCGTCGCATCCGGCTATCGGCACGACGAGTGCCGCACATATCAACCAGTGTCTTGGGGTCGTCATCGTTCTCCTGCCCGGCTCGTTGTGTTGCTGCGTCGAACCGGGCGTCGCAGACATCGGCATCCTAGCGGACACGGACAGGAACCCATGTGGGAGCACTGTGCGACGCGCGATGTGAACGATACAGCGGACCGTATCGCAACCCATCGTGCGGCCCGACCACGCTGCGGCGCGAGCACGCGATGAATACGAACACAATGCACGAGCGAGTGCTGCACTCACCTACCGTCGCGGAGCCCACCCGATCAGCCCAAGACGGGTCTTCACGATCCAGCACCACGACGTCACGACGATGTGCGTCGTCGACATACGCGGCCGAACCTCACTGCGCGCAACGAGAGGGACTCGCCCCTTTCCAGGCCACGTCTCGACCCCTCCCGAGCCGCTCCCCCGACCCCCGCGGGACGCGGCGCCCGTCGGCTCGCAGCCACCGTAGTCCCGACCTCCCGCGCTTCCGCCGTACCGCCGCGAACGCTCACGGACTCCGAGCATCGGCGCTGAATGTCGCCGTGCCTCGACGCGACGTCGCTCGGGCCGCGAGGAGTCGAGCGCGACCTTCGATGCACGCCCGCGCTCGGCTTCGTCTTGCTCCTCTGCTCACTCGCA
>Ga0079224_100007724_pt1 | contig 14472 bp, 11 predicted proteins | sample Stecom2015_FD_80414 | JGI IMG/M metagenome (GOLD analysis project Ga0079224, IMG submission 80414) | Agricultural soil microbial communities from Utah to study Nitrogen management - Steer compost 2015 | ecosystem: Environmental > Terrestrial > Soil > Agricultural land | place: USA: Utah...
GATCTGTCTGCCAAGGCTGTCTGGACTGAGCTCGGCCATCATGCGTGAAATCTCAGAGTCTGTTTCTCTTCGCTCACATTTCAGGGTGTCAAAATCCCCGTACAATTCCTGATCGAGCGATTCTATGTGGAAAGGTATATTGCGGATACGGCCCAGCCACAGCCGATCTACCAGCAGCAGATGGTTCAAGGTGCCATGTATCGAACCGAAGAACGCGCCAAGATCGCGCTTGCGCTCCTCATCCGGAATGCCACTGCACGCGGCATAAAGGTTCTCATTCATCCAGCGGTTGTGGCTTGCCAGTAGCCTTGGCATTTCATACTCATACATCACGCGTTTCTCCTTCTCTATAACCAGAAGAGCATGGCCGTAATTGCCGAGAGGGACGCCATACTCACTGATCTGCAATTCGAAAGGGCGGGAGTGAGCGCCGCCAGAGCATTAGCACGATGAGCAGCATACATGCCGCAGCCATCGCCACCGGAAACAGAATCGTGGTCAGCACGTGTCGCTCAAGCGCGGCAACGAGCAGCGCGTTACGCACAATCAGTATGGCGAGAAAACTGATGGACTCCGAGTGAGGCTGGTGCCAGCACTTGCGAAATGTTGGAAAGAATCCGAGGAGTTCGATAACTGTAATCAGCACCACGGACCAGAACGGGTCGTCTGTTGCGTACCATAGGGGCATGGTGGCGATGGCAGCGACAAAGAACATCCAGTCCGTCCGTGTAATCGAGACATCCGCACGCTTGTGATAGGCCAGCGCCGCCACAAAGAGCGTCACTGCACAGGAAAATCCGATTACCCAGGATCCTGCACCGCCTCGCTCGGACAGTACCGCAAAAAAGGCGACGCCGGTGTTGATTCCCCAGACAATCCAGGAGAAGACATGCGGATGCGTCTTGCCCTGTTGAATGGACCGCAGGTACGGCGCAAACGCGACCACGGTCAGCACGGTAGCGATCGTGGCCAGCAAGGTCTTGTCGAGGTTGATCCAGTCCACGCCTGTATCCGTAGCAGGTTTTTTTTCTTGCAGGCAATGATAGAAGCCAGCAACAATACGGTACAGATACAGAAACCGTAAATTAAATATGTACAGATGAGCACAAACCACCGCTGTACCGGATGACAGGCACTTCCTCTGTAGCCTGCGGAGAAATCATGGGTCCGCTCTATCGGCAAGTAGCCGCGGAGATCGTCAAGCACATAGAGCAAGGTATATATGCGCCGAGTGAGCGCCTGCCCGGCGTGCGTGGCCTGGCACGTAGCCGTGGCGTCAGCATCGCAACCGTCGTAGCTGCCTATCAATTGCTCACCGATGAGGGCTACATTGACGCACGACCCCGCTCCGGCTTCTATGTGCGCGCCAGACACACCAGCCAGATTGCAGCAAATCCTGCAGCAAAAGCGACTGCTCCCCGGCTCGTGACTGGCCAGCAGATGGCAATGGCGCTCATCAAGGCCTCCAATGACCCTCGCATCGTGCAACTCGGCGCTGCCGTTCCAGACCCATCGTTCCTTCCTACAAAAGCGATAGGGCGGGCATTGTCCCAGGTCATGCGCACCAATCGTCTGCAGGCATCTGCCTATATGATGCCTCCCGGCGCTGCCGAACTGCGTCGCCAGATAGCAAGGCGAATGAGGAGTTCCGGTGCCTCTGTTTCCACGGACGACATCGTCATCACAACCGGCTGCCAGGAGGCGTTGAGTCTCGCCCTGCGAGCAGTGACCAGGACGGGGGACGTCATCGCCATCGAATCCCCTGCCTTTTACGGCCTCTTGCACGTGCTTGAATCACTGGGTCTGGAAGCGCTGGAGATCCCGGCGCATCCATCTGACGGCATCTCGCTCGAAGCACTCAAGTCCGCACTGGAACGCTGGCCCATCAAGGCATGCGTAATGTCTCCGAATGTCAGCAACCCGCTGGGCTACTGCATGTCGAATGACAACAAACTTGCTCTCATTCGTCTCCTGGGTGAACACAACATTCCTCTCATAGAGGACGATGTCTACGGAGACCTGGCGTTCTCCGGCCGCCGTCTGTCGACCTGCAAGGGCCTGGCGCCCCAAGCCGACATCCTGTATTGCAGCTCATTTTCCAAATCGCTCTCACCGGGGCTGCGTATCGGCTGGATCGCGGCTGGACGACACCACGAGCGTGTAGAGTATCTGAAGTATGTCAGCAGTATCGCCAGCCCCACAGCGCCCCAGCTTGCCGTTGCCGATCTCCTGGCCAGTGGTCGTTATGAGAGGTACTTGCGCGAAGTACGAGGAAAGTATCAAAGTGCCGTGGCACGGATGAGCGCTGCGGTAGTGACGATATTTCCGGAAGGGACGCGTATTTCCCAGCCGCAGGGCGGGTTCCTGCTCTGGGTGGAGCTTCCAGGGGGGACAGACAGCATGGCGCTGGCCCGTAGCGCCCTGCAAAGCGGAGTGAGCATTGCCCCCGGCCCATTGTTCTCGGCCAGCGGCAAGTTCGGTAATTTCATGCGCCTGTCCTGCGCGAGATTATGGGATGCACGCCTGGAGAAGGCCTTGCTGGCGCTCGCGAAGCTTGGGAGCATTACGAACGGCGGACAACCAGCCCGGCGGGAATCCTGACCGAGTAGTTCTCCAGCCCCCTGATCTTGGCAAGGAGTTCGACTGGCGAATCCCCGTGGAAGATCACCACTGGCCCGTCGACGAAATCGATGTCCCAGTCGAGACTGTTGAGCTCGCCGGGCGACAGCCCTATCTCGGCAGCAATCTGCTCGATCTGAGGTCCCACCGGCCGAAGGTTTGACTGATTGTTGCCCATGCTGCCACCCTTTCCGCCTATCAAAGTGTCAGCAACTCTATTCTCTGCGCTGGCCAGCCTCCATCCGGGGATCACCTGCACTTGCAGGTCAGAGTGATCTGGAAGCCGCGGGACGCAGACGATATACATTCAGCCTGACGGAAGTCCTCACCGTACCGGTGCTACTGATGAATTCCCCGTGCATGAATCGGTACCAGTAGCGTCGCCCTGACGACAAGCCCTCCAGTTCCACATGAATGGCATAACCTTGGTCGGGGTGGGCCTCGGCCGTGCCAGACCGGACGATGTCGGTGAACGCCTCATCGCGGGCCACCTCCCAGCCAACCGGATAGATGGCCCGCGCCAGACCAACTCCCGGCTCCAGCGGGCGTGGTGCCAGGCGTGTCCACAGGACGAAGCCTCTGGCCCAGGCGTCCCCCGAGGCGACCCCGAGAGTAAAGGGCTGTTCCCGCGCCTCTTCATCCGCATGCAGCACGGCGGGTTCCGGGCCTCGCCAAGGGGGGGAATATGCAGCTCTTTTCAAGGAAGGGTGACGCGTGACAGTCATATTGAATCTCCGCAGTGAGGTGATCAGGGCGACAGAATATGCAGGGAAGGACAGAAGTATAGGGAGCGAATTTGACAGAATGACGACAGGCTGGCGGCAGGCGAAGCGCCTCCCTTGCTTAAGATAAAACTATCGTTATGAAAACAACAATCCATTTTGATTATTATATGTTTTTACGTACCTTAGCCTCCGATTCCAATCAACCGCCCATCACGGGTTCTACGGAGACTACTCGATGATAAGAAAGACACTCACCACTGCCACGCTCGTGGCCCTGGGCCTGGGCCCGTTCGGTCTGGCAACTGCCCAGGTTGGACCCGACAACGATTACTGGTGGCCCAACCGCCTCGATCTCGCGCCATTGCGCATGAACTCTCCGGCCAACAACCCGCTGGGGGCAGACTTTGACTATGCAGAAGCGTTCGCCAGCCTGGATCTCGACGCGGTTGTCGAAGATATCAAGGTCCTGATGAAGACTTCCCAGGACTGGTGGCCCGCAGACTATGGTCACTACGGCCCGTTCTTTGTCCGCATGGCCTGGCACAATGCCGGCACCTACCGTACCTTCGATGGCCGTGGCGGTGCCGACGGCGGCATGCAGCGGTTTGCCCCTTTGAACAGCTGGCCCGACAACGCCAACCTGGACAAGGCGCAGCGCCTGCTGTGGCCCATCAAGCAGAAGTACGGCGACAGTCTCTCCTGGGGTGACCTGATCGTCCTGGCCGGCACTATCGCCATGGAAGACATGGGTTTCGAGATTCTGGGCTTTGCCGGGGGCCGTGTGGATGGCTGGGAGCCTGAGAACGTCTACTGGGGTAAGGAAACAGAATGGATGGGAGATGAACGCCACTCAGGTGAGCGGGAACTCGAGAAGCCCCTGGGGGCCACCCACATGGGCCTGATTTATGTGAACCCTGAAGGGCCCAACGGGGTACCCGACCCGCTGGCAGCAGCCCATGACATCCGCCAGGCCTTTGGCCGCATGGCGATGAATGACGAAGAGACGGCAGCCCTCATCGCGGGTGGCCACACCTTCGGCAAGGCGCATGGCGCGGCCGCCACGTCCAACGTCGGTCCCGAACCTGAGGGTGCCGGCATCGAACAGCAGGGCTTGGGCTGGGCCAACAGCCATGGTTCCGGCAATGCAGGCGACACGATCACCAGCGGCATTGAAGGCGCGTGGACGGTCGCTCCGACAGCCTGGACTCATAACTTCCTGCAGAACCTCTATGGCTATGAGTGGGAGCAGACCCGCAGCCCGGCAGGAGCCATCCAGTGGGTTCCCACTGACGAATCCGCCGCCAATCTGGTGCCGGATGCACACGATCCCAACAAACGTCATGCCCCCATGATGCTGACAACCGACCTGTCGCTGCGCGTGGATCCTGAGTACAACCGCATCACATCGCGCTGGCTGGAGCATCCGGAAGAGTTCGCCGATGCCTACGCCCGTGCGTGGTTCAAGCTGACTCACCGCGACATGGGTCCGTCTTCACGCTACCTGGGCCCGCTGGTGCCGGATGAAACCTTCACCTGGCAGGATCCGATCCCCGAGGTTGACCACACGCTGGTGAACGCGACGGATATCGGCAACCTCAAGGCCAGCATCCTGGACTCCGGCCTGTCGGTTCCTGAATTGGTCCGGACTGCGTGGGCATCTGCCTCCAGCTTCCGCGGCACCGACTACCGCGGTGGCGCCAACGGCGCGCGTCTGCGCCTGGCTCCCCAGAAGGATTGGGCAGTGAACCAGCCGGATGAAATCGCCCGCGTCCTGGACGTACTGTCTGGCATCCAGAGCGATTTCAACGACGCCCAGACTGGCGACAAGAAGATCTCCCTGGCTGATATGATCGTCCTGGGCGGCGCGGCTGCCATCGAGCAGGCTGCTGCCGATGCGGGTCACGACGTCGAGGTGCCCTTCATACCAGGACGTATGGACGCTTCGCAGGAGCAGACGGATGTTGAGTCCTTCGCGGTTCTGGAGCCCACGGCAGACGGCTTCCGCAACTACTTCAGTGCGGACAGCCTCAAGGCCCCGGCGGAAGCATTGATAGAGAAGGCTGACTTCCTGACCCTCAGCATCCCGGAGATGACCGTGCTGGTCGGAGGCATGCGCGCCCTCGATGCGAACGTCGGCGGAGTGGATCATGGGGTGTTCACCGACAACCCCGGCACGCTGAACACTGACTTCTTTGTCAACGTCCTGGACATGTCCACCAAGTGGGTCAAGGCGGATGATGCGGAAGGCATCTATGAGGGTCATGACCGTGCCAGCGGCGAACTGAAGTGGACCGCGACACCTGTGGACCTGATCTTCGCCTCCAACTCCGAGCTGCGGGCAGTGGCGGAGGTGTACGCCACCCAGGATGGAGAAGAGAAGTTTGTTGAAGACTTCGTTGCTGCCTGGACCAAGGTGATGACACTGGATCGTTTCGATCTGTAAGCCCGTCCATGCTCGAAGAAAGGCCGGCCTCCTGTGGGGCCGGCCTTTTCCGTTTCAGGCCCGTGGGACCTAACCCAGATTCTTGCGGAACTCTCCCTCGTTCATGAAGCGCCCCAGGTTCTGCACCAGCTCCAGCAGCGAATAGGGCTTGCGGATCAGGGTGAAACTGGCAGCGTCGTGACCCTGATTGACCAGGGCCTCTCCCGGGTATCCCGACGCCAGCAATACCTCGATGTCCGGATTGATCTTCCTGGCCTCAATGGCGAGGGAAACACCGTTCATGCCCGGCATGATCACGTCGGTAAACAGCAGATCGATATCCGGCCGGTGTTGCAGAATGCGCAGTGCGTCAGTGCCGCTGCTGGCGGACAGGACATCGAACTCCATGATCCGGAACAACTGCACGGTGGCCGTCAGGACTTCGGATTGGTCGTCCACGATCAGCGCGCGCCCCACCCGCGCCTTTTTCTCGCTACCCGGTTCCGCCTGGGCCGCGAGCGAGTGAGCGGGAAGGTACATCGCAATGGTAGTGGTCTCCTCCGGAATCGAATCGATCTTCAGTTCGCCCTTGGATTCCTGCACCAGACCATAAACCTGGCTTAGTCCAAGGCCAGTCCCTTCACCAACGGGTTTGGTCGTGAAGAAAGGCTCGATAACCCGCCCCACGATTTCCGAAGGAATGCCGCTCCCCGTGTCGGACACCGCGATTCGGACATAGTGCCCAGCCGGCAAACGCCCTATTTCGTCATCCGCCAGTTGTACGTTGCTGGTACTGATGCGCAATCGCCCCCCCTGACTCATGGCATCGCGGGAATTGGTCACAAGGTTCAGCAGAGCGGCCTCAAACTGTACCGCATCCAGCATGACGGTATGCAGCCCCTGGCCAAGGTCAATCTCGAAGCCCACCTGCGGATCGCACACCCGGCGCAGTACATCCTCGAAACTATAGATCAGCTCGTTGACGTGTACTTCCGAGAACTGCAGGGGTTGCTTGCGCGCAAAGGTCAGCAGTTGCTGGTTCAACCGCGCTCCCCGAACCGCAGCACTTTTCATGCTGTCGAGGATTGCCCGGAGCTCTGGCGCGGCGGTCTTCATGCCAATGATCTCCAGCCCGTTGGAAATCACTGCCAGCAGATTGTTGAAGTCGTGGGCTATACCACCGGTGAGCTTGCCCAGGGCCTCCAGCTTCTGGGACTGGAACAGGGCTTCCTTGGCCTTCTCAAGGGCCAGTTCGGTCTCACGTCGCTCGGTGATATCACGGGTGATCTTGCCGAAGCCGATGAGCTCTCCCAGATCGCTGAAAATGGGATCGATGATGACGTGGGCCCAGAAGCGGGTGCCGTCCTTGCGCACCCGCCAACCCTCATTTTCGTAGCGGCCCTGTTGCAACGCCGTATCCAGGGCACGGTCGGGCAGGCCCCTATCCCGGTCTTCGCGGGTATAAAAGCGGGAAAAGTGCGTTCCCAGCACCTCGGCTTCCGTATATCCCTTGAATCGCTCTGCGCCAGCATTCCAGTTGGTGATCAGACCCAGCGGCGAGATCATGTAGATGGCGTAATCCGTCACCCCCTGAACCAGCAGGCGGAACTGTTCTTCCCGGGCCTGCTGCGCTTCCTGGCGCTTCTTGCCAGCGGTGACATCCCGGAAGACGCTGGTAAATCCGATGAGGACGCCATCGTCATTACAGATGGCATCGATCAGGGAACTGGCCCAGAAGCGGCTGCCGTCCTTGCGCAGGCACCATCCCTCACTTTCGAGGCAGCCCAATGCAGCAGCCTGCTCCAGAACCCTGCGCGGCGCCTCCGCCGCCTGATCTTCCGGTTCAAAGAAAAGGCTGAAGTGCCGGCCGATGACCTCATCCGCGCCGTGGCCTGTGAACTGCTCCCCACCCCGATTCCAACTGCGGACGACGCCATCCACAGTCAACGTGCAGATGGCCAAACTGGAAGCGCTACCAATGAAGCGCCCGATATCTTCCGGCTCAGTGGATGGGCGAGACGGGGAACTGGATTTTGCTGGCATTCAAACCTCGGTGCGTCCGTGTCCGTAATACCGCCCTCCGGCGGCGATGGGTCTGAAGAGAGAGTGAATATCCGGGTTATACCACCTTAGTCGGTTTCACGCGAGGGACTCAGTATGTCACGCGCCACGCAATCCCGCTCTACCATGGCGAAAATTCTGTCGAGTGGTGCACACGTGTCACATGACAACCAACCTCCGAGGCTTCCTGCGCTGGAGAAACCGTACTATGCTGCTCCTGACAGTCACTCACTCAGGAGACTACGAATGGATGATGCAAATGTAGGCTGGATCGCCGCCATCATTATTGGCGGACTTGCGGGATGGATTGCCTCAAGCCTGATGAAATCGGATACCGGCATCCTGATCAACGTGATACTGGGGATCATCGGCGCAGTAGTGGCCAGTGCCCTGTTCGGGATCCTGGGTATTTCCTTCGGCGGCTGGCTGGGCTATCTGGCGTCCGGGATTATCGGAGCCTGCATCCTCATCGGAATCGTCCGGGCGGTCAAACGCTAGGGGAGTCCTGAAGAGCCCTGTCACGTCATCGGCCGGGGCAGGACCTTCGGCATAGCGTTGGCAGGGCCCTGCTCCGCGACCGTATTTCTGCTTGGGGAAACACGGTCATGGATCTGTTATTTCCGCAAAATTCCCAGTAGAGTTCGTTGGCATTGTCCAGGAAGTATGCTGATGCGCGCCCTACTGCCTTTCCTCTTCGCGATTTCCTTGGCGGCCGCCCAGCCCGGCGTTGCGGCCGAAGACCCCGTGGCCAGTGGCCGCAGCGGCGCCGCGCGTCCCGATTTCTCCGGCAGCTGGGAAAGGGATTTCGCTCGCAGCGATCGCTGGGAAGAGGAACTGCAGCGCACGCTCGATCAATGGAACCGCCTGGCAGGCCAGGGTGTTGATGGTGGCAACATCTCCAGCTCCAGACGACGTGCCGGCAATGTGGTGGCCAACGCCAGACTGGCCGAACTGATCACTCGCCAGACCGTAATCCAGATAGAGCAGAACCCCTACGAAGTCAGGATCAAGCGGCGTGGCGATGCAGATCTGGTGTGCAGCACGGCCAACAACCTCGAGGACACTTTCAGCAGCCGGCACGGCAGTGAATATTGTGGCTGGGATCGCTCCCAGCTGGTGTTTGAGATCTCCCTCGAATCCGGCGTCCTGATCACTCACCGCTTCAGTGTCGATGCGACCCGGGAAAACCTGAGCCTGATGACCACCGTCAGCGATCGCCGCTCCATCCCGTTCAACCTCCGGCAGTTCTTCTATCGCTACGACGCGCCCGCAGATGAGTACGAGTGCGTACAGACCCTGAGCCGGGGTCAGGTGTGCAGCATGGCCTCAGCGACAGACCACGATGACGAAGCATCTGCCGAGAGCCCGCAATGAGGCGGACTGCATGGGCGCTCTGGGTTTTTGTCGCAGCCACTCTGGCCGCCTGCGCCCAGTCGCGACCGGTCGCGCCGACCCCGCCGGCTCCGCCGCCTGTGGGACAGGTGGCGCTCGTCGAGGCAGTCACCGAACCTGCGTCCGTGCAGCAGCTGGACATCGGAGTACGGGTGTTCGACAACCGCTCCTCCAACCAGTTCGCAGCCGACGGCGCCGTGTCGGTGTTCACCCGGATTCGTGAAATCGAGTCGCACTACCTGCCGGTTCTGCTGCGCAATACCCTGGTGGAGTCCGGCCACTGGGGCGCCGTGCGGGTGCTTCCCGAAGCCGACCCCTCCATGGACCTGATGGTCAATGGAACCATTCTGGCCTCCGATGGCACCGAACTGCTGCTGGAGATCAGCGTGCGTGACAGCAGCGGTCGGGAATGGCTCAGCCGGCGCTATCTGGATCAGGCAAGTTCGGACGACTATCCTGAGTTCATCCCCTCGGCGCGGGATGCTGCGATTACCATGCAGAGACTGGATGCTTTCCAGGACCTCTATGCACGCATTGCCAACGATATCCTCGCCGTGCGCGACAGCCTCAATGAAGCGGACCTGACGAACCTGACTCAGGTGACGTCGCTGCGCTACGCCAGCGACCTCTCTCCAGACGCTTTTGCCGGCTATCTGCAAACGGACGGCGATGGACTGCTGGTGCCGGTACGTCTGCCGGCCAGCAACGACCCCATGCTGGCGCGGGTCGCGGATATTCGCGCCCGCCACGACGTGTTCATTGACACGATCGATGAGTATTACGCCGGTCTGCATCGCGATATCAAACCGACCTACCACATCTGGCGGCAATACTCTCACGATCAGGTGGTGGAAGAGCAGGAGTCGCTGGCCAGGGAAAACAGCGGAGTTCTCGGCAGCAGCGGCAGTTTTGAGTCGCTGGCCAGAAACTACAACCGCTACAAGTGGGCCAAGATATATGAGCAGGAGTTCGTGGCGCTGGCACAGGGATTCGTCAGCGAAACCGAACCGGCCCTGCTGGCGCTCACTCGTAACATCAGCGGATTGACCGGCCCGGTGGAAGAGCAATATGCACAATGGCGCCAGCTGCTGCGCGAGCTGTTCGAACTGGAGACCGGTCTGTCCGCCAACCCCGTCCGGGAGCCGTGACGGGCCAGCCCCGGAATTTCCTAGCTGCCGGCGGCCGGCGCGTCGCTTCGGCCTTCGACCTCCTCCACGCGGCGCAGGCTCCCCTGCATCCGTGCGGACGGATCTTCTGTCCCCATCTGCCGCATGTCCGCACCACTGGGATGCTGGAACACGCGCAGACTGAACTCAGGCAGTATGGCCAGCAGGTGGTCGAAGATGTCCGACTGGATGGCCTCATAAGGCACCCAGGCGGTGGTGTTGGTAAAACAGTAGATCTCCAGCGGGAGGCCGTCGGAGGTGGGGGCGAGCTGCCGCACAATCAGGGTCATCCCGGTATGCACGCCGGGATGATTGCGCAGATAGCGCTCGACGTAGGCACGGAAGGTCCCGATATTGGTCACCCGGCGCGTATTCACCGCCTCCATGCCGCGCTTCTCGAGCTTGCTGTTCCAGTCCTCGATGTCCCTTTCCTTTTCGGTCAGATACTCATCCAGCAGATTGAAGCGATGCAGATGCCTCACCTCCTCCGCATCCAGAAAATGCACACTTTGCTGGTCCAGCATCAGCGCCCGCTTGATGCGCCTTCCGCCTGACTCGCTCATCCCGCGCCAGTTCTTGAAGGGATCGGTGATGAATTTGCGGGTGGGGACAGTCGTGATGGTCTTGTCCCAGTTCTGGATCCTTACGGTATGCAGGGCGATATCGATCACATCGCCATCGGCGCTCAGGTTGGGCATCTCTACCCAGTCACCCACCCGGATAATGTCGCCGGACGAGATCTGCACACTGGCCACCAGCGACAACAGGGTGTCCTGGAAAACCAGTATCAGGACCGCAGCCATCGCGCCGAGACCCGAGAGCAGGATAAGCGGCGAGCGATCCACCAGCGCAGCAATGCCCAGCACCACCGCTATCGCGTAGACTACGATCGTCACCACCTGGATATAGCCCTTGATCGGGCGGATCTTCGCATCCGGCCGGCGTTGGTAGAGGGTATTCACCAGCCACAGGGCCCTGCCGATGGCGAGGGCGACCACCAGCACGATAATGGCGCTGCAGAGATTACGGACGACGATGACTACTTCCGGGGGAATGCCAGGCACTGCCAGAATGCCGATGGCGATAATGAGTGCAGGGACGACGTTGGCGAGCCGCGCGACCACGCCCGCCTCCCGCACCACCGGGTCGGCGCCAAGAGGGGTAGCGCTCAGGGCTTTATAAACGCCGCGAACCAGAATGCGCTTGACAATCCAGTTGGCGACCCAGGCTCCGAGGAGCAAGAGCGCAACGCTCAGAAGAGTAAGAAATTCGGGGTACTGCTGAAGCCATTCGAGGCTTGCTGTGTATTGCTGTGGCATTGCTCCCTCAATTTGGGTGACATGGCACCAAATAGGCGACAGGTAAAGGGGTCATGACACCCATTTTTTGGGCAGCCACCCAGTTGTCATGCACCCTCTCTAGAAAGTGCCGTTGATTTTCAAGGACAGTACGCGACCTGATCGCCCGCACTGATCTTCTACCTCCTCAATTATGCCACTGGTGATCGGCCCAAGGAACCGCTGCCGCTCCCGACAGGAGTAGTTGTTGGTGGCATTGCGGGCGTCAAAGCGGAAAGTAAGGCCATTGAAAGCAATGAACTCGACAAATGCCGACACGTTCGGGTCACCCGACGAAAGTTCGATGTCGTCGATATCATACCGCTTCATGTTGCCATCAAAGCGGTTATTCCAGTTGAGGCCGTAATTCATGCGCAGCGACGGGATGTCGTGCCTGAATCCCAACTGCAATCTCCCGCGGTTGTAGGTCTGGAAACGCCGCTTGATGCCCAGGAAGGGATCGGTGATCTCCGAGTCCTGCACGTTGAGGTCCGAGGTCACGAGCAGGTTGGGCATGCCGATGATGTTCATGCGGATGCTGCCACTGAGGTTGAGGCCATACATAGTGCCATCGCCAATATTGCCGTTGGCAGACTGCAGATTGGTGGGTGACGTGGAGACGTCGATACGCTCGATGACATCCGTATGCTTCATCCAGAACACGTCGCCATCGACGACCCCCACATCATTGGGCAGCCGGTATTCGAAGCCCAACTGCGTCTTCAGCACCTGCTCCTGACGCAGGTTGGCGTTGCCTGCCTGGGTATTGTCGTCGATATCTTCATTGTCACTGGCCGCCACGAAATCGCTGAAGCTGAGCTGGCGGACGGATTTCTCCAGATTCCAGTTGATCTGGAAAATCGGGGTCACGTCGAAGCGCCAGTCCACTTTCGGCTTGACGAAGCTGAAGTCGCGCTGGTTGTAGACGTCGCCGGTCTGAGTGATTTCCGACATCTCGTATACCAGCGAGCTCTCCAGCGACATGCGCGGACTCATCTGCCAGTTATGCACAATGAAGGGCTCGTAGCGGATTTCCTCCACGACGGCATTGGCATTGGCGATATGCTGGGGCACCAGGCCCCCGTGGTCGGGAGAGGGAACGCCATTGACGGACTTCAGCCCCAGCCGCAGATGGGAGTCCAGGGTGGTCTGGGCGCGCTCCACCCCGAACTCGATATCCTGGCGCTGGGCCACACCCATTGTGTAGGAGCTGCGCACGATGCGCTCTTCGGTGATTGCAGCGTCGCGCAGGAACAGGCTCTTGTCGTACTCTCCATCGTCGAGCACGTCGTAACGCGTGCGCTCGCTCATCTCATCTTCCTGGTTGGCGATGAACAGTATCTTGAAGCGATGGCCGTTGTTGAAATTGTATTCGTAGTCGCCGCCGATCTCCCAACCGCGGTCCTCTCCGGGCACATCTTCCCACTGCATGGTGGTTCTGGGCGGAATAACCCGCAGGTCGGTGGTCAGACGGGTGATCTCGGTAGGGTCGTCCTCTTCGGTATAGAGGGCGTTGAGCCGCACGCTGCTGTTGCCGCTGATGTCATAGCTCAGGTTGGTAGAGTAGGAGTAGCTGGTCTGCTCACGGATGCGGTCCTCCCTGACCTCGTCGTTCAGGGACCAGTCGCCAAGCCGACTGCTTTCCTTGCTGACGTAATGGTCGTAACGGGGTTCGGCCTGCGCGCTGAATACGAAGCCGAGATCCCCCAGGCGGCCGCTGTAGGAGATGGATCCCCCAGGCTGAACCTTGTGGTCCAGGTAGCGGTCTGCGTTGACCTGGTAGGAGATGCTGGTGTTGTCCATGGCTTCCAGGAGTACCACATTGATCACCTGGCTGCTGCCGCTGACGTCCAGCTCGCCCGAGGTCCCGCGAATGATTTCGATGTAGTTAACCTGTGACGCGCTGATCCTCGACAAGGTGCTGCTGGCCTGATTATCCTTGCCTGCCATGCGCTTGCCATCGATCAGTATCTGCTCTCCGCCGCCACCGCCCAGGCCGCGACTGCTGCCTGAACCTGAGGACATGTTCATGGCGCCTGTCGGAGAGCCGACACCGGGGATGCGATTGAGCATATCCTGGGCGGTCATCGGGGACCATTCGCTGAAATAGTCCGCAGGATAACGGACTGTGGCATCACCACCCACAACCTGGGCGTGAACAGGAGAGAAGAACGCTGTAAGGCTGGCTGCGATGGATGCAAACAGAACGGTCCTGCGAAAAGAACGGATCATTATTGTTATTATCCTTGCTGTATAAATATATCTGCGTACGCTAATCAAAAAGCGCCCCCTATGCAATCCCGACAGGATGAGTGAATTGTTAGAGTTTCAACATATTATTGAAGTGACCGCGCCCGCCGACAGGCGTGTGGCGCACATGACCCGCCAGCAGCTGTGGGAAGGCCTGGTGTTCCGAACCCGTTATCCCGCCCAGTTCAATAGTGCCATCACCTGCCGCCTCGGCGAGACCACCCGTGAAGGCTTCGTTCGCTTTCTGGACCTTGGCGGGACCGAGCTGCGCGACGAGGTTATGCTGATCGATCAGCAGGAAATTCGCACCTCAACCGGCACTTCGCAGAGCCTGTTTGCCGAGAGCATCACCAAGATAGAGGAGCCTGAGGCGGGCCACCTGTTCGTCCGCTTCAGCTACCGACGCGATGCCGTCGAGATAGAAAGTGGCATCGACGTCAACGAGTACCTGAAGACAGCCTATGTGCAGAGTGACCGGGAAGCCATAGAGCGGATTAGAC
>Ga0079224_100007725_pt1 | contig 14472 bp, 17 predicted proteins | sample Stecom2015_FD_80414 | JGI IMG/M metagenome (GOLD analysis project Ga0079224, IMG submission 80414) | Agricultural soil microbial communities from Utah to study Nitrogen management - Steer compost 2015 | ecosystem: Environmental > Terrestrial > Soil > Agricultural land | place: USA: Utah...
AGTTCCGGCAAATTGTTTGGAAAACCAAGTGCCCGCATCCAGCTCCTTTATTTGCCGATAAGTTAAATCTTTAATCAATCCGGGAAAATCCGTTGTTCTCTTTCCCGTTTCATCATGAATCAAGATAGGCACATGATCCTTTGACAATTGAACGTCGGTTTCAATCCCGTCTGCATTCATTTTATAGGCCAGTTCAAATGCAGGCATCGTATTTTCAGGTGCATACTTGCTTGCCCCCCGATGGGCAAATATAGCCGTCAAATAATTCACCTCTTCACACTTATTTTGTTGGAAGGAAGATTAAAAGTCAATGAAAGTCATGTATAATGAAGGGAAAGGAGGGGATTCAAATACAACTGGAAATTACCGAAAAAGCGTTACAAAAAATAAAAACCATTTCCGAAAAACCTGTATTACTTCTTTGGTATGATACAGACGAGTGCGGATGTGGAGTGAATGGTTTGCCGACGATCCGTTTAGCAAGGGAAATAAAGGAGTCATATATGGAAGTGGAATGCAGCGAAATGAATGTATTTGTCGAAAAGCAGCAAAAAGTGTTTTTTGCCGAATGTATGAAATTAGACTGGACTGGACAAGTATTCCGTCTTGCCAGTCCCGAACAAATAATGAATCCGTTTATCCCTGCCAGCCAGATATTCACTTTGTAACATCCCGTTTGGGTTATTTAATTGCGATGGGCTTTGTAAATATTCGCTTTCGTTATCCTCTTGACTTGTTCATATACATCTTTCGGCAAAGGGCTGTCGATGGAAAGCTTGACATTTTCTTCTACTTGGATCGGCGAACTTGCACCAAAAACAGCGGTGGTTACTGCAGGGTGCTGCAAAACATATTTTATGGCAAGTTCGTTTAGCGAAGATGGATAAATATCTTTCATCTGGCGGAGGACTTGTTTTAGCTCTTCATAGGAATAATCGAGATAGCCCTCCTTCGCTTTTGTCTCCAAATACTTTTGATAATGATTGGATAATAATCCCTTTGCCAGCGGTCCCCTGGCTATTACACTGATGTTACGTTCATGGAGCAAATCTAATAGTTCTTCCTCTGCTCTGCGGTCGAGAATGTTGTATTGCAGCATGACGCCGTCGATAGAAGAATGCTCGGCATAATAGCGGATCACGTTTGGCCGGATGGAAGACAAACCGTAAGCACGAATTACTCCTTCTTTTTTCAAATCTTCAAAGGCGCTGATCGTTTCGTCCATCGGGTCTTCGATCGTACCCCCATGCAACATATAAAAGTCAATATAATCTGTATTCAGACGTTTCAGACTGGCCTTTACAGCCTCCATAATGTATTTTTTGGATGGATCCCAATACCATCCGGTCTGATTCGGATAAAAACGGTTTCCCACCTTTGTTGTGATAACAAATTCATTTCGTCTTTCTTGGAGAATTTTCCCGATAATTTCTTCGTTTTTTCCATAATCATATAAATCAGCTGTGTCAATGTGGTTTATGCCGGCATCCAGTGCTGCATCAATAATTTTTCGGGCGTTTTCCACGTCGGTCCCTATTGACATGGCACCTAAGGTCAGCGGCGAAATGAAGATGCCTGATTTCCCTAAAGGATATTTTTTCACAATATCACTCCAATTTATTTTATTATGTAATTATATTTATTATAACGAATCTTGTACAATGGAAAATGGCAATTAACAATGAAATGAGGGAATAGGATGAAAAAGTTTGAAGAAAAAACGATTCAGTCGGAAACAATATTTCGCGGCAAAGTTGTTCATCTGCAAGTAGATGAAGTAAGACTGCCAAATGGAAAAACATCGAAAAGGGAAATCGTAAAGCATCCGGGGGCGGTCGCTGTCATCCCTGTAACAAAAGATAACAAAATCGTCTTTGTCGAACAATACCGCAAACCGCTGGAAAAATCACTCATTGAAATTCCGGCCGGGAAGCTGGAGCCGGGAGAGAATCCGATAACCTGTGCCATCCGGGAACTGGAAGAAGAAACAGGATATACGACGAATGAACTTTCCTTTGTCACTTCTTTCTATACTGCGCCGGGATTTAGCGATGAATTAATGTATATTTATATCACCGACGAGCTAAAAAAACTGGATGTGCCGAAGGATGCGGATGAAGATGAATTCGTGGATGTAATCGAATTAACTTTGGATGAAGCGAAACAATATGTATTAGAAGAACGGATTCATGATGCAAAAACGAATTATGCGATTTTATATTTACACGCTTTAGAAAGCAGGGGTTGAATGAAACATTATTTTGCAGACATGCATATCCATATTGGCAGGGATATGGAGAACCGGCCTGTGAAAATAACCGGAGCAAAAAACTTAACACTTACGAACATTTTAAAGGAATCCAGCCGGAACAAAGGGATGAATTTAATCGGGGTAATCGATTGCCAAGTTCCTAACGTACAAAAAGAAATCAGACGATTAATCGAGGAAGGGGAGGCACGGGAGCTGCCAGCTGGGGGAATCCGCTTTGAAAGGGTAACCCTGCTCCTCGGTTCGGAAATCGAAGTATACGATGAATATTGCCAAGGACCGATCCACGTCCTTTGCTTTATGCCTTCTCTGGAAAACATGGAACATTTTACCCGATGGCTTGCAAAACGAATGAAAAACGTTACGTTAAGCTCCCAGCGGTATTATGGTACAGCAAAGGAACTCCAATATAAAGTAAAGGAATTAGAAGGAATTTTTATCCCCGCCCACATATTCACGCCATTTAAAAGTCTATACGGAAAGGGAGTCCGACGCTCTCTGGAAGAGGTATTTGATCCGGATTTAATCGATGGGGTAGAACTCGGATTAAGTTCGGATACAGAGATGGCGGATCAGATAAAAGAACTCCATCGTTATACTTTTCTTACGAATTCAGATGCCCACTCCTTGCCGAAAATCGGCCGGGAATATCAGATGATGCAATTGCAGGAACCTTCGTTTAAGGAATTCTATTGGGCCCTTCACCAAGTGAAGGAAAGAAAAGTCATTAAAAATTTTGGGATGAATCCAAAATTAGGAAAATACTATACAACCGTTTGTAGCAAATGTTTTACTAGCGTCCATAAGGGAAGCAGCACCTGCCCAAAATGCGGTTCCGACAAAATTATTAATGGAGTAGCGGACCGAATAAAGGAACTAAAGGATGCCTCTGGGCCAGATGGAAATCGTCCGCCGTATATATATCAAGTTCCGTTAGAATATTTGCCAAAACTCGGTCCAAAAACGTATACAAAACTTTTGCAGCAATTTGAAACGGAAATGAATATTATCCATCACGTTTCCTATGAACAATTAAAAGAAGTAATTACGGAAAAACTAGCACAATCTATCATCGCAATGAGAGAAGGAAGATTAGCGATTCATGCCGGAGGAGGCGGAAAGTACGGCACCGTTTCTTCCGAAGAAATGGAAAGAAAATCATAAGTATTTGGTATTTTTGTCTGTTATCCCTCATATCGTTTAGTAGAAGTAGAAAGATTTAATAGGATACTCCAACGGAAATGGGGGATACGATGTATTATCGTACGAAGAAAACGATTATTGATCATTTGAGAGAACAGGCGACAATTTATATTTTTATGATTGTTCTATTTTTAACCGGAATTATTTTCGGGGCTGTCATTGTCAACAGTATGAACTTCATTCAAAAACAGGAATTGTTTTTTTACGTGGAACGGTTTTTCCAGCAAATGCTGGAAGGTCAGGAAATACAGAATCAGGCGTTATTTAAGGAAAGCTTTTTCTACCATATGAAATATTTATTTTTAATGTTTATTCTCGGTTTGTCTGTCATCGGTTTGCCCCTCGTTTGGGTGCTCGTCTATTTGAAAGGATTAGTTGTCGGTTTTTCCGTCGGTTTTCTTGTCAATCAGCTCGGTTTTGACGGCTTAATTTTAGCTTCATTAGCCATCGCGCCGCAAAATATTATCGCCATCCCTATATATCTTATCGCTGGAACGTTGTCGATGCTTTTTTCCTTGTCCATTTTGTACAGATTATTTTCAAGGCGTCCCACCGATTCTATTTTCCAGCCTTTCGGGAGATACGTGGCAAGCTTTTCCGTACTATTGGCAGGAGCTGTATGTGCAGCGCTAATTGAAGTATATATTTCAACTCCATCCATGGACCGGGTCATCTCATCATTTTTCGGATGACGTTTGAAACGAAACGTTGCCCATATTTTCTAAAACGAGAATTCACTGCCGGTATTATTGCGAATATACTTTGACACAAATTTTATTGGTGCTTATAATAAAAGTGGGATATGAGGAGGCGACCGTTATGGAACATCGGATCGAACGGATTAAAAAGCAACTCCATTCACAAAGCTATAAACTTACTCCACAAAGGGAAGCAACACTCCGTGTGCTATTGGAAAGGGAAGAAGACCATCTAAGTGCCGAAGATGTTTACTTGCTCGTCAAGGAAAAAGCGCCAGAAATCGGTTTAGCCACTGTATACCGGACATTGGAATTGCTTTCTGAATTAAAAATCGTTGATAAAATTAACTTTGGTGATGGCGTTTCTCGGTATGACTTGCGCAAAGAAGGAGCGAAACATTTTCATCATCATCTAGTTTGTATTGAATGCGGCTCCGTAGATGAAATTGAAAATGACCTGCTGGAAGATGTGGAAAAAATTGTGCAAGAGGAATGGGGATTTGAAGTAAAGGATCATCGTTTAACTTTCCACGGCATATGTAAACAATGCCAAGAATCGAAAGTAAAAGCGACACAAACTTGACACGCAGTGCCTTTTTCGTCATAGAAAAGGGCTTTTATTATGTAAAAAACGATTCCTGCTCGTTTAATTGTGTATATTCTCCTCTTATTTTAGCATATCTTTTATTAATACAAGCTTAAGAGGAGAAATGTCCCGTGAAACAATTCCTTCTTCAAAGCCTAAAAATCTTTATTATTTTTATTTTATGTACAAGTCTTTTTTACTTTGGACTTCGGTTCATGCATGCCGAATATGAAGAAATGCATCGGTACGATCCCCCGGAAGGACCGGCAGTAAAAGTGTTTCAGGCAGAGTATGATTTATTTGACCGGCTGCGAATATTATTGCGATTGGGAGAGTAGAAAATGAAAGATGCACTAGAAGATTATTTCCATTTTTTGCGGATTGAAAAGGGGTTGTCGGATAATACGCTTCAATCCTATGCCCGTGATTTGCAATCCTATCTCGTTTATATGCAAAGGAAGGAACAGAAAACGAACTGGAATCAAGTTACCAGGGAAAACATTATGGGATTCTTATATTCTTTGAAAGATGCAAATAAGTCTTCCGCCACCATTTCCCGCCATATTTCATCGATTCGTTCTTTTCATCAATTTCTTATTCGGGAGCAGTTGGTCCGTAAAGATGTAAGCATACATATTGAGACTCCGAAAAAAGAAAGAAAGCTTCCCGACGTCCTTTCCCAAAAAGAAATCGAGTTTTTGCTTGATATAAAAGAAACGAATATACTGGATATCCGTAATAAAGCAATGCTGGAACTTTTATACGCAACAGGAATACGGGTAAGTGAACTGATTGCGCTAAAGGTAAGTGACTTGCATTTGACGATGGGGTTTGTTCAAGTTTTTGGCAAAGGATCGAAGGAACGGATTGTTCCAATCGGAGATGCAGCGATAAAGGCAACCGAAAAATATTTGACTGCTGCCAGAGGAAAATTGTTGAGCGACAATACAGAAAGTACATTATTTGTCAATCGGAACGGGAAACCGCTGTCGCGTCAAGGGTTTTGGAAAATATTAAAAAAGGTGGCCAAGGAAAAGGGGATTCACAAAACGATTACCCCCCATACGTTGCGCCATTCTTTTGCCACCCATTTATTGGAAAACGGTGCTGATTTGCGTGTCGTACAAGAAATGTTAGGTCATGAAGACATTTCTACGACCCAAATCTATACTCACGTGACGAAAGCTAGATTGAAAGATATTTATAATGCCTACCACCCTCGAGCATAAGCCATTTACATACTAATTTAAGTATGAGGCATCCTAATAGTCAGGAGGTAAGAAACCATGCATTTTAAACGAATATTTCTTATAGTATTGGATTCTGTCGGGATTGGCGAAGCACCAGATGCAGAAAAATTTAATGATAAGGGGGCAGATACGTTAGGTCATATCGCTGAATTTATGGGCGGTCTCGATATGCCGAATATGGGAAAGCTGGGATTGAGCAATATTCGAGAAATTAAAGGGATTGAAAAAGCAGCACCGCCCCTTGCATATGTAACAAAAATGCAAGAAGCTTCCAACGGGAAAGATACGATGACCGGACACTGGGAAATTATGGGGTTACATATTCAAGAACCTTTTCAAACCTTTCCAAACGGATTTCCCGCCGAGTTAATTCAAGCGTTGGAAGACAAGACGGGACGAAAGGTAATCGGAAATAAACCGGCATCCGGAACGGCAATTATTGAAGAATTAGGCGAAGAACATATGGATACCGGTGCCATGATTGTATATACGTCAGCTGATTCCGTATTGCAAATTGCTGCCCATGAGGAAATCATTCCCCTGAAAGAATTATATCAAATTTGTGAGATAGCACGGGAATTGACATTGGATGAAAAATTTTTAGTTGGCCGGGTAATTGCCCGTCCGTTTATCGGTCATCCGGGTGCGTTTCAAAGGACTTCCAATCGACGGGATTACGCCCTTAAACCGTACGGGCGGACGGTGATGAATGAATTAAAGGACCATCATTTCGACGTTATTGCCCTCGGAAAAATATATGATATTTATGACGGGGAAGGAGTTACGGAAGCAGTAAAAACGGTCGATAACGATGATGGCATGACAAAAATAATCGAAATGATGGAGAAAAATTTTACAGGATTGAGCTTTTTAAATTTAGTAGACTTTGATGCAAAATACGGCCATCGGCGGGATCCGGAAGGGTACGGCAAAGCGCTGGAAGCCTTTGACAGAAGACTTGCCGAGGTACTTGACCGGCTAAGGCAGGATGACCTGTTAATTATTACAGCAGACCACGGCAATGATCCGGTACACCATGGAACGGACCATACGAGGGAATACGTGCCGCTTATTGTCTACCATAAGAATATTGCCGAAGGAAAAGTAATCCCGATGCGGGAAACTTTCGCAGATGTCGGGGCAACCATTGCCGAAAATTTTCAAGTTCCAGCACCAAAACATGGAACAAGTTTCTTGGATGAAATTAAGTAAGGGGGAAAAGCGTTGTATACGAAAATTTCGGAAGCAGCAAAATATATTCAAGAAAAAATATCGTTAACGCCTTCCATCGGTCTTATTTTAGGATCGGGGTTAGGCAGTTTAGCCGATGAAATCGAAATGAAGACGGTCATTCCTTATTCCGAGATACCCCACTTTCCCCAATCGACGGTAAAAGGCCATAAAGGGCAGCTCGTCATTGGGGAGCTGGAAGGAAAAAAGGTTATCGCCATGCAAGGAAGGTTCCATTATTATGAAGGCTATTCCATGCAGCAAGTAACATTTCCTGTTCGGGTCATGAAGGAGCTTGGCATTTCATCTTTAATCGTTACGAATGCAGCTGGAGGTGTCAACAAGGATTTTCAGCCGGGAGATTTTATGATCATTACCGATCATATAAATTTAATGGGGGATAACCCGCTTATTGGCAAAAATGATGACCGGTTAGGTGACCGGTTTCCCGACATGTCGGAATGTTATGATCAGCAGCTCATCCAGCATGCCGAGGAATGTGCAAATCGTGTGCAAATTAAAGTAAAAAAAGGAGTATATGCGGCAAACACCGGTCCCCAATATGAAACGAAAGCAGAGGTCAAAATGGTTCATGTTTTGGGCGGTGATGCAGTAGGGATGTCAACAGTTCCTGAAGTCATCGCTGCCAATCATGGCGGTATCCGTGTGTTGGGAATTTCATGCATCTCCAACATGGCTGCAGGGATTCTGGAAGAGCCATTAAGTCATGCAGAAGTAATTGAAACGACGGAAAGAGTAAAAGAAGATTTTGTGAAACTGGTTCGAATAATCTTAGCGGACTTCCCGGATGTTTGAGGTGATCCGAGATGCGAATGTACGATATTATCGCTAAAAAAAGGGACGGCTTTGAACTGACGAAGGAAGAAATTGATTTCGTCGTCCATGGTTATACGAAAGGGGATATACCGGATTATCAAGTCAGTTCTTTGCTAATGGCAATCTACTTCCAGGGAATGACGGAAAAAGAGCGTTCTGAATTGACTTTAGCCATGGTAGAATCCGGAGAAATAATCGATTTATCGCCAATTCACGGGATTAAAGTGGATAAGCACTCGACTGGAGGAGTCGGAGATACAACTACATTAATCTTAGCTCCCCTTGTTGCTTCATGCGGGGTTCCGGTTGCCAAGATGAGCGGCCGGGGACTCGGACATACCGGCGGAACCATTGATAAGCTGGAATCAATTCCCGGATTTCATGTTGAACTAACGGAAGAGGAATTTATAAGGCAAGTCAATGAACGGAAAGTGGCTGTAATTGGACAAACGGGAAACCTTACTCCCGCCGACAAAAAACTGTACAGTCTGCGGGATGTAACAGCAACGGTCAATTCGATTCCGCTGATTGCAAGTTCCATTATGAGCAAAAAAATAGCCGCCGGAGCAGATGCCATCGTCCTCGATGTAAAATGCGGAAGCGGCGCCTTTATGAAGAGTGCTGAGGAAGCAAAAAAACTGGCCAAAGCAATGGTTTCCATCGGAAATCGGGTTGGCCGAAAAACAATTGCTCTCATTACCGATATGAGTCAGCCGTTAGGCAAGGCGGTTGGAAATGCGCTGGAAGTGAAGGAAGCGATCGAAACGTTACGAGGAAATGGTCCGAAGGATTTAACCGAATTATGTTTAACCTTAGGCAGCTATATGGTTGTATTGGCAGAGAAAGCAGCAAGCCCTGAAGAAGCCCGAGCTATGCTGGAGGAGAACATTGCCAACGGAAAAGCATTTGAAACGTTTCTGTCGTTCGTTGAAGCGCAAGGAGGAGACAAATCTGTTTGTGAAAATGTAGAGCGGTTGCCGGAAGCGAAGAAAAAGATAGAGCTGACAGCGAAAAAATCCGGATTTATTACGGGCATCGCTGCGGACGAAATCGGTATTTCCGCAATGATGCTTGGTGCGGGGAGAACGACAAAAGATTCAACCATCGACTTGTCAGCAGGAATTGTGCTGCATAAAAAAGCAGGTGATGAAATCAAGGAAGGGGAGCCGCTCTTAACGATCCATACGAACAAACTGGAAGTCGAGAGTGTTATAGGAAAGTTATACGACAGCATTCATATTGAAAATACGAAAGCCGACATACCGCCTTTAATTTATGAAGTGATCACAGAAGGATAGATGGCAGAAAGCTGCTGGGATAATCCCCGGCAGCTTTTTATACTTTCGGCTGATAAGCCTTATTTTCAAGTATAGAAATAGCAACTTTTGGAAATCCTGTAATTATATTAATTGTTGGAGGTAAGACAATGAAAAGATTTCTTCTTGCTCTTTGCATCAGTATGTCTTTTATGCTTTTCACTGCCGCTGCAGCAGTTGCCGAAGAAGCGGATGAGAAGCAATCATTAAATCTAGCACCAAATGCAAAATCAGCTATTTTAATGGAAAGGGATACAGGAACGATTATTTACGACAAAAACGCCCATGAAATTTTGCCTCCTGCAAGTATGACGAAATTGATGACGATGCTCATCATTATGGAAGAGATGGAAAAGGGAAATTTAAAGAAAGATGAAATTATCCGGGTAAGCGAAAATGCAGCATCGATGGGCGGATCCCAAATCTTTCTGGAAGCAGGGGAAGAAATGACGGTGGAAGAATTGCTCAAAGGGGTAGCCATCGCATCTGCCAATGATGCCAGTGTTGCCCTTGCCGAACGGATATCCGGCAGCGAGGAAGCATTTGTTGCGGAAATGAACAAAAAGGCTAAAGAGCTAGGCTTGAAAAACACAAAGTTTCAAAATACATCCGGTCTTCCTGCAAAAGATCATTATAGTACCGCTTATGACATGGCAATCATTGCCAAAGAATTGCTGAAATATGAAACAATTACAGAATATACGTCGATTTACGAAGATTATTTGCGGAAAGGGAAGGAAAATGAATTTTGGCTTGTAAACACGAATAAATTAGTCCGTTTTTATCCAGGGGTCGATGGATTAAAGACCGGCTATACCCAAGAGGCCAAATATTGCTTGACAGCAACAGCGAAAAAGGACGATATGCGTGTCATAGCAGTCGTCATGGGGGCTGATACTTCGAAAGAAAGAAATGCGATGATTTCTTCCATGCTGGATTATGCCTTTCAGCAATATGAAACAAATAAACTGTACGACAAGGGAGAAGTCATTACCGAGCTGAATCTCCTAAAAGCAGACAAACGAAACGTTCCAATTGTGTTATCCGAATCTGTAAGCACACTACATAAAAAAGGAGAAAATAAAGACAACATTCGTACCGAAATCCAGTTTAATGAAGAAATCAAATTGCCGATCGAAAAAGGAGCACAAGTAGGCACCCTCCTTGTAAAAGATGGAAAGGAAACATTAATGGAGGTGCCTCTGACCGTTGATCAGACGGTTAAGGAAGCGTCCTATTATAAGCTGCTGCAACGGACAATTGCTGAAATTGCAAAACATTAGTAGCGAGAAAAACGTAAGAAAAGGACTTCTTTTGTCGAATAGAAGGATTTGGAAATGCTGATAAAGAAAGTGTAAATAGCATAATCTGAGGAGGAGATAAACCGTGGGGCTATATTCGGTTTTTGAAGTGAAGGAGGATGTATTAGTCGTCCGTCTTGCCGGGGAACTGGATCATCATGAAGCGGAAGCATTGCGCAAAAAGTGGAAAGATATGATATATGAAAATCCGATTAAACATGTCATTTTAAATCTAGAAAGTGTAACGTTCATGGACAGCTCTGGTTTAGGTGTTATTTTAGGAAGATATAAAGAAGTTCTTCAGTTAGGCGGAGAGATGGTCGTCTGTTCCATTTCCCCGCAAATCAAACGTTTGTTTGAAATTTCCGGTTTATTTAAAATCGTCAAGCTTGCGGAAAATGAAGAGTTCGCGCTAGAGGCATTGGGGGTGGCATCATGAAAAACGAAATGACGGTGGAATTTTCCAGCCGAAGCGAAAATGAATCCTTTGCCCGGGTGACGATTGCAGCCTTTATTTCCCAATTGGACCCGACGATGGATGAATTGACAGAAATAAAAACGGTAGTATCGGAAGCAGTAACCAATGCCATAATTCACGGGTATAACAACGAAGAGCATCATAAAATTTGGATGAAATGCACGATTGACGACAGCGGAGAAATAGAACTGATCATTAAAGATGATGGCATCGGCATTGCCAATATTGAAGAGGCCCGGCAGCCATTATATACTTCCAAGCCTGAATTGGAAAGGTCCGGCATGGGTTTTACGATTATCGAAAACTTTATGGATTCTGTTGAGGTTACTTCTTCTCCGGGTTCTGGTACTACCCTGCATATGGTCAAACAATTAGCAAAGACAAAGACGGTTTATAACTAGGATGCCTATGGATGTCAATGTTAAAAATCAAAAACGGGAAGAAACCTTAACAGATGAACAGGTGAAGGAGTATATTTACCGCAGCCAGCAAGGGGATAAGGAAGCCAGGGACTTTCTGGTGGAAAAAAATATGCGGCTGATTTGGTCTGTTGTCCAGCGGTTTTTAAACCGGGGCTATGACCCGGATGACCTGTTTCAAATTGGAAGCATCGGTTTAATTAAGTCGATTGATAAGTTTGATTTGTCCTACGATGTGAAATTTTCGACCTATGCAGTGCCGATGATTATCGGTGAAATCCAGCGGTTTATCCGTGATGACGGCAGTGTAAAAGTGAGCCGGTCTCTAAAAGAAATTGGCAATAAAATCCGCAAGAAAAAGGATGAATTGACAAAACAAATGGGTAGATCACCGACAATACACGAGATCGCCGATGCGCTGGAAATTACACCGGAGGAAGTTGTCCATGCCCAGGAAGCTGCCAAATCTCCCCACTCCATTCATGAAACTATTTTTGAAAATGATGGAGACCCGATTACGCTGCTCGATCAAATCGCTGATGAAGATACGAATTGGTTTGATAAATTAACGCTGGAAGAAGCGATCAAACGTTTGAACAAAAGGGAGCGTCTCATTATTTATTTGCGTTATTATAAAGACCAAACGCAGACAGAAGTAGCTGAAAGATTGGGAATCTCCCAGGTGCAGGTTTCCCGGCTGGAGAAAAAGATTTTAAAAGAAATGAAAGTAAATATGGATCCATAAGACAAGTATAAGCAGAGAAACAGTTTCTCTGCTTTTTTATTTTGCCCTTCAGTTGGGTTTCCAGAGATTCTCCGGTTGGCGCATCGGATAAAATTGTATTTCTGACAAATACTAAACGTACATTTTCGTAAAAAGGATGGTACAGTATGGTACATACCGTTTATTTGCGATTAAAAAAAACAGTAGAAGTTTCCAATTTGCGAACATTGTTACTGAAAGATATTGCATTTATCGGGATGGAGAATGAAGCAGCAAAAAAGACGCTGGAAGATATACCTGTATACAGGCTTACAAAACGGGATAAAAATTTAGTCGTATTAGACAGTTTTCTAATTATTGAAACATTGACAAAACTGATGAATAATTTGGATATTCAACTTATCGGTCCGGCGCAAACCGTCATTCGGGTCATGCCCAAGTCGCGTAAAAAGCCGCTGATTGCTGTGATATTTATTTGGATATTGCTATTCATCGGGACGTCCATGACGATTATGAACTTCCATTATGATGTAAGCATGCAGGAAGTGCAGCAGAAATTGCACTATTTGCTGACTGGAAAAACCAATCCGTATCCGCTGTGGATTCAAATTCCTTATTCTATCGGTCTTGGAATCGGTACACTATTATTTTTTAACCATTGGTTTAACAAGCGGTTTAATGAAGAACCGAGTCCATTGGAAGTGGAAGTGTTTAATTATCAGCAGGACCTCGATAATTATTTGTACCATCATGAAAATAAACTAAATGACAGAAACGATTCTCCATAATTTTCTCCAAATAATCATCGGCTTTAGCGGAGGTCTTGCAGTAGGCGGAGGTTTTGTTGCTTTTATTACCGTTTTAGGCATTATCCCTAGACTGATTCAGCTTAGCAAAACGGAAAAATATATTAAAGTTTTCGGTGCAAGTGTGATTTTCGGCTTACTGTTCGGTTCTTACTTATCCTTCGCGGAAATTCCCGTTTATCACCCTTATTTTTTTCTGGCGATAGTGGGCATGTTCCACGGAATATTTAACGGGATGCTTGCCGCTGCATTAACAGAAGTATTAAACGTCTTTCCGATATTAACGAAAAGAATCGGATTCCAAGGTTACGTAATTACACTGTTAATGGCAATTGTATTTGGAAAAGTAATCGGTTCATTATTTCAATGGGTTATTTTTGTCCGCCTATAAATTGCTTTAAATTTTTGGAGGGAATAAAATGCCGAAATTAAAAAAACAAGATACGGTTTCAGCAAATATAAGGCATAATCACAACTATATGAAAGAAAAGCTGGGGATGGATGTTTCCTTTGATGTCGGCTTTCGTGAAATTGTCCTATTGAAGCGGAAAGTGCAGCTTTACTATGTTACCGGACTTTGTGATGCAGCCATCGTTCAGGAGCTGCTGAAAACGCTAATTTATATTAACGATATGGAGCGGGAGAGCAGGAAACTTGCAGATATTGTCGAAAACCGGCTCAATCACCAGCAAGTGAACAAAGTAGAATTTATGGATGAAGTAGTTGACCAGATATTATCTGGTCTCGTTGCTGTCTTTATTGATGGAGAGAAAAAGGCATTTATCGTCGATGTACGCAGCTATCCGGGCCGAACCCCGGAGGAACCGGATACGGAAAAAGTGATTCGGGGTTCCCGGGACGGGTATACCGAGAATATTATCGAAAATACCGCATTAACGAGACGGCGTATCCGGGATGAACGTCTTCGCCATGAAATGTTGAAAGTAGGAGAACGTTCCAAAACGGACGTATGTGTCAGTTATTTGCAAGACGTAGCGGATCGGGGGCTCGTAGAGTATGTAAAAAGCAAACTGGAAAAAATCGACATTGATGGTATTTCCATGGCGGATAAAACGATTGATGAGTTTTTTATTGACCGAAAATGGAACCACTATCCTCTCGTCCGCTATACGGAAAGGCCGGACGTTGCCGCCAGCCATCTCTTTGAAGGGCATGTCATCATTATAGTAGACACCTCTCCAAGTGTCATTATTTTGCCGACCACCTTTTTTCATCATACACAACATGCGGAAGAGTTTCGCCAAACGCCAGCCGTCGGTACGTTTATCCGGCTTATCCGTTTTCTCGCCGTACTTGCGTCCATGTATTTATTGCCGTTATGGCTTCTTTTTGCC
>Ga0079224_100007726_pt1 | contig 14471 bp, 13 predicted proteins | sample Stecom2015_FD_80414 | JGI IMG/M metagenome (GOLD analysis project Ga0079224, IMG submission 80414) | Agricultural soil microbial communities from Utah to study Nitrogen management - Steer compost 2015 | ecosystem: Environmental > Terrestrial > Soil > Agricultural land | place: USA: Utah...
GCCCCCGGGGGCAGCGGCGGCGTGGGCGCCACGGAGGCCGGGGCGGGCGCGCCGGTGCGGCACGAGGTTGAGCAGCCGTCCTAGCCGCTCGCGGCTGCCGCGACCCTGTGTCATGTCCAGCGACCCCGTCTCATGTCAGGCCGTGTGGCCAACGTGTCCCGTGTCAGCGCCTTTCGTGGCAGCGCATTTCGTGTTAACGCCGCTCGTGTCATGTCAACGCCACCGGCTCTCCGCCCAGCGGGCCGTCATGGCTCGGTGCCTCGTCGAACGTCGCCACCAGGTCACGGAGGCGGGCCACGATCGCCTTGCGGGCCTCGTCGGGCTCGAGAACCTGGACGTCGGCGCCGTAGCGGATCAGCCAGCGGGCGAGTCCGTCCGGGTCTGAGTAGCTCAGCACCGCCTTGTCACCGTCTGGGCCGGGGATCACCTCCTCGGCGTACCGGCGCACTCCGGCGGCCCGGCCTGGCTTGACCAAAACCGTGGCCCGGTTGGGATGGTCCACCGGGTCGGACCAGCGGGCGACGTGGCTCATCAGATCCGTGTCCGGGGGTGGCGTGAAGGCCCCGGGCGGGCCGAGCCGGACCGGGCCGGCGACTCGCGAGAGGCGGAAGCTGCGGGTGGCGTTGCGGTCGAGGTCATGCCCGACGACGTACCAGCGCCCACGCCAGGAGACGACCCCCCAGGGCTGCAAACGTCGCTCGTGCGCGACGTCGTCCTCCGGCGTCCGGTAGGCGAAGCGCGCCTCCCGCCGCTCCCGAGCGGCCGCCTGCAGGGGCGCGAAGGCTGGATCGACGGCGACCACCGGCTCGACGCCGAGCGTCGCGTGCACATCCACGTCAATGCCGGCGGCGCGCAGCTTCAGCAGCCCCGAGTTGGCGGCGGCGGCGAGGCCGGCGTGCTGCCAGAGCCGCGCCGCGATGCCGACCGCTGCGGTCTCGTCGGGCTCGAGGTGGATGTCCGGCAAGGCGTAGTCTCGGCGGGCGATCCGGTAGCCGACCTCGGTCTCGAAGGCGCTCGTGGTGCCCGTCTCCAGGGGCACGCCGAGCTCGCGGAGCTCCGCCTTGTCACGCTCGAACTTGCGCTGAAATGCCTCGTGCTCCCGGGGATCGCTCGGGTCGTGCTCGTAGCCAGGCACGGTCGCCGCGATCTGCGCCGCGGTGAGGAAGCGGCGAGTGGAGAGCAGGCAGATCACCAGGTTGACGAGTCGCTCGGTCCGGCTTCGAGACACGTGTACGAATGTAGCAGGGCTCGTGGCGAAGCGAACGCCGACAAGCCCGGCCTGTCAGGACAGAACGATCAGGGTGATCCACACCCCCAGGATCAGGGCCAGGAGCGCCGCCAGTACCCACGTCGGCACCGTGTACTCGCCGCGACGGTTCCGCAGCACCTCCTGGACGACCCGCTCGCGGCGCTCGTGCCAGGACGACGGCGTGGGCCAAGGAGTTCGCGGGGGCGGGTCGGTGGGCGGCTCGTCGCGCGGGACTTGCTGCTCGCTCATGACGGATCGAAGACTACCGCCTGTCACGGGTGGCGGCACGCGGTGCGCGTACGGCTGTGCGTACGGGCCGAGCTTCGGACGCGCTGCGTTGTTGCGGTTTGCGTACGGGCGTCGTCCCTATCGGGACGGCCGAGTGACGACCGGAGCGCTGCGGCCCGTACCCCCGGCGGCGCCGGTTCGGGCGGCGTCCTTCCGGTCGAGGCTGGTCCAGTCCCGCTCGGTGCGGTCGGACTCCTCGTGGTAGTCCTCCTCGACGTTGACGCTCCACACGTCGTGCTGGGTGCCGTCGAGGATGTTCGCCACCGTGAGCATCGCGGTGAACATCGAATGGTCCTGGTTGTTGTAGCGGTGCATGCCGTTTCGCCCGACGGGGTGGACGTTCGGGACGGCCTCGGCGAGCCAGCCGCGGATCACCTCGACGTTGCGCTGGTACGCCTCGTCGTACACCGGGTATGCCTTCGGCATCCGCACCACGTACCCGGCCTCCACCATGCCGGGCTCGACGAGCCCGAGCTGACCCAGCTCGCGGGAGGCGAGCCGCACCAGCTCGGCGTCCGGGAGGCACCACAGCTGCTCCCCCTCGTTGACGAAGTACTCCAGACCGAGGCAGGTGCGGCCGTCCTTGACCAGGTACGGCGACCACGAGCCGAAGTTCTGGATCCGGCCGACGCGGACTCCCGGTGTGTGGATGTAGATCCAGTTGTCCGGGAAGCCGAACCGTTCCGGTACGACGAGTGCGACGGTGAGGAAGTCGCGGTAGCACAGGCCTGCCGCGGCGGCGCGGACCTCGTCCGGAGCCGGTGGGTCCATGGCGTGCACCAGCGCGGACAGCGGCATGGACGAGATGACGTGCCGAGCGGCGACCCGGCGCCCGCCGCTGGGGACGCCTGGTCTCGTGGAGCCCGGGCTTGTGACCGACACGCCGATGGCGCCCGGCCGCCCGTTGCATTGTCCTCTGTGGATTGTCGTCACCGAGTGCTGCAGATGCACCCGCCCGCCGAGCTCGGTCACCAGTGCCGCGGCCCGTTCCCACATCATCCCGGGGCCGAGCCGGGGGTACTGGAATCGATCGATGAGCGTGGTTATCCGGGTCTGGCCCTTGCGCGGCAACACGGCGTTGGCGATCGCCTTGCCGAGCGAGAGGTTCTTGATGCGTTGCGCCGCCCAGTCGGCCTGGATCGCCGTGGCGGGCATGCCCCACACCTTCTCCGTATAGGTCTTGAAGAAGATGGAGTAGAGCCGCCGCCCGAACCGTGCGGTGACCCAACCCTCGAAATGTGACTGGTCCCGCGGTGGGAAAGCCTTGGCCCATGCGTAGGACGTGAGGCAGCGAGCGGCCTCGACGACGCCCAGGCCTCGCAGCGCGTTCGCGGCCCGCAGTGGATAGTCGAAGAGCCTGCCGCGGTAGTGGATCCGGCTCATCCGGGGACGGAGCAGGAAGTCCTCGTCCGGCAGGATCTCGTGCCACAGTCGCTCGACCGGTTCGACCTTCGTGAAGAAGCGATGCCCGCCAATGTCGAACCGCCAACCGTCCCGCTCCACCGTCCGGCTGATGCCGCCGACGACGTCGTCGGCCTCGAACACCTCGACCCGAGCGCTGCGTTGGGCCAGCCCGTACGCGGCGGTCAGCCCCGCCGGCCCGGCTCCAATGACGACGACCGGCTCGTGCTCCTCGCCCGCTCGCTCGTCGCTGGCGTATTCGCTGGCTACGTGCTCGTCGCCCGCTCGCTCGTCGGTGACGGCCTCATCGCTGACGTGCTCATCGGCTACGTGGTCGCCGCCCATGCGCTCGTGGCCCCCCGTGCTCGTCGGCATACGTGCTCGTCGCATGTGTGCTCGTCGCTTGGGCGCTCGTCATCGACGCGCTGGTCATCGACGCGCTCGTCGCCCACGCGCCGAGCATATGGACGGCGGCACCCCAGGAAGACCATTACCGGGATTTCGGCCCACGATCCACGGCCGCCGTCCGAGGATGGTCCTTCGGGCCGATGTTAGGAAGGGACCCTTTTACCGCGTTAAGCGTTAAGAAGGTGCCCTTGCATGCAGGAAACTACATGCTGGCGATGAGGCGCTCGACTCGTTCGTCGTAGGCGCGGAACGGATCCTTGCAGAGGACCGTCCGCTGCGCCTGGTCGTTGAGCTTGAGGTGCACCCAGTCCACAGTGAAGTCCCGGCGCTTCTCCTGGGCGTGCCGGATGAACTCGCCCCGCAACCGCGCGCGGGTGGTCTGCGGCGGCGTCTCCTTCGCCTCGAAGATCTCCACATCGGAGGCCACGCGGTCCACCGCCTTCTTGCGCTCCAGCAGGGCGTACAGGCCCCGGTTGCGGCGCAGGTCGTGGTAGGCGAGGTCCATCTGTGCGATGCGGGGATGCGAGAGGGCCAGGTCGTGCTTGGCCTGGTAGCGCTCGATGAGCTTGAGCTTGGTGACCCAGTCGATCTCCCGCTCGACGCCGGAGAGGTCACCGCTCTCGACCCCGGCGAGCACCCGCCCCCACAGGTCGATGACCCGCTTCGCCGTCGCGTCGGCGCCTCGCCGCTCGACGAACTCGGCGGCCTTGACGAAGTACTCCTGCTGGATCTCCAGGGCGCTGCACTCTTTCCCGTTGACGAGCCGGACCCGCCGCCGCCCGGTGATGTCGTGGGACACCTCCCGGATGGCGCGGATCGGGTTCTCCAGGGTCAGGTCGCGCATCGCCACGCCCGCCTCGATCATGCGCAGCACGATGTCGGCGCTGCCGATCTTCAGCAGCGTGGTCACCTCGTTCATGTTCGAGTCGCCGACGATGACGTGCAGCCGCCGGTAGCGCTCGGCGTCGGCGTGCGGCTCGTCGCGGGTGTTGATGATGGGCCGGCTGCGAGTGGTGGCGCTGGAGACGCCCTCCCAGATGTGCTCGGCTCGCTGGGACAGGCAGAAGACCGCGCCCCGCGGCGTCTGGAGCACCTTGCCCGCGCCGCAGATCAGCTGACGGGTGACGAGGAACGGGATGAGGATGTCGGCCAGCCGGCCGAACTCACCGTGCCTGGAGACGAGGTAGTTCTCGTGGCACCCGTACGAGTTCCCGGCCGAGTCTGTGTTGTTCTTGAACAGGTAGATCTCTCCGGCGATCCCCTCGTCGTGCAGGCGCTTCTCGGCGTCGACGAGCAGGCCTTCCAGGATCCGCTCACCGGCTCGGTCGTGCACGACGACGTCGGTCACCGAGTCGCACTCGGGCGTGGCGTACTCCGGGTGCGAGCCGACGTCGAGGTAGAGCCGAGCACCGTTGCGGAGGAAGACGTTGCTCGACCGGCCCCAGGAGACGACTCGACGGAACAGGTAACGGGCCACCTCGTCGGGGCTCAGTCGCCGCTGGCCCCGATACGTGCAGGTGACGCCGTACTCCGTCTCGAGGCCGAAGATGCGGCGGTCCATGACCAAACAGTAGCCGCTCGGCCGATCATCGGGCACCGACGAGGACGCATTCGGTCGCTACCCGGCAGCCGAGGCCGAAATTCCGGGGAGTTCCCCGACCGCACATTGCCGCATCACGGCAGGCCTGTTCGGGAACATCCACCAGCCGACTAGCCGACCGGCCGGCCAATCGACCAGCCGACCGGCAGCTACGGCCGCTACTGCTGTGCCTGCTCGGCCCCGGAAGCGCCGGCCGCGCCCGGCTGGGCGTCGCCTCCCGACGGTGACTCGGGCGCCGCCTCGCCCTCGGCCTTCCGGCCGGCCTCGAGGAGCGAGATGAGGGCCTGGCCGGTGATGCGGCGAAACGCCCGGCCCGGCTTGTTGCGCTCCAGGACGGCGACCTCGAGCTGCTCCGCGGCGATCTCACGCGGGCCGCCACCCTCGCCCCCGACGCTGCTGAGCGCCTTCACGCCGAGCGCCAACGCCTCGGCCAGGCTCATGTCCTCGCGGTGGCTCTGGCGCAGCACGTTGGCGATGTTCTCGGCGACGCCACCCATCGCCACGAAGCCGGGCTCGTCGGCGACCGAGCCGTCGTAGGTGAGCCGGTACAGCTCGTCATCGGCGGGTGTCGCGCCGACCTCGGCGATGCAGAGCTCCACCTCGAAGGGCTTGGTCTGCTCGGTGAAGATGGCACCGAGCGTGGCCGAGTACGCGTTCGCGAGCGCCCGGGCGGTGACGTCCCGGCGGTCGTAGGAGTACCCGCGCAGGTCGGCCATGCGCACGCCGGCCGAGCGCAGGTTCTCGTACTCGTTGTACCGACCCACCGCCGCGAAACCGATCTTGTCGTAGATCTCGCTCACCTTGTGCAGTGCCGTGGACGGGTTCTCGGCCACGAACAGCACGCCGCCGGCGTAGGTCAGGACCACCACGCTGCGACCCCGGGACACCCCCTTGCGCGCGTATTCCGACCGGTCGCGCATGATCTGATCGGTCGGGGTGTAGAACTGCATCGCCACGGCGGGTCTCACTCCTACTCTCCAGGGCGCTGGATCGGTCAGGGGTTGGGCTGCTCGGCGCGCTCGTTGATGATCTGCTGCGCGATGGCGCCGGTCTCTTCGTCGGAGAGCCGGGCGGTGCCCTCCGCGGTGGCGGTCATGACGACCGGGTAGATCTTGCGAATCACGTCCGGCCCACCGGTCGCGGTGTCATCGTCGGCGGCATCATAGAGCGATTCGATGGCGTACTTGACCGCCTCGTCGCGTGACATGCCGGGCCGGTACCGCTTCTTGAGCGACGACTTGGCGAACAACGACCCGGACCCGATGCCGTCGTAACCGGTCTCCTCGTACACCCCGCCGGCGACGTCGAAGCTGAAGATGCGGCCGACCGCTCGCGGGTCGGTGGCCTGGTGGTCGTATCCGGCGAAGAGCGGGACCACGGCGAGGCCCTGCAGCGCGGCGCCGAGGTTGTTGCGGATCATGGTCGCCAGGCGGTTGGCCTTGCCGTGGAGGGAGAGCATCTCCCCCTCGATCTTCTCGTAGTGCTCGAGCTCGACCTGGAAGAGCCGGATCAGCTCGATCCCGACGCCGGCGGTGCCGGCCATGCCGACGAGCGAGTACGGGTCGGCGGCGTGCACCTTCTCGATGTCGCGGCTGGCGATCAGGTTGCCCATGGTGGCTCGCCGGTCACCCGCCATGACCACGCCGTCTGCGTACGTCAGGGCCACGATCGTGGTGGCGTGCGGTGTCACGTCCGAAACGTACCCAGGCGGTAGCGGCCGCCGACCCGGCAACAGGTCAGGGGCGATGGAGCTGAGAAAGTCAGTGAAGGAGGGATTGCCGACGCGCAGAAAGCTCTCTGGCAGACGCCCGGTCCCACCAAAATCCACCGCCACTGCTGTCCCTTTCCGATATCCGGCCGGTCAGTTGCGGGCCCGGCCCAAACCGAGCCCGATCAAGCCAGGGGCGCCGATCACGTCAGGAGCGCCGATCAAGTCAGGCACAGTATGCCGCGTACGTCGTTGCGGCCACCGCGGTGGTCGGATGGGCGTCGCGATGCCGACCGCGTGGCGTGCCGCTCGTGCAAAAACGCGCGCCACTGTGCTGGCGCACGCCCCATCGACCGTCCGGGAGGACGCTAACCGAACATATCGGATTACTGTCCGCCCTTCTGGACATACCCCCTCACGAACTCCTCGGCGTTCTCCTCCAGGACGGAGTCGATCTCATCCAGCAGGTCGTCGACGTCCTCGGACAGCTTCTCGTGCCGCTCGGCTACCTCCGGATTGGCCTCGGGAGCCGGCGCCTCTTCGATCTCCTGGTCCCGGCGGGCCTTGCCCGACTGGGACTGGCCGCCGGTGTCGCGGGTTGCCATGCGATCGCCCTCCTCGCCCGCACCGCGGTGCTCGTGATGTTCCTGCGTGCCAAAGGTAGCTCGCGAGTGAGACGTTACCCGCAAACGCGTCCGTTAAGGCCGAAGCCGCGGGTCGGCACGGCCGGCGTCCTCAGGCCGACGAACCCGTCAGGGCCTCGAGCAGGTCCTTGGCGCTCGGGCACCGGTCGAAGAGCTGACCCACGTGGGCCTTCGTGCCGCGCTCGGGCTCCATCATGGGCACCCGGACCAGCGACTCCCGGCCGACGTCGAAGATGACCGAGTCCCAGCTCGCGGCCACGACCTCGGCGGCGTACTTCGCCAGGCACCGGCCACGGAAGTAGGCCCGGGTGTCCGTCGGGGGCTCCGTCATCGCGGCGGTGATCTCTTCGTCGGTGAGCAGGCGCTGCATCGAACCGCGGGCCACGAGCCGGTGGTACAGGCCCTTCTCCGGCCGTACGTCGGCGTACTGCAGATCGATGAGCTGCAGCTTCGGGGAGGACCAGCTGAGCGACTCCCGCTCCCGGTAGCCCTCCAGCAGGCGCAGCTTGGCCACCCAGTCCAGCTCGCCCGCACAGAGCATCGGGTCGCGGCCGAGGCGGTCCAGGACGCTCTCCCAGCGGTTCAGGACGTCCTCGGTCATCTCGTCGGCTCCCTCGACCGCGACGAACGCCCGGGCGCGCTCGAGGTAGGCCCACTGCATGTCCAGGGCGGTGAGGCGGCGCCCGTCCCGCAGCCGGATCAGGTGGGTGAGCCCCGGGTCGTGGCTGACGGCCTTGAGCTCGGCGACCGGGTCGGCGATGGCGAGGTCCGGCGTGAGCGCCTTCTGCTCGATCATGGTGAGGATGAGGGCGGTGGTTCCCACCTTCAGGTACGTGGCGATCTCGGCGAGGTTCGCGTCACCGATGATCACGTGCAGCCGGCGGTACTTGTCCGCGTCCGCGTGCGGCTCGTCGCGGGTGTTGATGATGGGCCGCTTGAGGGTGGTCTCCAGCCCCACCTCGACCTCGAAGAAGTCGGCCCGCTGCGAGATCTGGAAGCCCGGCTGCGAGCCGTCCTGTCCGATGCCGACCCGACCCGCACCACAGAAGATCTGGCGGGTGACGAAGAACGGCGTCAGGTTGCTGACAATGTCGGCGAACGGGGTCTGCCGGCGCATCATGTAGTTCTCGTGCGCGCCGTAGCTCGCGCCCTTGTTGTCGGTGTTGTTCTTGTACAGGTGAACATTCCCCGTCGTCGGCACGCTCGCGGCGCGGCGGGCCGCCTCCGCCATGACACGCTCGCCGGCCTTGTCCCACAGCACCAGGTCCCGCGGGTTGGTCACCTCAGGCGTGGAGTACTCCGGGTGGGCGTGGTCCACATAGAGCCGAGCTCCGTTGGTGAGGATGACGTTGGCGAGCCCGAGGTCCTCATCCGCCAGCGCCTCGGCGGGGTCGTAGAGCGCGCCGGAGTACGTGAAGCCGCGCGCGTCTCGAAGCGGCGACTCCTCTTCGTAGTCCCACCGCGCCCGGCCGCCGCGTGTCAGCTCGGGACGGGCACCGTACGCGTTGACGACCTGGGACGAGGTCACCATGGGGTTTGCTGCGGGCTGCCCCGGCACGGAGATGCCGTACTCCACCTCGGTGCCCATCACCCGACGTACAGTCATTCGCTCGCCTCACGTGTCACGGTCGCGCATGGCGACCTTCATGCTCCGCGGCCCACTGCTGGCTGGCCGGACGCATCGCGTTCACCGGTTGAACGCCCATTGGTAGAGCGTAGACCGCCGTTGCCGAAGTACCCGGAAGTCTGCCACCGTCGTGATCTGGGCTCGCCGCCTGCGCCATTGCCCCGAGCCGGCCAACGCTAGAACCACAGGGACCGTACACAGGGATCCGTATGACACAGGGATCCCACCGCGTGTGACCGCGATGGGATCCCTGCCAACCGTCGTGTTCGATGTTCGCGTGTACAGGTACGGCCCGTGTCTACAGGTACTGGCCGGTGTTGCTGACGGTGTCGATCGCCCGGCCGGACTCGGCGCCCTTGCCACCGGAGACGAGCGTGCGGATGTAGACGATCCGCTCGCCCTTCTTGCCGGAGATCCGAGCCCAGTCGTCCGGGTTGGTGGTGTTGGGCAGGTCCTCGTTCTCCCGGAACTCGTCCACGCAGGCGTCCAGCAGGTGCTGCAGCCGCACGCCCTTGCGATTGGTCTGGAGGTACTCCTTGATCGCCATCTTCTTGGCGCGGTCCACGATGTTCTGAATCATGGCGCCGGAGTTGAAGTCCCGGAAGTACAGGACCTCCTTGTCGCCGTTGGCGTAGGTCACCTCGAGGAACCGGTTCTCCTCGGTCTCGGCGTACATCCGCAGCACGGCGGCCTCGATCATCGCCGCCACGCACGCCTCCGCCGAGCCGCCGTGCTCGGCCAGGTCGTCCTCGTGCAGCGGCAGATCCGGCTTGATGTACTTGCTGAAGATGTCCTTCGCCGCCTCCGCGTCCGGGCGCTCGATCTTGATCTTCACGTCGAGCCGGCCCGGCCGCAGGATCGCCGGGTCGATCATGTCCTCGCGGTTGGAGGCGCCAATGACGATGACGTTCTCCAAGCCCTCCACACCGTCAATCTCGGAGAGCAGCTGCGGGACGATGGTGTTCTCCACGTCCGAGGAGACGCCAGAGCCCCGAGTGCGGAACACCGAGTCCATCTCGTCGAAGAAGACGATGACCGGCGTGCCCTCGCTCGCCTTCTCGCGAGCCCGCTGGAAGATGAGGCGGATGTGCCGCTCAGTCTCGCCGACGTACTTGTTGAGCAGCTCCGGGCCCTTGATGTTGAGGAAGTAGCTGCTGCGCTTCTCCTTGCCCTTCTGCTCGGCGATCTTCTTCGCAAGCGAGTTGGCGACCGCCTTCGCGATGAGCGTCTTGCCACAGCCGGGCGGACCGTACAGCAGCACGCCCTTCGGCGGACGCAGCTGGTGCTCCCGGAACAGGTCCGCGTGCAGGAATGGAAGCTCGACGGCGTCCCTGATCTGCTCGATCTGCCGGTCCAGACCCCCGATGTCGGTGTAGTCGATGTCGGGGACCTCCTCAAGGACGAGCTCCTCGACCTCGCTCTTGGGGATGCGCTCGTACGCGTACGCCGAGCGCGGCTCGATCAGCAGCGAGTCGCCGGCCCGAAGCGGTGTGTCGATGATGGTGTCGGCGAGCTGGACCACGCGCTCCTCATCGGCGTGCGAGATGACCAGCGCCCGGTCACCGCCCTCGAGCACCTCCTTGAGCATGACGACCTCGCCGACCCGCTCGAAGCCGAGCGCATCGACGACGTTGAGAGCATCGTTGAGCAGCACCTCTTGGCCGCGGCGCAGCGACTCCACATCGACCGCCGGTGACACCGCTACCCGCAGCTTGCGGCCACCGGTGAAGACGTCGACGGTGCCGTCGTCGTGCCGGGTCAGGAAGATGCCGTAGCCGCTGGGCGGCTGCGCTAGCCGGTCAACCTCCTCCTTGAGGGTGACGATCTGAGCCCGCGCCTCCTTGAGCGTCGCGACGAGCCGCTCGTTGTTCTCAGTCAGCCGAGCCAGCTGGGCCTGGGTCGAGGCGAGCCGCTCCTCGAGCTGGCGGACATGGCGTGGGCCTTCGGTCAACTTCCGCCTCACCAGGGCGAGTTCCTCCTGAAGGAACGCGACCTGGGTGGCGAGATCGTGGGCCTCTCTCTCCCAGCGTGCGGCGCGAGCCTCCGCGTCCTCACTGCGTGCCACGTTCCCACCTCCCCGGGGGTGTTGCCCCCCACCGCCTCAGCCGGCGGGGTCATCTGCTTGCCTTCGGCCTGGCCCGACCGTTTACCCAAGAACCGCCGGTCCAACCGAACCCGTGCTTGTCCAACACTAACCGTTCACACCCACTGTTTCCCCCTCCGGACGACCCTGTCACAAGGTCGTTATTGGCAGGTGGAGTACGGTAATTCCGCCAGCGGAGGGGTGGTGTTCGGTGTCCGAGGAGCCGCTGCGGGTCTGGGTGGACCAGAACCTTTGCACAGGTGATGGCCTCTGTGTCCAGTACGCCCCCGACGTCTTCGAGTTCGACGTCGACGGTCTAGCGTACGTCAAGGACGCCGACGGCAACCTGCTGCTCGACCCGGGCAGCCGCACCGACGTACCCTCCCACCTGCGCCTTGAGGTCATCGACGCGGCCAAGGAATGCCCGGGCGACTGCATCCACGTGGTGCGGGCCGCCGACGGCATCGAGGTCGCCGGGCCTGCCATCGGCACCAAGCCGGAGTGACTCCGGGCGCGATTACAGAGGGCGCCCGACGAGCGCCGAGACGGTACGGGCGAAGTCCTCGAGCCGGGCGATCTGCCCGGTTCCGCCGTCGTCAAGGGTCTTCACAAACCGCAGCGCGTCCTGGCGCATCACCGGACCGGGCTCGTCCGACCCCGCCGGCGAACCCTCGTCGAACGACGTCAGCAGGATGTAGACGTCCACTGCGTCGACCAGCACGCTGCCGTCCGGCCCGCGCTGCAGGCGCCGGCGCAGGCCAACCTCGGCGACCGCCGACAGCGGCAGGACCCGAAGCGACGAGGTCATGGAGCCGGGCGGTCCCTCCCCCGGCGGGACGTCCTCGCCGTGCCAGAGGATCAGGCGGGTGCCGTCGCAGAGGGCGACCTCCTGCCAGACCCCGTTGGTCTCATTGACCAGCCGGGCCAGAGTGAAGCTCACCACGCCCGAGCCGGCGAGAACACCGTCGAGCGCCTCGAGGGCGAGATCTGGGTCGCGCAGGTAGGCGCGCGCCGCGGACTCGAGGTCGGGGTACGGCGACCAGTCCGGGAAGACGGCCGGCAGTTCGTCGGAGAAGCGCGACGGGTTCATGCCGACTACGCCTCCTCTCTGCCTCGGCTCCTCTCACCACCCGGCGCCCCGCCCGTTGTTCCTGGGTGGGGCGGCTCGGACCCGATACCGGCGCGACCGCCGGCGCCACGCTCGGATCGCCGCTGAGCGTACGCCTCGGCACCCTTGCTCGGCTTGCGTCGGCGGGCCGGCGCGACAACCCCGGGCGCGAGCCGTCTCGCTGTGATCAAAAACGCAGTGTGAGCCACCATACGGTGATCCGGCCGGACTGCGAGGCCCTCCGCATGCCAGTCCCTCATCAGGGTCTCCCAGGCGTGGGGCTCGGTGTAGCCGCCCCGCGCCCGAAGCGCCTCTACCAGGTCTGACAGCTGCGGCGTGGTGGCCACATAGCCGATCAGCACCCCGCCCGGGACCAGGGCGGCGTCGACGAGATCCAGGACCTCCCACGGGGCCAGCAGGTCCAGCACGATCCGATCAAAACCGGTCTCCGTGCATTCGCGGACGTCGCCGACCCGGAGCGTCCAGGCCTTCGGTTCGGACCCGAAGAAGCCGACGACATTGCGGTACGCGACCTCGGCGAAGTCCGGCCGTATCTCGTACGACAAGACCTGGCCGTGCTCGCCGACGGCCCTCAGCAGCGAGCACGTCAGCGCGCCGGAGCCGGCGCCCGCCTCGAGGACCTTCGCGCCGGGGAAGATGTCGCCCATGGTGACGATCTGCGCAGCGTCCTTCGGGTAGACCACCTGGGCGCCCCGCGGCATCGAGAGCACGTAGTCGCTGAGCAGCGGGCGCAGGGCGAGGTACGGGGTCCCGCCGCTCGACGTCACCACCGAACCCTCCGGCATGCCGATCAGGTCGTCGTGGGCGACGCCGCCGCGGTGGGTGTGGAACACGCGCCCGGGCTCGAGCAGCACGGTGTGCTGCCGGCCCTTCGGGTCGGTGAGCTGTACCCGGTCGCCGGGCTCGAATGGGCGGCTCATGGCGCGTTGAGCACGCGGGCCAGGTCCGCGGTCCGGAGCACCCCGACCACGTCGTCGCCAGAGACGATCAGGTACGTCGGCGCTGGGTTGGCCTGCACGGCGCGGATGACCTCCTCGCCCGACAGGTCGGCCGCGAGACGCCGCTGCGGCTCCAGGGTCCGGGAGACCGACTCGACCGGCACCCACGGCCGCCGGTTCAGCGGCACGGCGGCCGCCGCCTGCTCGTGAACGAGCGCGACCAGCCGGCCCTGGGAATCGGCGATGCCGAGCACGGCGCCGGGCCGGCCCGCCTCCGCCACCCGCCGGTCGGCCTCGGCGAGCGGCGTGCCGGCGGCCACCGCGAAGACTGGCTGCGCGAGCTGGCGGAGGTTGATCCGGGGCAGGCGGGCGCCGAGGCGACCCTGGGCGATGGAGGCCGTGGCACCCTGCCACAGCGTGAGGGCGACGAGGAGCAGGAACACGAGGCTGAAGACGCTCAGCCCGCGGGTGTAGGTCAGCAGCAGACCGGCGACCACCGTCGCGGCCGCAACACCCCGGCCGATCCAGCCGGCGACCCGGCTGCCCGCGTGCCGGTCACCGGTGAGCCACCACACCACCGCCCGCAACGCGCGCCCCCCGTCCAGCGGCAGCCCGGGCAGCGCGTTGAACACGGCAACGATGAGATTGCTCCAGGCCAGTTGGAAGGCGAGCTGGTCGAGGATGGTCCGGTCCGGCAGGACCTGCCAGACCGCGAGAGCGGCCACGCCGAGTACCCCGGAGACGATCGGACCGATCAGGGAGACCCACAGGTCGGCGCGGGCGTTGGGGCTGTCCGAGTCCATCTCCGTGTAGCCGCCGAGCAACTCCAGCGTGATGGCCCGGACCCCGATGCGGTACCGCCGCGCGACGATCGCATGCCCGAGCTCGTGCAGCAGCACCGACAGCAGCAGGCAGAGCACGAACGCGAGGGCCAGCGAATAAGCCCCGACGGTGCTGAGCTGCGGCAACATCCGGCCGGCGATCGGCCCGTACAGGAAGATCACAATAACGGCGAGAAGCAGCCAGGACGCCCGCAGGTACACCGGAACGCCGAGCACCCGGCCCAGCCGGAGGCCCCCGGGCCGCGCCACGGGCGGGGTCGCCGGTGGCGGCGCTGGCTGGCCAGTGGGGGCGTCGGCATTCATCGCCTCGATCGTAGGTGCATGCAAGGGCCCCTTGTTAACGCCTGCCGCGGTAAAAGGGACCCTTACTAACAATCGACGTAACAATCGACGCTCCGGCCGGGCGCGCTTTCGAGGTTTCGTCGCACTCTTGCCCTAGCCTCCAGGCATGCCGGTCGAGACCTCCGCCCAGGGCGTCGCCGGGGCCATGACGACGACGGATGCCCAACCGACCATCGCGACCCCGACCGACGACCTGAGTACGGGGGATGGCC